>Ga0207761_1000494_pt1 | contig 13935 bp, 10 predicted proteins | sample LuqExpMetageno34_FD_187792 | JGI IMG/M metagenome (GOLD analysis project Ga0207761, IMG submission 187792) | Tropical forest soil microbial communities from Luquillo Experimental Forest, Puerto Rico - Sample 34 (SPAdes) | ecosystem: Environmental > Terrestrial > Soil > Tropical forest ... | reverse complement strand
TCTGCTGAAGCCACGTCCGGAAACATTCGCACAAACCTGCCCGTGATTCTCGAAGAGCAGTCGAAACATTCGCTGCGCGCCCACGTGGGCTCCTCGTCCGGCCGGATTGAGGTGCATACGGTTTCGGGCGAGATCAACGTCCGGGGGTCGTAAGCGTGCCATCGGTTGAGCCGGCCAGTTGGCGCTTCGCACTTCGGGCAAACACCTGCCTGCAATTCGTGACCCGTCCCGGTACAATTAAAGAGTGCCACTGAACCGCCCAGCCTTTGTCAGTCTGTTCGCTGCGCTTCTAGTCAGCCTGCTTTTGGCGTGTTTCGCACTGCCACAGGAACCAATGCAGGGAGCCCCGGGTATCCCGGCAACGGGCGCACCCGGAAGACCTCCTCAAGTTAACGCGACGGAGCAGCAGGAACTCCGCAAGGCCATAGATGATGCGGCGAACGATCGCGGCGCGCTCCTTCGCAACCTTGAAGCGTTCCTGAAGAAGTATCCGGAATCTCCGCAGCGCCCCCAGATTTATCGCGCCATCGTCGAGGCAAGCCTGCAGCTCCGCGATTTTCAGCGTGCGCTCGATTATTCGGAGCGCCTTGTATCGTTAAAACCGGACGATGTCTCCAACACAATCTTGACCATCCAGCTGATCGAGCGCTACGGCGACGCACCCGCTTGGCGCCGCGGCATCTCATATTGCACCCGCGTCCTGGGATACGTCGAACGCACGTCTGTTTCTGAGAAATCTCCTCGGGTGTCTGCCGCGGACTGGGAAAACGAAAAAAAACATGACACGTCGTCCGTTCTTTTGACGCGCGGCCATCTCTACCAGAAGCTGAACGAATTGCCCAACGCACAAAAAGACTATGAAACGAGTTACACGCTGTACCCGACCCCGCTGGCCGCCGAACGCCTCGGAGAGCTTGCGGAACTAAGGAAAGATCTTACCGGCGCTATACACGAATACGCGTTGGCGTTTGCCCTTTCTGACGGCGCGGGTGGCGGCTCCACTCGCGTGGAACTGCGCAAGAAAATCGGCAACGTCTGGAGGCTCGCGCACGGCTCGGAAGATGGCCTGGGCCAGTACATGCTGCAGGCGTTCGACGATGCTGCAACCAACCTAACCCCCGCAAAACCTCCCAGGAACCAGGGCGGGAAAGATGCTTACGACTTCATTTTGAGAAGGGTGTGGAGCGGCTCTCCCGTGCCGCTCGGCGAAGCGCGCGGCAAGATTCTTGTGTTGAATTTCTGGGCAACGTGGTGCGGACCGTGCCGCGCCATGGAACCGTACTTCGATAGAATCTCTCAGCGATATGCCGGGCGGAACGATGTGCTGTTCTACTCGCTGAATTGCGACGATGATGAATCACTCGTGACGCCTTATCTGGAGGGCGAAAAACAGAAGGCCACCGCGCTTTTTGCCGACGGGCTCGACAAGTTTCTGCAAGTGTATTCGTTTCCGACGACCTTGATCATGGACCGCACCGGCAAGATTGCCTTTCGGACCGAAGGTTTTGACAACGAATCTGTCGAAAAATTGCTCACGGAAGCGATTGAAAGAACCATCCAGGCCGCGGCAACTACCGGACCTACGTCTGTCGCTGCCAAGCCTTAGTTCCCTGTCGCTTGAGTGCGGGGATGTTTTTCGGCGACAGCTCGTGCCGCCAGCACGGTATTCACGTGAATCCCAACCGTGTCTTCAATGCGCACGGCGTAGCCGCCGGCGAAGGTTGTCGCCACGGGCACGTGCCGATTGCGGACTTCTTCGAACACGCCGGCGTCGCGAGTTTTCAGCCCGTCGAGCGTCAGGGCCAGCCCGCCCAACTGATCTTCGCGGTACGGGTCGGCGCCACCTACATAAAACACGATGTCCGGCTCAAAGCTCGCGAGGCTCTTTCGGACGGCGGGCAGCAGCGCGCCCAGGTACTCCTCGTCTCCCACACCGTCTTTCAAGTTCAGGTCAAGTGTCGAAGCCGGCTTATGCGCCGGATAGTTACTCAACTGGTGAATCGAGAGCGTGAACACCGAGGGATCTTTGGCAAAGATCGCTGCGGTTCCGTTGCCATGGTGCACGTCTGTATCGATGACCATCGCTTTGTCAATCAACTCATCGGCTTGCAAGCGCCGGATCGCTACCGCGACATCGTTTATCGCGCAGAACCCTTCGCCGTGCCCGGGGTAGGCGTGGTGGAATCCTCCGCCAATATTGCATCCAAAGCCATCTTTCAGCGCGGACTGAGCCGCTAGAATCGTGCCGTCGGCGGCCAGCCAGAAGGCCTTAACCAGCTCCGGAGAATACGGAACTTCCAACTTCATGATATCGCTAAGCGTCAGGGTGCCGGTCTTGAGCTTCTTCACCCACTCCGCCGTATGCACGCGCAAGATGTCCCCGTCGCTTGCCGGCTCGGGGCGCAGAAAATCTTCCTTCGAAGCAACTTCGTCGCTGATCAGCTTCTCGAAGATCAACCGGTATTTCTGCGAAGGGAATACGTGCGCGCCGAGATTAAGATCATAACCTTCGTGGTACACCAGCTTAAACGGCAACATGACTACCCCTGCAGGCCGGACAATTCCAATTCCCCTCATTCCGAACGGAGCCCGCGAAGCGAGGCACCCCTCTTTCCCAGCTTTGAACCGAGGAGCGATTGCTCGCTTCGCTCGGAATAACGGTCATTCCTCTCCGCGGTCCGCTGGCGGCTTGCACTCAACAGGAACGCCTAGTTCTCTCGTTCAAGAATGAAATCGGGCAGCGTAACAAGGGCGCGGCCGTATTCCGATGCAGTGGTTCCGTTAAGGCAGGCTTTCGCGCGTCGCGCATAATCATGTGCCAGTCCCCGGGTGCGGTCTAAAGCACCGGAGTCGCGAACGAGAGCTACCAGGGTTTCCGGTTGCACAGAATGAAATTCCTTCTCCTCGAGGACGCGTGACACCAATTCGCGCGCTTCGCTGTGACCGTTTTGCATCGCGTAGATGAGGGGTAGTGTGACTTTACCTTCTTTCAAATCGCTTAGCACCGGCTTTCCGAGTTGCTCGCTCGAACCGGTGAAATCAAGCACGTCGTCGACAAGCTGAAATGCAAGGCCAGCATAGCGGCCGTAGTCCGCGAGCGCGTTTTCGTGCGCGTCGTCCATTCCGCCGAGGACGGCGCCTAGCCGCGCACAACCGCTGAAAAGACACGCGGTCTTGTAGGTTGCCAACTGCAGTGCGTCTTGTTCGGTCACATCCATGCGGCCGATCTTCGCGAGCTGAATCAGTTCCCCTTCGACCATTTTCTGTGTCAGGTCAATCAGGATATCCAGCACATGAAAATTGCGTTCCTCGAGAGCGATCTGAAACGACTGCATATAGAGCCAGTCGCCCGCAAGCACGCTGCGGTGATTGCCCCAGCGCGAATTTGCGGAGGGACGCCCGCGCCGGGTGTCAGCGCTGTCGATGACATCGTCATGGATTAGGGTCGCGCTGTGGAGCAGCTCTACAACGGCGGCCAGTTTGATGGCGCTTCGCGGAGTCTCTTGTCGGCCCGAGGCGTAGCCGTGACACAGCAGCAACAATGCGGGTCGAAGCCGCTTCCCTCCCCCGCCTAGCAAATAGCTGGTGATTTCAGAGACGGGCTGGAAGGCCGAGGCGCTCTGGCGCGATAACTCCTGCTCCACCTTGAACAGGTCTTCCCGAACCAGCTCAAAAATCTCTTTGACCGTCAATAAGGCTATGGCCGTCCTCCCGTACCGCCGGCTTACTCAGCAGGGCACCGCTGCCGGGGACACACTCGGGCGGTCCAGTTGAAAGAAGCGCCGGAAATTGTCTGCTGTCAAGGCCGCCATTTCTTCGGTTCCTAAGTCTCTCACAATCGCAAGGGACTTGGCCACCTCCGCTACATAAGCGGGCTCATTCCGCTTGCCCCGGTAAGCTTGTGGCGCGAGGTATGGAGAATCCGTCTCGATCAAAAGCTTCTCGGCCGGCAGAGCCTTCGCAACGTCGCGAAGGTTTTGAGCTTTCGGGTAGGTCGAATTGCCCGCAAAGGAGATGAGGAAGCCCATGTCCAGCCCTCGCTTCGCGTGCTCCAAGGTGCTGCTGAAACAATGCAGGATTCCGCCCAGACCTGTGGGTCTCCAGGCCTCCTCCAGGATTTTCAGGCAATCGTGCCAGGCGTCTCGGCAATGAATCACAATGGGGAGTTTGGCAGCGCGGGCAAGTTCCATCTGGTCCCAAAACACCCGCTCCTGATGCTCCCTTGGAGAGTGGTCGTAGAAAAAATCAAGGCCAATTTCTCCCCACGCGATGACCTTTGGATGACGCGCTAACGTCGCCAGAGTTTCCAGATGCGCCCGGGACACTTCCTTCGCTTGGTGGGGATGGATCCCGACGCTGGTGTAAATCCAGTCATATTTCTCGGCGAAAGGAAGCGCCGCGTCCAGTTTCTCCGGACCCGGGCCCGTGCCTATCGCCAACAGCGTGCTAATGCCCGCAGCACGCGCCCTTTCGAGCATGGCTTCGCGGTCATCGGCAAACTGCGGGAAGTCAATATGCGCATGTGAGTCAATCAGGTCCATGGAACCGCTTACTTCAGACGCGCACCTAGTTCCACATCTTCGTGGAAACCTGCTAGTACCGGACGGCCGTCGGGCCCGACTGAAGCGGCGACAATCATCCCGTTCGATTCGACGCCACGTAACTTGCGGGGCGCCAGGTTCGTTACGACAACGACTTTGCGTCCGATCAAGGAGTCCGGTTCGTAGTATTGCGCGATTCCCGCGCAGATTTGCCGGATCTCTGACCCGATATCTACGGTGAGTTTCAACAGCTTGTCCGCGCCAACGATGCGTTCGGCGGTTTTCACCTGGCCCACGCGCATCTCTACTTTAGCGAAGTCTTCGATGCCGATTTTATTGGCAGGGCCAGCCGCGTGCGCAGCCACCGCCCCCGATCCATGTCCGGCACTCGCCGCAGGCTTCGCGCCCGGCTCCGGTGTGGGATTCAGCTCCTCGTTTGCCATTGCTTCTATCCTCTCTATCGCCTCTGATTTCTCGATACGGGGGAAGAGTGCTTGAGACTTTCCCAACGGCGTCGCGGTGGCGAGTTGCCCCCAGCGCAATCCGTCCAACTCCACTACCGTCACCGAGGTCTTCTGGCCGAGCAGTGCCCAAACCTTCGAGGTACTGTCAGGAAGCACCGGATGAGACAGCGCCGTCACAATGCGGAGCAGTTCCGCTGTGGTCCAGAGGACCGTCGCCTTCCGCGATTGCTCTGCCTCAGAATTTCCGAGGGCCCAGGGCTGCTCGGTGGCGAGATATTTGTCCGCGGCCGCGATCACACCCCAAATGGTTTCCAGGGCGCGAGCGAACTCCATCTTGTCGTAACGCTCCAGCACTTCACCGATTGCATCGTAAGTTTCCTTGGCAAGGGCATCGTCCTGCGGCTCTCGTTCCCCAGGTTTCGGCACTCTGCCGTCGAAGTTCTTCTCGATCATGGCCGCGGTGCGGCTAGCCAGATTGCCCAAGCCATTGGCCAGATCGCTGTTGTAGCGTGTTACCAGGGCGTCGTAGCTGAAATTTCCGTCCTGGCCGAACACGACTTCGCGTAGCAGAAAATAGCGGAGGGCGTCCATACCCAGCACGCCGACGATTGGCCGGGGGAGCACCACGTTTCCTTTCGACTTGCTCATTTTCGCCGCGTCCATCAGGAACCAGCCGTGGGCCCAGACTTGCCTCGGCAGCGGCAGCATCGCGGCCATCAGGAATGCAGGCCAATACACGGTGTGAAAGCGGATGATGTCCTTGCCGACCAGGTGCAAGTCCGCCGGCCACATCCCCTGCTTTTCGTATTCTGGTCCGCCTACCGCGCTCAGATAAGCGCTAAGCGCGTCAAACCAAACGTAGAAAACGTGCGGCTCTTCCCCGGGCACAGGTATGCCCCAGCGAACCGTTGTCCGCGTGATGCTCAGGTCCTTCAGCCCGCCCTCGACAAAGCTGACGATTTCGTTGCGGCGCGATTCGGGCTGAATGAAGTCGGGAAACTTCCGGTAGAAGTCCAGCAGCGGTTTTTGAAATGCCGATAGTTTGAAGAAGTAGTTTTCCTCGGTCAGTGTTTCGGTCGGGCGACCGCAGTCCGGACAATTGTCCCCGGGCTTGGCATCGGTTACGAACGCGTTGTCGAAGATGCAGTATTGTCCGGTATAGTGGCCCTTGTATACGTAGCCATTCTCTTTGCAGAGCCTGAACAGCCATTGCACCGTGCGCACGTGTCGGAGGTCCGTGGTACGGACAAATTCGTCCGCGGTCAGGCCTAATTCGTCCCACAACCCCCGCCAGGCGTCCGCCATGCGGGCCACAAATTCGGATTCCGGCACGCCTGCTTTTTTCGCGGCGCGCTCCACGTTTACGCCATGCTCGTCGGTGCCTGTGGTCATTACCACGTCGTAGCCGCGCATTTTCTTGTAACGGCGCACGACGTCTGCCACGACGGTCGTGTAAGTGTGTCCGATATGCGGCAGGCCGTTCGTGTAGTAGATCGGCGTGGTTATGTAGAATTTTTCTTTTTTCTCCGCCATTTCAACCTTGTCCACTCTTCACTGGACCCCGGCGCATCGCTTCGTCCATGACTTCCCGCAACGCGACCTTCTTTTCTTCCGCAAGTTTACGGCAGTCCTCGTACTCTGGCGAAACCTGCAGCACTTTGCCGTTTACGCGGGCGATCTTCATCCGCACTTCCCCGAACCGTGTCTGAACTCTCTGCCACTCGCGAGGCAGGATCCGGCGCTCGGCGGTGTAGCTGCGCAGGCCGAACGTCGTGGTCTCCGCGAAGACCAAATCCGTCAATTTGCGCGCGTCTTCCGGCTTGCAAAGGAGGGTGAGCAAGGTGCCGGGCCGCCCTTTTTTCATCTGCACGGCCGTCGTGAACACATCCAGCGCGCCAGCGGCCAGCGCTTTTTCGGCGAAATACCCGTAGACTTGCGGGTTCAAATCGTCCAAGTTGGCTTCAATGACGCGAATTTCCTCGTCAAACTGGGTCTCGAGATGCTGCAGGCTATCGCCCACCATGATTCGCAAAACATTGGGCTGGCCTTCAAGGTCCGTCGCTCCGGCTCCGTAACCGACCGACTGTACGCGGAGAGGCGGCTGAGGACCAAACGATTGGCACAGCGTCGCGACAATCGCCGCGCCGGTAGGCGTCACAAGCTCTTTCTGCACCCCATTCGAATAAGTAGGCTTCCCGAGCAGCAGGCGAGCCGCTGCGGGAGCGGGCACGGGGAGCATGCCGTGCGCCATTTTCGCTAAACCACCGCCCACGTTCACCGGGGAGCACGCAAACTCCTCAATGCCCAGCACCGAGAACCCGACACACGCTCCGACGATATCGACGATGGCGTCTACGGCGCCTACCTCATGAAAATGAACCTTCTCAATCGGAACGTCGTGCACTGCGGCTTCCGCCTCTCCCAACCTGCGAAAAATCGACGACGCGCGCTCCCTTACATCTCCAGCCAATTTCGACTTTTCGATGATGCCCAGGATGGTGCTCAACGACCGATGTGTTTGAGGGTCCTTCGTCCGCACAGACACATGGGTCGCCGCCATTCCGTTTTTCCAGACTTTCTCGGCGGAGATTTGCCAGCCCGGCACCTCCAGGCCCTTCAGGTCCTCGCGAAGACGCTCGAGCGGGCACCCGGCATCGACCAAGGCGCCAAGCGTCATGTCGCCGCTGATGCCGCTAAAGCAATCAAAATAAGCTGCTTTCATCACCGATTCCAGGAAGTCGCTCTTCGATACTAACGGCAGCCACTAATCCCGTCAAACGCGCGAACTTGACCGTGGTCGAGGTCGCTTGCCAACTCACGCGGTGTGACTTCGGCAACAAAAGCAGCTGCGCTTGTGACTTCAATCGCTGCTTCGTGACGTTTCTGGTCCCGAATAGTACCCGTCCCGCGCCTGAACCTTCAGATCTTTGTTGTGCGTAAAGAGATGAATCTTATGATAGCCAGGTTGCAGGTCCTTCTCCGGCGTGTATCCCAGGCTGTATTGGTTGCGTAGTTCTTCTTCAATGTCGCCATAGATTTTATCAACCGGCTCTTTCTTCGACACTTCGAAAAGCCGGCCGCCTGTCTGCTTTGAGATCTGTTGAAGAATTTTCTTTCCGTCGGCACGCTCCTGCTGGGGCGGCGGATATCTTCCGCCGTGTCCCCCGTACGGACCCATTCCATGACCGCCGTAATGGCTGTACGCCTCTTCGTCCGAAAACAAGATGGAATACACGACCGTGTCGGCACGCTGGGCCGTCTCGATGGCTTGCGCGAGTGTTTCCTTGCTCCCATGGTCCACGCCGTCAGAGAGGATGATGAGTGCTTTTCTTCCCTGCTGTTGGCTCATCAACTCGTCGGAGGCAAGATAAACCGCGTCGTAGAGGAGCGTTCCCCCGCCCCTCCTGCCGCCGCCATTGCCACCCCCAGCGCCGCGTTGGTGGGTGCCTCTTCCGCCTTGCGTGTCCATCTGCGGAGTCTCGAGCTTCTGGAAGGCCGCCTGCAACTTTGGCCGGGAAGAAGTGAAGTCTTGTAATAGAGTCACGTCCCGGTCGAAGTTAATCACGGCCGCGACATCCTTGTCGGGGCGCAGCAGATTGTCGAGGAAAGCGTAGCTGGCGCTGCGTTCCTGGTCGAGTACGCGTCGCTGGCTGAGGCTTGTGTCGACGAGCAGGCTCAAGCGAAGGGGCGCATCTTTTTCACGTGCAAAATAGTTGATGGTTTGCGTCCGGCCATCCTCGTCGAGCAAGAAGTCATCCTTTATGAGATCGGGCACGATTTTGCCGTGCCTGTCACGGACGGTGGCGAGCACGCTCACCGTCTTCACTTCAACGGCAATTTTTGGCTGCTCTTGGCTCAAAAGGTCGCTGCCGAGAAGGGCCGGGGCAAGAATCACAGCCGCGAGAATGGGTTTTCGGCAACGAGGCGCCTCCGGCACCGGACGGCTCCCCAATCTAGATGTCATTCTTCTCCCCAGGCATGCGGCTGCCCCCATTCATCAGCCAGACACCAGCTAGTCCGTTCCGCAATTGGACGCTCGCTCGCCGAATTTGGTTTGCTCAACGACGCCAGCGCGCGTCTAGAGCGGCACCTGGCAGGCCATGCGAACTGATGCTGTTATACTGACGGATCACGGGCCATGCCCTGAACCAGTTGAGGAACCGTGTACCTGATTCTGATCCGGCGCCTGCGCGAAGCCCTGGCGGCTCATATTCGCGAGAAATATGGGATCGATATTGCCGTGGTGCTCGAAAAGCCGCCCAAGCTTGAGCTGGGAGAAGCAGCCTCTCCGGTATGCTTTGAGCTTGCCAAACGGCTGAAAAAAGCCCCGCGGACGATCGCGCAGGAGATTGCCGCATCGCTTCCGAAAATCGATGGGATTGCGCGAGTAGAGATTGCAGGCGGCGGGTACTTGAATGCCTATTTCGACCGCGCCGCATTTTGGAAGGAAGCGACGGGCCGGCACATGGCCGCGCGCGAATCGGGCGCGAACGTCCCGCGCCGGGTCATTGTCGAGCACACCAGCATCAACCCCAATAAGGCTGCGCACATTGGGCATCTGCGCAATGCGGTCCTTGGCGACACCATGGTGCGCTTGTTGCGAGACACTGGGCACGACGTCGCCGTGCAGAACTACATCGACAATACAGGCGTGCAAGTGGCCGACGTGGTGATCGCGTTTCAGCTGATGGAAAGGAAATCGCTCGCCGACGTCCGCAAACTGGCCGCGGAGCCTCATTTTGACTATCTCTGCTGGGATCTTTACGCGAAGGCTACGCAATTCTTCGAAGAAGATAAAACGCGCGCCACAAAGATACGCGGTGAGACCCTGAAGGCCATCGAGGAAGGCAAAGGCGAGACGGCTGAAATAGCCGCCGTGATCGCGGAGGCCATCGTCACCTATCACTTGCGTACGATGGCTCGTTTGGACATTTACTATGAATTGCTCGCGCGCGAAAGCGAGATTCTCCACCTGCATTTTTGGGATGCCGCGTTCGAAAAGCTTAAAGCCAGCGGTGCCATTCAACTTGCGACCACCGGAAAGAACGCCGGCTGCTGGATCATGCCCTGGGGAATGGACGCCAAAGAGGCCAAGAATCCGGCCGAAAGAGCCGGGGACGCTTCGCTCGAAGACTCAGCTTCTCCCACGGAGGAACAAGCCAAGATTATCGTTCGTTCGAATGGGACGGTAACCTACGTTGGCAAGGACATCGCCTATCAGCTATGGAAATTTGGACTGCTCGGCAAAGATTTCCATTACCACCAGTGGCCGAACCCGCCGGACTCGAGGGTCGTCTGGTCGACTACGAGCGGCGCAAATGAGACCGATGCGCCCCATTTTGGCGGTGCCGAAGCCGTCTACAATGTCATCGACACGCGGCAAGCATATTTGCAGGACGTTGTTGCGGAAGGCCTACGCGCGCTCGGCCATGCCAAGGAAGCGGATAACTCCATCCATTTCGATTACCAGATCGTGGCCCTGACGCCCCGGTGCGCCACCGAGATGGGTTATGAACTTTCCGCCGAGGAAGCCGCAAAAGCTTATGTGGAAGTGAGCGGCAGGAAAGGTCTGGGCGTGAAAGCGGACGATCTGATCACCCGCATGTTGCAGGCGGCGGAGGCGCGCGTGCTGCAAAAGCAATCGGATATGCCGCCTGGGGAACTTGCCAGGACCGCGAACGCCCTTGCCATTGGTGCGCTTCGTTTTTTCCTTCTCAAATACACTCGCAATACAATCATCGCGTTCGACTTTGACGATGCTCTGAAAGCCGAAGGCGAAACAGGGCCCTATTGCCAGTATGCTGTTGTGCGGATTCGCGGGATTCGGCGTAAAGGCGCGGAATCAAGCTCGGCGCACGCCAGCCTTAGCGCCGAGACCTTGAAAAAGCTTCTGGACGGACCCGGGGGCGCCGAGTTTTGGGAGTTGCTCCTGTTGAACGGCTCGCTGGATTACGCCGTGGACGCCGCCATCGGCGCGCAGGAACCAGCCTTCGTAACAAAATTTGCGTTTCAGCTCGCACAGGCGTTCAACAATTTCTACCACAAGCACCACATCCTCTCGGAAGCCGATGAACAGAAGCGTGCGTTCCTGCTGAGCCTCACCGAGCTTGCGGAACGTCAGCTAATCAAATCCCTGCAACTTCTCGGCATTAAAACCCCCGACAAGATGTAGCGTCGCGATTCCTCTACAGAGACATGACGAGGTGGACCAGGGTGCGTAGGGCTACTCCGGTTGGGCCCTTCGCGAGCCAGGACTTCGCCTCATCGTTCCAGGCGGTTCCCGCGATGTCCAAATGAATCCACGGCGTATCGCCCGCGAATTCGCGGATAAACCACGCCCCGGTAATCGAACCACCGCCCTTGCCGCTGCCGATGTTCTGAATATCCGCGAACGAGCCCTTGATGAACTCGCGGTATTCGTCGTCCATGGGCAATTGCCACATTTTCTCGCCAGCGGCCTTGGCGCTTGCCAAAAGCTTGTCGGTCCACGCCTGATCAGAGCCAAACACACCGACGTTCACGTTTGCGAGTGCAACAACAATGGCGCCGGTAAGCGTCGCTGCATCGACCAAGTGCGTCGCGCCGAGCAACTTGGCGTAGTGGACACCGTCCGCAAGGATAAGCCGCCCTTCGGCGTCGGTGTTCAGCACCTCGATCGTTTTGCCGGACATAGCGGTTTGGATGTCGCCGGGCTTCTGGGCTCTCCCGCCCGGCATGTTTTCGGTCGACGGCACAACGCATATGACTTTCACGTTTGGCTTCAAAGCCGCGAGGGCGCGCATGATTCCGAGCATCGTGGCGCCACCGGCCATGTCGTACTTCATTTTTTCCATGCCGTCAGCCGGCTTGATCGAGATTCCGCCGGTATCAAACGTCACCGCTTTGCCGACAAGCCCGACCACAGGCGCCCCCGGTTTCCGATTCGGGGGATTGTAGGTAATAACAATCATCCGTGGTGGCTCCACGCTCCCTTGCGCCACGCTGAGCAGCGCCCCCATCTTCAGCTCGGCGATCTTCTTCTCGTCGAGAATTTCCACTTCGAGGCCGGCTTCTTTGGCCATCGACTGCGCCTTCTCCGCGAGAATCCGGGGCGTCAGTTTGTTCGAAGGCTCGTTCACCAGGTCACGCGCAAAATTCTGCGCATCAGCAATAATGCGGCCCCGCGCAATTCCCTTCTCGCCAGCCGCCCTTTCCCCTTCGCTGTAACCGCCAATCGCCAGACTCTCGATGTGTTTATTGTTTTTCTTCTCTGTTTTGTATTTGTCGGTTTCAAAGTCGGCAGCGATTGCGCCTTCTGTAATGGCCTGAGCCTTCTCTTCGGTGGCGTCGCCCTCGCGAACGCTAAACACGAAATTGTGTACCGAGCGCGATTTCAGGTAGCGCAACGCGACGCCCCCCACCCTTCGCAGCGTCGCTGTGGTGAATTGCTCGCGTTTCCCTGCTCCGATCACGAGCAGGCGCGCCGCCTTGAGGCCTGCAGGCGCGTGGACAAGGGTGGTTTCAAGCGCCTTGCCAGTTGATTCCCCACTCTTGATCAGCCGGCCGAGCAAGCCGCCCGTCAGCTTGTCGAGCTCGGCGGCGCGACCCTCAGAGACATCTCCGTCTTCGAAAATGTATGAAACCAACGCTTCCGTCTCGAGCGCATCAAACGGCCTGGTATCAAGGGTGATCTGCATGATGAATTTATCGCCTCCGGTTGCGATACATGGCTTGTTCCGCTTCCCTGCGGGCCTCCTTGTTACGCTCGTCTTGGCGTCGGTCCCACGCTTTCTTACCCTGAGCCAGAGCGATTTCGACTTTGGCAATGCCGTCGCGGAAGTAGATCCGCAAGGGGATGACGGTCAAACCTTTCGACTCGGTACGTCCCGAGAATTTGTGAATCTCGCGTTTGTGCAGTAGCAGTTTGCGATCGCCAAGCGGTTCATGGTTCCAGGGCCCGCCCGGCATGTACTGCGCGATGTGGGCGTTCACCAGATAGGCGCCACTGGGCTTGAAGTCCACGAAGGCGTCACGGATATTCGCTTTGCCCTCGCGGAGCGCTTTCACTTCCGTGCCGTGCAACACCAATCCCGCTTCTAGCTTCTCAAGTATATGGTAATGGAAGGAGGCCGAGCGATTCTGCGCGACAATTTGCTCGCGTGGTCCTTTGGCGACCTTGGCTTTCTCGGTCTTCTTATTTGGCTTAGCCACAATCTTCCATTTTACCTGATGCCGCCTCTAAACACATGGAAGCGAAAAACGAAAAAAACAGGCTTGGTCCCCGGCCCTCCTTGTCAGGGTAAGCGGGTGTCGGAGCAGTTGGTGGCTGTGCCCGGCGCATCCGCGATACAACGCCACAGACACTTGCAACCTCAAAGCTCAGAAAGGGATACGAGCTGATGATTTTGTGCACCAAGCACCAAGGGCCCGGCTTGCCGGTTCGACAAGCCCGATGCTAGACTCCAATGGATAGGAAAGACGGAGTTTGGCATTAACCTGGTCCCCGGAGTCCTCATGCGCCGTCGCAGTCACGTATTCGTCTGGCTTGTGATCGCTGTTTTTGCCGCCGGTTGCCCTAAGAAGGGCAACCAGGACTATCGCGCCGGCGAAAAAGCCCTGGAAGTGCACGATTACGACGCTGCTGTCGATTACTACCTGAAGGCCCTTCAGGCTGAACCCAACAACGCAACGTACCGGATCAAGCTGAACCAGTCCCGGTTTGAAGCCGGCCAGCTGCACATTCACCAAGGCCTGAAGCTGCGCGACAAGGGCGACCTCCAAGGCGCCGTTTCGGAATTTCAGCGGGCGTCGGTGCTGGATCCGTCGAGCATTGTCGCGGACCAGGAACTGAAGCGGACCTTGGGCATGATCGCGGAGCGGGCCCGAGCCGCAGAACAACAGGAAGAACAGCCGGTTATGGAGAGTGGACAGCCGGCGCTGGCGACTCAGCC
>Ga0207761_1000493_pt1 | contig 13942 bp, 15 predicted proteins | sample LuqExpMetageno34_FD_187792 | JGI IMG/M metagenome (GOLD analysis project Ga0207761, IMG submission 187792) | Tropical forest soil microbial communities from Luquillo Experimental Forest, Puerto Rico - Sample 34 (SPAdes) | ecosystem: Environmental > Terrestrial > Soil > Tropical forest ... | reverse complement strand
TGGTGCAGAGAAACTGAATCTTCTCGCGCGACGCACTATTCGCGGAAGACGAAGTTCATGCGGATGCCACTGACTTCGATGAGGTCGCCGTCATTCAGGCGTACCGGACCTTGAATGGGTGCGCCGTTGACGAGGGGAATTTTGGAGCCGGTGCCGAGGTAGTAGCCGTCGTCGCGCTGATTGATTTGCGCCGCGACTTTCGGCTTGAACCAGCCGCGCAGGCGGATGGTCGCCATCGGAGAGCTGCCGATGACGGTGAGCTTGTTGGTGAGAACGTACTCTTTTTGATCGACCTTTCCGTGGAGGATGACCAAAGTGGGCATTTTGACACGGGTCGGAGAAAACTGGGAACGCTCGCCCATGGCCGCGGCCTGCTGGAGCATATCGCGGCGAACCTTGGTGTCGAGGACCATAGTTTCGTTGATTTTGGGAGCGACCGTCTTGCGGCCGGAGTCGAAGGGAAGAGCAGTGTCGGCGGTGGCGTCAACCTTGATGTGGTGCTTGCCGATCCAAATGGAGTCTCCGTCATGGAGCGTGGCGCGTTCAACACGAAGGTCGTTGACGAACGTACCGTTGAGGCTGTCGAGATCCTCCACGACCAGCCGGCCCCCTTCGAAATACACGCGAGCATGATGGTTGGACACCGCCAGGTTGTCGACGGGCAGGTCGTTATCGGGAGAGCGACCAATGGTCACCGGGCGGGAGCCGATCGGGACTTCCTTCATCAATTTGTTTTCAAACATCAGGCTGAGCTTCGCCATGAGATTCCTCCTGGGAAGTCCTACGCTTTCTTGCCGGAGTCGCGCCGCAACCAGGAAAACCACCCCTTGGATTCGTCCTCTACTCTCGCAACGATGACCGTGACGTTATCGAGGCCACCGCGTTCGTTAGCAAGATCGACAAGCTTCTGTGCGGCAGCCATGGGGACGGTTTCCGCCTGAAGACAGCCGGCAATTTCGGGTTCGGTGACCATACGGGTGAGGCCGTCGGAGCAGAAAAGAAGTACGTCACGAGGCATAAGGTCGACTTCTTCCACATCCACGTCGACCTCCGGATGGGCGCCTAACGCGCGAAGGAGCACGCTTTGCATCTCGCTTTCTTCGGCTTGCTGCGGGGTCAGAATGCCCCGGCGAACCTGTTCGGCGACCAGGGAGTGGTCGTTGGTGAGCTGCTGGAGGCTTCCGGTGCGCAGGAGGTACGCGCGGCTGTCGCCGACATGAGCGATGCTCAACTTGCTGCCATTGATCCAACCGGAAGTGAGCGTGGCACCCATGCCGCGCTGCTCGGGATGTTTCTGAGCGGATTGGTAGATATTAAAGTTGGCCTGGAAAACCGCGTTTCGAAGCCGTTTGGTTTCCGGGGTCCAGTGATCGGCTTCCGTCCCGGTGAGGGTAACGCCAGTCTCGTCGGTAGATTCGTCCTTCTCGGTGCAGTATTTGGCGATGGTCTCAACCGCCATGGAACTGGCGACTTCGCCGTGGGCTTCGCCACCCATACCGTCAGAGAGGATGAAGAGGTTGAGGTTTTCGAGGACGCGGAATGAGTCTTCATTGTTGGTCCGCACGCGCCCTACGTCGGTCACACCACCGCTAACGATCTGCACGACGTCTCCTTCCAAGCTCTTCGTGAGCACAGGCCACACCCCAAGCGCGGAAACTGTAACCGACCCTTCTAATCCACGCTAGCAGACGCCTATGCGCTGTGAAAGGCTTTGCGCCCAAGTGATTACCGCCCCCTCAGATAAAGACTGTCCAACCGGACAGCTCGAAAGGATACCCGAAACGGGGGAAAACCCACAGTGGCGGCGAGCAGTGGGGCGAATTGTGAACGCAGCATTACGGTGTGGCGAGACAGACCGGCGGACACTTCTGTGCAAACGGAAAGTCCACTACAATCCACTTGTGCGCCCTCACCCATGCCGCGGAAGAACTGCACCTGCGGGAACCCTGTCTAAATTAGGTCTATTGGTATTTGTAGGGCTTTGGGGAGGAGTGTGCCCGGGGCAGCAGGTCCCGGCAGCAAGCGGGGCGCGGATCCTGCTCCTGCCCCGGAGGCTGGTGATTGGGGAGCGCGCCACTCTCGCGGTACTGGACGTAAACGGGCGGCTGACGCCAGGAGTAAATGTGGCGTTCTCCTACGGGGAGAAAGTCACCACGGACACAACGGGAAGAGCGCGGTTTGTGGCGCCTCTGAATCCCGGGACGATTTCCGCAGGGATTGAAGGCCGAAGTGGAAAGGTGAGCGCGACGATCGTGACGCCGGCAGAGATTTCGTCGGCGACGGAGGAAGTCACCGCCGCGCCGCGGCTCGCGACGTTGGGCGACCGGTTTGAGTTGGTGGGCTACGGATTCTGCGGCGATGCGGACGCGAACCACGTGAAGATTGGAGAGCTGCAGGCGCTAGTACTGGCGTCTTCGCCAGGGAGCTTGATCGTGTTGCCCCCGGCCGAAGCCGAGCCTGGACCCATGAAAGTGCAGGCAAGCTGCGGGCAAAAGGCCGCAACCCCATTCACGATGGTGTTTGTGAACCTGGAACTGGAAGCAAGCAGTGGAACACTGTCGCCGGGGGAGCACCGGACATTGTCGGTGCGAGTGAAGGGTACGACCGCGAAAGTGGCCGTCGAGGCGCGGAATCTGGGAGCGGATGTGGCGGAGTTGGTGGGCGGAGGAATTGTAAGGGCGAGTTCCAGTGGCGGGGCGGAAAATATCGCAAAGTTCGAGCTGGCAGGCAGGACTCGCGGGAACTTCACCATCTCGATCCGGCTAGTCGCGCCCTTGACTGCGCCGCGGCTCTGACGACGTCGGGACGTTCAGACCGGAGACGTTCCGACGCTGTTCGAAAGGATCGGCATGGCCGCGAAAATCGTCGCGGTGAGTCACGGAATGTTGGCGGCGATCTTGTTTTGCTTCGCGACAACCATACCGCAGTCGCAAGCAGTTCCCGTGTACTTTTCGACCGTTGCGTGCGGAGTTGTCGCGTACGGCTGCTGGACGCAACGCCGCAGGATTGCGGCGCTGGGCGCAGTGCCGTTGGCCCTGTTCGCTATTGCCGCGGGAACCATGGCAAACGGCATGCCGGGATTCTTCACGAGCCGGGAGGCGGGCGCGATCGAGTTTATGGCATTTTCCGTCGTGATCTTGGAAATCATAGCAATCGCCGTGGCTGGCAAATCGTTCGAGCCAACTGCGCCTTCTTCCGAGTAGTCCCTAAAGGAATTTCTAAGCTGATTTTTTGGCGGCTTTGTCGTTGTCCGGGGGAAGCGCGAGTGTGCCCTGGCGCTCGTCGGCAACGCCGATAGCGTCGCGATTGTCGAGAAGATTGTCGAGCGAGTTGGAAGCCTTGTCGAGGCGCTTGTCGGCTTCCGCGTAGCTGAGTCCGGCGTTTTTCAGGTGCGTGCCGATTTTCTCGAAACTCTCCGAGAATTGATCGACCTGCTTGCGCAGGCCAGCGAGATTGGCCTGCAGGCGCTTGGCGTTTTCTTCGATTTGCATCCCGCGCAGGCCCATGGCGATCACCGAGAGGTGGGCGTAAAGCGTGTTGGGGGAAACAGGAATGATCTTTCGGGTGCGGCAGTAAGCATCGGCAGCCTGGCCGCGCGTGTCGAAACTGCGGAGAAGTTCGTAATAGACGGCTTCGCTGGGCACGAACATGAGCGCCAGTTCAAGGGTGTCTTCGTCAGGGACGATATATTTCTTGGCGATGGAATCGGCGTGCGTTTTGATGGCACTGATGAAATCTTTGCGAGCCTGGTCGCCCTCGGTCTCCAGTCGTTGGAAGGCGTCGAGAGGGAATTTGGAATCGATGGCCAGGATTTTTTTGTCGCGAAGCCGAACGATGGCGTCGACAGCTTCTCCGCTGCGGAAGCGGTATTGCAGGGCGTATTGCGAAGGGGCGAGGCAGTCTTCGAGGAGACGCTCGAGAGTGGTTTCACCGAAAGTGCCGCGACTCTTTGCGCCACCGAGAATACTCTCCAGCCGGGAAGCGCTTTCGTGCATCAGGTGGCCGGCTTCCTGCACCTGCCCGAGTTGCTGCTGGATCTGATTAATTTGTTCGCGGGTGTTCTTCAGTTCCGTGGACATTGCCGCCTGGGCCTGCGATGTGATCTGGGAAGTGATCTCCGCGGAATCCTTGGCGCCTTGTTGAACGGCAGTGGTGACGGCTTCGAGACGCGCAGCGATGGTGGAGGCAATCGTCTGCATGGTGGCGGAGGACTGGGCCTGGGAGTTGGAAAGCGTGAGCAAGTCGCGGCGCAGTTCATTCATTTGGGCTTCGAGGGCTTCATTCTTTTTTTGATCCTGGGTGTTCTGGACGAGGGTCCAGATAACGAGGCCGATCAGGATCAGGCCCAAAAGAGCGGCGGCGATCCAAAGGGGGTTCATAAATGCTCCAATCGGGTGAAAGAAAAGGGAAGTTCCACTGTAGCGGAATGTTGGGCGAACGTAAAGCGAAAGAAGAAATCGTCAGTGGAAAAGAGTGGCGCGCCGCGCCAAATGCCAAATGCGGACCGGTCCCGACCGAAAGAGCGTCGTCTCGGTCGGCGATCAGGGCTGGACGTTGGTGATGCCCTCCGCGCCGGGCTTCGGAAAATGCTTTTCGTACCAGGCAATGGAGCGGTTTATGGAATCGATGATGTGTCCGACCTCCCCCAAACCGTGGCCTTCCCGGGGATACCGCACGAAGACGGCTTCGGTACCTACATCTTTGAGAGCGATGAAGAACTGCTCGGCTTCGGCAATAGGGACGTCGTTGTCGTTTTCCCCGTGCAAGAGCATGGTGGGCGTGTGGGCGGCGGCCACGTGTTTGAGAGCGGAACGCTCCCAGGCCACCTCCATAAGGTTGCCCTGATGAAGGAACTGGCCAAACTCCATTTCCTCATACTGATTGTAGTAAGTCATGTAGTTATAGCTGACCAGATTCGAGATACCGGCGATTGGCACCGCGGCCTTGAATTCGTTGGTTTGCGTAATTAGCCAGTCGGTGAGCTGTCCGCCGTAGCTGACGCCTTCGATGCCCATGCGTTCGCGGTCTATCCACGGATTGCGGCGGACCGCAGCGCTGACGCCATAGAGAACGTCTTGGCCTTCGTTGCCATCCTGATCCCCAAAGACGGCGTCGGCAAATTTCTGGCCGTAGCCCGTCGAGCCACGATAGTTGACATTCAGAACGGCCCAACCATGGGCGGCGTAAACCTGGTTTTTGAAACTGAAAGCCGGTCCATTCTGACCGTGCGGGCCACCGTGAATGTTGACGATGAGTGGATGCTTGGATGTGGCGGTCATGCCGAGGGGCTTGGTGAGGAAGGCTTCGACTTCAAATTTGTTGTCGTTGCTGATGAAGGTGAACGATTCAACGCTGGCGAGTTGTTTGCCCGAAAAGACCTGCGCGTTGAGGTCCGTCAATTTACGAGGTGCAGCGTTAGCGCTTTTCAGGTAGAGCTGGCCGGTATCGTGGGGAGAGGTGTAGGTGTAGGCGATGGTGCCGTCTTTGCCAATCGAGAACGAGCCGACGGAGCCAGTATCTTTGACAACGTACTCTGGCTTGCCTCCCGAGATTGGCAAGCGAACGAGATAATTGCTACCGCGTTCCTGAGCCGTGAAGTAGACGGAATTGCCGTCGGGAGCCCATTTGGTGGTGCCCTGGCGGTCGTCAAGCACCGCACCGATCTCGCGGCGCCCAGTGCCGTCGGCGTTCATCACCCAAACGTGAGTGTCCTCCATAGTGGTTTCCCGGTCGGTTAGGCCGCGGCGAGTGCCGCGAAAGAGGATGAGTTTGCCGTCGGGAGACCAAAGCGGTTCGTACTCGATGAATTCGGTGGCCGTAATGCGTTGAATGGAGTTGTCCGCCAGATTGAGAGTGAATACGTCATAGTTGAAGAACTCGTCCTGGTTAGGCTCGGGATTGGTGAGATACAAAAGTCGCTTGCCATCGGGAGACCAGTCGATGGAGTGCTCGTCGGTGTTCCCTTTGGTGAGCTGACGGGTTTGCTTGGTAGCGAGGTCGACAAGAAAGATGTGCAAGCGCTGATTGTCGTTGAAGCGCGTCATGCCTTCACCGGCGTCCGGCTTGTACAGATAGCGAGTGATGACCATGGGATCGCCGGAAGCCTCTGCGGCGCGGTCGTCGGGCGTGGATGAGGTGTAGGCGATTTGCTTGGCGTCGGGAGACCAGACGATTTCGTTGCCGGTGTCCGGGAGTGGGCTGTTGGTACCTTCCGGCGAAGCGAGCAAGGTGACGTCGGAGCCGTCGGGCTTGACGATCAGCACGCCGTGCTGATCGCCTTGTCTGCCGAAGAAGGCCAGTAGTTTGCCGTCAGGAGACCACAGCGGGTCGCTTCCGCGATCCTTTTCACCTCCAACGCGAACGGATTTCTGATTCGTGAGGTCCATGATCCAGAGCTGGGCGTAGGGGCGGCCGGGCTGGTCGCGCATGGTGACGGTGTAGGCGAGGTGACGAGCATCGGGAGAAAGAGCCACCGCTCCAACCGAGCGAAGCTTGGTAAGGTCTTCGCTGGAAAGACCCTGCGCAGAAGCGAGGCGCGCAAGTGTCAGCGCAAGTAGTAGCATTGCGCTCGCAGCGAGCAAGCGCAGTGGAAGGCATCGAAAAGTTCGGTGCATCTCGTGGACTCCTTGGATTACGAAGGGTCTAGTCAGCGTGCACGAGAGTGTACCGCCAAACGAGGGAAAACAGCGATACGGCCAGGCGGAACAGAAATATAGGAACAGTGGGACGGAGGAAATCTAATCTTTCAGTTTATTAGCCATGCCGGCCTTGGCGGATTCCAGGCGCGACTCCAGCGATGCAGCTCGTTCGACGGCCTCGCGCAGCGCCTTTCTCCATTCGTCCTGCGAGAACGAACCGTCGCCGCGACGTGCTGTTTCCTGGCCGAAGGAAACTCCGGCGGAAAAAATCTCGACGATTTCAGGATCGGCGACGACCCAGGCCTCGCTAAGCCGGCCTTCCGCTCTCCAACTTTGGGTCAGCCTGTCCTGTTCCGCTTTCATTTCCACAAAGCTGCTTCTTTTTGCCATCGCCCGACCTCCTGATGCTCAAGTTGCCCAAAAAAGAAGACGTTCCGAACGGGCTTTGCCTTAGGCATAGTTTGTCAGATTGTTTGGATCTGCCTCCGCAAAAACAAGATTCTGCTGTGCATGCAGTCAACCCCCGAAACCGCGCAGGTGAGGCGCTTGCGCGGAGCATGGCATGATGGAGCAGGGGCGGTCATGGGGTCGTTGATTATCATTACGGGCGCGATGGGTGCCGGCAAAACCAGTGTCCTGGGCGAAGCCTCGGATATTCTGGCGCGGCGCCAGATCGTGCATGCGGCAATAGATGTGGATGCGCTGGGGCTCGCTTATCTGTCCGCGACAACCCGCAACGACAAGGTGATGTACAGCAACCTCCAGTCGATCTGCCGAAATTATGCCGGCCTCGGGGTGACGCGGTTTCTGCTGGCGCGGGCACTGGAAAGCCACTCGGAGTTGGAGTCCTGCCGAGGCGTTGTTTCGGCCGTCGATACGAGGGTATGCCGCCTCGTTGCTCAGATTGAAACGATGGAGGAGCGGGTCAAGCTGCGCGAATCCGGTGTGGCGCGGCAAGAATACATTCGCCGCGTGGCAGAATTGAGCGCGATCCTGGACCAGGCGCAATTGGAGGACTTTCGCGTGAGCAACGAGAGTCGGTCGGTGACCGATGTCGCGCTCGAAATGTTGACACGGGCCCGATGGATTGGTGCATTCGGGCAGTGATATTTGGGAGCCCGCCGGGACGTATAAAATCAGAGCAGGAGAATAGAGTGAAAATCGAAATCGTTTACTGCCCGACTTGAGAGAATAACGGAGCCAAGGTCGCGAGTCTCGTGACCCTGATCAGGCAGCGACTAAACACGGAGCCGGTTTGCAGGCCGGGCGAGACCGGCCAGTTTGACGTGTTTGCAGACGGAGAAAGAATCGCCGAGCGCGGAGGCAACTGGCTCACGCGAAGATTTGGCGCCGGCTACCCGGATCTGGAAAGAGTCGTCAACCGGTTGGCGGAAAAGAACCGCGCAGCGGCCCGCCAGTAAGCCTTGACCACGTAAAGCCGCGAGTTCCTCACTCTGTGCGGCCCGCAAGCCTGCCGACGCGCGAAGGATGCGGCTGGGCCGATGATAGGCCGCCGCTGCGTAGTTCCAGATATGCGGAAACCAGTCCCCAAATGTACAGCGCCAGGAGGGCCGAGAGGCAAATGGTGCCCAGCCGGATGTAGCGATCAACCAGTTGGATAACGGACCAGCCATACATCTCGGTAAGCAGGCTAGGATCCGAGAGATTCACTCCTTCGATCTCGCCAAAGGGAAGAACTTCCATAGGCCCGTTCCAGAGAACGAAAACGTGCATGAAACTCAGTGCTCCGATAATCAGCAATCCCCAGCGCAGGCCCCAAGTTCTGTAGAGCGCGCTTTCGCGCGGAGCGTAAAACGTCGCCATCAGCAATGTCGCCAGTACGAAAGCGCCGCCATCCCCGCAAAAAATGATTAGAGGCTCGGCCGGCAGAGACAGGAAGATGATTTGCAATAGCAACGCTGCAGCAGCAGCATAAACCCATCCCCACCGCTCGGTCTTCCAGGCATAGAATCCGCCAAAGAGAATGGCAGCCGTCAGCGCCACGACAATGAACCACGAGCGTTCCTGTCCATGCGGAGTCACCCAGAGCAGTGGGATCGCCCAGCGGCCGGTGAACCATGCCGTGATGGCGTGCCCGCTTTCGTGCAGCACCATGGCGAGCATGGCGGTTGCCATCTGGAAAGGTGTGCGCGCAAGAAGGCGCGTCACCAGCAACGCCAAGGGAAGCGCAAGCGCCCGGTATTTCAGTTCTCGGATTAGGTCGCTTCGGTCGATCGCGGGCGCGGAAAGATGTAGCGTGTCGGGCGAGGGCAGAGCTACAGAGCCTTGTTTTGGGTCCGGTTCAACCGTTGGCCGGTAGCGCGAGAACACGATCCCGCACTTCAGACATTCGGTGGTTTGCAGCTCGTGATCGAATTGGCATTTCGGGCAACGCATTCGGGACGCCTAAATCCATTGTAGGAGGGCGGCGTCGAGCAACTACGCAAGCCTCGAGCCTGCTGCTGAAACAGGTACTGGCAATGAAGAGGCATCAAGCTTTTCGGGGAGGCCAGGTGCTACTGGGCGGGGGCGAGACGATCGAGCCAGAATTGTTTTTCTTTCTCGAAGGCTTTCCGCGCGCCTGCGGTGATTTTCTGGACCTGGCCTACGCCATGTTCAACGAGGACCACTTTGCGGAGCGCGCCGTCTCTGGAAGTCAGATAGAGGGTTTGGTCGTTCGTCGCCGTATCCACAACAAAAATAACGACGTCGTTGTGGTTGGTCGCCGAAACGTCGAATCCTTGTACCTGATTTGCGCTTCGAAACAGAGCCTGGAGAACGGGGCATTCCTGTTCCTCCGATAGACCCAGGAGAGTGGAGATGTGCGGAGGCAACTTTGCGTGAATGCCTTCTTGCAAGGTCTTATCGACGGCGCGAGCCATTCTTTTTCGGGCTGATTGAGCTGAGGAAGACGTTCCCTGCGCGTGGACGGCCTGGAACAAAGCGGCACACACCAAAGGAACGAGAATCCAGCTCTTTGAGGACGACATCGGGCGCATCTGATTTGGCATTTGCCAAGCGATTATATCAGCCACGATGGCGCCGCTGTGCTCGCTTGTGGCTATAATGCGCGCATGGTAACGGAGACCTTCAGCGCCCGTTTGGCGAATGTAGCGCTGCCGGAGGCAGGGGGAGGAGAGGTACGGCTGGGCTCATTGTGGGAACAAGGGCCGGGGGTGCTGGTGTTCCTGCGCCATTATGGTTGAATTTTCTGCCGCGAGCATGTCGCGCAGTTGCGCGAGCACGAGGAGCAGTTTAGGCGGGCAGGGGCTACTCTTGCGGCTGTCGGGCTTGGCGACTTGCGATATGCGCAGATCTTTCGCGAGGAAACGGGGATAGCGTTTCCGCTGCTGGTGGATGCCGAGCGGGTCGCGTACCAAGCCGCGGAACTGAAATCTGGGAATCTGTTTCACATTTTCTTTCGCAAAAACGCCGAGGCCCGAGCGCGTGCGAAAGCGGCAGGGCTCCGGCAGCATGAACTGGGGAAAGATCCGTTCCAGCTTGGAGCAAGCTTCGTGTTTGCACCCGGAAATCGGGATTTGTTTGTGCACCTGAGCCAGACGTTTGGCGACAATGCAGATCCGAAGCAGTTGCTGGCCGCGGTGACAGCTGCAGCGAAGTGAGCCTCGCCGCCACCAAGAAAGAGGCGGGAGCGGGCCTCGCCGCTCCCAATGCTCCCAAATTCGAACCAGACTTGGGGTATCAGTCCTTACTTGCTGCAGGATTTGCTGACCATCTTGACGGAGGTCACGTCGAGACTGCCATGTTCGTCGTTGGTCTTCTTCATGCCGGCACTGGCCGCAGCGTCTTTGGTCTCTTCCTTCATATTGTGCATGGTGGAATTGGAGACGTTGCCCTTGACGGTGATGGTGTGGCCGACGTGCTCGGCGAGCGCGACCTTATCGCTCTTGATGTCCCAGGTGCTGCCGTCATTGCCGTTGAGAACGTATTTATCGGGACTGCTTCCCAGCGCCAGGCAACCCGTGATGGTACGAACGTCCGCCTTGGATTTCCCGCTGCTCGTGGTGTCCTGGGCAAAGGTGACGCCAGCGAAAAGGAACAAGCTCAGCACTGCTGCGATCCTTGCTATTTTCATGGTCTCTCCTATGGAAGAAAAACACGGCGGCTGGGCAACTGTGGTCATTAATTCACGCTAGCCGCTGCTGAGCGCAGTGCCAATCAGGGGAATGCCGTAAGCAGTGCTTCGGCATTCGGGTATAAAGCTCCGAAATTCGTCATTCCGAACGGAGTCTGCGCAGTGAGGAATCTCTCCTGCCCACGCTGCGCCTAGCGGGTTTCGACCAGGTCGGGGTGGCGGACAGGCAGGCCGAAGCCATTGCTGAGGTTGCGGCGGTGCTCGAGGATTTGCTGCATCTCTTCGGGAGTGCCGCGAACCGGCGGCATGTTGGCAATCGCATCATTCAGAATGGCCCACGAGATTTCGGAAGCAATCACGCTGTCGCGAGCTTGTGGCACGCCAAGGTTTTTTCCGGCAAGGATGGAACGGCCGAAGACATCGACCATCACGTCGAGCTTCTTGTCGTTGAACGGGCCCGTTTTGCGGATGGTGTTGCGCGTGCCGAAGAGCTCAATGGTGGCTTCGTTGAAATTGTGGGTCATTCTCGCCACGCCCATGGTGCCGATGGCGTCGACGTAGCAGTTGTAAGGCTGTTCTTCTGCGAGATGCCCGTAGATAAAGCCCTGGGTGATGTCGAAGACGACCCCGTTGACGAAAGTGCCGTGCGCCTGAACCCACCACGGATCCTTGTAATTCCACATGCGAAGGCCTTGCGCGTGCCAGGTCTGGTATTCGCTCTGCGCATACCAGCGGGCCACATCGACATAGTGCATTCCGCAGTCGTGAAACGGTGGGCCTTCGGGATCGTGACCTTCCAGGGGCATATGGCCGGGCGTCATGTGGCAGATGCGGATAACGGCGAGATCGCCGATTTCGCCCTGCTCAATGAACTGGAGAATTTCCTTGTGATACCAGGCGTTGCGATTGAAGAGATTCACTGCAACGAGACGGTCGCTGGCTTCGATTTCGCGGACCAGGTGCCATTCAGTTTTGACGTCGGCGGCGATGGGCTTCTCGGCGAGGACGTGTTTGCGCGCGGCGAGGGCCTGGCGAATCTGCTGCGGCCGGGCATCGGCGAGAGTAAACAGCCCAACGACGTCGATGGAGGGATCGGTGAAGATCGCATCGGGAGTCTTGTAAATGGCGGCAGTGGGAACATTTTCTGCAGCGAGATGGCGCGCCTGGCCACAAATGTCGTAAATCGCGGCGATTTCCCAAATATCATTGGCGAGCATCGCGGACACAAAACCGCGACCCATCCTGCCGTAGCCGAGGATGCCTGCTCTGATCTTGCGCATGGGGCGACCCAGACTATGTTAGGGGGAAGTCGCAAAGGGCACCGTGACAGTCGTCACAACGCAAAGGCGAGGCTGTGAGAAGCCGCTTCAGGTGAGGAGCGCAGCGAGTTCGGAGGCAGAAATGGGTTGCCGTGGAATGCGTGAGCGGAGCAGTTTGTATCGGATCTTGGCAAGACCGCGAAGACCGGGGCCCTGTTGAGCGAGGGGGAGGAGACGGGACGCTCGGGACGCGAGTTCCGCTTTTTGCGGGGCGAAACCCCGGGCGTCGGCGGGTCGGAATTGTGACCACGCGATGGAGTGGACGAAGCCGGCAGGGCCGAATTGTTTGCTACGCAGGATGTCTTCTACGAAAACGCGAATGGGGCCGGGGAAATCATTGAGCGAATCGTGGAGTGCGACCACGGCTCCGGGTTGGAGAAAGGGCGCGAAACCATCGAAGTCGGCTTTCGCGCCAGCATAGGTGTGATCACCGTCGATCCAGAGGAACCGAATGGGGTGTTGCCATGTGCGCGCGACGTCGGCGGACAAAGCGCGATGAATCTCAACGTGCTCCTCAACATTGGCAATGCGAAGCGAAGAAAGAAAATCATCGTACGTGGAGGGGAGGGAACCTGGCGCCGCGCCAGTAGAGAGTTCGTGCGTGTGCGGGTCAATGGAGACCACAGGGCCGAGGCCGTAATAAGCGGCGACCTTCGTGAGCATCACTGTGGACCGGCCTTTGAAGCTGCCTATTTCGACGATAGTTCCCTTGGCGGGAAGACAGGCAGCGAGACGGCCGAGGAAGCGAGCTTCGTTTTCGAGGAGGAAGCCGGGCACGGATTGTGTCGCGACCCAAGCGTCGTCGATGACTTGTTCGAGATTCTGTGGCAGTGGGTCCAAGTAGGGGCCTTGTGCGACGCGAAGCAACAGTATAACGGTTGCCCTCGCCTGCGGCATGCGCGGGCGACGCGGGGCTTGACGCTGAGCTAACGGCGAGGGTAGATTCGGCGGCGATTCCCCACTTTCCTTGCACATGAAGACAGGTCGATCCTCAGGAGGTGAAGATGACTGTGCTGATGAGTTTGTGGTTGCCGATTCTGTTGGCCGCGGTGGTAGTGTTCGCGGCGAGTTCGATCATGCACATGCTGTTGCCGTACCACAAGGGTGATTACAAGAAGTTGCCGGAGGAGGAGAAGGCGTTGGCAGTGCTGCGAAGCGGAGGGCTGGCGCCGGGACAATATATTTTCCCGTATTCGACGGAGAAGGAGCGGAATTCGCCGGAGGCCAAAGAGAAATTCAAGCAGGGGCCCGTGGGAATGATGTTTGTAAGGGCCAGCGGTGAGATTCAGATGGGGAAGTTTTTGGGAATGTGGTTCGGGTTCCTGCTCATTGTCGGCATTTTTGTGGCGTATCTGACGGGGCACACGGTCGAGCCCGGCGCGAATTATCTGCAGGTGTTTCGCGTCGCGGGGACGGCGGCGTTTTTGGCTTACGGGTTGGGCAATTTGAGCAACGGGATTTGGAAGGGCCAGCCGTGGAGCGTGACCATTAAGGAAGTGCTAGACGGGTTGGTGTATGGGTTGTTGACGGCCGGAGTATTTGGGTGGCTGTGGCCCCGATGAGACGTTGGAACGTCTGAAGGTCAGCACGCCGAAGACGAAATTCGTTTGTGACCGGTGGAGATCGCGGGGGTATTGACGTTGAGATCCTTCGTCGCAAGCGGCGCTCCTCAGGATGACGATCTTCTGGATTGTTGTATGACGAGGCCGGGTCTGAAGGCCCGCCACTACAGAAAGAAAAAGGCCCCGGAAGATTCCGAAGCCATTTTCTTTGGTCAATTTGTCTGACGGACGGCCTCGCGCTGCCCTTCAGCTCAAGCCGAAGGCTGTCCGCGCAACGCTACCAGTTCAGCTTCAGCGCGAACTGGAACTGGCGGGCGTCGGCGGCGG
>Ga0207761_1000492_pt1 | contig 13956 bp, 14 predicted proteins | sample LuqExpMetageno34_FD_187792 | JGI IMG/M metagenome (GOLD analysis project Ga0207761, IMG submission 187792) | Tropical forest soil microbial communities from Luquillo Experimental Forest, Puerto Rico - Sample 34 (SPAdes) | ecosystem: Environmental > Terrestrial > Soil > Tropical forest ... | reverse complement strand
CATTGGACTTGCCAAATATCGTCGTAAGTCTTCAGGCCGCCATAAGCTGCTTCATCGCAAGGCTAATGATGACCCTAATCCCTTCGCCTGGCTCGCAGAGCCCAAACAAGAGTATCGTCGCGTCAGGCGCGGGTACCAAGTGTTAGATTCGATCCACTAGGCTCGGCCCCGGCTGGGGCGGCGCGATATGAACGACTTCAGCATCATCATACAGATTCTGTGGACTGGCACCGCCATGTCCACATTTTACGTTCTGTTTACAGTGGCATTCGCTCTTCCGCTCAAAATTGCCCAACTCTGGAATTTTGCCCAGGCTGGCTTCATGGGCATCGCGTTCTATACGATGTACGTCGCCTTCGATCGGTTGTATTTACCGGTGTGGGCCGGTCTCGGCTGCGGGCTCGTCGCCACCATCGCCTTCACCGTTTTAATGGAAAGATACGGCCTGCAAACGTTGCGGACGCGTCACGCATCGATTCTGCATTTCTTTATTTTTACCTTGGTCCTGTCAGAGTTCGTCGCCTACCTGCTGATGTTGCTGTTCGGAACCGAGCCAGTGACCTTGTTTCCGAGCGTGCTTTCTCCGGTTCACATCGTGGCGAATATCGTCGTCAGCGATTGGGATCTCATCGCGCTCTCGACGACTGCCCTATTATTGCTCGCCCTGTTGGGTTTCCTGCGCTTCCACCGCGACGGGCAATTCCTCATGGCGGTGGCGGACAACGGCCCGCTGGCCGAGCTCTATGGCATAAGCGCCAAGCGCGCCTACCTGGTCACGATGACCATCGCTAGCGTGTTTGTTTGCGTCGGCATGTACCTGTTCGGAACCCGTGCAGGGATTATTCCGACCACACCCCTCGAGCTCATGCTGGTCGCCGTCATCGCGACGCTGCTCGGAGGAATCGGCCGAATCTTCTCCGCTGCGCTGGCGGCCGTCGTGATCAGCCTGGTGCAGAGCTTCAGCGTTCTGATCATCGCCTCCGCTTGGCAAAATCTCGTGCTTTACGGATTCCTGTTCTTCACGATTCTCATCTTTCCTCGAGGCTTTCGCATCCCGCGGCGAATCAAGGTGGCCCCGCGGCCTGCGGCGGGAGACGTGTGAGGACGGAGCATGCATTATATTTACTCGCTCCTGGTCTTGATTGGGATCTACGTCACCCTGAGTGCGAGTTTCAATCTCATCATCGGCAATGGCGGTCTTATCAGCATTGCCCACCCGATCTTTTTTGCGCTGGGTGCCTATACCGCCGCGCTGTTCGCCATAAATTTCGGCGTACCGGTGCTATTTTCGATCGCGGCGGGAATGATCGTCGCCCTGGGCAGCTCGTTCGCCCTGTCGCTTCCGGCACTCCGCATATCCGGGGATTATCTGCTGATTGCCAGCATCGGATTTCAGCTTGGATTGGTGCAGATCATCAAGAACCTCGACTTTACCGGCGGCGCCGGTGGCCTGGGCAACATCCCAAGCGTGCTGTCTGGAGAAACGCGCGATATCGCGTTCGCGGTGGGATCGCTCGGGATGGCGCTCGTTGTGGTGTTGATCATTCGCTCGATCATTCGTAGCCCGTATGGGAGCGCAATCACAGCCATGCGGGACGACGAGTTGGCATTCGTGTCGCTAGGCCGCAATGCGATGGCCATCAAGCTCGTGATCTTCGCTATCGGTTCGGGCTTTGCCGGGCTCGCGGGCGGAGTCTATGCCTACTATTACCTATATCTCAGCCCCGATCAGTTCGAAATCCTGCAATCCGCCACGATCCTCACCATGGTCGTCGTCGGTGGCATGGGCTCCACGCTTGGGCCGGTGGTCGGCGGCATCCTGTTGCTTGCGCTGCCGCAGGCCATTACGTTTTTGCAGTTGCCGCCGAGCATCATGGGACCACTGCAGGGAATGATCTTCACGCTGCTGGTGCTGGTGTTCCTGTTCGTTCGCCCGCAGGGCCTCATCTCGACCAAAAGGCTGCATCGGTGAACGAGATTCTGTCCACTCAGGGTCTGTACAAGAGCTTCGGCGGCATCGTCGTCGCCGATAACGTGACGTTCTCGATCGCCGCAGGAGAAATCATCGGCCTGATCGGACCCAATGGCGCGGGAAAAACATCTTTGTTTAATCTGATCTCTGGCGTCATCACTCCCGATGCCGGAGAGATTTTTCTGCGAGGCCTTCCGATCGGCGACCTTCCGCTCCACCGCCGCGCGCGCGCCGGTATCGCCCGCACTTGGCAGCATGTACGGCTGTTCAAGACGATGACGGTGCTGGAAAATCTGTTGGTAGCCCCGCGCGAATGTAGCGGCGAGAGCGTGTTCAAACTCCTGTTTGGAGGCGGGGCCTATCGACGCGAGCAAGCGACGCTGCGCGACCGTGCCAATGGCATTTTGGCGCGGATGGGGCTTGCGCCAATGGCCGAGCGGCTAGTGACCGAACTGCCGTTTGGTCAGCAGAAGCTCGTCGGGGTGGCGCGAGCGCTGATGAATGACGGGCCGTGCCTGTTGCTCGACGAACCGATGGCGGGTGTGGAGGGAACCGCCTACGAGACCATCAAGACAATCGTGCGCGAGGAGGCGGCGGCGGGGCGGGCGGTCTGCGTCGTCGAGCACAACATCTCGTTCATCAAGGACCTGTGCAGCAGTGCGGTGTTCATGGCGAATGGGCGGATCATGCAGACGGGGACTGTCGCCGAGCTGTTCGGCAACAAATTCCTGACCCAGCTCTATTTCGGCACCTGAGGCAGGTGTATGCTTAAATTTAATGCGGTCAGCGCTTGCTATGACGGCTTCGCCGCCCTCAGCAATATCTCGCTCAGCATCGGCGATGGCGAGCGGGTTGGCATTTTCGGCCATAACGGTGCCGGCAAGACGACCTTGCTCAAATGTGCTGTCGGTGACCATAGCAATCTGACTGGGACAATTACGTTCAAGGGCGAGCCCATTATTCCGGGCGAGGTGCATGCCAATGCGCGACGAGGAATCGGGTTCGTTCCGCAAGGTCACAATGTTTTCGGCGAGCTGAATGTCGCCCAGAATCTGCACATCGCCGGTTTGCTGCACGATCCGGGCTATGTGAGCGAAATCTACGGCATGTTTCCAGTCTTGCAGGAACGAACGGAGCAGCTTGCCGGCTCATTGAGTGGCGGACAGCAACAGATGCTGGCCCTTGGCATGGCCCTGATGACCCAGCCGAGCATTCTGCTGCTGGACGAGCCGACTACCGGCCTTGCTCCGGTCGTTGCCAAGGACGTGCTGGAGCGGCTGATGCAGATTAATCGCCAGACTGGCGCGGCGATCGTGATCGTCGAGCAGAGCGTGCATGCGACACTCAGGGTGATCGAGCGGGCGATCGTCCTGAAGACCGGCCGTATTATCTTCGACGACGCTAGCAGCACGCTGGGGGCGCAAAAGGATCTTTGGGAATGGTTCTAACGGGGAGAAAGTAAAGTAATGTCGAAGGTATATTGGATCTGCTGCTACCGTTCCATTTCGGATCCTAAGGCGGTGGCGGAATACGCAAAGCTGGCGGCACCGGCGATGGCGGCCGCCGGCGGCCGCTTTCTCGCGCGCGGCGATGTGGCAAAGACCTTTGAAGCCGGGTGCAACGAACGCACAGTCTTACTGGAATTCGACAGCCTCGAACAAGCCGCCGCGGCCTATGAGAGCGCTGGTTACCAAGCCGCGCTGAAAGCACTTGGCAATGGTGTCGTGCGCGACATTCGGATCATAAAGAGCATCGCCTAAACTCGGAGAAACGACAGAAAACTTACGAGGAGGTGACGATGGAAAATATCTTAATTCAAAATGAGCAACAGCGTTTCGTTCGCGAGGCGATGAAGCGATTCGTCGAAGCCAACATCGGCGTGTGCGTCGTTATAGCGCTGACACTTACGATCAACCAGATCATGCAGAGGGCGCTTGACGCGGAGCAGCAGGCGCGCGTACTGCTGAAACCGACCATACCAAACATTTTGTCAGCCTTTAGGTGTCACTTGCGCGGACTGTCAACGATCGCCGTTCTCGCAGTTTTGGCGATGTTAGCGCTACCGCTTGGCCATGCCCGAGCGGAATATCCCGAGCGGCAAGTCACCATCGTCGTGCCCTTTGCCGCGGGTGGCGGAACGGATATTGCGGCCAGAATTATCAGCGCGCCGCTTGCCGAGGCCTTGGGCAAGTCGGTGATTGTCGAAAACCGTGCCGGTGCGGGCGGCAATATTGGGATTGCCGCGGTCGCACGCGCCGCGCCCGACGGCTATACGCTCCTGTTATCCTCGAGCGCATTTGTCGTCAATACAAGCCTCTACGCCAAGAAGGCCTACGATCCGTTCAAGGATTTCAGTTACGTCTTGGTCATTGGAGCGGCGCCTAATATTTTCGTGGTTCCGAAGTCGTCAGACATTAAGACCTTTGCGGACTTGATCGCCAAAGCCAAAGCCAATCCCGGCAAATTGAACTGGACGAGCCCTGGCGGTGGCACGACCCCATATCTCGCCGGCGAGCTACTAAAGCTGCGAATTGGCATCGACATGGTGCATATCCCGTTTCCGGGTGCGGGGCCGGCGACGCAGTCGGCGCTGGCGGGTCAGGTCGACATGTATACGGCTAATCTCGGCTCCGTCGCGCAATATATTGAATCTGGCGAATTACGCCCCCTCGCGCAAACCGGAAGCGAGCGTTGGCCTGAGCTTAAGCAGGTTCCGACGCTGGCGGAACTCGGCGTGTATGATGCCGAAACTGACACCTTTCAAGCCATTTACGCCCCGGCCGGCACGCCGCAACCGATCATCGATCGATTGGTGAAAGAAGTTAAAGCGATCCTCAGCCGGCCCGCTATCCGCGAGCATCTTCTCAACACTGGTCTTGGCGTTATCGCCGGCGGGCCAGAGATCCTACGCGCTCGCGTCGTTCGCGAGGTTCCAATGTACAAAGAGATTATCGATAAGGCGGGTCTCAAGATCGAATAAGATTCAAGTAAGAGAAATCTTTAAAAGCACTTTTATCTGTGCGTGGGGTCCCCGGCCATATCCGCTCCGACAGAGAGATTCGATCAGGTGTTTCGATCAGGCAATTGAGCCAGCCGCTTCCTACATCAGCCGATCACACCCAACGCTCCAAAGCTTGTGGCCACGATAGCACCCGTGACTTTATCGGTAAGATAAGGGAATATTTTTGCGCGATGTCGTGAGCGAGTTCTGCCTCTTGATGAATTCTTTTTAAATGCGTTCTCATCAAACTACCAAGCATGGTCAACCTCACTTTTGGCCGAGCGCGATAGAATAATTCGCCGCCGAATTCAGCTTCCAACAACCGAATTGCGCGCGTTAGCGATGGTTGCGAAACACGGCAGCGCTGAGCCGCACGCGTGAAGTTTCTTTCTTCGCATATTGCTAGAAAATAGCGAACTTGATGCATTTCCATGGTTACAACGGAAGCAATCTTAAACTCAATTCGGCACGCGGCCTGACTTTGGCGTCACTAACGCCATAGAGTCACCGCAAGGCGAACAAGCATTCGCAATTTCAATGTCGGCGAGTATGTGACCGCTGCTAAGATAGACCTCTGCTTCGACAAGGGTTGCCACCACACACCAGACGATAAGGAGCGAACTGCCAAGATTAATGGCAAAACCAATTCCATCCTCGAATACTTTCGACATATTTGGTCCCCGCCTTACCGGACGGCAAAAGCCGCCCGATGAAACAGTTCATGGTGTATGGCGCTGGGCGTAGCGAAGTGTGAGCTAGTTCACACTCGATAAAAATATTTCATCGCGCACATAAACATAAATTTATTTGCGTAGAAGTTGGCAATGTAAGCAGATTTCCTTTGTGCGCTATCGTCATCCTCCCAAGTGTGACGATGGAATCCTCCACTAACTTGCACGCGCCGCATCGGTTACCCGGTGCGGCTTTTTTTTAAAGAGCGTTGGCGGAGCGCAAACAGAAATACCACCTCGCGGCGCCTTTCCGAAAATCTAATCAGGTAGTTTGATCAGGCGCCTGCAGCGTTCTTCTGCCTCCAGCTGCGGACTAAAGAAACTTTGTGAATTGAAGCTGCAACTCGAACACCATTTGTCCGTAAGCGTGCGAGAGCATTTGGCTGCAGACATCGGTACAATATCCACTAAACGCTAGGTAATCCAGAGTAATGGCTATGCTTGTGCATCCGATGAAGTGTTTCAGCGCGTACATGGTACAGAGGTGCGAAGCACAGGATTCTTTGCCAAAAGAACGAAAAATCCCTAACTCACATTATTTTGACTTAGGTACACTTACACGACTCGGATAATGTATCTTTGTAGGCAAGCAAATGGCTTGATCGAGGTCTGCGTAAAAAAGGAGACGTATCGAACTGCCCGTATCCTAAAATTGATCGTGGATGCAGGAAGGTAAGCGCCATGCCCAATCGTGGCATGTTACCCATTTATTCTACCGTGCCAATACCAGACATGGCGTGGATCGGCGCGCTGATTTGTGCGGTGGCTATGCTGCTTATGCTGTTGCCGGTCTTTGCGCGAGATTACGGTCAGTGGGAAAACTCTGATACAGCGATTAGCTTTTGGTTCCGGGGTTTAAAGCAGCCAGATAATCCGCAAATGTCATGCTGTGGCGAGGCCGATGCATATTGGGCGGATGGTGTGGAAGTAAAAGACGGCCGGGTGATTGCGATTATTACCGATACTCGGCCCGATGGACCGCTACGGCGTCCGCATGTTCCCGTTGGTACTCGCGTTGTCGTTCCTCCCCACAAAATGAAATGGGATCGTGGAAATCCAACGGGTCATATTGTGATTTTCCTAAACTATAATGGCGAGGTGTATTGCTATGTTACCGGCACGGGAGTTTAGCAAGACGTCATTCGCCCAAGTTATATCTAGGTAGCAATCGCGGCAAACAGCACAAACAGAAAGACCGCCTCGCGGCGGTCCCTCCGAAATTTGATCAGGTGTTTTGATGTCGCAGGTGGTTCGAGTCCGAAATTTGGGTGAGGGCATTGGTTCCGATAAGCAGTGTTATTGGCAGCAATCGCGGACGCACGTGTCAGGTGTCAACATCGCGGTCCCGTGATTGAACACTACGCCGTCAGCAGCCGAGCTAATTCGTGCGCATCATCCATTTGCTCCAGCCCCAGCACAGCAGCGATCAGTTTCTGCTGCTGGACAGAAGAGAGAACACCTCGCGATAGCTTACCGAACTTGTCCACGATGTCTGTGGTCGTGGCGAATGAATTCTCGCTGCCGCGAGGGGCGGCGCGCGTCTCCGAATGGACTGAACCATCATGGAGATGGATATCGATCCGAACCATGTGCCGAAATTTCGATCCCAGCGCGGTGATCTCGGGATCGTGCATAACTTCAACTTTGCGGGAGAGCGCGACGCGATCGGGGTTATCGACGGCTTCTGGTTTAAATTGGTCCACGAAGACGTCGCCTTCCAGCAGCAGCGTGGCCACGCAGAACGGAAGGTTCGACTGGGCCGAGGTCAGGCTCCCGGGCCGATAAGGCCAGCCAACGTGATCGACCGTCACCTGCGATCCGTGAACGACGATCCTTGTGAGTTCGGCCAAAGTGAAAGGTCTACGCGCCTTAATGTCGCGAATGGCATCGAGCGCCGTGTGATTGCTGCCGACACACGCGTAGAACTTCAGGGAGATCCGCATGGTTTCGTAGCGATCCCCGAGGTCCGCGCTCAATTCGTCGAGATTGAAACGGTCGCTCGAGCGGGAAAACGTGGTGCAGAATCCGCCGTAGGGCGCCTCGAAGATGTCGACGATGCCCGTGAAACCGGCGTTCGCGAACAATGCGCCATAAAGCCCACTCTGCGAGGCGCGGCCGGCGTGCATGCGTTTGACCATGCCGCCATACTGCGCCGCCATCAGGCCAGCGGACTGGGTGCCGGCGATGCCAAGCGCGTGAACGGTCGTCTCGGCGTCGAGTCCTAGTCCGCGGGAGGCACCCGCCGCAGCCGAGAACACCCCAACGGTCGCGCCGGAATGCCAGCCTTGGCCGATGTGTTCCTGCCCCATGCAGAGGCCGACGCGCGGACCTACTTCGTAACCGGCGACTGCGGCGGTGAGGAATTCACGCCCGGATAAGGTGCGATGGCTTTCGGCGACGGCGATAAGCGCCGGGAGCGTGACGGCGCCGACGTGAAGAACGCCCTGACGGTGGACATCGTCCAGTTCGAAACCCTGGATCTGGGTCCCGTTGAGGAGGGCAGCGTGCGGTGATGATAGCTTGTCGCTCGTACCCCAAAGGGAGGTCGTTCGTGTCTGGTCGACGTCGAGGAGCGAGCGACGCAGTATGCGGCACCAATCGAGGTTGGCTCCATAGAGTGCGCAACCAAGGCTATCGAGTATCAGAAGCTTGATGCGCTCGGTTACAGCAGGCGGGATGTCCTCATAGCGCAGGCTTGAGATGAACTTAGCCAATTCCCGCGTATGCGGGTTATCGCCGCTGCCGTGTTTGCTCACGCTGGGCTCCCGGTTAGTATTTATGGTGTCGCTCTGTTCCAGCCCGCGAAAGGGACAAGCCTGTCTGACAGCAATTGAGGATTGAACGTGTCACGAAATAAGCATTGGATGTGCAGAATCGCAAGCGAGCCGCTGATCTGCTGGGACCAGGCTAAATTTGAAGGGGGGGGACGATGCTGAAGATTGCACTCAGCGTTCTCGCGACCACGATCTCTATAATTGGCGCCGCGGACGGGCAAACGGACTACCCGACACATCCCATTCGCCTCATTGTGCCGTTTTCTCCAGGCGGCAGCACCGACTCGCAAGCGCGAATCGTCGCCGACTATCTCGGTCGCAATCTAGGCCAACAGGTGGTCGTTGTTAACGTCGGGGGCGCCGGCGGCACAATCGGTCTCAACCAGGCCGCCAAAGCCGCGCCGGACGGCTATACGCTAGTGACGGCCACGCCATCGCTCACAATCAATCCGTACATCCAAAAGGATATCGCGTACGATCCGATCAAGGATTTCGAACCAATCGTGCTGGTGGCCACCAGTCCGATTGTGCTCGTGGTGCCACCGGACTCAAAGATCAAATCGGTGCAGGACCTCATTGAAATGGCGAAGGCAAAGCCGGGCGAGGTCAAATATGGCAGCGCGGGGATCGGATCCGCGACGCATTTGAGCTCGGCGCTGTTCGCTGCCATGGCGGACGTTACCCTCGTTCACGTACCGTATCGCGGCGCGGGGCCAGCCATTCTCGATCTGCTGGGGGGACGTCTCGATCTGCAATTCGAGAACGCGCCAAGTATTCTGGGTCAGATCCGCAGTGGTGCGTTGCGAGGTATCGCCGTTGGCTCGTCAAAACGGTCGACAATGTTCCCAGAACTACCCACCATCGGCGACACGGTTGCTGGCTATGAGGCGACCTCCTGGTTTGGGCTGCTGGCCCCGAGCACGACGCCCCGCGCCGTCGTCGACAAGATTAACGCGGCCGTCAACAAGGCCCTGGCCGATCCCGACGTACAGAAGCAAATGAACACATTGGGCGTGGAGCTGATTGGGGGAACACCAGATCAATTCGCAGCTTACCTCAAGGTAAGACTAGCGGAATTAAAGTCTGTTTCAAAGGCGGCGAATTTGGTCCCCCAGTAATGCTTTAAGCCGACCGGACGCTTCCTCAATTGCACAGCACCGCGCTTACCCCCCCAAAGCACACTTACGAAATGCCTCCGATAACAAGAGTTAGGGGAGGCAGTCACTGCATTACTGGAATGTCCGCTCTGACCTCGAAAGCGAACATTAGACGCGGACCCTAAAATGTCCGCTTTGTTTCGATGCTGTTGAAAAAGTCCTCGGCGACCAGCGGGTGCGCAACTTTTGAATCGAGGCGGATGGGTTCTTGAATCGATATTGCGCGTCACACGCCATTCTTGAATCAATGTTGCTCGGTCGGCCTCTCACAATCTTTTTTCAACAGTATCTTTCAATAGCGGACGTAAAAGTTCAATCGCGATAGTGCAGTACAGTGCATCGACCAGCAAACCGAAGGCTTATGTGACGACCGGCATTAATGAATCGGTCTCTTCGACGGTTCGATTATCGAAGTGCATATCTCTAATATGCATCGAGAGACGAACTTCATAGTCATTCGATCATGTCCACGGTGGCCGCGGGTGTGATCTGCGGACTTGGTCCGCAAGGGATCCATCGGCGCGATTGACGCGATCGCCTCCATGCCAGCCGACCGGTTTGCTCCGACGGGTGCATCGGCGCGCCGATCACCTACTTGCGGCCGAGGCAACGCCGCGAGCATGCGACAAGCAAAGACTAACAAATCACGGCGGCAGGGGAAAACCGCCCGCTCTCGTAATTTTACAAGTTAACAGCATTGTGTCGATTGTATACAGTCGACTAATGCAAAAACGGCTCTTGCGCCTCACCCTTGCTGACCAAGCCTTTGAAAATCTTGCGGATGCGATTGTCCGCGGCGAGTTTCCTCCGGGCGCGCCGCTCAGCGAATTGGAGATCGCGGTCAAGTTCGGCATCAGTCGTGCACCGGCGCGCGAGGCGATCTACCGGCTCGAGGCGCGGGGGCTGGTGCGGCGGTCGCCGCATCACGGCGCGCGAGTCGTCGAACTTAGCGTCAAGGATCTGCGCGAACTCTTCCAGGTTCGTGAAGCACTCGAAGGCATGGCGTGTCTGCTTGCGGCGGAGTCGATGACCGTCGCAGAGCTGGACGAGCTCAATGCCAGTCTCGCCACGCATGGACATCAGCCGGATTTTGCCTCAGGCGCGGCCTATTACCAGGCTGGCGGCGACAACGATTTCCATTTCCGCATCGCGCGCGGCAGCCGCAACGGCCGGCTGGTGCGCGCGCTGTGCGAGGACATCTATCACGTCTTGCGGGTCTACCGTTTCCGTTCGAGCACGCAGCCGGAACGCGCCAAGCAAGCGCACAAGGAGCATGAGGCGATTGCCGCCGCGCTCTGTGCGCGCGATGGCGCGGCTGCCGAAGCGCGCATGCGCAAACATATTCGTCAATCCCGGAAAAACACTGAAGTTTGCGCCATTAGCCGCGCGGTTTCACCCAACCATTGGTGCAAGTGAGCATGCGTGCGAGCACAAGGCTGAAAGAAATAGTGTCCCGGCGGGCGGCCGTGATCGTGCCCGGTGCCGCCAACGCGATGTTTGCCCGCCTCATTGAGGATGTCGGATTCGAAGCGGTCTATGTAACGGGTGCCGGCATCGCCAATATGCGTCTCGGCGTGCCGGACATCGGCCTCACGACAATGAGCGAGGTGGCGGATACGGTCTGGAATGTCGCTGAAAGCGTTTCACTGCCGATCATCGTCGACGCCGACACCGGATTTGGTAATCCGATCAATATGGTGCGTACCGTGCGCGTGTTCGAGCGAGCGGGAGCGGCCGGAATTCAGATCGAGGATCAGGTCTTTCCTAAGAAGTGCGGCCACTTCGCCGGAAAAGACGTCATACCGCTCGATGAAATGGTGCAGAAGATCCACGCGGCCGTCGATGCGCGAAAGGATGGCGATCTTCAAATCATCGCACGGACCGACGCGCGCGCCGTCGAAGGATTCGATCGGGCGATCGAGCGCGCCAATGCCTTCGTCGAAGCGGGTGCAGATGTCACCTTCGTGGAAGCGCCGCTGAGTCTTGAGGAGTTGGCGCGCATTGCGCGCGATGTTCCCGTTCCGCAAATCGCCAATATCGTATTCGGCGGCACGACGCCGGATCTGGGACGTCCAAAGCTCGCAGAACTGGGTTTTTCCATCGTTCTCTACGCCAATGCCGCGCTACAGGCTGCGCTCAAAGCGAGCTACGACGTGCTGGGCGCGCTCAGGCATGACGGCTCGCTCGCTGCCGTCGCCGACAGGCTCGCATCCTTCGAGGAGCGCCAGCGCGTGGTGGCGAAACCCGTCTGGGATAAGCTCGAGTCCCGCTATCGCGCCGAGGCCTGAGGAGGCTCAAACCAATGACCAAGCCGTGGGACGGGATCATCTCGCAGGAGGAACAGCGAGCCTATAACTCAGCGGGTTTTGGGCGTGCCACCGGGCTTGGCACGCGACCAGCATTGCTGATCATCGACGTCCAATACCGCACGGTCGGCACCACGTCGAAGCCGTTCTGGGAAGCCATCAAGGAGTTTCCGACCGCATGCGGCGGTGTCGGGTGGAATGCCGTCCGCCACATCGAGCGCATCTTGCATCTCTTCCGCGAGCGCAACTGGCCGGTTCTCTATCCCTATGTCGCTCCGAAGGAGGCGTTCGATTTCGGCCGCCTCTCCGACAAGGTGCCGGCAATCATGACCGTCGCGAGCAAGGGCTACGAGTTCGTTGCGGAACTGGCGCCGCGCGAGCAAGACATCCTGCTACCGAAGAAGCATCCCAGCGCGTTTTTCGGCACGCCGCTGGCTAGCTATCTCATCAACGCGGGAGCAGACAGCCTGGTCGTGACCGGCTGCACGACGAGCGGCTGCGTTCGCGGCAGCGTCGTCGATGCATTTGCCTACAATTTCCGCGTCCTCGTGCCGCACGATGCGGTCTACGACCGTAGCGCCACCTCGCATGCGGTGAACCTATTCGATATGGCGTCGAAATACGCGGATGTGCTTTCCACCGATGAGGCCATTTCCGCTCTTCGTGGGATCAATTCCGGTTCAGCAAAGGAGTAAGGATATGAAGACTGCATCCTTTCATCGAGGCGGCCGGAATTCTCAGGGATCGTGGTATCACCGCCGACCGTATCGAGCGCCTGGTTTGCAAAATCGCACCGCCGGCCGCGGCCGTAGTGTGCGAGCCATGGAAGCGCAAGCAGCAGCCTGCGACGGGCCACGCGGCGCGTTGGAGTTTTCCGATTGCGGTAGCGGCCCGCTTCGTTGATGGTCGCATCGACCTGCGGACATTCGGGCAACCGGCATCCGAGGCGGCGCATGCGCTGGCACGGCGTACGCGCTGGCAACCGCTCGGCAATGCTCACTTTCCCGAGCGGTTCGAGGCCGAGTTGGTCTGCGAGACGCGCGATGGCGAAACGCTTCGGGTTCGCATCGACGATGTCTATCGCAGTGCCAACCGCCCGGCGAGCGTCGACGACGTGCGCGCAAAGTTTCGCACCAATGCCGCGTTGGCCGTGACAGGCGCCGATGCAGCACGGCTTGAATCTGCGGTCGACAGGCTCGATCGTGCCGAAGATCTTACCGAACTCACGCGTGCGCTTCGTTGCACTACATCGGGTTGAGCAAGAGGATAAAGTGATGACGTGCTTCGATCTGGTAATCCGTGACGGTGAGGCCGTCCTGCCGGGCCGCGGGCGCACGCGCTGCGATCTAGCCATTCAAGAGGGCCGCGTCGCCGCGATCCTGGCGGCGGGCGCGCCCTGCGATTCTGCCGAACAGGTGTCAGCAAGCGGTCTCGTCATCTTTCCCGGGGTGATCGACGTTCATCTGCATCTCGGTCACGGCAAGGACATCGCGCGGCCGCGCGTGCCGCTCGATGCCGACCGAGAGACCGCAGCAGCGGCGAAGGGCGGCGTCACTTCGGTCGTGCCTTATCTCATGGCGACCGATCCATTTGAGCAGATCTTCGATGACGTTGTAACGGTGACCAAAGCCGGTGCACGCATCGATTTCGGCTACCATTTCATTATATCGACAGAGGCGCAACTCGCCGGCGTGCCACGCTATGTTCGTGACTATGGGGTGCCGAGCTTCAAGATATTCATGAACAATCGCGGCGGGGAGGGCGCGCGCCTCGGGCTGCCGGACATCGATGATGGTTTCCTGTTCCGCCTGTGCGAATCCGCCGCCGCCAATGGCGGCATGGTCTGTCCGCATCCAGAGACGATTGAAATTGCATGGGTGTTGCGTGAACGCCTCAAGGCGAGCGACCCGGAAGGCCGCGGTGGGCTTGCGACTTGGAACGGCACGCGCCCGCCCTTCGTCGAGGGCGACGCCGTCCAACGCGCAGCCTATATCGCCGGCCAGGCTGAGGCGCGG
>Ga0207761_1000491_pt1 | contig 13956 bp, 11 predicted proteins | sample LuqExpMetageno34_FD_187792 | JGI IMG/M metagenome (GOLD analysis project Ga0207761, IMG submission 187792) | Tropical forest soil microbial communities from Luquillo Experimental Forest, Puerto Rico - Sample 34 (SPAdes) | ecosystem: Environmental > Terrestrial > Soil > Tropical forest ... | reverse complement strand
CCAAATTCATAGTTGCCAACGACAACTATGCTCCGGTTGCTCTGGCTGCGTAAGCAGTCCGAAAGACCGATCTAAAGCCCTGGCGGGTTAAGCTCCGTCAGGCGGGGTTCGGAGGCACCTGGCAACAGAAGCCTCCACTTTCATTCGTTATCGCGCCACCATTCCCGATTATGACAGCCTATGTCTTCGGCTCTCGGCGGGGATGTCTTCCGTCGCCGGGCGCGCTAGCATTCGCCCGGCGAATCCGCTTTAGGCCGACAGCTATGTCCGACGATATCCGATACGACCTCCTGACCCAGCAGGCACTGCGGGGCGTGGTGCGCGGCGTGCTTGCCGACGTCGCCAAGAAGGGTCTGCCAGGCGACCATCATTTCTACATCTCGTTCAATACCAAGGCCGAAGGCGTGCACATGTCGGAGCGGCTGCGCGCTCAATATCCGCAGGAGATGACCATCATCCTGCAACACCAGTTCTGGGACCTGACCGTGAGCGACTACGTCTTCGACGTCGGTCTGTCGTTCGGCGGCATCATGGAGAAGCTCACCATCCCGTTCGACGCCATCAACGGCTTCTTCGACCCGTCGGTGCAGTTCGGGCTGCAATTTGAGGACGTCACCGACGGCGAGGCGCAGCCGACTCCGGCCAATGCGGGGGAGAAGCCGCAAGAAAAGCCGATGAAGAAGAAGCGCCTGCCACCGGTCGCCGCTGCGCCATTGAAGACCGAGATGCCGCCGACTGCCTCCCCGCTGCCCGAGGTGGCGGAAGCCAAAATCGAGCCAAAGCCCGATAAGCCGACGAGCGGCGGTGGCGAAGTTGTCCGCCTCGATCGTTTCCGCAAGAAATAATGGCCCAAAAACCGGCCAAGGAACGTAGCCAGAGGCGCAGCAAGATCCGCGTCGAAAGTGACGCCTTCGGTCCGATCGAGATCCCAGCTGGCAAGCTATGGGGCGCGCAGACCGAGCGCTCACTGCACAATTTCCGCATCGGGCAAGAGTGCATGCCGATCGAGATCGTGCGAGCACTCGGCCTGATCAAGCGCGCAGCGGCGGAGACTAATCGCGAACTCGGCTCACTCGACCGCCGGCGCGCCAGCGCCATCATCACGGCCGCGCAGGACATCGCCGATGGCAAGCTCGACGCTCATTTTCCGTTGCTGGTCTGGCAGACCGGCTCCGGCACCCAGACCAATATGAATGTCAATGAGGTGATCGCGAACTGCGCCAATCTGGCGCTTGGTGGGAAACTTGGCTCAAAGACGCCGGTACACCCAAACGACCATGTAAATATGAGCCAGTCGTCGAATGACTCAATCCCGACCGCAATGCATATCGCCGCCGCACTCGAGATCGAGGGCCATCTCAAGCCGGCGCTGGCACTGATGCACGGGGCGCTTGACAAGAAGACCAAGGAGTTCGCCGAGATAGTAAAGATCGGCCGCACCCATACCATGGATGCGACGCCCATCACGCTCGGGCAGGAATTCTCTGGCTATACCGCCCAGGTGAAATCGGCGCTCGTGCGCATTGGAGAGGCGCAACTCGAATTATACCCATTGGCGCAAGGCGGTACCGCGGTCGGCACCGGGCTGAACTCCAAACGGCAATTCGCCAAGGCCTTCGCGCGCCGGATCGCGAAACTCACCAAGCTGCCCTTTGTCAGCGCACCCAACAAATTCGAGCACATGGCCGGCCACGACGCCTATGTCTATGTGCACGGCGCGCTCAACGCCGCCGCGACCGCGCTGTTCAAGATTGCCAATGACATCCGCCTGCTCGGCTCGGGCCCGCGCTCAGGTTTGGGCGAACTAATCCTACCCTCGAATGAGCTCGGCTCTTCGATCATGCCGGGCAAGACTAATCCAACACAAAGCGAGGCGCTGACGATGGTCTGCGCCAAGGTGTTCGGCAATCACACCACTATCACCGTCGCCGGCAGCCAGGGCCATTTCGAGCTCAACGTCTACAAGCCCGTGCTGGCCTATTGCATGCTGCAGTCGATCAGGCTGCTCGGTGACGCGGTGAATTCCTTCACTGACAATTGCGTGATCGGTATCAAAGCCAACAAACCGCGTATCGCCGAGTTGATGCAACGCTCGCTGATGCTGGTGACCGCGCTCAGCCCACGCATCGGCTACGACAAGGCGGCGCAGGTCGCCAAGGCCGCGCATGCCAACGGCACTACTCTGCGCGAGGAAGCCATACGGCTCGGGTATATCTCTGAGGCCGATTTTGATCGTCTAGTCCGTCCGGAAAAAATGACCCGTCCCCGCTAGCGCGAAGTTAAATGGGCCGCGCGGCCGAGAGTAGCGGGCCAGCAAATCTGTATTCACGGATAGGACCCTGCGTTTTCTAAAATGAAATACGTATCTGGATACTATTCTATTGAATTTCGACGTTCAAACTTCCAAAGTAATTTTAGCGAATAGCTAAACATACATTCAGAACTCGGTTGCCACCAAAATTGTTTCGGTAATTTCCAATTGTATTCACTGATGTCCGATAACCGATCTATTATGATCAACTAACCGTGTATTGAATTGCTACGGCGATTCCGCCCAGAATCGTAGCCTCAATCCTGGAAGGTTCCTGCGGACGACCATAAATCCATATTGCGGGCAAAGTATCGGCCTCATTGCCGGCAATACGCTGGCACGCCACCGGCCAAAGTTGCCAAATTATCTTATTACCGTTGAGGTCATGAATGGCTGATGTCGTCAATCTTCGAACTGCCCGCAAGCGTGCCATTCGCCGCGAGGATGGCCAACAGATCCATACCAATCGGCTTCGCCACGGTCGGTCTCGTACGGAGCGCAAGCTTGCAAAGGCCGAGCAGGCCAAAGCTAATCGCGACCTCGATCACCGCCGCATTAACCTAGGAGACGGACAATGAAATCTCCGGTTATCAAACGTTCGATCGTCATCGCGGGCCACAAGACTAGCGTCAGTCTGGAAGACGCGTTCTGGAGGGGACTGAAGGAAATCGCCAACGGCCGCGAGATGACGCTGTCCGATCTCGTGGCTTCGATCGACACGGACCGCCGCCATGGCAATCTGTCATCGGCGATCCGACTGTTCGTGCTCGACCATTATCGCGCGCAGATCGGCGACAGCGCCGGGACGCGCGGGACCGCCCGCGAGGCGGATGGCGGCTTGCGCTCGGCGCCGTCAGTTTTGCGGGCCGACTGACACCGCCGGCCGGCCGCTGCGCATCGGAGCGGGCGCCGGCCTGATCTCGAGCGGGGGTGGCAAAGCAGGCGCACGTTCGCTCTTGGGTTCGCTGGTAGAAGGCGGCGGCGCGGACTGCTGATGTGGCGCGATGTCAATCTCGCGCAACTGCCTGGTCTGTATTTCCACCGCCCGTAAAGCGAGCCACGCGTTCAACGCCGTGACATCTATGCTGCGCGCTGGCGCAGTGGCCGGGCCTTTCAAGGTCATGACGATATCCGGCCGCGTGCCGGCGGCGAGGCTCGATCCCGTTAGCACTAAACGCGCATCGACCGAGCCGTTGGTGAGATCAAGATTTCCGTCCAGCTTCAGCGCGGTGTCCTTGGCATCGATGACGACATTACTCAGTTGCACCTGCCCAGCACTGACGAAAAGCGTGCCGTCCGCATGATTAACCGACAGCGGGCCGCGATCTAACGCCTTACTTGCGACGTTGCTAATGCGACCCGTATCGATCGGCAGACCCTGATCGACCGCGTGTGTGACCGCATCGAAAGCACTCGGATCGAGGCTGGCCAATTGCGCGCCGATGAGCGAAATTTTCCCCGAGCCGTGCAACGATCTGATCAAGGCGACTGGGCTGAGACCAGTGCCGTCGGCCTCAGCGGTAAGCGCGAGCGAGCCGGTAACAGGCGCAGGCGCGGCAATCATGCGACTCGCATCGGCGCCGGCGAGTGCCAGCTTGGCGTTCAGTTTCAGTCCACTATCTGCCGAGCGGAACAACGCCTTTCCAGTAAGCTGCCCGCCCGCGATGTCGCCTGTCAAATCGGCGAATGCGAATTCGTCCTTGCCAAGACGCAACAATGCGCGAAAGTCTCGCGCGCTCAGCGGCGGCAGCAGATCGAGACGCCGCACTTTCAGCAAAACCTCCCCAGCGTAGTCGCCAAAAATACCCGCGGCGAACGGCTCACTCGACCACGCCAACGCCGCGTTGCCGCCAATGCGAGACTGTGCCGGCATGCCGATCGCTGTGGCGATCAGACTTGCGCCATCAACCTGCTCAGCCTCAATCTCGCCGCGCAAACGATGCGGTTGCACCAGTCCGTATTCCAAACGCCCGCGCACGACCGAACCGGCGATCGTGGCATTGATGTCGGCAAACGACAGATCGTTGCCGGCGACCGTCACGCGCGTCGTCAGCGCGATCGGCAGCGCGGCCCGACCGCCGCTCGGAGCGCGCAACGGCGCCATGTTCGCCTTGACGATAGTCGCGCGCAGCGCCGCCGTGGAAACGTCGGCCAGCGGCCGCGCCGTCCCACTCAGATTAGCCTCTAGTCCGCCGGCGATAAGCCAACCGTCGACGTGCAAATCGCCGCGCACCGGCCCGCTGACCTTGATCGACAAGGAGCCGGCTCCTGCATTCGCCGCCACTAGCCGGTCGAGCCCGAGCATGGCCACCATCGTCCTGCCGTCATCAGCGTCGAGCCTGCCGTCGATTCTCACGTTTCCGAGACTGACCGCCACCGGATCGACATCTGCCTGACCATTCAACGCCAGCCGTACCTTGCCGAGGCTACCGTCGATTGAGAGCCTGGCCTGCGTCACCTGCGCCGCGCCATCGGTGCTGAAGCGCGCATGCAGTTTCGCCGGTGCCATCAGCGGCGCGACGCTGGCAACCGCTTGCGCCGTTTCCGGCTCAAAACGCGCGAGCAGCGCCATCACCGATGTCATGTCTGACGCGTCAAGGTCGAGTTGCATGCTGCCCTGCGGGCCCAGCGCGGCGGTGGCAAAGCGGCCACTTGCCGAAAAAGCGGCGCCGCCGAGATCGGCGACTGCGAGCCGCTCGATCTGCAGGCCACTGCTATCGACTTTGAGCCGCATACTGGTGTTGCGCGCGGCGAAACCAGCGAACGTGGCGCGGCCGATGTCGGCGGCGATCGTCAGGTCGTGCGGGCGCTCGATCGTGGAGCCGGCGAGCAGCGCATTGCTAAAACCGAACACCGTATCGAGATCGAGCTCAGTCGCAGTGATCACAGCGTCGAGCTTGGCCGATTTATTCGATGTGGCGAAGAAGTATGAGATACGGCCCGCGATCGGCTTGCGATCGAACTCCGCGGCAAAATGCTCGATCGCGATCTTTTCGCTGCCGACCTTCACGTCGCCGCGTAAATTCAACGGCCGCAGGTCGCTATGCCCGATGTCGTCGGCACCGGCCAGCCAAGCCGCCAGCACCTTCGGATCGCCGGCGTTAACTTCGGCTGGACCGGTGAACGTGACGCCGTCGCTAGCCACCGCCAAATGCCCGCTCAGGCGTACCTGGGTGAAGCCGGGCGCGCGAAACTCGAAACGATCCAGAGTCCAACCGCTGGCGTCCCTGCTGATGTCTCCGCGCAAGCTCTGCACGGTGCTGCCGCCGAGCGTAATTTGGTCGATGCCGATGCCGATCTGGATCGGAATAGTAGGGCGGAAGGCTCCGCCGCCTAGCTCGGCAACTTCGCGGATCATGGCGACGGGCCGCCGCCGCTCCGCGGCACTGCTCGCGAATGCGCGATCGAGATCGAGCTGATGGCCTGACAGCACGCCCGTGAAGCGGGGGGCCTTGCCAAACTGGAAATCGGCGACGCCAGTGAGGCTGAGCCCGCGCTCCTCCGAACCGTATTGGAAATCTACCTGCTCCATCAGCGCGGATTGTGCGTTTGCCTTCAGCTTTCCGCTCAGGCGCCACGGCTGGCGGATCTGTTCGGCCGTTCCATGCGATGTGACGCCGACCGGCCGCCACAGGCTCAAAGTGCCATCGAATTTTGGGGCACCGCCGGCAAGCGCGAAGGTACCGTCGGCTTCGACGCTGAGCGGGCGATTGGCCGGATTGACGTTGAGATGGATCTTAAGCGTGCCGTCGTCACCATAACGGCCGGTGGAGATCCGGTAGGGATAATTCTCGCCGCCGACGGTGACAGTTCCCTCGCCCTTAAACGGTCCAAGCAGCGAGCGCGCGTCGCCGTTGAACGCCAGGCGGTCGAGCGTGACGTGGGTGCCGCTCGCAGCATCCGCGAAGCTGACTTTGCCGTCTTCGATGCTCAGCCGGTCGATCGCCAAGCCGTCCGGATCAAAGGCAACCACCGGGCTAAGCGCATCGATGTGGCCCGCGGCATCGAGTCTGAGGCTCCCCTGCAGGCCAGAGAGATGCAGTTCGGACGCCCGCCATTGGCCGCGCATCAGCGGGCCGAGCGCGAATTCGATGCCGAGCGAGCGCGCATGGATTTTGTCTCTAGCGTTGCCCGCCTCGATGTCGTGCAGCGTGAGCTGCGGTGACGGCAGCAGTCGCGCATCGATCGCGCCGGTGACGCGTACGTCGACGCCGATCAGGCGGCTGGCCTCCTTTTCGAACAGCGCCCGGTGGCTGCCCCAGTCGATCAGCAGCGGTCCGGCCAGCGCAGTCACCAGCGCCAAGATGATCGCGATCGCCAATCCAAGTAGAGTGGTCTGCAATGCTAACTCCAGCGCCCATACGCGGGGCATACGTCGGCCCGCGCTCGCGCTTCACATCGTAATATGTACGCCGTTTTTGCCGGTTATTGGCGGCAATTCTATGTCGCGGATCACGTCAGCGCGACGATCTTGCCCGGGTTCATTATGTTCTGCGGATCGAGTGCACGCTTGATCGCGGCCATGGCGGCAAGCGCGGGAGCGCCGTGCTCGGCCTTGAGGTACTTCATCTTACCCTGCCCGACCCCATGCTCGCCGGTGCAGGTGCCGTCCATCGACAGTGCTAGCTCGACCAGCCGCTCCATTAGGACGCGCGCGCGCTCAACCTCGTCGGCGTCGTCCATATCCACCAGCAATGTCAGGTGGAAATTGCCGTCACCGACATGGCCGAGAATAGGCGCGACCAGATTGAGCCTAGCGATCTCGGCCTGCGTCCCGGTGACACATTCGGCCAGCCGCGAGATCGGCACGCAGACGTCGGTGGCGAAGGCTTGCGCGCCTGGACGCAGCCGGCGCGCGGCATGGTAGCCATCGTGGCGCGCCTGCCAGAGCCGGCTGCGGTCCTCCGGCTTAGTCGCCCACTCGAACGGACCACCGCCCAGGTCGGCAACGATGTCGCCGAACCGCTGCGACTGCTCGGCCACGCCGGCGTCAGTACCGTGGAATTCGACGAACAGCGTTGGCACTTCCGGTAGGCTCAGCTTAGAATACGCGTTGACAGCCTTGATCTGCAAAGCATCGAGTAATTCAATGCGGGCAATCGGGATACCGGACTGAATGGTGAGGATGGTAGCATTGCAGGCGGCATCGACCGACGGGAACGGGCAGACACCGGATGCGATCGCCTCGGGAATGCCGGACAGCTTCAGCGTGAGCTCGGTGATGACACCGAGCGTGCCCTCCGACCCAACGATCAATCGCGTCAAATCGTAACCGGCGGAAGACTTCTTGGCGCGGCGTGAAGTGGTCATCAACTCGCCGTCGGCCATAACCAACTTCATCGCTAGAACATTATCCTTCATAGTGCCGTAGCGCACTGCATTGGTGCCCGAGCAGCGCGTCGCCGCCATACCGCCGAGCGTGGCGTCAGCACCGGGATCGATCGGAAAGAATAGCCCGCTATCTCGCAGCTGCTCGTTGAGCGCCTTCCGGGTGATGCCGGGCTGGATGACGCAGTCGAGGTCCTCGGTATGCACCACGAGCACTTTGTTCATGTCGCGGAAATCGATCGACACGCCGCCAAGCGGCGCGTTGACGTGGCCTTCGAGCGAGGTGCCGACGCCAAACGGGATGATCGGCACGCAGCGCGCAGCGCAGATGCGGACGATCTGCTGCACCTCCTCAGTGTTCTGTGGAAACACTACAACATCGGGTGGCTGATTGGGCACCCAGGTGAGTGTATTGCCGTGCTGCTCGCGCACCGCCTGGGACGTGACGACACGGTTACCGAAGGCCGCAGCAAGCTCGACAATCACCGCATCGACTGCCGTCGGATCATGTACCTGCTCGAATGATTTGGATTTTGCCGCCGTGTCGTCCGCCATCGCTGCCATCGGACTTATGAGTTGTTCTGTGTATTGGCAGGGAACGTGACGGGGATGACAGAGGAGGTCAAGCGCCGACGCGGCGCGGATTGTCAAATGTCAAAGAGTGGAATCGAGGAAGCGTCGCACATCAAGAATACATGCGACCGTACGACTGGTCTTCCTGCGGCTCCGTCGGCTTGCTCTTGTTGGTCGAAATCACCCATGACACGACCATCACCATTAGGATGAATAGAAAGGCCCCGCGCGCCAGTTTGGCCAACATTGTCCCGTCTCCCTTGATCTTTTTTTTGAGGATAGCCGGGCCGCACCACGGGAGTCCGAAATAGTTACTGTTTGGTTAATAGCTCTGACAAGTCATTGATATACGTCATTTTCCGCACCGGTAGACGCGCTTATTCCGCTAGCGTAGGTTTCGCCCGCTTCCCACCCCATCAGACTCCGGAGTTTGCGATGGCCGGCCCTGTGATTGCTGTCACCGATAGTGTGTTTCCCTCACTCGATCCGGCTAAGGTCGCTTTAGCGAAGCTCAATCCGACCTTCCGCATAGCGAAGAACTCGGGGGCCGATGAAATCCTCGCCGTCGCCAAGGACGCCGATGCGATTCTGGTGACGTACGCCAAGCTGACGCGCGACATCCTATTGCAGCTGACCAAGTGCAAGGCAATCGGCCGCTTCGGCCTCGGCGTCGATAATATCGATCTACCGACCGCGAAAGAGAAAGGCATCGCCGTCAATTACGTCCCGGACTACTGCATCCGCGAAGTCTCCGATCACGCTATGGCGTTGCTGCTTTCGCTGATCCGCAAGATTCCGTTGTCCAACAAACTGGTGCAGAGCGGCCGCTGGGAAATGCCGGCGGTGGTGCCCATCCGTCGCGTGGAGGGCACGGTGCTCGGCCTGCTTGGCTTCGGCCACATCCCGCGGCTGGTAGCGCCAAAAGCGCAGGCCTTCGGCATAAAGGTAATTGCTTACGACCCCTACGTGAAGCCGGAAATTTTCAAGGCCACCAATGTCGACAGCGTGGATTTCGACACTCTCCTGAAGATGTCTGATTACCTGTCGGTGCATGCGCCGCTGCTGCCGGCGACGCGCGGCATGCTGAATGCGGCGGCCTTCGCCAAGATGAAGAAGGGCGTCTATATTGTGAATACTGCGCGTGGGCCGCTCATTGACGAGCCGGCGTTGATAGCCGCGCTCGATGCCGGCCAGGTCGGCGCTGCCGGCCTCGATGTGGTGACCACCGAGCCGCTGCCAAAGGACTCTAAGTTGCTGGGCCGCGACAATGTAATGCTCACGCCGCATACCGGATTCTATTCGATCGAGGCGCTGGAAGAATTGCAGACCAAGTGCGCGGCTGACGTGGCTCGCGTGCTCAGCGGCGAAAAGGCGGTCTATCCGATCAGCGCGTGACCCGTAGCGATCCCACGCCACTATTTGCCGCCCCGCTCGTTTCGTCAGTGATGCGGGTCGAGTCGCAATGGATCGACTATAACGGCCATCTCAACATGGCCTATTACAACGTTCTGTTCGACCGCGCGGTCGACGAGGCTTATGAGCTCCTAGGCATCGGTCTCGACTATCTGAAGCGCCACAATCATTCCACCTTCACTGCCGAGGCGCATGTACGCTATCTGCGCGAGCTGAAGGACGGCGACCCGGTGCGAGTGACGTTCCAGCTGCTCGATTACGACGACAAGCGCATCCATTATTTCGAGCAACTTCTGCATGCCGAGGAAGGTTGGCTCTCGGCCACTTCCGAGAACATGACTCTGCATGTCGACATGGCGGCTAAGAAAGTGGTGCCGTTTCCGGACAAAGTGCAGCGCTCGCTAGCAGCGATGAAAGCGGCACATGCGTCGCTGCCACGGCCAGACAGCGCCGGTCGCAGCATCAAGATGCCGGCACATACCTGATTCACCCTTTATTTCATCAGCTACGGCATCGTATTGCAGCCGCACTGATGGCCTTGGGCTGATTCTCAGTCGATCCGGCCGCCCGAGAATCTGCGTCCCGGCACCGTGAGGAAATAACCGACCGCTTGGCCACCGTCGGCGCCGACTACGCTGCCGGTGGTGTAGCGAGACTCGTCGCAAGCGAGGAATACGGCCGGCCCGGCAATGTCTTCGCCGGAGCCAACGCGACCCATCGGTACACCCTTGCGGCGGCCTTCGTAGATCTCCGGGTCAGCGTACATCGCCTCGGTGCCGGGCGTGCGGATGTAGCCCGGCGTGATTGCATTGGCGCGGATGCCATAGGACGCCCACTCCATCGCCTGCAGTTTGGTCAGCATGATCAGCCCGGCCTTCACCACGCTGTAGGCGCCGGCCCAGTTGTAGGGGAACAGGCCGGCGATTGAGGCGATGTTCACGATCACGCCGGACTTCTGCGCGATCATATGCTGCGCGCAGGCCTGGCTCATCATGAAGGCTCCCTTCAGCCCGATGTTCATGGTGGTGTCCCAGGCCGCCTCTGGCAGCACCTCGAGCTTGCCGGGCACGATTTTCATTGCGTTATTGACCAGAATGTCGACGCGGCCGCGTTCTTTGATGGTCGTTTCGACCATACGATTGATGTCGTTTGCCTTAGCCACATCCGCGACGATCGGAAGACTCTTGCTGCCGAAGCCAGCGGCTTCTTTAGCGATAGCCTCGGCGGTGACCGGATCGACGTCGTTGACCACCACATGGGCCCCCTCGCGGGCATAGGCCAAGACGATGTCGCGGCCGATGCCACGGCCACCGCCAGTAACCGACGCCACTTTGTCCTTCAAACGCACGGAATCCCCATGACTTGATCTTGAACTCGCAAAACCACGCTAAATCGGTGGGAAGACACCAACAAGGCCACCTTGCACCTCTCGAATTTACATCCCACGAGTGCCATCTTGTTATGGAGGAATCACTGGACAAAATGGCCGAACCCAAGCGCTACCAGCCCGCCACGCCTGCCCCGCCGCCGGTTGCGGGCGGCATTGCCGCGCGCGCACTGGGTGCACGCTCCGTCCCCTATCTCACCGACCTAAACGCCGAACAACGCGAAGCCGTGGAGACACTCGACGGCCCAGTGCTGGTGCTGGCTGGCGCCGGTACCGGCAAGACCCGCGTCCTAACCACGCGCATCGCGCATATCCTGAACCTCGGCCGTGCGCGGCCCTCCGAAATCCTCGCCGTCACCTTCACCAATAAGGCGGCGCGCGAAATGAAGGTGCGGGTCGGCCAAATGGTCGGGCAGATTATCGAGGGGATGCCGTGGCTTGGCACGTTCCATTCGATCGGTGTGAAGATTTTGCGCCGGCACGCCGAGTTGGTCGGCCTAAAGAGCAATTTTACGATTCTGGACACAGACGACCAGATACGACTGCTGAAAATGCTCTTAGAATCCGAGAAGCTCGACGAGAAACGCTGGCCTGCTCGGGTGTTCGCCATGATCCTCGATGGGTGGAAAAACCGCGGGCTGACCCCCGACCAGGTGCAGGCCGGCGAGGCCGCTAGCTTCGCGAGCGGCAAGGGCAAGAAGCTCTACGCGGCCTACCAGGAGCGGCTGAAGACACTCAACGCCGCCGACTTCGGAGACCTACTATTGGAATGCATCCAGCTGTTCCGGCAGAACCCAGACGTACTGCGGCAGTACCAGCAGCGCTTCAAGTTCATTTTGGTCGACGAGTACCAGGACACCAACGTTGCGCAGTATCTCTGGCTGCGGCTGTTAGCGCAGCCTTTCTCTCCCTCACCACTGGGACGCGCCGAACAGGCGAGTCCCGGTGATGCACGTCTTGGTCATTTAAGTGAGGGCCTGGACGGCCGAGACCAACCCTGCCATGACGTCGTTGTGAGTGGGTTGCGGGAACCCAAAAACATCTGCTGCGTCGGCGATGACGATCAGTCGATTTATGGTTGGAGAGGCGCTGAGGTCGACAACATCCTACGCTTCGATCACGATTTTCCCGGCGCGAAGATCATCAGGCTTGAAAGGAATTACAGAAGCACCGGCCACATCCTCGCCGCCGCCAGCCAACTCATCGCCCACAACGAGGGGCGCCTCGGCAAGACACTTCGCACCGAGGACGAACTGGGCGAGAGGGTGCAGGTCACCGGTGCCTGGGACTCGGAGGAAGAAGCGCGCGCAATCGGCGAGGAGATCGAGCAGCTGCAGCGCGCGGCGCGCGAGCAAGGCCTCGACCATCCGCTAGACGAGATCGCTATTCTGGTGCGCGCCTCGTTCCAGATGCGCGAATTCGAAGACCGCTTCATCCAGCTCGGCTTGCCTTATCGCGTGATCGGCGGTCCGCGCTTCTACGAGCGCACCGAGATCCGCGACGCCCTCGCCTATCTGCGCGTGATCGCGCAGCCGGCCGACGACCTCGCCTTCGAGCGCATCGTCAACGTGCCCAAGCGCGGCCTGGGCGATGCCGCGTTGCAGATGCTGCACGACTATGCCCGCAAGGCGCACATTCCGCTCAGCGAAGCGGCCGCCGCGCTCGCCGCGACCGACGAGATGAAGCCGAAGCCACGCCAAGCGCTGCGCGACCTGATGGCGGCCTTCGCGCGTTGGCGGGAGCAGAAAGACAAGCTGCCGCACACCGAGCTGGCTGAGATCGTTCTAGACGAGTCGGGCTACACAGACATGTGGCAAAAGGACCGTTCCGCCGACGCCGCCGGGCGGCTGGAGAACCTGAAAGAGCTGGTGCGCTCAATGGAGGAGTTCGAGAGCCTGCAAGGCTTCCTCGAGCACATCTCGCTGGTGATGGACACCGACCGCGGCGAGGCCGAACAAGCGGTTAACATCATGACGTTGCACTCGGCCAAGGGGCTGGAATTCGACACTGTATTCCTGCCCGGCTGGGAGGAAGGCCTGTTCCCGCATCAACGGTCATTGGACGAGAGCGGCCGCGCGGGGCTGGAGGAGGAGCGCCGGCTGGCGCATGTTGGCCTCACCCGCGCGCGCAAACGCGCCAAGATCTATTTCGCCTCCAACCGGCGCATCCACGGGATGTGGAGCGACAACATTCCCTCGCGCTTCCTCGACGAACTGCCGGCCGAGCACGTCGAGGTGAAGGAGTCGCCCGGAGGCACCGGTGGCTTCGGTATGTCGGGATACGGCCCCAGCCGCTTCGACGAGATGGGCGCATTTGACTCCAACTACGCGACGCCCGGCTGGCAGCGCGCGCAAGAAAGACACGGAAAAGGCGGGTTCAGCGAGACAGGCCAGCCGCGCTATGTGCCGGATGGCGTGTTTGACTCAAACCCCGAGGCCGGCCGCCGCGCCAGGAAATCTGCACGCAATGCGCGCCGGGAGGAGGTAAAGAAGCGCATACCCCTCACCATTGAGGGCCAACTGATCGCCAAATCCACCGGCACCACGGCGTCCTTTGCGGTTGGCGAGCGCGTGTTTCACCAGAAATTCGGTAATGGCAATGTCACCGCCGTGGACGGCAACAAGCTCACCATCCTGTTCGACAAGGCTGGAGAGAAGCGTGTGGTGGATAGTTTTGTGGAGAGGGTGTGAACGAAGCACCTAACGCTTAAGATGCTTGCCGATATTTTTGTCTATTGTTATTCGACGATGAAACCAATCTCGAAGGGTGTTGAGCGGTTCATTTGACCCAGCGATGCCGCGGACGCCGCCCACTTGCGGATGGCGCAGTCCTGGTCGGCGCAGCCGACTAGCACGTTCTCCGCCGCGGCTCTTTGCGGCCAATGTCGACGTTGCCGGCGCGGCAGCCGCGCGAAATTTCCCACCCCGCCACATTCTCGCGCCCC
>Ga0207761_1000489_pt1 | contig 13965 bp, 9 predicted proteins | sample LuqExpMetageno34_FD_187792 | JGI IMG/M metagenome (GOLD analysis project Ga0207761, IMG submission 187792) | Tropical forest soil microbial communities from Luquillo Experimental Forest, Puerto Rico - Sample 34 (SPAdes) | ecosystem: Environmental > Terrestrial > Soil > Tropical forest ... | reverse complement strand
ATTTTGAGATAGGTTCTAGTCGTCCTTGTCCGATTTCGCTGCAGCCTCGACGGAAGTGAACAGCGCGATGAGCGCGCGCTTGATCGCAGCCTGCCGGGTCGGCGAGGTGATCTGCGCACCGAGCAGGTCGGTGACGTAGAACACGTCCACCGCGCGCTCGCCGAAAGTGGCGACGTGGGCGGAGGCGATGTTGAGGTTGAGTTTCGACAGCGTGGTGGTCAGTTCGTAGAGCAGGCCGGTGCGGTCGAGGCCGGTGACCTCCAGCATCGTGTAGCGGTGGGACCACTGGTTGTTGATCGTAACCGTCGGCTCCACCGCGAAGGCGCGGATGCGGCCCTTGGCCGAAGCGCGCCTGGTTACCACATCAGGCAGGCGCAATTCGCCGCGCAGCGCCTTCTCGATCGAATCGGCGACGCGGTTGGCGCGCCGCTCCTCATCCTCGTCGCGCTCGAATTCGCGCGACAGTGAGATGGTATCGAGCGCGCGGCCGTCGGTGGTGGTGTAGATCTGCGCGTCCACGATGTTGGCGCCGGCCATGGCGCAGGCGCCGGCGACGATCGACAACAGCCAGGGATGGTCAGGCGCGAGAACCGTGAGTTCGGTCACCGAGCGTTCGGGGTCGAAACCGACGGTGGTCGACAGTGTCTTGCCGGCCTCCTCAGCTGCACGCACGAACTTGGCATGGTCGACCTTGTGCTTGAGGTCGACCTTGAGCCAGTAGGCCGGATAATGCTTAGCGATATAGCTTTCTAGCTGCTCGGGCGGCCAATCCTGCATCGCCTCGCGGAATTCGTCCTGCGCAATGGCGACACGCTTTGAGCGGTTCACCTCAGAGAAACCGCCGGTCAGGACCGGCTCGGTCTCGTAATAAAGCGTACGAATGAGCTGCGCCTTCCAGCCGTTCCACACGCCGGGGCCGACGGCGCGGATGTCGGCGGCGGTGAGAATCGCCAAGAGCTTCAGCCGTTCGGCCGACTGCACCACCGCGGCGAAGTTCTCAATCGTCTTGCGGTCGGACAGGTCGCGCGACTGCGCCACTCTCGACATCACCAGGTGCTGCTCCACCAGCCAGGCAGTCAATTCGGTGTCGGCTCCGGAGAATCCCATGCGCGGGCAGAGCCGCCGCGCCACCCGTGCTCCAGCTATCGAGTGATCCTCGAGCCGGCCCTTGGCAATGTCATGCAAGAACAGCGCCATGTAGAGGACGGCGCGGTTGCCTAGCTGCAACTTGTGAACGAGCTCGTTGGCGAGCTGCGTCTCCGGATTAGTGCCGCGTTCTATCTCCGCCAGCGCGCCGATGCAGCGCAGCAGATGCTCGTCGACCGTGTAGTGGTGGTACATGTTGAACTGCATCATCGAGACGATCTTGCCGAAGGCCGGCACGAAATGGCCGAGCACACCGGCCTCGTTCATCCGCCGCAACACCGTCTCCGGATCGTTCTTGGAGGTGAGGATCTCCAGGAAGAGTTGCCCGGCTTCCTCGTTGTCACGCAGCTTGGCGTCGATCAGCTTGAGCGAGCGCGTGATCGACCGCATCGCGTCGGGGTGGAAGGCAAGATTGTGCTTCTGCGCCAGATGGAAGATGCGGATCAGGTTGAGCGGATCGCGCTTGAATACATTGGCAGTGGCGATGGTAATGCGGTTCTTGTCGACGATGAAGTCGTCGCTCTCGGCGAGCTTGCGCTGCCTGACCGGTCGCAGCCTCGCCATCAGTCGGCTCAAAACCGGCACGCTCTTGGCGTGGCTATCTTCCAGATCCGCGCACAGGATCGCGGTGAGATCGCCGACGTCTTTGGCGATCAGGAAATAATGCTTCATGAAGCGCTCGACGTCCTGCTGGCCCGGATGCTCGGTGTAGCCGAGCCGCACCGCGATCTCGCGCTGGATGTCGAACGACAGACGTTCTTCGGCGCGGCCGGTGAGGAAATGCATGTGGCAGCGCACCGACCAGAGGAAATCCTCGCAGCGACGGAACAGCAAGTATTCTTGCTTGTCGAATACGCCCTGCTTGATCAGCTCGTCCGGTTCGCGCACGCGGTAGACGTATTTGGCGATCCAGAACAAGGTATGGAGATCGCGCAAGCCGCCTTTGCCGTCCTTGACGTTGGGCTCGACCAGGTAGCGCGACTGGCCGGAGCGGCGCACGCGGTCCTCGCGCTCGGCGAGCTTGGCGGCGACAAATTCGGGAACCGTGTTGCGCACCACCTCCTTGTCGAAGCGCGTTATCAGCTCATCGTAGAGCTCGCGGTCGCCGAGCAGGAAGCGCGCTTCCAGGATGGCGGTGCGGATGGTCATGTCCGCCTTGGACTGGCGGATGCATTCGTCGACCGAGCGCGTGGCGTGGCCGACCTTGAGCCCTGTGTCCCATAGGCAATATAGGATCGCTTCCGCAATCGACTCGCCCCAGGCGGTCTGCTTATACGGCAGCAGGAACAACAGATCGATGTCCGAGCCGGGCGCCTGCAGGCCGCGGCCGTAGCCGCCGGTGGCGATTACCGCCATGCGCTCGGCTTCGGACGGATTCTGCGACTGATAAAGATGCTTCCGCGCAAATTCGAATAGCAGGCTTATGATCTCGTCTTCCAGCCGGCACAGTCGCTCGGCGCAGCGGCGGCCGTGCCTGTCCTTGAACAGCAACTGCTCGGTCTTGGCGCGGCCTGCGTTGAGTGCGACCTTGAGGCGCTGCGCCAGCGCCGAGCGCAGTTCGCGCCCGCCGCCGAAATGGCTCTTGGCCAAATTTTCTAGGTCGGCCGCGACCGCGCGGAAATCGAGGACGTCGCCGGGAGCCCGCGAAGGGGTGTCGGGCGCATCGTGCGTTTCGCGTTCGACGGCGAGAGAGGCCATGGGGGCACCGGGATAGACGAGCAGCGGCGTTAAGTCACCGCATTCACCAAAGAAAAGCGACGCCCTCCACGGCTTAGGTAGTGAGAATAATATTTTTATTTACGCATAAGAACAAGGAAAACATTCGTTTGACCGGAATTTCCATGGATTTTATAGAACGAATGTAGCGCCGATTTGAGCAACGCCGCTTGCGGGCGCTCAACAAATGCAGCTAACGCGCGGGGCGGGCCTCGCCGGGCTGATCGTGGTCAGTTTTTGTGGAGGTTCTCATGTTCCTGTGGTCCCGCCGTTCGCTGTTTGCATCCGCCCTGATGGTCGGATTACTGCCGACCGGCGCGCTGTTCGCTGCCGATAAGCCAAGCACCATCAATATCGATTGGGCGACGTACAACCCAGTTTCGATGATACTCAAGGACAAGGGCTGGCTCGAAAAGGAATTCGAGAAGGACGGCATCAAGGTCCGCTGGGTACAGACGCTCGGCTCCAACAAAGCGCTCGAGTTTCTAAACGCCGGCTCAATCGATTTCGGCTCGACCGCCGGCTCCGCCGCTCTGGTCTCCAAGATCAACGGCAATCCGATCAAGGCGATCTACGTCTATTCGCGTCCCGAATGGACGGCGCTGGTGACACGTAAGGACAGCGCGATCAGCAAGATCGCCGACCTCAAGGGCAAGCGCGTGGCGGTCACCCGCGGCACCGATCCGCACATCTTCCTGGTGCGTGCACTGCTCTCTGCCGGCCTGAGCGAGAAGGACATCCAACCGGTACTATTGCAGCATCCCGACGGCAAGACCGCGTTAATCCGCGGCGATGTCGACGCCTGGGCCGGTCTTGACCCGATGATGGCGCAGGCAGAGATAGAAGACGGCGCCAAGCTGTTCTATCGCAACGCTGCCGCCAACACCTGGGGCATCCTCAATGTGCGCGAGCAGTTCGCCAAGGATCATCCTGATCTGGTCAAGCGCGTGCTGGCCGTTTACGAGCAGGCGCGCAAATATTCGCTCGCCCACTACGACGAACTGAAGGCCGCCTTCATCGCCGTCACCAAGCTGTCAGACACGGTCGTCGACAAGCAGCTCAAGGAGCGCACGGGGCTCACCTACAACAAGATCGGCGCGCAGCAGCGCGACTCGATCCTGGCCGCTGGCATCGCCTTGCAGCAGGCGGGCGTCATACCGGCCAATGTCGATGTGAAAAAGGCGCTCGACGACTTGGTCGACGACCAATACGTCCCGGTGTCGACGAACTGAACGTCGCCTTGCCTTTTCGTGAGGGCTTGATGACTGTTGTATCCATGGACGCGGGCATCGAACTGGTCACGGCGCCGCCGGCTTCGCGCAGCAACGGTCTTGCGCGTTTCGCGCGGCCGCTGCTGGGCCTGCTCGTACCTGTGGTGCTAGCGGTTGGCTGGGAACTGGCGGTGCGCGCTGGCCTGTCCAACGGCCGGCTGGTGCCGCCGCCCTCGCGCATCTACGCGCAATTTGACGAGCTCGCGCGCTCGGGCGAACTGCTGCGCCACGTCACTGCGACGCTCTTGCGCGTAGCCGCCGGGTTTGGCGTCGGCACCGGCCTCGGCACTGTGCTCGGCGCGATCTCGGGTTATTCGACGCTGATGCGCCGGTTGATAGATCCCAGTCTGCAAGCTTTGCGCGCTGTTCCTTCGATTGCCTGGATTCCCCTGTTCATCCTCTGGCTCGGCATCTTCGAGACTTCAAAGGTGGCGCTGATCGCGGCCGGCGTGTTCTTCCCGGTTTATCTCGGCGTCATGGGGGCAGTGATGTCGGTTGACCGCAAGATCGTCGAGGTCGGCCGCGTGTTCCGTCTCTCCGGCTTGCAGATGGTCTGGCGCATTCTTTTACCGGCGGTCCTGCCGGCTTATGTGATTGCGCTACGTGCGGGGCTCGGCCTCGGCTGGATGTTCGTCGTCGCCGCCGAGTTCATGGGCGCTTCCGAAGGGCTCGGCTATCTGCTGATCGACGGGCAGCAGCTCGGCAAGCCGGCCGAGATCGTCGCCGCCATCGTTGCCTTCGCGCTGCTCGGCAAGGCGACCGATTGGCTGATCGTCGGAGTGACAGCGCCGTTTCTGCGCTGGGAAGACCGTTTCGCGCGCGCGGGCGACGCTTGAGCGATGCTGACGCTCGAAAATGTCGGCAAGACCTATCCTAACGGCGTGCGCGCGCTCGACGGCGTGAGCCTCGCGGTCGGGCCCGGTGAGATCATCGCTATCGTTGGTGCCTCTGGCTGTGGCAAGTCTACCTTGCTGCGCGCGGTCAGTGGGCTCGACACGCCGAGCCACGGCCGCGTGCTCGTCGACGGCGATCTCGTTACCGTGCCACATGAAAAGATCGGCATCATCTTCCAGGAACCGCGCCTGCTGCCGTGGCTTTCGGTCGCCGACAATGTCGGTTTTGGTCTGGCGGAAGAAACGCGCGCAGAGCGCGCGAGCCGTGTCGCCGGCGCGCTTCGTCGCGTCGGGCTGAGCGACAAGGCGAATGTCTGGCCGCGCGAACTATCGGGCGGCCAGGCGCAGCGCGTCGCCATAGCGCGCGCCTTGGTGCCGCGGCCGGAGGTGTTGCTGCTCGATGAGCCCTTCTCCGCGCTTGACGCCTTCACTCGCATCGATTTGCAGGATCATCTGCTTGATCTGTGGACTGACCTGCGACCGACGCTGGTCATGGTCACCCACGACGTCGACGAAGCGATCGTACTCGCCGACCGCATCCTGGTGATGGGGCCGCGTCCCGGCCACATCTTCGAGGAGGTCAAAGCGGACCTTCCGCGTCCCCGCGATCGGCAGTCAGCCGCCTTCGACGCGATCAAGCGCCGCGTGCTGTCGGCGCTCGACGGCTCGCTGAAGCGCGAGCGCAAGGTCGACGCCGATGCGAGTCCGGGCGAGGGCGCGGCGATGTGGTGGTGAGACTTGTGCGCGAGCGCGCCTTGCCTGTAGTTTCCACAGCCGACAATTCAAGGAGACCCGGACATGGATGCGGGCGAATTGCGCGCGCTGCAGGCTCCGATCAAGGAACGCTACAAAGGCGATCCGAAAGCCGCCCTTATTACGCTGACAGCCAGTGGAACATTTGACGATACCAATATCGCCTGCAAGGTCGAGACCGGACGAGCATTGGCCGTGGCCGGCCTGCACCCGGCGACCGGCGGCTCCGGAATGGAACTTTGCTCCGGCGACATGCTGTTGGAAGCGTTGGTCGCCTGCGCCGGCGTCACGTTGAAGGCGGTGTCAACTGCACTCGAAATTTCTTTGAAGTCGGGCAAGGTGTCGGCAGAAGGCGACCTCGACTTCCGCGGTACGCTCGGCGTCGCCAAGGACGCACCGGTTGGCTTCGCGCAAATCCGTCTGCGCTTCGATGTCGAGACGAACGCGCCGCAAGAGAAGCTCGACCAGCTGCTCAAGCTCACCGAACGCTATTGCGTGGTCTATCAAACCATCAAGAGCGGGCCCCCGGTCGCGGTCAGGCTGAGCAGAGTCCTTGAGCCCAGGGGGTAATTGTCATGCGTAGCTTTCAGCTTTGCCGCTGCGGCGAGCCACTTCAGTTTGCCGAGCGCGTCGATCCGAAGCCCAGTGGCACCGAGGTGCTCCTCAAGGTAGTGGCGGCCGGCGTCTGCCACAGCGACCTGCACATCTGGGAAGGCTTCTACGATCTCGGTGGCAACAAGCGGCTGATGGTGCAGGACCGCGGCGTCACCCTGCCGCTGACCATGGGTCACGAGAACGTCGGCGAAGTGGTCGCGCTCGGCCCTAAGGCGCGCGGCATCAAGGTCGGCCAGAAGCGTCTGGTCTATCCATGGATCGGCTGCGGCATCTGTCCGGTTTGTAAGAGCGGCAACGAGCAGCTCTGCACCTCGCCGCGCTTCCTAGGCGTCCTTCGCGATGGCGGCTACGCCTCGCACATTCTAGTGCCCCACCCGCGCTATCTGTTGGACTACGGCCGCCGCATGAAGCCGGAGGACGCGGCGCCGCTTGCCTGTTCGGGCGTCACCGCTTATGGCGCGTTGAAGAAGCTGGGCAAGCTGGTGAAGACGGAACCAGTGGTGGTGATAGGCGCCGGCGGGCTCGGTCTCATGTGCATCGCCATCATCAAGGCAATGAAGGGGAAGGGCGCGATCGCTGTCGACATCGATCCGGTTAAACGCGAGGTGGCGCTGAAGCAGGGCGCCATTGCCGCTATCGATCCGAACGCTCTCGACGCAGTCGCGCAGTTGAAGGCAGCCGCTGGCGGCCTGGTGTGGGCGGTGATCGATTTCGTCGGTAATGCGCAGACTGCGCAACTCGGCGCCGACAGCCTGGTGAAGGGCGGTAAGCTGATCGTCGTCGGCCTGTTCGGCGGCGAGATTCCGGTATCGCTACCGCTGCTGCCGATCCGTGCCCTTACGATCCAGGGTTCCTACACCGGCAACCTGAAGGAGCTCACCGAGCTTGTGAAGCTTATGCGCAACCGTCCGCTGCCGCTAGTTCCGACCAAGACCACCACGCTGGAAGGTGCGCAGCAGGTGATCGCCGACCTGAAGGTCGGCAAGGTGATCGGGCGCACTGTGCTGCGGCCGAACGGTTGAACTGTGTCACGGTCGAACGGTTGATGTGACGTCCGCGCGAGTCTAGGAAACAGGGGAGGCAATGTCCCCCGGCCTCTATTTCGCGCTGACCCTCGGCACCAAAATGGCTATCACCGCCGGTTTTGTGCTGGCGGCAACCGTGACCGCCGAGCGCGTCGGTCCACTTGTCGGCGGGCTGGTGTCGACGCTGCCGATCGGCGCCGGGCCGGTTTATGTATTCCTGGCGCTCGAGCACGATGCGCAATTCATTGCCAGCAGCGCGGTCGCCAGCCTGGCGATCAACGCGGTAAACGCCGTCTTCGCCACCGTCTACGCACTGCTTGCGCAGAGGCGTTCGCTCGCCGTCGCCCTGCCGGGTGGCCTGCTGGTGTGGACGATCCTGGCGCTCAGCGTTTACGAGATGTCGTGGACCTTGTTGTCGGCCTTCTTCATGAACGTGGTGGTGCTCGCGTCCTGTCTGGCGCTAGTGCGTCCCTTGCGCCATGTTACCATGCCTCCTGTGCGCACGCGCTGGTACGATCTCGCGCTACGCGCGCTGATGGTAGCGACGCTGGTTGGCCTCACGGTGGGCCTGAGTTTCCGCATCGGCGCCACCGGCAGTGGCGTGTTCGCCGTATTCCCAGTGGTGCTGATCAATGTAATGCTCATCCTGCACAGCCGCGTCGGCGGCAAGCCGGCCGCCGCTGTGCTTGCCAACGCGCCGCTCGGACTGGTCGGCTTCGCCTTTGCCTGCATGGTGTTGCATTTTACCGCCGCGCTGCTCGCCTTGCCGGTCGCGCTCTCGCTGGCGCTAGTTACCTCGCTCGGCTGGAGTCTCACAATCCTCACCGCGCGACGGCGCGGCGTTCGAGTCTAGCACAACAGGCCTTCTTCCAGCGCCTTGATCTGCGACGCCAGATAGGGCGAGTAGGTGCGGTTTGCGGCGGCAGCCGTATGACGTAGCCTGTCGTGCCGACGCCGGCTGCGAACACAACGCCCGTTTTGCGGATGCACCAGCGCCGGCCCGCCCCCAGAACACCAGGATGATGTCTGGATGGCTGCCGAGAGCCCGTAACCGGGTCCGCGAGCGACTGGCTGAGCGGCGGAGGCGGTTTGATCGGACCGATGGCGATCTTTCTGCATCAGTTTCTGCACGTGGCCTTCGATGTCTTCGGTAGAGGCGCGCGTCAGCACCTGCCGCAGCGATGCGCGCGCGCTGTCCGCTGTGACCCTTCGGTCTGAAAAATTCGGTCTGAAAAAGGTGACGGGCCGGCGTTGTGCGGATCGTCTTCGGCTACGCCAACATAATCAGGCACGATCTGGCTCCACGATGCTCGCCGACTAGTCCTTGTCCGAACCGAGCTTTGCCTTCAGCCCGTACAGCGTTTCCAGCGCCTCGCGCGGCGACATTTCATCCGGATCGAGTGCGGCGAGCGCCGCGATCAGCCGCTGGTAGGGCGCTTCCTTTTCATGCACCGTGGCATTGTGCGGCACGGCGAATAGCGGCAAATCCTCGAAGCCTTTCGGCGCGGCGCGGTCCTGCTGCTCGAGCTTTGCGAGCACCAGCTTAGCGCGCTCGATCACGTTCGCGGGCAGGCCGGCGAGCTTCGCTACCTGGATGCCGTAGGAGCGGTCGGCGGCGCCGGCGACGACTTCGTGCAGGAACACCACGTCGCCCTGCCATTCCTTCACCCGCACGGTGGCGTTGTGTAGGCGGTCAAGTCGTGCTGCGAGAGCCGTCAGTTCATGGAAATGCGTGGCGAATAGCGCGCGGCACTGATTGACGTCGTGGAGGTGCTCGACCGTTGCCCAGGCGATTGACAGGCCGTCGAAAGTAGCGGTGCCGCGGCCGATCTCGTCGAGGATCACGAGCGAGCGTGCGCCCGCCTGATTGAGGATCGCGGCGGTCTCCACCATCTCGACCATGAAGGTCGAGCGGCCGCGCGCCAGATCGTCGGCGGCGCCGACGCGCGAGAACAGCCGGTCGACCACTCCGATATGCGCGCGCCTTGCTGGCACGAAGGAGCCCATCTGCGCCAGGATCGTGATCAGCGCATTCTGTCGTAAGAACGTGGACTTGCCTGCCATGTTTGGACCCGTGATGAGCCAGATGCGACCGCTTTCCGCGTCCTTCGGCGGCGACAAGTCACAGTTATTGGCGACGAACGGCGTGCCGTCCCGCCCCAGTGCCTGCTCGACCACTGCGTGACGGCCAGCCTCGATGACGAAGTCGTGGCCATCGTCCACCTGCGGCCTCGCATAGTCGCGCTCGCTGGCGAGATGTGCGAGTGCGCTTGCCACATCTAGCCGCGCGAGCGCCTCAGCGCATTGCTTGATGGAGTCCCTTTGCGCGATCACTGCGGCAGTGAGGCTGTCGAAGATGTCGAGTTCGAGACCGAGCGCGCGGTCGGCCGCGCTGGCAATCTTTGCTTCCAGTTCGCCCAATTCGGTGGTTGTGAAGCGCACCTGGCCAGCGAGGGTCTGCCGATGAATGAAGGTGGTGTTGAGCGGCGCAGCCAAAAGCTTATCGCCGTGCTGGATGGTGACCTCGACGTAATAGCCGAGCACGTTGTTGTAGCGGATCTTAAGCGCGCGGATACCGGTCTCTTCGGCGTAACGCGTCTGCAAGGCGGCGACGACGCGGCGCGATTCGTCGCGCAGCGCGCGTGTCTTATCGATGCTCGCGTCGTAGCCTTCACGCACGAAACCGCCGTCGCGCTTAAAGGCGGGCAATTCAGCGGCGAGTGCGGCGGACAGCTCAGCTGAGAGCATACCATCCGGCTTGCGGCAGGATTGCAGCGCGTCCGCGATTTCCGCCGGCGTGTCCTTCAGCGCGGCAAAGGCGCGCGCCAGATCGGCGGCGGCGAGGATACCGTCGCGGATGGCGGCGAGATCGCGCGGACCGCCGCGGCCGAGCGCCAACCGCGCCAGCGCGCGGGCGAGATCAGGTGCCGCGGCGAGGCGCGAACGCATATCGGCGCGCGCCCCGGCGTCCTCGACGAAGCTTGCCACCGCATCAAGCCGTCGTGTGATTTGCGCCGGATCGGTAAGCGGTGCCGACAATCGTTGTGCTAAAAGCCGCGAGCCGGCCGATGTCACCGTGCGGTCGACGGCATCGAGCAGCGAGCCGCGCCGGTCACCGGACAGGTTGCGCATCAGTTCGAGATTGCTGCGCGTCGCCTGGTCGATCGCCATCGTCGCGTCGGCGCTTTCGCGCAAGGGCGGTGACAGCGGCGGCCGCTTGTCGATCTGCGTGCGCTCGACATAAGTGACGCAGGCTGCGGCGGCGGTTAGTTCCAGCCGTGACAGTCTGCCGAAGGCCTCGCTGGCCGCCACCGAAAAGAAATTCGTCAGCCGCCGCTCGGCGGTGGCGCTGTCAAACACGTCGCGGGTCAGCGGCGTCACCGCCGGCAGCGTGCGCCAATAGGGCGCGAGCTCTGCGTCGCTATAGAGCGCGTCGGACACGATGACCTCGGCCGGTTCGAGCCGCACGATCTCGGCCGGAAGCGAGAGCCGGTCGCATTCGGTGATACGAAACTCGCCGGTCGAGATGTCGATCCAGGCGAGTGCGAATCGGGCGTCCTCACCGGCTGATGACAGCCGCGCGCGGGCGACCGCCATCAGATAATTGTTGCGCTTGGCGTCGAGGAGGGTGTCTTCGGTGAGCGTGCCGGGCGTCACCAGGCGGATCACGTCGCGCCGCACTACTCCTTTCGAGCTGCGCTTCTTCGCTTCTCCCGGCTCCTCGAGCTGCTCGCACACTGCGACGCGATGGCCGAGCGCAATCAGGCGGTGCAGGTACTCATCGGCACGCTCAACTGGCACGCCGCACATCGGGATGTCCTGGCCGAGATGCTTGCCGCGCTTGGTGAGCACGATGCCGAGCGCGCGAGAGGCGGTTTCGGCGTCGTTAAAGAACATTTCGTAGAAGTCGCCCATCCGGTAGAACAAGATGCAATCCGGATTGGCCGCCTTGATCTCGATGTACTGCTCCATCATCGGAGTCACGCGCCCTGCGTCGCCTTGCGGCGGTTCAGGCTCGGACATGCCGATGGGTTGGGTTACAGCCATAGGCTAAAAGCTAGCAGAAGTTCGGAAGCGCTTATAGGCAAAGCGCGAACAACCCACACCCGTTCATTCCCACGTCGGTGGGAATCTGGCGATCAGGCCGAAAGTTTCACTTGGGTGATCCGCTCTAGATTGCCGTGCCAAATCCTCTCTTTGTCGACCTTCGGCATGTCGATGCCTTCCAGAATGCGCAGCGTCTCGCGGGTGTACATTGTGCCCTTCTCAGGATCGAACGGGCAGTCGGAGGCGAACACAATCTTGTCGAGATCGTAGAAGGCAAGCCCCGCGTGCGTTGCCGGCACGCCACCGAACACCGCAGTATCCGTGTAGAAGTCGTGCTTGAAATAGTCGAGCGGCCGCTTCTTCAGCGTCTTGCGCACCAGGCTCAAGTCCACATTTGAGGTGCGCGCGCCGAGCTGATCCCAGCCGGGGCCGATGCGGCCTTCTAGCATCGGCACGATGCCGCCGAAGTGATGGGTGATGATCTTGAGGCCAGGATACCTGTCCATGATGCGCGAGAACACCAGCCGCGCCATCGCAGCCGCTGTCTCGTAGGACCAGCCGAAAGTCCACCAGATTTCGTATTTGGAGATCTTCTCGGACAGATAGTCGGGGAAGTTAGCGCCGCGCGCTGGATGCATCCAGATCGGCTTGCCCGACTTGCTCATGAATTCGAAGAACGGCTCGAACTCTGGATTGTCCAGCGGCCGCCCCGCGACGTTGGTGTTCATCTGTATACCAAGTGCGCCGCTTTTCAGCGCTCGCTCGGCCTCGCGCACGCCGGCATCGGGGGCGGCTAGCGCTGCCTGTCCGACCCAGCCGGGAAAATGTTTCGGATACTCGGTGCAGATCTTGGCGAAGCCGTCGTCGATCAGTTTACAATATTCCTCTACCTCGTTGCCTTTCATCAACACTTCCGGAGGCGGCATCGGATAGGAGAGAATCTGCGCATAATCGCTGAAGCTTTCGACTACCTTGCGTCGCACATCGAGGTCATGGATCGACGGGATTTCACGGACGCGCTTGCCGATATCGGTATGTCCGCTGTCGACGATCTTATTGAAGACATTGGCTGGGATGAAATGGGTATAGGCGTCGACACGCATGGCTTAACTCCCCGGTAGATTTTCAGTTTGCGCAAAATCAGTAAGGCGTGATGACGTTGAGCAGTGCTTGGCGCTTCCCGCTGACTACGGCGTCGCGCGCGCGCGTCAGCGCATCTGATAGGTCAGCCGGCTTCTCCACACGTTCGGCATAGGCGCCTTGCGCGCGCGCGATTTCATCAAAGGCTGGCGAAGGATCAAGGTCGGCGAACGTACGGCCGTCGTTCTCGCCGGCAGCGTCGTCCTTGAACATCGACAGCGTGGCGCGGCGCACCGCGCCATAGCAGCTGTTGTTGAACACGATGGTGAGGATCGGTAGGCCGTGCTTGGCCGCGACCCAATGGCCGACAGTGGGGTTGGCGAACATGTAGGAGCCGTCGCCTTGGGTCGAGACTACGAAGGAATCCGACGAGGCGAGCTTGGCTCCGAGCGCGGCGCCGAATCCCCAGCCAAGCCCGCCAGCCGGCCCGAGCGAAAAGAAGGTGCCGGGCTTTTCGCGCGCGCAATGATCGGGCCGCAGCGAGTAGTCGTTGACGATAATTGCGTCAGGACCAAGCGTCTCGCCGATCACACGCGACAGGTATTCCGGCGAAATGCGCTCGCCCGCTGTCGAATCCTTGGCCAGTTGCACGCGCCGCGTGCGCATGCGCTCGGCCAGGCGGCCGCGGCGGGCGGCAATGCGGTCCGCCATCTGCAAGCGGTGCTCGACCGCGGCGGTTAGCGTCTCGAGCACGTGAGCCGCATTGGCCTGCACGGCGAGGTCGCTGGGGAATGAACGCATCGGGTAGCGAACGTAGAATGGATCCTCACCCGCATGCACGACACGACAACCCGCCGGCGGATGCTGCAGGCTCGGGATCCACGGGACGTCACATTCCAGCACGATCACCAGGTCGGCGTCGGCGAGGAATGCGCCCGGCTCGGAGCCGAAGTGCATCGAATGACTCGAGGGCAGGCAGACGTTGTGCGGATTGTGCGTGACCACCGGTATGGCACAGCGTTCGGCTAGATGCGCGAGTGTCCGGACGGCGTCGTTTGGCAAGGCGCTCGCCAGAATCAGTGGCCGCTCGGCGGCGGCGATCCAGTCAGCGAGCATTGCGATCGCTTTGGGATCAGGATGGGCGAGCGCCGCCTGGGCGCGCGGCTTCATCGGCGCTATCGGCTCGGCCAGCGAAGCCGCCAGCGGCTCGCGCGGCAGGATCAGATAGACTGGTCCGCGGGGATGCGCCATCGCAACTTCCACCGCGCGCGCGACCGCGTCTCCGGTTTGGTTCGGCATGCGCAGCTCGTAGTCCCATTTCACCATCTCGCGCACCATGCCCGCCTGGTCGAACATTTCCTGCGCCCAGTGGATCGGCCGGTTTCGCGTGCCGAAAGAGCCTTTCTCGGTTATTGGATT
>Ga0207761_1000488_pt1 | contig 13990 bp, 17 predicted proteins | sample LuqExpMetageno34_FD_187792 | JGI IMG/M metagenome (GOLD analysis project Ga0207761, IMG submission 187792) | Tropical forest soil microbial communities from Luquillo Experimental Forest, Puerto Rico - Sample 34 (SPAdes) | ecosystem: Environmental > Terrestrial > Soil > Tropical forest ... | reverse complement strand
AACAAAGCCGATCAAAGGCCCCCGAGCGCCATGTAGACGCCAAACGTCATCGCGATCGCCGCAGCGACCATCCAACTGCGGCGGGCGCACCTCGGTGGAAACCATGGCGACTTGGTCGGGTGCGGCGGCATCACGGTCCTGATCCAGCAGATCCCCGCCCACGCCGTGATAACGGTCGACGCGAGGATGACCTCGGGCGCCAGCGGCCGCAACCACGGCCAGTGATAGCCGTGGTCGGCCGCGTGCCGGGAGAGCCAGTGGATTCCGACCCGCATCATCAGGCCGACGAACAGCGCGAGGATCGACCATGCCGCCTTGACCTGCGGGCCGTAATACCCGGCTATTCGAGCGCGCCTGTGTTCCCGCGCCGTGTACTGCGCGGCCGACGACGCCATGAAGACGAGCAGCACCAGGAAGGCCCCGTCTACGGCTTCCAGCACGGGCGCCGGGATCTCGATCATGGTTTTTTTCTCCTGGCTCTCTTCGTCGGGCTCGAGCCCTCGCCGCGCATTCCTCGCACCGCAAGCCCGAATTGATCGACCACCTGCTCGAAATGGTCCACGGCCGCGGACATCTTGTCGGCCTCGGTCCTCGCCTCGGTCAAAGGATCATCTTGTGACGGCGGCGGCACCGTCGGGGGGCAGACGGCGTTGCGAACGAATGCTGCGATGGCGGCCATGATCGTCATCAGCGCCTGTTTCGTCGTTCGGCGATCAGCTTCTCCAGAGCCTTGGCATTCGCCACGGACGCCCTCGTCCCGTCCTTCGCCATCCGTATGATTTCGGCCTGGAGTCCCTGGATCGTCTTTCGGTCTGCGGCCTGGTTCCGCCACATCTTTTGCCACATCGCGATTACCGCGACGACGGCGATCACCGCGACGGGCCCTGCCGTTTTGAGCTGTTCGGGAAGCCAATCGAGGAGTCCGCCCATGAGCTTCCGCTAGCGAGCATAAATGATTTGGCGCCGGGAAGTGTGAAGTGTTTCACACCTCCCCGGCGCCAAAGGTATCACTTACTAGACAGATTCGTGCATCCTTAAATCTTAGGATGCGTTCAATACAGCAATTTCAACTTGCCGAGGAAGCTCGTTCCGATGTTGCCGCACGCAACGCCGGCCGGCAGGCCGCCCACGCACGTCCCGCGCGAGTCGAATTGAGCCGCGATCGACGTGTCCATCCCGAACCCGTTGCTCAGCTGCTGGCGGTTGCCGAACCCGATCTCCGGAGCGATCAGCCAAGTCTTGTTCGACCCCTCGCCGAGATTGGCCGAGACGTCCTTCTCGTCGGCGCCGACGAACACGTACATGGTCGACTTCGTCGCGGTCACGCCCGGGGCGAGCGCCGCGAACGGCGGCAGGGTGGCGCCAGACCCAAAGATCGACGTGAACAACGGCCCGACGACCGGGAGCGTCGCGAGACCGCCGGTCGGGAAGCCGAAGCCGAGCCGCTGGTCGAGATCCACCGGGCCGTTGAACGTCAGGCCGGCATTGCTGCCGGTCGAGAGGTTCATCACGTCGAAGTCGCCTTCGATGAAGGCCATGCTCGTGGAGGTCATCGCCCAGCCGTAGCCGAGCGTGAGCCCAACGAGGCCCTGCAGGTTGACGACGTTCGCGGCCGCCATGTTCGCACTGCCGCCACCACCGCCGATGTTGGCGCCGATGTAGAAGCCCGAGCCCGTGTATGCGGTGAGGAAGTCTGTTGCCGCGGGCAATGCCGGCGCCTTCCGAGGAAGGTCGGCCGCCTGTGCCGCCGTCGCGAGCGCGCCCAGCACCGCGAGAGCGAAGATGGTTCGTTTCATGGAAAAGTCTCCCCCGGTCCTGAATGGACCGTGGGGAGACCATACGCCTCGGGATTGATTTCCGGTGTTACCCGGAAGGCACACCCACTGCCAAATCGGCAATGTCCACCGCGGGCGTTGCGGCGAGGTAAAGGTCGAAATGGTGGCGCGCGAACGGATCGACGTTGAGCGGATCGATGCCGCCCGAGTTGATCGTCGTCAACGTGACGCGGTGCACATAGCCGACCGGAGGCGGGAGCTGCGTCACGCCATCGGCGATTCCGTTGACCACGTTGACGTAGCTTCGGCCCGGCACACCTTTGAGGAAGGTCGCAAGTTGGGGAAACCCAGACCGCGGCTCGCCCCAGCATAGCGTCATAACCGGAGATAGACCGACCGCGACCGCGTGCGCTGCCAGGAGATTCGCACGCGCCGCACCCAAGGAATGCCCCGCAAAGATGATGCGGGCCAAATCCCGACCGATCAGGATCGACCGAATGATGTCCCACGCCTCGGGTGTGCCCAGGTAAAAGCCGCGGTGCACCTGTCCGAACGTCGGGTGCGACGTCGGCACCATCGGCCGCGCATCGAGGTCGTGCAGCCAATCCTGGAACACGTAGGTGCCGCGGCACGCGACCACCCAGAAGCCGTTGAATCTGACGATCCCCATCACAACGCTCGCGTCTGGGTCGCTGCGATAGACCCAAGGAACAGCGAGCGAATCCCCGTAGAGCGCGCCCACGAGGTTGGCGATGTCGCGGTGGGTCGTCATGCCTTCACCACGGTTGTGGGGGCGGGTGGCGGTGGAGGCACCACCGGCCGCGGTACCGGCACGGTTACCGGCGTGGTTATAGGCATCGGCGTATCGTCCAAGATCGGCGGCGTCGGCGTGTCCGGATTATTGATCGCCGCGAGCATCCGCGCCTTGATCGCGTCGACCGCCGCCACCGAGGTCGGATCATGCCCGAGCGCCTTGAGCGTGTCGGCCCCATGGAGTTGCGTGTAGCGCACCGCATCCGCCAGCACCTTGTTGCGGACCTCGATCTGTCCTTTTCCGGCGGTCGCCGTCTGAAATTCGTGCGCGGCCAATTGGAGCCCATTTTCCGCGATCTCCTGCAACCGATCGCGCTGCGCTTGGCTCAGATCGACACCGGCCTTCTGAAAGAGCTTGTAGAGCCACGCCGTTCCCATGGTCGCAAGCACCGGCCCAAAGACCGCCATGGCCCAGGTGATTGCTTGTCCCGCAATCGAACCCGTGTCGATCGTTGCGGCGGGCTGCGCGGGCGCGACCAGCACCACCGGCGGGCCGCCGGCCTGCGGATTGGGCTGCACCATCGCTTGCCCTATTGCGACCGGCTGGCCATGGGCGGCCACCCCGACGCCGAGCCCGATCGCACCGAATCCCAGGAACAGCCCGAACGAAACGCTGGCGATGACCAGCTGCCACAATCTCATGGACTTCTCTCCTTGTTATGCGGCCTCGAGCAACGCCTGAGCCACCGCGATCGTCTTTGGTCCTGCGAACCCATCGGCTGAGAGCGGCGGGTGCGCGCGTTGGAATGCGAGGACGGCGGCGCGAGTCTGCCGGCCGTAATTCCCGTCCACATCGATGTCGGCGTGGGTGAGCGTGTTCAGCGACGCTTGCAGCCATTTCGTGTCGAATGCCGCCATCGGCGTCGTTGCCGGGATCGGTGCGGGTGCCGGCGCCGCAGGCTTCGCCCCGGCCGCGGCGAGTTGATTCAGCAGATCGGGCGCGATCTCGGACATGCGCAGCGCCAGAGCGAGGCAACCGATCTGCGAATCGAGGACGTTCGGATCGTACTCTCCATCCCGAACGTACTTACCCGGTTGCTGGAGCGTCGTCGCCCCCACCACGTAGGGCGATCGAATGTGGTGGAAGTCCCGATAGCCGAAGCCGTTGAACAATTCGAAGTAGTAGCACAGCAGCGGCCACGTCCATGCCCCGGCGCCAACGAGGTCGAGCCCGTCGTGGTGATACGACCAAAGCGCCGCCGCATCCCACGATTGGAACGGTCCCACCCCGCGCGGAACGTTCCGCGACACCTGATCCCATCTATCGCCCTGGGCCGGCGACAGCGCGAAATTCGACGAAGCTTCGCGCTCGAAGCTCGGCGCCATGAACAGCACCGGTACGGTCGAAATCGCGGACACGTTCCGGTAATGGCCTTGCTGCCAGAGGTGCACCAGCCGCCCCGCGACCCCGTCGACAAGATGCGCGCATTCCGGTCTGACCTCGGCGTGCGCCACCCAAGACGCATATTCGGATTCGAGCGCGGAGAAAGGATGCTGCATGGTGTCACCTGTCCAAGATCGGCGCGAGCGCCGCGAGGACCGCGGGCGGAATCTGGTTGTCGTTACCGGTGTCACCGAGGTGCAGATCGGCGAGCCTCACGCGGTCGGGCGCGACATCGCACGGCTTGTCGAGGATCTTCTGGAGGGCGTCCGTCAGCTGCGCCTGCGCCTGCGCGGTGAAGGCCTGCGTGCCGCTGATGAGGTTCGCCTTGTCCCCGATGATCTCGGCGATGATCGCGTTCCGCGACTTCTGGAAGGCGTCCATGACCGGCTGCAGCTTCGCCATGTCGAAGGCAATCGCGCCGCGTAGCTCGCCCAACTTGTACTGCTTGGCGTCCGCTGGCGTTGGCCGCGTGTCGTTGAGTTGCCTTCCGGCCCAACCCAGCGCATCGAGGCCGGCGTAGACCGCCATGCACTGGTTTATCGTCAGGGTTTCGGCACGGGCATCGGGAATAACTGCAACGACGACGAGCGCGACGGCGATAAGGTATCTCATTGTTTCTGTCTCTTTGAGGAGGAAGCCAAACCTACTTCTATACGAGTCCGCGAGTGTGGAAAAGGCACGGTCAATAGGCCGCGCAGTGCGCGCGGATGACGTCTCCCGAGACCATGTTCTGCGCCGCGCCCGTCGTGCGGCTGTAGTCCTGCACGGTCGCAGTCGTGGTCGTTCCGCCGGTCTGCGAGATGGCGTGCGAGGCGTTCGTCGTGACGTCCACGAACTCGCACTTCCAGTTGTGCGCCGCCGCCGGAAGGCCGACCGTGCCGGTGCCCGCCGCGCACGCCGATCCGACCGTTATCTCGAATGCGCCGGTCCCGTTGTTCTGGGATATGGACGGCGACGTGCAGAATCCCGCGCTGATCGTCGGCGCCGTGCCGGACAACAGCATGTTGGAGAAGCCGAGGTTTCCCACCCCCGGGTCGGTCGCGCCGGTCCCGATGATAACGCCGCCCTTGACGTACATCGCCTGCCCGCGGGAGCCTCCCGCAGCCGTGGTGTTGAACTGGAGTCCCGTCCCGAACGTCGTGGTCCAGTTCTCCAGCGTCGTTCCTATGATCTGCGCGCGGCCGCCCTGCGTCCCGCCGTTGCCCCATCCACCATAGTTGATGGCGCCGATCTGCTCCCCGGCCGACAGGTTGCTCGGCGACGCGACCGTGTTGTCGACCCGGATGAAATTGTTCGTCCCGAGCGTTGCCACGGAAAGGGTGTTCCACCCGACCACGGTAGCGGGCGGCGCGATCGTCCACGGGCCTCCGAAGGCCGTCAGGCTCCAGCCGGTGCCCGTGCCGGCGCCGGTCGTCGCGTTGGTGCTGAACACCCAGGGGAATTGCGGGTTCGTCTCGGTGCCGAAGCCGGCGAACCCGTTGGAGCCGAGGACCGTGATCTCCGGCACCAGGGCGTTCTGCGTCGAGCCGGTCGTTCCCGCCAGCGCGACCTGCACCTGGACGTTGCCGCCCGCGCCCGTTCCGGTTCCGCGCGACCCCGCGATCGTGGCCGCGGCTCCCGCCGTGTTGCTCGTTCCGGTCAGAACGTTCTGGAACGACAAGGTCTGCGCGGTCGGCGAGGCCGCGTCGAGCGGCCCGAGAACGACGCTGCTGCCGTTGTAGAGCCCGATCGACTGGACCGGCGTCGCGGAGCCGTTCGGGGTCGTGTAGATCCCGCACTGAGTTCCCATCGCCGTTCCGGTGACGAAGTTCTGCGTGGCGTAGCAGGTAAAAGTTCCCTGGTTGGTCGTCGGATAGCCTGTCGATCCGTAACCCTTCATGGCGAACGCGCCGAGGATCGAGCCGCTCGTGATCTGCGTCGGTGACGCCGCGGTCCCGAGCGCGGAGTAGAGCGTGACGGCGTTCGACGCGCCGAAGGCGTAGACGGAGACGGGGTTCGCGATGGAGTCCGCCTGCACGACCTGAAGGACCGGCGACCCCGTCGCCGTGGTCGGGAACGGCGCCGACGCGGCGTTCGCGTTGAGCAGCAGGTACGGGATGTTCTGCTGCACGAACGGGAGGAGGCTCCCGCCCAGCTGGGTTCCGAGCTGGTTGTAGCCGGATTGGAAAGGATGCTGCGTGCCGGTCTGCAGGAGATTGCGCGCGGCGTAGCTGGCGAGGTCCACGTTGACGAGCAGCGTGTTCCCGTCCGCGGCGGCGTTCGCTACCTGCGCGGCGCGAACCTGCGCGAAGCCGGTGTCGTTCCCTCCCTGGATGGTCCCGGTCTGCACCTGGAAGATGGGAAGGTGCGGGTAGGTCGTGCCGCCGATGGTCGCGGACCGCCAGTTGGCGGCCATCGTGGTGTAGCCCGTGGTGTACTGCGCCTGCGTGCAGACGCTGTTGTTGATCTGCACGGCGTCGTCCCCGCCGAGGACCACGATGATGCCGCGAAACGTCGGCGTGGACATGGCCGAGTACGCGGTCAGCCCGGCGTTGAGCGCGGCGAGGGCGTTCGCGAAGTTCGAGCCGCCCGCGGTCGACTGCCAGTTGCCGTTGCCGACGAGGAAGTCGCACGCGCTCGCCTGCGTCGAGCCGCTGACGCCGGTGAGAATGAAGCCGATCCTGCGCCCGTAGGCGATCGCGGTCGCCGGCCACGCGCTGCCGGTGTTGGCGTTCTGCGCGGCGTTGACCGCGCTGCACGCCGGGTCCGTCAGCGCGGTCACCGTGCCTCCGGTGACGCAGTACATGAGCGCCTGGGTCGCGGCCGGGACGGGCGACTGCGCCGAGTTGCCTTGCCCCGTCGAATTGCTATCGCCCAGAACTAGCCAGACGTCGATGCCGCTGCCCGCGCCCGCCCCCAGCGAGAACGTGACCCCGTTGATCTGGGCGAAGATGCCCCCACTCGTGGTCCACAGATCCCCGTTGATCGGCGTTATTGGCGAAGTGCCCGGCGGCAAATTGAAACCGGCGATCGATGACGATGGGGTAGCCGTTATCAATTTTCCTTGCATCACATCGCCGGCCTTGTTGACCGGCGTGTAACCGAGGACATTCTGCTTCGCCGCAAAGTACGAGTTCCACTGCGCCGCGGTTGGAACCTGTCCATAGACAAGCCCGGGCGATGATTGCGCGAACGCAATGGTGGGCGCTAACAGAAGCCAGAAGGCGAGTGCTGCGATCTTGCGCATGGCGTTTCCTCACAACTTGGCGAACGCATTCAGGAATGCGCTAGGCTGCATCACATTGAATGGGTTACCAGCGGTCGCATTCAGACCGATGGCTTCGGTGGTGTTGGTACCGCCGCTCGAGAACCCGGCACCACCGCCCGCGCTCGAGAGAATCGTGCCACCGACCGCAGAGTGGAGATGCGCCACCAACTCGTTGGTCGTCATCAGGTGTGATTCCTCGCCAAGGTTCTGGCCAAGGGCACGCGCGGTCAGCCCCATCCCGAAGCCGCCGATAGCGAGTGCCCGACCCAACATGGCCGGCAATACGAGTTGCGTATTCGCCGCGAAGGCGGTGGCTGGACCGCTAGGGAATGCAGCCCGGTTCGTGCTCCCACCGCCACTGGTTTTGAGTGGTGCCCATGCGTCCACTATGTTGTTGAACATCAAAGAAAATAGCGGCAACGTGTCCGCGTTAGCGCGTGTCGTCGCATTTGAACTCGCGTTTCCAATGCTGCCGTCGTTCATTATCACAAAGCCGATGTCGGCCGTCGTCTTGTAGGAGAGCTTGACGTCGCCTGTAGTGAACGAACCGTAGAGAGAGCCAGCCACCCAATTGGCGCCGCCCGCATCGGGATTGCTCGTATTGTTGTCCACGATCGAGACGTAATATGCGCCCGGCGTCGTCGCCGAGAGGACGCACGCGCCATTCGGATAGCCCGCGGTCGGCGTAACGCCGCTCGAGAATGCGGAGTCCCACGGCACCAATCCGCCGCCGGCCTGCACCCATTGCAGCCATTGGAAGACGGCCGCGAGCGTTCCATTCATGTCGCGGATGTCGGGCGGGATTCCACCGCCGGCCGTGGGAATCGCATTGATCGGAGGAAACCCCTGGTCGAGGCTGGCCTGCCCAGGATTCGCGGTCGTCTGCTGGAGCGTGCGGATGTTGGAGCCCGGCGTGTTGAGGCCGAACCACTCCAGGAACTTCGTCGGGATGTTGGCCTTGAGCATCGATCCCCTCCGATCACGGCGGCTGCACGATAGTCGCAAGGACGCCTATCGGTTTTGGTAGCACCCCAGATTGAGAAATGATCGCAAGTTCGGTCTGCGTCAAGAAGAACGCAAACGTGTACGTCATCGTCATGTTGAGGCCGTCTGTCGCATAGCAGTTGCCCCGATTCGGAAACAGAGCCAGCAGGATTTGATTGATGCTCGGAATAGATCCGTTTGAAATGTTCGAGAGTGCCTTTGCGAAAAGCAAAGTTTGAAAGGCTGGATCGGAAAGCGAAGTATTCGCTGTCACGGCCTGTCCGCTGAAAAATGCCTGCGTATCGAATGAGTCTCCGCTGGCGCCACCCGGTCCTTCAAAGCCGAAGAACGGTTGCGTCGGAACCTGAAGCACGCGCGTCACCCCGAGGATGCGCCCCCACACGTCCAAGCCGTAACCGACCGCAGTGTTGATGTTGAAGATCGTGTCGAAGAAGTTGTCTATGTTCGCGGTCTGATCGAGGTACGCCCCGTAATTTATGATCAGAGCATCGAGGATCGGAGAGTTCGCGTATTGCGAAATGATGGTCGACCATTGGTCGAAAGGAACGATGTCGCCAATGGGCGAGATCCCAATCGCAAAACTGCCAATGCTATTACTGCCGGGAACGGGACGCGGGAAAGGAGGGCCGCTCATGACACGGTCACGAAGATGTTGGCCGACGACAGACTCGGCATCTGGTTGATGTTGGCCTGAACCGAGTTCAGATTTGATGTCGTGTTGAACATCTGTTCCGAAGCGACGGTTTGCGAGATCGAAAGATTATAGGTCCCTGTCCCGCCTGTGCCCGATCCGAATGACGTTATCGTCGTCCCGGGCGCAACCAGCCCCGTGATGTCGTCGATCAGCGTGAGGTTAACGATCGTCCCGGAGCTGACCGCTGATACGGTCATCACGGTGCCCGCGATGCTCGCTGTAAAGACGGCATTCGGCGTATTGATCGACCCCATGAAGATAGAGCGGACCAAAGCCCACGGCCCGAGCGCGGCGATCGTCGCGATGTAGTTCGTCGCCAGCATCAACGAACCGATGCCGGCGAAGGTCGGCGTTCCAGACGCGGTGAACGCAGCAACGATTGCCGCTTGGATCAACGTCGCTGCATTGGATGGGACACCGGACGAGGTGACGATGCCGATCGCGAAAGACACCGGCAACGAGGTCGGACGCTGGAATGTCACCGGGTATACCGGTTGCGGCGGGTTTGGCTGCGAGGTGTCCGTCACATTTACGGTTGTCCCACCTGTGTAATTGCACCCCGGATTTTTCCTTGACCAGATGGCGGTTGCCACCGCGAGGTCTGTGCCCCCGAACGCAGCCACATAGAGCGAGTTCGCATTGAGCGTGACACCACCGACCGAAAGTGGCGTCGAGTTCGGATTTTCGGTCACATAGACCGAAAGAACCCCGGGAACAGCGAGCACGACCGCTCGCACCGCCGGGATCACCCCGACCGCATTGACGGCAACTGAGGCTTGGCGCCTCGACTCAAAAGCGGCGCGCGTCTCGGTGCTGATGCCGACAATGCCCGATGAAACCGTGGCCGAGTCCCATCCGGGGATTGCTTGGTAGATCGAGAGCGAGATCGGAACCGGAGTGGGTCCAGGCACATTCGCCGCAAATGGAACCGTGACCGAGCCGCCACCCGGGATCGTTCCTGTCCCCGTTGATGTGTAAAGGTTCCCGACGGAGTCCTGAATGACAGCGCCGACCGGGATCACGACTCCGGTGGCTCCCGAGCAGATCACTTGCAGCGTTGTCGGCCGCGTCCCGATCCGGGTCATGAAATAGATTCGGCCGAGCCCGTCTTGGAAACGACCGCTGGCGTAGGCCGGATCGAATTGTTGCGACAAGAACAGAAGCTGCTGGTTCGAATTGTTGACGGCCGCTTCCTGGCTCGAGGCCAATTGCCCTTGCGGTGTCGACAGCGAGTAATTCAGCGGCTGACCAAAGGCGGCGGTTATGTCGGCTTGCACGCCGGCAAGGATCGCCGCCGAGGTCGGGATCTGAACCCCGTTCGTCCCAAAGTTGATCGCAGGAACGTTCGTGCCGGGAATGTTTGCCATCATCCGCTCCCCTGCAGCGGCAAGACCGAGAAGTTAGCAGCGGATGTGAGTCCGGTCGATGCACTCGTGACCTGGACTTGTCCCGAGACGATCCTTTGGCCTACCGCGGTGATGAATACCTGAGCCGAATTGGGCGCCACGTCGGGAACAGTCTGGGCAGCATTCGCCAAGAGCTGCTTCAACAGCGTGAGCGGCGGTGATTGCCCGAGGATCTCACCCAGATAGTCTATCCCGATCGTCGTATCGAGGTAGCATTCGCCGAGAAAAGTCCGGATCGCCGAGGCCGCATCTTGCGCAAGCGAATACGGTTCGGTCGCAACCGCGATGTTGCCGTTCGCGTCGAGCACGAGATCCCACGCCACGGTGTCGAGGAGGAGCGTCGCGTTGCTCATGTCGTACCTATCACGAGGAGGTTACCCTGCCACGTCGGCGTGTACGTCACGCCGGAAGTTCCGTTGTACCAAAGCATCTGCACCCCACCTGAGACGGTCTGCAATTGCCATGAAATGCCCTGGAGGCTCGCGCCGCCCGTGTTGTTGAAGATCGCGAAGTCGCCGGCCTGCACGCCGGCAATGGATACGGGACCCGCGACGCCGCTTGATAGGCCGATCCCTGTACTGAAAGAGACGTTGACCGATCCGGTGTTGATGCGCGTGATCTTCCCGCCGCCGAAAAGACCAATCGATGCGTGCGACGTGATCGCGCCCGTCACGTCGAGCGTGCCCCCAACCGTGGCGGCGCCGGTGATACCGGCAGTTCCTGTGATGGTTTCGTTTCCGGCGATGCTGACGTTCCCGTCGAAAGTCGCGTTGTTCGCGCCGCCGACGACGTGGAACGCGCCGTTTACGTTCGTCGGTCCATTGAGGTTGATCGGCTGGCCGCTTTTCGGCGTAAGCGCGATGCCGCTCCCCGACATGACCACTTGATTGCCAAGCGAGTCGACGAGTTTGATGCCGCCTGCATCGACAAAGTCGAGGTACTGCGTTGGCGTCATTCCGAGGATCGAGCCGACATAGATGCCGTCGGCAAGATCGTATTTCCTGCGCGAGCCCGGGTTCGCCTGGGCTTTCGTCCGGATGACAGACGACGAATCGCGATCGGCGCACAGCACCATGCCGAGGTCGCCCACTTTCGGATCGCAGATGACGGCGCCGGTCCCGCCTTGGAGGCGCCACCACGGGATTCCGTTCACGACCCCGTGCGGTGTCGAGTTTCCATTTCCATCGATCTGGTTGACGAGCGGCATCACGTTGACCGTGCCCGCAGCCGCGACCGCGCCAGCCCCGCCGCCATTCACCGCCTTGACCTGAACGAGCTTCATCGTGGAAATGCGCGCGATCAATTGGCGCATTATGAATTGCCACATATTCGACTGATGCGTGAAGTCGTCGAGGTCGGCTTGGCCGATTGCTGCGTTGTCGCTCGCCATCAGCCGCCACCCTGCGACGGAAGAACCGGGGGGAATTTCGGGTTATAGGCCTGGATATGCTGCTCCCACTTCCCTCCCGGCATCAGCGAATCGAGCGCGAGGTCGAGCTTGAGCACGTTCCACGTTCCCGATGCGCGCTGCAGGCTGCTTTTCACCTGGATCTGCCCGCCCATGATGATGCTCGGGTCGAAGATCGTCCGTATTGCAATGCCCTGCTGCGTGTAACTCGGATAGCCGATCATATTTCCGCCGTCGGACGGAGGCGCGATCAACGGCGTACCCGAGCCTTTCCGGTTCCCGTACTTCGGCCAAATCGCTAGCACATTGTTGATCAGTTGAGCGTTGATGTGCGCGTGCTCGCGGATCGCTTGAACCTGCTGCATCGCCGAGCCCGGGAAATACGGATTCGTCAATGTGACGCTGACGCCGTTGTTCTCGAATCCCCATCCCATCTTGTTCGCGATCGTCGACAGCACCGTAGCGACGGAAGTCGCGCCTGTGTAACTCGAAACCGGGAAGGGCGCCGCAAGCTCGAACGCGCCAGCGAAGCACTCAAACCGGAACGGAACATCCGGCATGTTCGAATAGTCTGGGTATGCTTGCCATATCGTTCCGATGAAGACCGTCGTGAGATTGTTCGGGTCGGCCCCCGCCGCGACCGTGAGCGTGTTCGCCGGGATCTGCTTGATTACCATTCCAAGGGTTGAAAGCTGGTCTTGCAGTTGCTGGCTCATGCCCCAGATCGCGAGCTGCGCCGTGCTCCCGGCGGCACCACCCGAGTTCTGCACCCGCAATGAGGCGCGATGCCCACCGAGCGTCACCGTGTCGCTGTTCGTGCCGGAAAATGTCTGCGGCTGGTTCGTCTGGTTCGAGGCCAGCTTGATCGTTGCTGTGAGGAGGTTTGGACCGAGGGCCACATCATCCCTCCCCGGCCGGCAGATCGGTAGGCGCGAGCCACAACAGCACGTAGCGCGTGCCGAGCCCGGTGTAATCCGGGTCGTTCGATCCCTGCAAATCGGTGAACACGAAATCACCGGAGAAGCCGAGATAGAGATCGCGCACGATCCGGTTCAGGTTCTCGCAAATCACGCCCTGGATGATCAGCACGTCATTCGACGTCACGTCCATGAACAGCGCATAGGCCGTCTGGTAGATGTTCAGCGAGACGGCCTGCCCGCCGAGCTGTGCCTGTACCTGCTGATTCGGAACGGATTGGATTGGGACGACTTGCATCGTTCACCCCACCGACCACGAGCCGGAAGAAAACTGCTGCTGGATATAGAGATTCGCGTCCTGCGGCTGCACGTTGCCGTTTCCGATCTGCGCTGCGTCTCCCGGCTGCTGCGTGTTTTGAAGATTGGTGCCCTGCGGCATCGATGACGTAGAGGAGGACGAGAACGTCGTGGTCGAGGTGGTCCGTACCTCCGTCAGCCACAGATCGACCTGGATCAGACCGACGCCGTTGCGCGCCATCCGCCGCCAATCACGATGCGTGAAGTTGTAGCTCGTGAACGTCTGCTCGGGCGTGACCACGTCGTAAAGATCGGTCGTGTTCATCACCGCGTCGATCGAGGCGAGAAAGGCTTGGCGGTTCGACTCCGACCCGCCCGCGGAGACGCGCACCCTGATCGTCGCCGGCAATTGCACCTTGTCGTAGGAAAGGAACGCGCCCTGCTCCACCGGGTAGTTCGAGATCGGGAAGTCCTGCACGAACTCAACCGAGATCGTGTTGTCCGATTCGATCACCGCCTCGCCGTTGAGGAACACGCCCCACACCGTTGGCGAGGCCCCGAACAGCGGCGGGATGAGATCGTCGGTCAACAGCGCGAGCGCCGTCGTCACGAAACTTGAGAGCGGGGGAACCCCGGGTGCGTTGGGTACGTTCGGCATGTCGATTCTCTTAGCACGGAATCACTGCGAGCCGGTATTGAACGGTGCGGCAATGCTCTGCCGTTCGAGTGCCGTCCCCATATGGGACGCAATGTTTGATGCATCACCGTTCTCAAGATGAAACACCATATTGCCGATGTTGGTTGAATTTGTTGTGGTGTTCGTGTCGCCAGCCCGGTTCGAGACGTTCGAATTGATGCTCGCCGCCGCACCGGCGCCTATCCCGGCCCACGGGGAGCCCGTCCAGCCGTGCCATGCCCCCCAGCCGTAAGTCTTCGCCCAATCGAGGGCAAACCGGGCCTGGGCCTCCCATGTGGAGGGGTCGCGCGCATCGAGGCCGGTCGCCCGGGTAAATTCCTCACCCAATCCAGACCGGGCCATTCCTT
>Ga0207761_1000487_pt1 | contig 13994 bp, 12 predicted proteins | sample LuqExpMetageno34_FD_187792 | JGI IMG/M metagenome (GOLD analysis project Ga0207761, IMG submission 187792) | Tropical forest soil microbial communities from Luquillo Experimental Forest, Puerto Rico - Sample 34 (SPAdes) | ecosystem: Environmental > Terrestrial > Soil > Tropical forest ... | reverse complement strand
GGCTACACAACCGCGGCCGCACAAAGAGGCTAAAGCGGATCGGATTTTCAGACGCAATACGCTACTCATTCGAGGAGGAGAATATGGCACGTGTAATCCATTTTGAAATTCCGGTGAACGAGCCCGATCGCGCGGCGGCGTTTTATCAGAGAGTGTTCGGGTGGAAATTCGACAAGTGGGACGGCCCGATGGAGTACTGGATGGTGAACACAGGCGCGGAAGGGGCGCCGGGAATAAATGGCGGAATGCTGAAACGGGGAGACGTGACTGTGACCACGAACACGGTCGGTGTGGACTCCGTCGATGCGTCCGTCGCCGCGGTGAAGAAGGCGGGCGGAAAGTTGATTACGTCGAAGACGCCGATTCCAGGCGTAGGTTATTTCGCTTACTGCGAAGACACTGAGGGAAATGTTTTCGGCGTGATGCAAGCGGACGCCAACGCAAAGTGAAATTCTGACCGGAAAGACGCTCCAACGTTAGCCAAGCGCGCTTCGATCTCATTTGCACGCGCTAATCCGGTGTTCGAAAAAACTACGCTCCATAGGATTGCGCGCCAGCCTGAGTGCAGCGACAAAATGCTCGCGCGCGTCTTCAAGATGGCCGCTACCAATCTCAAGCTCGCCGAGCGCGGCGTGGTAGAACGGATACTTGCGGAGACGCTCTGAGTCTTGAATCGCTTGGATCTCTTCCAACCCGCGTTGCGGCCCTTCGCGTTGCGCGATGGCAATCGCCCGGTTGAGGGCCACGATTGGTGAAGGTCGAAGTGCCATCAGTTTGTCGTATAAGGAAATGATCATCGCCCAATCCGTGTCTTCTGTGCGTTGTGCTGAGGTGTGGACCCAAGCGATTGCGGCCTCGACATGGTAGTCGGTAAGTTCCGGGCCCGTTGCCGAGCGCTCGAGCAGCCTCAGGCCTTCTTCCGCCAAGGCTTGATCAAACTGCGAACGATCCTGGTCGGCGAGCGCAGTCAGGTGGCCAGAAGTGTCGAGTCGCGCCGGCAGGCGCGCTGCGTTCAAGAAGGTGAGAGCGGCAAGAGCGTACGTTGAAGGAGTGGCTCCAAGCGCGTTTTTCAAGAGCATTGATGTAAGGCGCATTGCTTCTTGACAAAGCTCAACCCGTACGGCTTTCTCGGGGGAAGCGCCGTGATAGCCCTCGTTGAAAAGCAGGTAGAGAGCGCGTTGTACCGCTGGCAGGCGCCGGGCAAAGTCCTCGGCACCGGAAATGTCGAAAAGTTTCCTGGAGCCGGCTAGTACCTTCTTGGAGCGCATAATTCGCTTCTCGACGGCAGCGTGGCTGGCGACGAATGCGCTCGCAATTTCATCCACGCTGAAGCCGCAGAGGATGTGAAGGATGAGAGCAACCTGAGCGTCCTCTGCTAAACGCGGGCTACAACAGGAGAACATCATGCGCAGAGCATCGTCTTTTATGGCCGCTGCGCCAAACTCCTCTTCGACCGTAGGCGCCAGCGTCCACTCGCTCTCAAGCTGGCGCGTCAGCTCGGGTGCAAACGTCCTTGCGGTTCGCTCGCGCCGCAGGACATCGAGTGCGCGGTTCTTCGCCGTGGTCATCAGCCAGGCGGACGGATTCTCAGGCACGCCTCGGAACTTCCAGACCTCAAGCGCCCGGCAGAAGGCCTCCTGCACCACATCTTCTGCCAGGGCGAGGTTGTGAACTCCGAATATGCGCGTTAGCGTGGCGACCATTCGCCCCGCTTCGTGCCGAAAGAGATGTTCACTGAGCTCCATTACATGTTCAGTTTCATGACCGGGCGGACTTCTACTTGGCCATCCACTTCGAGAATGGGGCAGCCCTTGGAGAGCTCGGCCGCTTCATCGAGGTCTTTGGCCAAGATCAGGGTATAGCCGCCGACCAGGTCCTTGGCTTCGGCAAACGGACCATCGGTCACGGTTTTGCGCTTGCCATTGACGAGCTTGCCCGCACGCTCCAGAGGCTGGCCACGGTCTTTAACGTGGCCGTTCTCCGCCAGCTCCTTGAACCAGGCCATCCACTTTTGCATCATCTGCTGAGCTTGCTCGGGCGACCTGCCAGCTTGGCCGCCACGGTACAGAAATACAAATTCGTTCATCTCTTTCCTCCTTGGTGATCTTAGACTTCCATCCTGTAGACGTTTGGACGCCATGGCAGCAGACATCTTTTTTGATGCTAAAGGTACGGAGGGCTTGGCCAGCGTCGCCCGGGCCACGTTGCTCTAAATTCCCTTCTTCCGTTTTTATTGCCATTTGGACATGACTTCCGTTTCCGCAACGAGGCGAAAGACTTGCCTTCCCGGAACCTGAACGTAAGAGTGTACCTAGTCCAATGCGGCACCGGCCGTGGCGTTGACCACGGTTCCGGTCAGCATGCGCCCGCGATCCGAGGCGACCAGCACGGCCGCGCGCGCGGTGTCCTGGACAGTCGCCGGAACCTTCAGGAAACTGGACTGGGCGATCTGCGCCTTCGCCTGATCCTTTGTGATGTTCAACTGGACTGCTACAAAATCCATCGTGTCCTGAATCGACCTGCTGTCAACGTTGGCCAGCGTTCGAACGCAAACGACCCTGACGCCAAACGGGCCGACCTCGAAGGCGAGGTTGGCCGTGAGATTCTCAATCGCGCCAAATGCGGCACCAATCGCAGTCGTTCCGGGCACGTGCGGCCGAGCCGGGCTACCCGTCACGAAAATGATAACGCCGGAACGCTGCCGGACCATCTGACGCGCTGCGGCGCGGGCGGTGATAAAACGCGACTTGACCATCGTCCCGAGCGGCACCATGAACTGGTCGATCGGCAGGTCCACGGCGAGCTTTCCGTTTCCATACTGTTTGGCGAGAGGGCCTGCCGCATCGAGAAGGATGTCGATCTTGCCCGTCTCCTTTACGATGCCGTCGAGGTATTGGTTGACAGCGGCATCGTCGAAGGTGTCCATTGCAGCCGCGTGAGCCCTGCCGCCGTTCGCGACGATTTGCGCGGCTACTGCTTCCACCGTAGATCTTGTGCGACCAGACAGGAAGACTTCTGCACCTTCGGCCGCAAACTCTTTGGCCACCGCGGTGCCGATTGAGCCCCCTGCGCCGAATACGACGGCTTGCTTGCCTTTCAAGATTGGAGTGCTGTTCATTCGACCCTCCTTCGTTCCTGATCTGCACTTTCAATCTCAAGACGCTTGAACCGGTGTGGACCGGACAATTTTTGAAAAATACTTTGCGGCATTCGCGGGGATCGTGTTCGCCGTCATCTTCGTGCGCTCTGTTTTCTGAACGGTTAGACTTAGTAGACGTTTCCGGACCGCAATTAGCTCGAGGTTGCCTGGGAGCCTCTCCGACGAGACGCGACTTCTCCTCAGGGTTTGGAAAAGAGGCATGCAATGGGCATTCACAGACCTGAGTGGCTTGAGCAGGTGGAGGGCGTTCTTGAGACCCTCAATGAAGGCGTGATTGTGAGCGATGAGGATGCTCGGATCCTTTCGGTTAATTCGCGATTTGAAGGGATGATCGGCATGCCGCGAGCAGAAATTGTCGGAAAAGAAGCCTACCATTTCTATACCCCTGAGGAGGCGGATGTAATCGCCAGGGAAAAAGCAAGAGGTATGAGGCAAGGCCACAATCGCTTCGAATTCGTCTTGCCGAAGAAAGACGGTAGTCGCTTGCCGGTGATCATTAGTGCACGAACGATGAATTCTCCGGATGGCCGCCAATTCGGTGTCGTCACATTTACGGAGATTTCCGAACAAAAGCGAGCCGAGGAGCAACTTCGCAAAGCGAACCAGCAGTTGGAGGAGCGGCAGAAGGAGATGGAAGAGGAGCTAGCGCTCGCGGCCCGTGTCCAGGATAGCCTCGCACCAAAGAGCCTCATCTGGGGTGGCATGCGCGTCGAAGCGCATTTTCAGGCCGTTCGCACGATCGGCGGCGATTTTGGACTTGCAATGCCTAGCGGGGAAGAGCATCTGAATTTGCTTATTGGCGACGTATCGGGTCATGGCATCGGCTCGGCGTTGGTTGCAAATCGAATCTATACCGAGATGATGACGCAATTGCGAGCGGCTATGCCCCTAGGCGACATGCTGCAATACATGAATCGGTTCGTCATAGAGAACATCGGAATTTCGGGCTTTTTTTTCACCGCAGCGTTGGCTCGTATCGACATGGGTAGCCGGAGAATGCTTTTTGCCGGTGGCGGTCATCCACCAGCGATGGTCGTGACGCCCAGCCAAGAGCCTCGATTACTGGAGTCACGCAGCATGGTTCTGGGGGCTCTCCCGGAAGCTGTCAGCCCCGAGGCAACCCTAGACGTTAGCCTACGGCGGGGCGACCGTATTGTTCTTTACTCCGATGGAATCACGGAAGTTTTCAATTCGCGGGATGAAATGCTGGGTGTTCCGGGTCTACGGGAATTTGTGCGAGAAGCTGCGCTCCTTCCTTTCAGTAAAATGATGGAGGGAATCCTCGACAGGGTAGCCGCATGGCGCAAAGGCCCCCCTTCCGACGACGTTTCGCTAGTATTGGTTGAGGTCAACTGAGCGGCCGGGAAACTGCGGCTCCCCGAGTTACGACTCAAATGTAAAGGAACTCTTGAGGATTCCGACGGGAAGCGTAGCAGGAAACAACGCGACGCAAGCCGTTCGCGCCGACAGAGAACAAGAACTGTGAAGAAATCGACTGCGTGGGATGCGAGCGCGGTCTTATCGGCGCAGCAGAACATTCTATTCCTTGAAGGGTGCGACACTGTGGATTTTGGTATCACGGTTCGGGGCGAGCGGGTTTCCTTGCGACAAACAGACCGTAGACAAAGTTGCCGGAACTGCACCCAGCCTGTATGGCATGGAATGCTTTCAGGTAAGTCACAAAATGCCTTCCTTGTTTTGCGGCGAGGGACCAGAAGGACTTGTCACGGATCACGTCTAAACCGATGTCCCAGGTTTTCGCGCACTGGCGCGTCAGATCCTGCCTGTGCTCGATCTCTAGACCGCTGGCGACGAGAAACGATTCGTAATCATCCATGGTTTCGAGTTCAATAAACATTCCTTCCTCGATCGGTCTGATGAATTTGCGGGTCTGTGCCGGAGAGAGACCAGATCGCTTGAACCAATCCGTAACGGCAAAGGCGCCGCCAGGCTTCAGAAAGCGCGCCGCATTCACAAAGAACTGCCGGTGATCGTGATAGTGGGAGATCGATTCGACAGACCAGAGCAGGTCGAATTGCCGTTCGAAGGTTAAGGCCTCAGCGTCCATCAAGAGGAACTGCGCGTCTAACTTTGCCTCTGCCGCCGCCTTGCGGGCCATTTCGACCTGCACGGGAGAAATGGTGATGCCGGTGGCACGCGCCTTGTACTTTCTAGCCAGGAAAAGAGTGCTGCCGCCGAAGCCGCAGCCGATATCGAGCACTTCCGCCCCCGTCGAAACTTTCGCCAAACTCGCAAGATGCTCGGCGAGTTGGAGCTGGGCTGTTTCTTTCGATTCGTCGCCCCGAATCCAATATCCGTGATGAATATGCTCGCCCCAAAGCGAGCGATAGTAGGGGCTAACCATGTCGTAGTGCTCGACGATTTTCCGTTTATCGTTGGGGCGCCGCGAGAGCAGTGGTCGTTTAGCTGAAGGTGAAAGGCTCATTGGTGCTGGCCGCCGGAAGGCCGATTCTACAGCAAAACGCAATGCTAATGAAAACCTCACGCAATGCCGTTGACTCGGTTCATCGTGCGGCCTAAGATGGCCACGCGGATTTTTAGGCCAAAATCCTGGCCCACGGCGCTCAGATGGACACTTATCACCCCGAGATAGGCACCGCCTCGTTGACGATCGGGTTTGGAGCCAAACCGAGGCTCCTATTTCTGTATCAGTGGTTCGCCCTTGTAATGGGCTTGGCCTGCACGGTAGCCGCACTGCCCGTGGCCGCACTTTCCTTCGGATGTTATGGCGCCGCGATGCTGCTCGGAAAGGTTCGTCCGCTACGCAATACGTATGAATTTATTTCTGCGGCGTACGACCGTTGTATCGAGCGGCTCGGGCAAACGGTTCTGCGCGACCAACGAGACACTCCCGCGTTAAGGCTGATGGTCTCCCTTACGCTGACCGTTGTGCCGGTTTTTGCGATCCAGCTCGTGTTGGGGAAGCCGCGACTTCTGCTGGTCATTGCTTTCTATCTGGCACTTTACGGGCTCAAGTTTCAGCGGTTTGTGAGGATGTTCAGCGCCAGCCACCTGGAAGCCCATCGGCGCCAAGGCTTCTTTTCCGATAAATACGATAAGGTCTTTGGCCGGTACCTCGAATTCTTCCTGGGCTTTTTTTACGGGAACATTCCGGAGCTCGGCCGGACCGCGCATGTATGTCTTCACCATCGAGAGAACGCCGGATTCGACGACACCCGCAACACGATGGGCTACGACCGAACCAGCCGGATCGATTTCCTCTGGTACATGGCGGACAACATTTGGACCGTTCTTGGGGTTGCGCCATACGCCTACTTTCGGGCGAAAGGCGACGAAAAGAACCGAAGGCGAATGCTGCGGGGAATGGCGGGTTACTACGCTTATTTCGGGGCTGTGTTTGTCTACGACTGGAGGATCGGGATTCTTTTCGTGCTGGTTCCGATTCTGTGCATGAATTTCATCAACGCCATCACCGCATGGGTGCAGCACGCTTTCTGCGATCCGGAACGCCCTGAGGATTATTTTGCGAACACGGTGACCGTCGTAGACGAGGTGAACTTCATGAACGAAGGATTCCACCTCTGCCATCACCACCGCTCAAGCCTTCACTGGACAGAGATGCCAGCGCATTTCGAACGGATCAGCGACAGGATGAAGGCGGCGGGCTCGCTGGTCTTCCGGGATCTGGATTTTTTTGGGCTTTTCCTCGAGTTGACGCTGCTTCGCAGAATGGATGTGCTCGCCGAGAAACTTGTTCCGTGGGCGCCGATGGAGCATGAGGAGCGATTGGCGCTGCTGGTGAAGAGGACCCAGTCTCAGGCCGCCGTGATTTAACACACGTAAGCTGCTAACGGTTCCGCGAGTCAGCTTAAACCCACCTAGTTGTTGCATCCATAAACGAAGCTGTAAGGGAGAGCGGGACAACCCTTCGGCGAAGCCGCTTCATCCATCACTTCAGGCATTTGCCGGTGCAGGGAAAGCATGCGCGTGAGCACTCCTATAGCGGTGCGGCTTCTCGGGCTTTTCGTCGTCGTCACGGCGTTTGCGCATCCTCAGGATGATGCCATCAGGGCCGTAGCTTCGAATGCCGTGCCGGCGGGCGCCATCATCGACGAAATCACATTCGCGGGGCTTCAACACATTGCTGCGCAGACGGCAAGATGGCAACTCTCCATTCATCCCGGAGAAGAATTTGATGCGGCGCGAATTGCGGCCGATCTTCGAGCGCTCAACCGGCTGGGCTGGTTTGAAGATGTCTTCGTGGAAGCCGAGGAACTCGATAGCTACCGAGCAACTGCCTTTGACAATCGGCCGCATGTCAAACTCGAATTCCGTGTCAGGGAGTACCCGTTTCTGACCGGAGTGGGATACAGCGGTTCAAAGGTTTTTTCTCAGCAACACATACAGAAGCTGCTCGAGGACAAGAAGCTCACGCTGCAAACCGGGGCACCCGCGAGCCCTGTCCAATTGCATCGAGTCGCGGTGGCGGTCCAGTCGGAACTCGCCGCAATGGGACACCCGCAGGCGCAAGTGCTCCCTGTGCAAGAAAAGCTGGCCGGCCAGAGGGTGAGGGTGGAATTTCAGATTCAAGACGGACCACGTTTGCCTGTCGTAGACGTGAGCTTTTCTGGCCATCCGGAGATTTCTGACCGAATTCTACGAAAACAAATGCGCGAGATTGCTCCTGATGCATGGTTTTCCGGATTTCGTAACAAAAATGTTTTCACAGCACAAAAGGGTGAAGAGGATCGCCTCAAGCTTCTAACCTATTTGCAAAATCATGGATTTCCGCAAGCGCGAGTGGGAACGCCTCAAGCCACGATCGTGGACGCTTCAGGCCGCTCGTTGCCGTGGTTCCGGCGCCGGTCTGAAGCCGGTCTTAGCGTTGGCCTAGCGATCGAGGCGGGTAGCCTTTATCGCTTTGGTTCCTTGGAAGTCAGCACGGCTCTCGAGCGCAAGCTAGGTTCAGAGAAGAAGTACTCATCGATGCCGTCGAGTACCGCTCCGGGCCAGCCATTCTCCCAGAATGCAGTCGACTTTTTGCAGCGTAACTGGGAAATGAGACTCCACCGGATGGCACAACATAATAAGGATAAGGGTGTTGGAGATTATCGGTTGCGCGCTATTCCAACGTTTAACAGCTCAACCCACCTGGCGTCGGTGAAGTTTGACTTCGACCCGATGCCGCCTTATATCGTGCGACGAATTGAGTTTCGCGGCAACCGGCGATTCCCGGACCGGTATCTTCGCCGCCGCATCGGCCTGAGGGAAGGTCAACCTTTCGACGAATACGCGCTTCAGGCCGGTCTTGCTCGTATTGCGAGAACGGGCTATTTTGCGCCCTCCAAGAAAGAGGACATTCAGGTTGCGACCGAGGAGACCGGGCGCACCATCGATGTAATCCTTCAGATTCATGAGAAAGGCAGACAACGCGCGACACTCTCTGGCGGGCGCGAGCAATTTGGAAGCACAGTCGGAATTGCCTACACCGTCTTCAACCTGCTCGGGTTAGACGAGTACCTTTCGACGCAAATCGATTGGGGGCCGGAGACTCTGCAGCTGGCCCTTGCTTTGGCGATGGAGGGTTTTCTTGGTTCCCGGGGAACACTGGCGCTCTCGGTGTTTGAAACATTGATTCGCCCGCGTCTTACGCCAGGCGTCCAGGTTCCGTTCCAACGAACCCAGAGCGAAGGTGTGAATATGGGTTGGAGTTATGCCGTTTCTGATGTGGACTCGGTAGGAATCAGTTATGGACGCACGCGCGCGATGACAGAATATGTGGTCAGCCAATCTGCCAGCTCAGCAGGTCCGCAGACTGCCGATCTGCGAAACGAGACTTCCAGCCATTCGCTGGGCATTCGATGGACACGCGAAGCAGGGGAACAAAAGATACAGATAATGGATTCCGTTTCGGGTGGGTGGCTTGGAGGCAGCGAGAACCTGTTGAAATCCAAAGTAGAATACGGCCAAATTTTTCCTGATGAGTTGCTCGATCACCACAATGCATGGGCTTTTAGAACAACGGTGAGCGCGGCAGGCAGTTACAAGGGGGACATGCCGCTCTACGCACATTTTTTCTCTGGCGATGATCTTGTGCGCGGGCTGCGAGCGGGAGAACTCGGACCTTATGAGACTTTGGCCACCTTATCTCCTTCTGGCACGACCAGATACTCGGCGGCGCCAGCCGGGGCAAACCTCGTGGCCGCCTCAAATTTGGAATATCGGATTCCTCTGAGGGGCAAAGTGGAAGGAGCAACATTCTTTGATGCCGGTTCAGGGTTGTTGCTACCGGGCTGGCTCGGGCAAACGCGTCCTTCACTCATCAATTCGACAAACGGTTTGTTTCATGGTTCAACGGGGTTCGAGCTCCGCTGGACTCTACCGGCGGTGGGCGTGCCGTTGCGCGTGAATTATTCGTTCAACATTTTTCGATTGAACCGCGCTTTCGCCATGGCGGACAGCACGATCCTTCGCTTGCACAATCGCCTGGGCGCGTTGGGGTGGGGACTTGGGCCGCTGTTCTGAACGATTTGTTTGATTGAGGCCACCCTATGAGGCTGCGCGCGCAAGCCTTACCCATTTTTTCCAACTGATTCACATTTTTCCACAGTCTTGGCCACTTACCGGCTTCGTCTCGCACTCGTAGAATAAGTGGGATTAATTCTTCGAGGAGTGGATCATGCTGTTTGCGATCGTGTCTCGTGGTAAAAAGGTTGGAACCCGTTTACTTCCGCATCGCTTCAAAGACAACCGGTACCACGTCCAGCTGGGTAAGGGAGGGCCCTATATTCCGGTCAGTGATTATCGCGAAATTCCTTCTTATCTTGCAAACGGCTATTCTCTGCAAATGAGCAGCAAGGCTGAGAACCGTGCCCCCAGTCTAATTTGCCCGCAATCCATTCACGGGTGGAGCGCCGAGGCGAGAGACCTTTTCTTCCCAGCGAAGCTCGACTGAGCGACCAAGGTGCACAAGTGAAGCCATACTGAAAAGTGGCCAGCGCAAGAACAAACTCTTCAGATAACTACGATGTTTGTGCTGGTCTTTGCATTCTCAGGGTTCTCGAAGCGCGACCGGTCGGCCGAAAGCGGCCGTGTGCTCGTGGTGTATGTGACTTTATGGGTGCGGAAATGAGCCGCTAAGGTCAGCCAAACCCACGGGATTTCGTTAACCGGCTACGAGACCTGCGTGAACGTGCCCGTCGAAAACAACGTTTGCCGGTCAGCCCTTTCGAAGGGGCTCAAGTTGCGACGCAGGCGGTTCTTTGCGCGGAAGATCACCATCTTGACCGCAGGAAGCCCTTTGTTCAGTCGGCGCGCAATTTCGGAATAGCTCATGCATTGGTAATAGCGCAGCACCAGCGGAACCTTGTAATGATCCGGCAAACGATTTAGCTGCTCCCTGAGCTCGCGGTTCGCCTCTGTTCGCAACACCTGGGACAGAGGAGATGGCCTTGAATGGTCGGGAACAGCGCCAAGGTCCTTCCCTTCGACCGTTGCGGACTTCTCGCGCTTCCGCCGACGCAATTTATCGATGCAGTGCCGACCCGCCACCTGACATACCCAGGGGCGGAAGGGATACGCATCATCTTTTTTGTCGAGGACGGTATGAAGTTTCAGAAACACCTCGGCCGCGGCATCCTCGGCGTCTTCGGGGCGGTGAAAGAAGCGGCGACAAACCTGCAGGACGTGGCGATAGTGAGTGGTATAGATTGCGCTCAAGACTTCGGGATAAGCCTGCAGCGTGTGGTTCAAGGCCGAGCAGAAGGTCGCTTCTTCCATGAGAATCGGAGCAGAACGCGTTGCCATAACCACTCCTTTGGCTCTGAATTCGGGCACACCACGAGTTCCGCATCCGGCTGAAGGGAAATCACGGACCGCGGTGTGTACCTCAGATCAACTATTCGAAACCTTGTCCCCCGCAGCCGACTTCTTCGTCCGAGTAACCGAAGCAGGCCGCCCGATGGCGGAAGAATCTTTTGCGCGTGAGCGGGGCTGCCCGGATTTGATTGCCTCGCGGCGACGAACAACCAAAAGTGTCAAATCATCGGCGGGCGAGCACGTGTCCGCAAAGTCGAGCACAGCTCCAAGCATGGAGAAGAGCGCTTTGTTCGCGGGCACGCCGTGTACGGCCGAGGCCGCAGCCGTCAGCCGCCCCATTTCGAATTCCTGGTCCTGCGGGTTCCGGCACTCGGTGGCGCCGTCGGAGTGGGCGACGAGCATGTCGCCCGTGTTGAGCGTGACCCTCCCGGTGTTGAACACAGCCCTGTCGGTCGCGCCAAGCATCGGACCGCCCTCTTCCAAACGTTCCAACGTCTTGTTGCTCCTCAGAAGGAGAGGAGCGGGCAGGCCGGCATTGCAGTAGAAGAGTACGTTTGTTCGCGGATCGATGCGGGCGAAGAACAGGGCGGTCATTGGCGGTTCGCCGCCGAGGCAAAGCTCGCGGTTCACGTCGGCGACGGCTTCGGCCGGGTCCGGATGTCTCCGCGCGGATCGTTGGATCAAACCCATCACGTGGGCTTGCCAAAGTCCCGCGGTCAATCCTTTGCCTGCAATGTCACCGAGAGCTAATCCGAGAGCGGCGCCCAATTCCATCACCTTGAAAAAATCGCCGGAAAGATGGCGGACAGGGAAGATTTCACCGGCGATTTCGAACTCCCCCCAGGTCATCTCTCGCGGAGCGCAGAGCCTGCGTTGCACCTGTGCCGCTTCGAAGATCGCCTGCTGCAGACGAGCCTGCTCGCGGCGCAGCGCGAGCACTTCGTCCGTAAGCGACTGGAGGCTGTCGGTAAGATCGCACTGCACAGCAGGAGAGCTGCGTTTCGTGAACTCCTCGTCCGAGGCCGCGGCCGCGGTCTGAGCCAGTTGGTTCGCAATCGCGGCTTGCCTGATTTCGAGCATTCTTTCAGTCCAGGCCATCATGTTGCTGTCACCCCACGAATTTGTAGCCGACTCCATGAACGGTCAGAAAATAACGAGGCTCGTCGGGAACGGGTTCGAGTTTCTGGCGGATGCGGACGATATGCGCGTCGACGGTCCGGGTGGTTGGAAAATTTTCGTAGCCCCACACCTCGTCGAGAAGGCGGTCGCGGCTCAAGGTCTCTCCCGAATGACACAGAAAATGTTTAAGCAGCTCGAACTCCTTGCCGGAAAACTCGACGCGCTTGCCCGCGCGGGTAACCTGATAACTGCGGAGATTGACCTCCACATCGCCGAAGGCATAGCTGTCCTGATCCTTCGGGAGCGTGTGCGTTCGCCGCAGGACGGCCTTGACGCGAGCGAGGAGTTCGCGAATCGAGAAGGGCTTGGTGACGTAATCATCGGCCCCGAGCTCAAGTCCGACGACCTTATCCACTTCCTGGCCGCGGGCCGTAAGCATAATGATCGGAATCGAAGGGCGCTTGGACTTCAGTTGCTTGCAAACATCAAGGCCGCTCATGCGGGGCATCATCACGTCGAGCACAACCAGGTCTGGAGAATCCTTGAGGGCGCGTTCGAGCCCTTCGACGCCATCGAGCGCGGTGATGACCTGGAAGCCCTCGTATTCGAAATTGTCGCGGAGACCGGCGACCATGTTTGGTTCATCCTCAACAATCAGAATCTTGCTAGTTCCCATGACCACTCCCTTTTGCCCTCTTTGGTCCATCGCAGCACCCCACGCCCGCTAGCCGCCTCATGCCATCGCGGCCCCGGCCCGTAAAGACGGCTCGAGTGGCAACTCAATCGTGAATTTGCTGCCTTTGTCGGGAGCGCTCTCGACCAGCACGTTCCCTCCGTGCGCTCGTACGATGTGGCGAACCAGCGACAAACCCAGCCCTGACCCTTTGATGTTGTGAACCAGGGGATCGCCACAGCGGTAGAACTTCTCGAAGATTTTCTCCTGTTCGGCGGGCGGGATGCCGATGCCCTTGTCGCGCACTTCGAGCTTTACGGAGCCGTTCGCGCGGTACAGGCTGATGCCGATGAACTTCTGGTCCTTCGAATACTTCAGCGCGTTGTTCACAAGATTGAGCAGCGAGCGCGCAATCGCCTCGCGGTCGACGTTGACCGGCGGAATGTCTCCCGAGATATTTTCCTCGAAGGCAAAACCGTTCTGTTCGATCTGGAAGCGGTAGGAGTCGAGCGTGGAACGAACAAGCTCCGGCAGATCGGTTTCCTTGAACTCGTACTCCTTGCGGCCCGCTTCGATACGCGAAAAGTCCAGGATGTTATTGATGAGCGCGCTGAGGCGTTCGCTCTCTTCGCGAATGATGCGGAAGTACTCCTGATATTTCTCCTTCGCCGTGAGCCGGCCGAGTTCGAGCGTCTCGGCATAGAGCCGGATCAGAGCGAGGGGTGTGCGCAATTCGTGCGACACGTTGGCGACGAAATCAGACTTCAGGCGGGCCAAATTCATTTCGCGGGAAATATTGCGGTAGGTAAGCCAAACGCCGCCGATCATCAGCACGGAGATGGCCCCAAGAATAATATAGTTGTAGCGCAGGAACCTGTTGCCGAGTTCGGCCACCGTAACGCCCTGGTACTTGATGCCTATCGTCAGCCCCTCCAAAATCCACTGCAAGAGGCGCTCCGCCTCAGGCTTTCTGCCATCCCAGTTTCCCGAGGTGACCCAAGGAGTATCATCCATCGATGCACGGATCATCATGACCGGAGGATTCGCCTCGTCGGCTTTCATCCCGCTCTTGCTGCTCAAGACGTCTTTCATCATCGCAGGCAAGAAGGTTTGGCGCAGATACTCGGGGTCGAAAGCAAGCAACCCGAGTACCTCACGGTCCTTCGGGACACCCGGAGGAATGAAATAGGCCACGTTCCAGTAGGTGTGCTGCTTTTGATTCCAATCCCCGAAGAACAAAAC
>Ga0207761_1000486_pt1 | contig 14002 bp, 20 predicted proteins | sample LuqExpMetageno34_FD_187792 | JGI IMG/M metagenome (GOLD analysis project Ga0207761, IMG submission 187792) | Tropical forest soil microbial communities from Luquillo Experimental Forest, Puerto Rico - Sample 34 (SPAdes) | ecosystem: Environmental > Terrestrial > Soil > Tropical forest ... | reverse complement strand
GAACCCCCCCTAACCCCCCCTTACCCCTTGTCCCCTTGCTGGGGGGATGGTAACCCCGTGCGCTGGTGGGTTGTCAAGCGGGGATGGCCGTTCGTCGGCTGGGGCTATGCAGGAGTATTATCCTAGGTTAATAATATAGGTGGTGTTAGATGGTCCGATCAACAGAGAGAGAGGGAGTATTGAGATGCTGATGCTACTTGCGGCGATCGTGTTTGCGGGGCTGGTTTTGGGTCATGCGTTGGCGCAACGGCTGGGGGTGTGACATGGGCAAGCAAACGCACACGCCGACGCCGTGGGAAGTGCAAGATTGTCGCCACGCTGGAGCCAACGTAGTGAGCAGCGACGGTAACGCTTTTGTCGCCCGCATGGCGCATGGCGATGCCGCATTCATCGTCGCCGCCTGCAACGCGCACGACGAACTCGTGGCCGCACTGCGCAAGTGCGAACACGCCTTGCAATTGAGCGACATCAGCAGCGCCAGGCGTGAACACGTCGAAATGGCGCGCAGGATGGCCCGCGCCGCGCTGGCGAAGGTGGGGTCATGATTTTTCTACTTAGCGCGATCGTCGCAACGGCGCTTGTTGTCGGTCATTCGATAGCTAAACGACTTGGAGTCTGAGAGTGTCCAACGTACGGCCTTTGCGGGCCGTACGGTGCACATTCGCACCCTGCCGAGCGCCCGCAATCCTGCGGGTGCCGGTCGATCTAGAGAGAAAGGAAACACTATGACAACGCTTATGCAAGCTTCTCACCAATGGGCAACGCGGCCTTCGGATCAACGTTTCGTTTCGCTGCCAGAGATGCTTGAGTTTGCGCGCAATGCTCGCGCCAATTCGCGGGCGAAGTGTCTGTCAACGCGCGGCTTAACGGCCGTTCCGGTCGAGGGTGACGCGAAAGCTCTAATGGTTGTCGGTCCGAACGGTGGCGCGGTCAACGTGACCCATTGGGCGTTTGGGCAGTTGGCGCAACGCGCAGAGGCGCCCGCAGGTTACTTGCGCGAGCTTCCGGCGCCGGTCGCTGCGGACTGTATCAACTATGGATTGCAGTTCAAGCGCAACATCGAGGATCTAGGGGTATTGGTGTATCAGAATGGAGGGCCGGCCGAATTGCGCGCCGTCACTGGGCCTAACTATGGCCGAGTATGGAACGAGACCATTATCGACGCGCTGTGCAATCGCTTCGGCGATGGTGTCAATGGCACGTTCAAGGTGCCGGGCGAATTCGGGGAGGCGGTCGAAATCACAAAGGCGAATACAACGCTATTCGCGTCGGACCGAGACATGTTCGTTTTCCTCGCCGACGAATCGCATAGGATCGAAGTTCCGAATCGCCGAAATGGCCAGGCCGGGGAGCTTTCGCGCGGATTCTTTGTGTGGAACTCCGAGGTCGGCTCCTCGACGTTTGGCGTTGCCTGCTTCCTGTTCGATTACGTTTGCTGCAATCGTATCGTCTGGGGCGCGCAAGGATACGAAGAAATCAAGATTCGCCACACGTCGAGCGCTCCGGACCGCTGGATAGAGGAAGTCGCGCCAGCGCTCGAGAGTTACGCTTCGTCGTCGAGCGCTAGTGTCGTGAAAGCAATAACCGATGCGCGCAACAATCGCATTGGCGATGCAGACGCGGTCAACAAGTTTCTGTTGGCGCGATTCTCAAAATCGCAAGTCGGCGCGATCAAGGCTGCGCATATGAGCGACGAGGGCCGTCCCATCGAGACCCTCTGGGACGCGGCGACGGGCGTTACAGCGTACGCGCGCGGAATTGGTTATCAAGATGCTCGCGTTGCGCTAGAGCGCGAAGCAGGCCGTATTATCGACGTTGCGGCCTAGGGTTCAGCCCATCTGCGGGTTACGGCCCGCAGTGGGGTGCACCCTTTGCACCGAACAGGAGATAGAGCAATGAAGTTTACCGGGTGGACACCAGAGCAGATAAGCGAAGTTGTGAGCGCGGTTTCGGTCCTGTCGTTTGGTGCCAATCTGCGATTCGAGGAAACGCGTTCGGAGCAGACGCGCCGGGGGTGGACCGTGCTAGGGGTGTTGCGGGTTCGCGATTCTGGCCGCACTGGCGCGCGTCTGGGGCCTTCTGGTCGGCGAAGTGTAGCCGCATCATGGGAGGCGCATCGGGACGTGATGTGGGGGCTTTTTGACCTGAATCCGGAGGGCAGAATCGTTACGTCCATTGCGGACTACCGGGGTCGAGAGGATTTCGTTTCGAAATACCGCGCGACGCGGGATCGTCGTGTTGGCAGCAGTACCATCGGGGAGCTGTCGTTCAAGGTTTAGTCGTCATCCGGAGACCCACTCAGGCCCCAGCATTAGGGGCCGTTTTTTTGCGCGTCAAACAGGCGCCGTTTGAGTTCCGCGTAGGTTTCTCCGACCCGCGGCGGGACGTTCAATTCGACTGCTTTGGACATGATGCCCGCGTCGGTTTTCCACCATGCCGAGGATCCGTGTCCGTTGCCCGTAGGATTTTTACTGATCGTAGGATTTTTTGCAAGTGTGGGATTTTTGGAGACCGTTTTTGTTTTGGGGTCTTCTTTTTTATCCACAGGTTTCTCGTGATTCTCGCGCGCGCTGTCGTTGGAAGACAAAACCAATGAGGTAGTAAGAGCTTTTAACCCCACCCCACCCCTACCCCACCCCACCCCTCTGGACTTGGGGCTGACTTTGGGATTACTCAGGTCGGTCTCTGGTGTGTCTTGAGGATGACTTGAGTCAGCCTTTTTTTCGGTTATGTCATTGATGTGGCTGGGGGGCACCGGAAATTTTGAAGTCGAGACGTAGCGCTTTCGGTTGCGGAAACGGGGCACGAACAGGTAACGCTTACCATCGACGTCGTAGGATCGGACGAGATCGACGGCGACCAGTTCAGCCAGCAATTCCTCGCATTTTGCGGCATCGACGGTGCCGGCCATGAGTCTTGAGCGCAGCGCAAAGGGGGCGCCGGAGAGTCGGCCGGCGTCGTCGGCGGTGAGCATGATCGACACGAACATCGTGCGGGCCGCGTCGGAGATCCCCCACCAGCGCTCAGAACCGAGCAATTCGTCGCGAACGATACGGTCAGGCATCGGAACCCCCAGTAGGCAAGGGGTCCAGAACCTTGGGCGGGCGCTTGGGCATTAGCGTAGGGTCCGCTTTGAGCCGGCCGCGGGTGACGTGCTCGAGTTGCAACTGGCGGAGCGGCGGGACGATCTCCCCCCAGCGGTAGACGATGGGCGGGTCGATCCCGAGCGCCTTGGCGACCTTGTAGGCAGTGCCGAAGAATTTGATGACGTCGGCTTTGAGCATAGGATTTCACCATTGACAGAAGACATTGGTCATGGATAATGATGGCATGACTTACATCGTGATGCAAGGGCGAAATCGGTTTCCGGTCGAGTCCGTCGAAGTGGCGCCGAAGAACTGCGACGTGTTTTTCCCGGACGGGACGTGGTTGGCGCGGGTCGATTGGACCGGGAGGATCTGGTATACGCCGGACGCTGGCGCGAGGCGTGTTGAGCGCGAGTTCAACGGCGATCGACTACCCCTAGGAATTCGCTTGTAAGAACGCTAGGCCCTTAGTTGTTATGCGCCAGCACATCGAGAGCGAGCCGGACGGCGCGGGTCGCTTCATCTGTTCGCCCATGATCGTTGCTGCTTCGACTAGGCCCATCTGGACGCACTCGCCGCGTCTCTTGCCGATGCTGTTCTGCTGCCAGCCGGTGTCTGCGGCTAATTCGTAGTCGGTCTGTGCGCCCCATCGTAGGAGGTTGCGTAGCACCAGCAGGCGCCCATGGGATGCGCGTGGAGTCGCGTCCGCGGCGGCTTGATGGGATGTCTCGGGATCGGTGTGGCGCGCGATCGGGACCGGCGCTCGTGGGGGTGGCGGATCATCGAACAGATCAGGGGTGTCAGACATTTTCATCTCCTTTTCGTACGATCGGCACTTCCTCCCATGGACCCCACCTCGGTGGTGGGCTTGCCATCGAAGTCTTTATTCATCGCGCGGCCTCTGCTTGGAGGATCGCTTTGCCAATGATTTCCGCGATTTGCGGGACGATGGCGTTGCCGAGGCATCTAAGGCGGTCCACCCGAGAGGGAACCCCATGAGCCACTCGACCCACGTCGGGTTCAACCCGCCATTGCCAAGCGGCGATACTCCGTCGAGTTCCCGCGCCGAACGCGGCGTCGTCCTCGGCGTATGAATTGCTCTGCCCAACAGGCCATTCACCGGCACATTCGCGCAGGCTTTCGCGGAGCCATCTTTCCAATCGCGCGCCGTCGGCGTCGGCCACTTCGCAACCGCTGTCGCCAGTCCGTCCCCGCTCCGCTCGCTTAGTCCCTTCTTGTTGTAATTCCCGTCCTCCGTTGGCGTAGGCCACAATCCAGACCCTATCTCGGCGGTGTGGGGCACCAACGGCGGAAGCCGGTATGCAATGCCATTCCGCATCAAACCCGAGCGCGGCCAGGTCTCCGAGAACTCGCTCAATTCCCCGTCCAAGCAGAGCTGCGACGTTCTCCACGATGACGTAGCGGGGTCGTACTTCGCCAATAATTCGGGCGAACTCTGCCCATAGTCCGCTGCGCTCGCCCTCAATCCCGGCGCGCTTGCCCGCGTTGCTGATGTCCTGACAGGGGAAACCGCCTGCAACGACATCGACGCTGCTCCCACGGTCGGCGTTGGAAATAGCCGCGGCTGCGAGGGTGCGCACGTCGTCGAAGATGGGCACTCCCGGCCAATGTCGAGCGATAACTGCTCGCGCGTAGGGCTCGCACTCACAGAAGGCAACCGTCCGCATTCCGGCTCGTTCGAGTCCGAGGCTGAAGCCGCCGATGCCGGAGAAGAGGTCGAGGACATTCAATTCAGACGCCTTCTTCGCCTTCCCTGACCATCGGCACATCCTCCCACGGTCCCCACTCGGTGGTGGGCTTGCCATCGACGTGCACCTTTTCCTTCACTCTGAATTGTAGGATTGCGGGCGGACAAAAGAGATCGATGGGCTGCGTTCCATTGACCTGCGGGCCTACTGCCAAGCGTAGCGGCTGCAAGCCTTGCTTGGCGTCGGTGAGCGTGTATTTGCGAAGGTATTGCCGCATCTCAATCAGTTGAGCCATTGCAGTCCCCTTTGACGATTTCCTCGCGCGCGAGCCTGATGAAGTCCTCGACCCGCAACATCACCAGCCATCCCTCGCCGTCGGCGCGCATCGCGACCGCAGGGGTTTGATCGGCATTCGATGCCGCTTGCGCCATCCAGTCATACAGGTAGCCGAGTCGAGCACGGCGCTTGCACTCGATATGGAACCCGGGGAGCGTGATGTCGTGCCCGGAATCGCGCGCCTGTCCCAGATTGCGCTTGACGACAAAGCCGAGCCAGTCAGTCAGGAGCGCGCAGAGTTCACGCTCGCCGTTGGCGCCTTTGTCACGCTGCATCTTGCTCACTCCTTATCCTCCTGCGCGAGCGCGGCGTCGATTGCGAAGTGTCGCGGGCAGTCAACGCACTGTCTGCCCCGAATAACGAAACCATCACAATGGCCCCGGTTCCTTTTCCAATCACAGGTGGCTTGCAATTCGTCGTTATGCTCGCGAATCGCCTTCACCGCCGCGTCGGCGCGGGCGCGGAGGGCGGCATTGTCGGCCAGCATGTGAAAAAGGTTGCCATCCATGTTCTGGCACGTTTTCTCGTACAGGTCAGTTTGCTCGCGCCAGTAGTCCCGCTCCTGCCGCAACTCGTGCGCCTTTCGCAGCAACCCCTCCGCCGCCTCGGCGCGGGTCATCCATTCCCAAGGCGTAATGCCGTTGAGTTTGAATCGCCGCGCCCAATCTTCGCGCTCAACCTTGATTTCGTCCCGCTCCTGCCGCAACTGCGCGATGGCGGCGGCGAGCTTGTCGAGGAAGCACAACAATATCTCTCGCCCCCTCGTTGGCGCAAATATCAGCGCTGCGCTAATCAGCGCATCCAATTCCGCATCCGACAGCGGCGGCGATGGGGCGGTCATGTCCCCTCCCGCTGCGGCCCGTTGCAGATCTGGAACACCCGCTGATTGGTGATCTTGTAGTGCTGGGCGATGCGCTCGAGCGTCCACCCGCGCTCCCGTAGCTTGCGGATGCGCCGGTTGCGTATTTCATAGCGCCGCATCTTGTCGGAGTAGGCCATGCCGGGGATTGTCCAATAAACCCCTTGACTTGTCAATCACTACTGGCCTAGCATACGCTTGTCAACACAAAAGGGCGCCCATGAAACTGTGCAAGGATTGCAAGCACGTCCGGAATACCGTTCGGAGGGATGCTTCGGGCGATACGATCGCGGTCGCGTCCGCGTGGTGGGAGTGCGCCGCTGCGGCGCACATTAACCCGGTAGACGGCAGCACGAGAACGGGCGACTGCGGATTCACGCGGGCGTTCGGTGGCCACTGTGGACCCGATGCGCTCCTATTCGAACCGTCCGCCACGGCAGTATCCGGATCTTGATGCCGCGCGTGGTTGCGCGATTGGCGTCGTGATCGGATCCATCATCTGGGCGTTGATCCTTTGGTGGTTCCTATGAAGAGTATCTTTGACCCAGATTTTAAGTACGTCCCCTCGGACAAGACTGATCTGAGGAAGACGTTTCGTCGCATCATCAAAGAAAGGGGTAAACAGCATGGAAACGAGAGTCTACATCGTCCGGCACAAGAAGACCGGGAAGGCAAGGATGGTCGATGCCCCGACGTCCGCCGCGGCACTGAGGCACGTCATGGCCGACGAGTACAAGGTCGAGGTCGCTAAGGCGCGCGAGGCGTCGCTCCTGACTTCGGAGGGCGTCGCCATCGAGGATGCCGGCGTCAAAGCTCAGGGCAGTCTGCTCTGATGGTCGCGACTCCCGGCATCTACCATGGGATGACCATGGAAGAGTACTTGAAGCTCGAGGCGGTCTCTCAAGGCGATCTTCGGTTGTTGCTTGATCGTTGTCCGCGCGCGGGCTGGTTCAGTTCCTACCTGAACCCGAACCGGCCCCCGCCGGACCCGACTGAAGATACCGACGCCGGCCAGATCGCTCACGCCATCCTGCTCGAAGATAGTCGCAGCAAGGTGGCCGTGATCGATCCGAATGATTACCCTGCGAAAAATACCGGCACGATTCCCGAGGGGTGGACGAACAAGGGGATCCAGCAGGCTCGAGATCAGGCGCGGGAAGCGGGTCTGCTGCCGGTGCTCAAGCCACGCATGGCACAGATCGATGTGATGGTAGAGAGCGCGAAGAGTTACATCGATTCGTTGCGCCATACCGAGCCGGCAGTCTGGGCTGCGTTCCAACCGAACGGGGGCGACTCCGAATTGGTGATGATCTGGGATGACGGCGGCATCCCCTGCCGCATCCGGCACGATCGGATCGCGTCGAATCGGAAGCTGATCATAGACGCGAAGTTCACTTCGTCCTCCGCGCACCCAGACTCGTTTGGCCGCAATCAGTTGGTGCGGATGGGGTACTACACCGCTGCTGCGTTCTACAAGCGCGGGGTGAATGTGCTGTGCGGGGAAACGCCGGAATTCGTCTATCTGGTGGTGGAGACTGACCCGCCCTATCTGTGCTCCGTAGTGGGCTTAGATCCGGTCGCGATCGACATCGGTGGCGAGAAGATCGATCAGGCGTTGAAGGAATGGCGCCGCTGTGTGGTGAGCAATATCTGGGCGTCCTATCCCAATCGGGTGGCGTTCCCAGAGTTCCCCACCTATGAGATGAATTACTGGGCGGAGCGACTCGGCGGCGAACCGGGAGTTCCCTATGACGTTTCGAAGCTATTCAGGAGAGAGAGCTAAATGACTTTCACATTTCGACCTGCATCGCGGGAGAATGTCGGGCTGATCGTTGGCCTAGCGGGCGCGAGCGGAAGCGGCAAGACCTACACGGCGCTCCGTCTCGCGACCGGCATGGCAGCAGGAAAGCGCTTTGCCGTGATCGACACCGAGGCAGGGCGCTCGAAACACTACGCCGACCGATTCCAATTTGACCATGGTGACCTCACGCCGCCGTTTACTCCTGATCGCTATTCGGAAGCCATCAAAGCCGCGGACGACGCGGGTTATCCGGTCATCGTGGTGGATTCGTTCTCTCACGAGTGGGCGGGCGAGGGTGGGTGCCTCGATTGGCAGGAGCAGGAATTCGAGCGCATGGGGCGCAACGATAGGGCACTGATGGCGTCGTGGATAAAACCAAAGATGGCGCACAAAATGATGGTGCAGAAGCTCCTACAATGCCGCGCGCATCTGATTCTCTGCCTGCGGGCCGAGGAAAAGATCGAGATGGTGCGCAACGACAAGGGCAAGATGGAGGTGGTGCCGAAGAAGGGACGCGCCGGCTTCGTGGGCTGGTTGCCGATCTGCGAGAAGAGCTTGCCCTTTGAGCTGACGACGTCGATCCTGCTGCTGCCGGACGCCCCCGGGTGCCCGCAGAAGCTCAAGATCGAAGACCAGCACCTCTCGTACTTTCCGCCGGAGCGGCCGGTGACCGAGGAGGCAGGTGCCGCGCTTGCGGCATGGGCACGGGGAGAGGATGTGGGTCAGGGTACGGGCATAACCGAGGCACACTATCAAGTGACTACCCCGGCGCCGGATGATCGTATTACCGCGCGGGAAGCGGCGGATCTCGAGGCAAAGTGTTTGGAGGTGGGCGTTCCGGTCGCCAACCTGATGCGAGCCGCGAAGGTTGAACGCCTAGGCTACATCGCAAAAGCAGACTTCGAGCGGTGCCTGCACTGGGTGACAGAGGCGGGCGCTAAACGGCAGCTTGCGAGTTCCGATGTCTGATACCGCACCATCGATTCTCGAGGTTCGCTTAACCGACGATGGGCATTTCACCTATCGGCTGCGCGCGACGTCTCTCAATACTAAGGCATATGCCCAGATCCTCATGGCGCTCGCCGCGGACATCGCCGAGATGTTCCAAGTCGAGAGTCAGGGAAAGTTAAACCGCGATGTCGTCTATCAGCAGATCATTCTCTACATGCAGGAACAGATGAAGGACGACAACATCCTTCCAGAAACCACCCTTCAGGTGCTTCAATGAAATACGAGGAACCGATCATCATCCCGAGTCTGAGGTTGCGTCAATAAGCTGGCCCTGCGATGACGCATTGTTCTCGAACTGGATGATCCGCTCGCGAATCTGCTTGATCCTCGGCGCCGCCTCTTGAAACCGCTCGTTCAATATCCGAAGTGTAGACTCGATTTCGCCGGGACCGGCCCCCGCGTCACTCGTCTCCTGATACAGACGTTGCGCCGCCATAAGTTTGACTTGCGCCAGTGCCGAATTCGTCTTCGCATTCACTTCCATCTTGGCAAGATCATAGAGCGCATCGAGTGCTTCGGAGCGGTAAAGCGCGGCACGGCACTTAAGATCTTCCTCGACCTCACGAAGCGACATCGTCCGGTATTCCTCTCGGATCTTGCGCTCGAACTGGCGGATCTCCTTCAGGTATTTCCCCATCTGCCCTGACATCTCGATCTCGCGGTTGAGATCGCTGACGGACATGCGGAGAATCCGGGCTGCAACTACCGGGTTTTGATTTGCCTTACGGAGTGCTTTGCGAAGCGTTTGCTTCAGGAGCGCCGGGTACGTGGCCTTTTGCCGGTTTTCAGGGACCGTCCCGTCTTGGCCTGCGCGATCCGCGCCGCCTTTCCCTTGTTCCCCGTCTTGCGCTTGATCGCCTGATAGATCCGATCTACCTGCGTTCCTTTTGGCATCCGTGATCTCCTTCGAGTAGTTCAGCGCCGCTTCGAGTCGTCCCATCGTCACACCATTTTAAAACTGGTTGCGAAACCGAGCTTTTGCAGCCTCGGCAGTCCCTTTACCATCCGACCCACACCAATGTCCGTCCGGTAGAACGGGTTGTTCGGCATCCGGATCTTCTTGACCGCGGTGTACGCGCTGCGGCGAGCGCCGGTAATGGTATCCCCAGTGCCGGTGATCACCGCGATGTAGTCGCCGGCCGACACGAGCCCCGGCATCCGCACCACCTTCTCGCCCGCCATCGCCGGCACCTCGTCCTCCATCATCACCTCCGAGAGGTGGACGTGATCCATGTCGGTCGCATCATAGATCGGGATCCCGCTCACTTCCTTGTTGGTCAGGTGCGAGTACGGGAAGTCGGGAATCGCGAGCACCACCGAGACGCAATGCGCCTCGTCGCATTCAAGCGTATCTTGCCCTTGTAGCAGATCGACCATCCACTGCGCCGGATCCCCGTAGTGCGTAGCAACCTGATTGTGGAACGTGGGCCAGCCCGGGCGCATGGTGAACTCGAAGGGCCAGAACTCGCCCTTGGCGTCGATCATGCCACTGATGTCGCAGAATCCGACGTAGTTGAGCTTATGGAGTGCGTCGGTCATGGGCTTCAGCCCGATGTCGGCGAGCTTTGAGCGCTTCGTGTATTTCGATAGCGTCCCCATCTCGCCCGTGTTCGGTCCAAGATCGCCGTTCATGAGCTTCTTGTACTCGAAGTTCTCGTACCAGTATCTCGACCAGCCACTGGGGCCGAACCACCCGCCCACCGCCATCTCGACGCCTTCGATCTTCTCTTGCAGGATGAACCCGAACTTCTTTGCGTCGTGACGGTACTTCTCGTTTTTCTTCCACCGCTGGGTCAGCATGTGGATCAGCGACGCGGCATCATCGGCGACGAACGAGAGCGCCTTGTCAGCATCCCCCGACGGTTTGCTAACAAGATAGGTGGGGTGCTTCTCCACATAGGCGGCGGCGCGATCGTAATCGTCAAAGGTGACGCCCGGGATAGTCTGCAACCCGGCCTTCTTCATCGCTTCCTGCCCGAGCTTGCGATTCAGTTCTAGATCCGCCGCTTCAGGCGATGGCCCGATGACTGGGTAGCCGATCTTGCGATACGGCTCGATCAGATCGGTGTAGTGCGCGTTGTCGGCGAACATGATCAGATCCGCCCAACCGATCCAGCGCTTGCGGAGAGAATCATAGTCGTGGGTCTTGGGGACAATGCCATCGCCTGCCATGCGCTTCGAGCCATCCTTGCGCTTCTGGTCGAACCATAGCACCTCATGCCCCGCGTTCTGGCACCGCATCAGCCAGTCCAGCAGATTGCTCCCAGTATCGAGAGCGAGGATCTTCACCGCTGCTCGTCGGCGCCCGCAGCGATCCCTGCCATGCCAAGCGGAGCGCCGGGTGCGTTTGCGCGATAGGACGGGGTGCGGTTTTGCAACATCCCGCGTTCACCCATCGCTGGGATCCCGAGCCGGCCAGCGAGTTCAGTCCCCGCCGCCATCATGGCGCCCGGATGGCCGGATCCGATCGCGCCCGCAGCGATCAATCCATCGAGCACTGTGAGCCTCGGCTTCGCTTCGCCAGTGGGTTTCTGCGCCGCTTTGGTAAACGTCTTGGCGAAGTCCGCTGCGGTCTTGAACTCTCCCGTCAATACGCCTTTGTACTTCGGGCGCTCCGACAACGATGCAAGTTTATGCAAGTCCACTTGGCCGGTCGCGTCGTTGACAATGTCCTCGAGCAAATAGATCTTGGCGAAGCGAGTTCTCGCAGTACGGAAGTCTTGCAGCGCCGAAGCGTTACCCTTCATCGCGAGGTTGTCTTCGAACATCTTCTCGAGCGCGTCGGACACTGCCATCCGGGCATCGCCCTCGTCGGTACGCCCCAAACGGTAATCGTCCTTGGCCTGCTGGCGAAGCTTTTGGATGCTGCGCACCGCCACGTCGGTAGACATCCGGGCGGGAAGGTTTCTCGCTGGTGCACTCGGGGGCGCCGACAGTTGCCCGTAGTGATGCGGCATGTCGGAAGATGCCTGCTCGATGGTGCGCGCGATGGGCAGGTTAGGTTGCTCGATCACTGCCTTGTCGATCGTGCGCTCGATGGGCATCCGCTCCTTCACCGGCGGCGGGCCTTGCGGTTCGGTCTTCCGCGCCCACTCGCGCAAGATGCGCTGCGCGGGGATCATGCCCTTGTTGGTTTCTGGCGAACTCTCGATCTGCTGTGAAACCTCGCGCAACGTCTGTTTGATCGCTCCTGCAAATCTCGGCGTGACCTGAATCTCCGGCCCCACCGCCTTTTTCATAGCGTCGTAGGACTTGCCGGTGTCCTTCTTCAGTCGATCGAATTCCTCCGCATTCAGTGCGCGACCCTCGGGTACACCCACTTCGCGCCCCAGATTGCGAGTCGCCGTCTCGGTGTTCTTGCCCGAGAGGATCTTCTCGATCCTTGCTTTATTTGCGAGTCCTGCCGCCCCGGCCTTTACCCCGAACTCGGGCGGCGTCTTGTAGCCCGCGCTCTGCGCAGCGGCGCGCACATCGTCCTTCATCGACTGCTCGCCCTTGGTCACATCGAGCGCCGCCTGCTTGCCGGGTAACTTCTCGAGCGCGCCACCAGCCACCTTAGCCGAGAGCATCGGCAAGATCTGCCGGATGAATTCGCCGCCACCGCGAGCAAGCGACTCCTGCGCGTAACCTTTGCCCGTGCCGATGTCCTTCGACTCCGGCATCGTCTTCTCTTGGAACTTCTCGGCGCCCTTCTCGAAAGGATAAGCCACAGCCTCAAGCGGCTTCATGAGCGCCTTACCCGTTTTCGTCTCCGGCGGCTTGATCATCGATCGGATCTTGTCGCCCCAGCCCTGATTCAGGATGTCTGCGTCGGGCCGTCCGGTGAACAGGTTCTTGACCGCTTGCGTCCCGGCCATGCCGATGTCAGCGGCACTACCCAGTGGAGCACCCAGCATCGCACTCGCACTGCTCGCGCCCGCTTCCGCCGGCCCTTTGAGGAACCACGGCTGCGCTGCCTTGACTGCCCGCTCCGCCTGCCCCCCCGCCGTTTCAGGTTGCGGCGGTTTCGTTTCAGGCGCGGGAGTCCGACTCGCCTTGATCTGGGAGGCGATGTGTTGCGCGAGTTCCTTGTCCCCCGCCTTATCGGCAGCGGCAAGATCGCTCATCATTTCCTGTTCACTTGGCATCGAGGCCGTACTTCTTTCTCAAGGCATCAGTGTCATCGGACGGTTGCTCACCGAGCTTCTTATGCTTCATCCGCCCCTCTATCCTGTCGCGCTGATCCCGGACACCCTTCACCTGACCCTGCGTGTCAGACTCGAGCGAGGCAATCACCGCGGCGCGGGCCTTGTCGTTGTAGCCGGAAGCGATCAGACGCTCTGCATCCTTGCGCGCCCCTTCGGTGAGGCTCGCAACCGACTGCGGGCCTTGCATGATCCGGGCGTAGTCCATCGCCACCGTCATCGCCGCCGTCAGGTACGCGGCTGTCGTCGGATCATTGAACTCCTGCTTGATCCTCAGCATGATATCGTTCACAGACTTGACGTCGGTGAAATCCATCTTGCCGAATTCCGACCCGAGTGCCTTGAAGCCTTCAGGGTTGAGCTTCGGCGCTTCACCCTTGGCGACCGAGTTCCACGTCTGCACGTTGTTGTGGAACGACGACAGCGTACCCTCGATCGCGTCGAGCTTCTTAGTCTGGAACGCAAGCGACTGAGCGTCGGCCTTGTATTCGGCGCTCTGGTTGATGAGATCCTCGGAATTCATGCCGAGATCGACGGCAATCTGACCGACTCGCTTCATCACCTGATCGTTCTTGTCCTTCCCCCCGCCGGTGCCCTTGCGATAGGGGAGAACACCCTTCTTGATGTAGTTCCATGCCTGAGTATCGAGTGCAATGTCTTCGGGGGAACCCTTTTTCGTTGCCCCCGGAGTAGCCGCGGCACCGCCGCCGCCACCACCAGTCCCGCCCTTGCCCTTAGAGGTCAGGTAATTCACCCGCGCCTCGAGGATCTTGCGCGTCTCGGGCGAGAGAGTCGGGTTCTCCAAATCCTGCGCGATTTGCTCCGTCTCGCTCATCCTGCGACCGCTCCTCTCGGCGAGGATCCGTCTGCGCGTAGCGTCCTCGGCCGCTGTCGTGGCCTTCTGGACCGCTTCGTCTTCCTTCAACTTCTCGAGCCTCGCCAACTTCTCCATCGCCAACCAGAGCTGCGGCAAGTGCTACCCGATCTCGGGCTTCAGCTACGCGATCGTTCAGAAG
>Ga0207761_1000485_pt1 | contig 14003 bp, 14 predicted proteins | sample LuqExpMetageno34_FD_187792 | JGI IMG/M metagenome (GOLD analysis project Ga0207761, IMG submission 187792) | Tropical forest soil microbial communities from Luquillo Experimental Forest, Puerto Rico - Sample 34 (SPAdes) | ecosystem: Environmental > Terrestrial > Soil > Tropical forest ... | reverse complement strand
TGGCTATTTCGCAACCGGAATCAGCCGGCTGCCGCGTGCGAAACGGCCGAAGGTCGCGGTCCGCATCCCGATCGGAATGGGCTGAGGCCGCGCGGGGTTGCCCGCTCAAAGTGCGCGTGCCAAGACAGCCGCTGGCCCACCCAAGGATCCGAAACTCTATGCGGCGCGCGGTCCTGCTGCTGATCAAGGCGGCAGTTTCAATTTGTCTTCTCTACCTCGCGCTGCGCTCGATTCATCCCGGCGCTTTGATCGCGCGTATGAGAGCCGCCGATCCGGCGTGGATCGCGGCCGCCGTCATTCTGCTCGCTTTACAAGCGGCCGTAGTGGGGTTGCGCTGGCGCATGGTCGCGCGTCCGCTGACCGACCGCCTCACAGCGGCAGTGGCGATCGAATTGAGCTTCATCGGTGTGTTCTTCAGCCAGGCGCTTCCGTCGACGGTCGGCGGCGATGCGGTGCGCATTTGGGTGCTCGCGCGGCGTGGTGCCGGATGGAAGACGGCGGCGTATTCCGTGCTCGTTGACCGAGTGGCCGGTGTCGCGGCGCTGGCCGTCATCGTGCTTGCGTGCCTTCCCTGGACGCTGCGGCTGCTGCACGACCCGCTCGCGCAGTCGATGCTGATGCTGATCGGCTTCGGCGCGATCGGCGCATCGGTGCTATTCGTCGGGCTCGGCATCGTTCACCTGCCGGTTTTCGAGCGCCTCACACCGACGCGCCATCTCACCGCCGCAGCGCGGCTCGCGCTGACGCTTTGCCGCACGCCGTCACTGGCGAGCGGCATTGCGATCTCGTCGTTTTTCATCCATGGCCTGAGCGTTGCCGCGACATGGATGTGCGCCCGTGCCGTTGGCGCGCCGGTCGGCTTTATCGATTTGCTATTCCTGCTTCCTCCGGTGATCCTCGTCAGCACGGTGCCCGTTTCGATCGCCGGCTGGGGTGTGCGCGAAAGCAGCATGGTGATGGCGTTCGGCGCCGCCGGCCTCGTGCAGGCCGACGGCCTGCTGCTATCGATCCTGTTCGGCGCGACCAATTTCGCTGTCGGCGCGATTGGCGGGCTCGTCTGGATTCTGGGCGGCAGGAAGCAGCTGTTGCGGGCCAGCGAATCCGTCGCGTTGCCGGATCAGGTTTGATCCGGCGCACCGTCAACCGCCTTCGAGACTCCGGAGTTTCCACCGGCGTAGCACGTCTTCCATCTGGTTCCAGCGTGAGATCGCTTTGCCGCTCCGGGCGCGAGACGTCCGCCGTGCGTATCAGCGTAAGCGGTCGCCGAGCGTCTCCACCGAGAACTGCAGTTGCTCCGTCAGTGCGCGCAGATGCGCTTCGCGTTCGTTTGCTCCGGCCATGATCGTCCTTGTTTGCTCGCCGACATTGAACGGGCGAAGCGCCGCATTGTTCACCGGTCCAAGCGGCGTCTGCATCATCCGCGAGCACGGCGCGCAAAATAGGCGCTTGCGCGACCCGCGACGCTGCGCGAGCATAAACGCGTGCAAATGGCTCGCGGGCAGAGCAGGCGGGGAGGGCGTATGAAGAAATCTGCGATATTGGCAGCTGTCGGGATTGCGGCGCTGCTGCTGGCGGGTGCGGCGGAAGCCAAGGACAAGGTGAAGGTCGGCTTTATCGGCCCGCTAACCGGAGGCGTGTCGGCGAACGGCCTCGGCGGTCGCAATTCGGCCGATCTCGCGGTACGCCTGCGCAACGCAGATCCGAAGGCGAAATACGAATACGAACTGATCGTGCTGGACGACGAGTGCAAGCCGAACGTGGCCGTGCAGGTCGCGACAAAAATGGCGGCCGAGAAGGACATCGTCGCGGCGGCGACGCATTACTGCTCCGCGACCGCGATCGCGACCGTCGACACGTATCACAAGTTCGGATTCCCGGTGATTGTCTGGGGCGCAGTGCTGCCCGACATCACCTACCGCAACAACTACGCGGAGGTTCATCGCGTCAACGGCACGATGATCAACCAGAACGACGCGAATGCCGAGCTGATCTCGAGCCTCGGCTACAAGACCGTCGCGGTGATCCACGACACGACCGACTACGGCAAGGGTCACAACGAATATTTCAGCAAGTCGCTGGAAAAGATCGGCAAGGCCAAGATCGTCGGGACGTTCGGCGTGACCGCGGACCAGCAGGACTTCACCACCGAACTCACCAAGATCAAGGCGCTCAATCCCGACGTGATCTATTTCGGCGGCCTGACGCCGATCGGTGTGCGCATCCGCTCGCAGATGGACAAGCTCGGCATCAAGGCAGTGTTCGACGGCACCTCCGGCATCGTGTCGGATTCCTACATCCAGGGCCTCGGCCCGCTCGCCGAAGGCACGCTCGCCTTCCGTGAGGGCGCGCCGACGGAGAAGCTGCCCGGCGGCAAGTTCTTCATGGAGAAGTACAACGAGCAGAAATACGAGAATCCGCCGGAGGCCTACGGCGCCTTTGCGTTCGCCGCGATGAACATGATTCTGGACGCCATCGAAAAGGTCGGACCGGACCGCAAGAAGGTGATCGACGAACTTGCGAACGTGAAGGACCGCGACTCGATCGTCGGCAAGATCACGTTCGACGATCACGGCCAGAACACCGTTCCCGTGATCACGAAATACGTCGTGCAGGACGGCAAATTCGTCGAATGGGCCGACAGCGAATACGCGAGCGGCAAGCGCAAGCTGCCGGGGCAGAAGTAGGCTAGGGTTGTCAAGGCCGGGCTTGTCCCGGCCATCCACGACTTCTCTTACTGAAGCGTCGGAAGGACGTGGATGCCGGGCATAAGGCCGGGCATGACGGTGGAGTTGCTTACGCCAATGAACGCAGCATTGCTCGCGCAGTACGTCATGAATGGGCTGATGCTGGGGATGATGTACGGGCTGGTGGCGGTCGGCTTCACGCTGTTCTTCGGCGTGCTTGACGTGATCAAGTTCTCGCATGGCGACGTGCTCACGGTCGGCGCCTTCACCGCGCTCGCGACCTTTGCCGGCGTGAACGCAATGGGTTTGGCGTCGCCCTGGCTCGCTTTGCTGCTGATGCTCGTGATCGCGACTTTGGCGATGGCCTTTCTCGGCATGCTGATCGCGCGCTTTCTTGTCATGCCACTGCGCTCGGCGCCGGCGCTCAACACGCTACTGATCACGCTGATGCTCGGCACAGTGCTGCGCGAATGCGTGCGGCTGTTCTATCCGCAGGGCGCCAACCCGAAGCCGTTCCCGGCGCTCCTGCCGCGCGGCTCGATCGATATCGGCGCGTTCAATCTGCGTTTCGACAACGTCATGATGCTCGCGGCCGGCGCGCTCGTCATCGTCGGTCTTCAGTTGCTCCTCAATCGCACCAAGCTCGGTCTCGCCATCCGCGCCGTCGCGCAGGACGAAGAGACCGCGCGCACGATGGGCATCAACTTCACCGCGATCGTGCTTATCACCTTCGCGATCGGCTCGGGGCTGGCCGCCTTCGCCGGCGTGATGAACGGGCTCTACTACAACGAGGTGAATTTCGGCATCGGCCTCTATCTCGGCGTGATCGGTTTTTCCGCCGCCATCATCGGCGGCCTCGGCAGCATCTACGGCGCGATCCTCGGCGGCTTCCTGTTCGCCGGGCTGCAGATTATTGGGACCGTGCTGCTGCCGCTCGCCAGCGCCTACAAGGACGTGTTCGCCTTCGCGGTTGTCATCGCGCTGATGGCGTGGCGGCCGACGGGCCTCATCCGGGAGAAGATAAGTGAGCGCGTCTGAACCGGCGCGCAAGATCGTGGGGCCCGGTTGGTGGCCGGGCGTGGCCGCCATCGCGCTTGCGGCCGTGTATGTCATTGCACTGCTAGCTGCGGAGAAGCAGAACCTCATCATCGCGCTCCTCGCGATCGGCATCGTCGCCGTGATCGGCGCCAGCAGGTTCGGGCTGCTCGCTCCGGTAACGCACTCCTTCGCATGGCACGAGAACGGAATGGCTTTTGCGGCGCTCGTCTCGGCCGTTGTCGTCGCCGGCTATTTCCACGACGAGCATTTCGTGCTGCTGCTGGTCGTGACCGTGCTGTTGATGACGGTGGCGACGCTCGGGCTCAACATCCAGTTCGGGTACGCGGGTGTACTCAATTTCGCCGGCGCATCGTTCTTCGGCATCGGCGCCTACACTTCGGCGGTGCTAAACGGCACGGGCTTTCCCTCCATCCTGGTGCCGCTTGTGGGCGGCGTTGCCTCGGCGCTGGTCGGCTGCATGCTGCTGTTGCCGGTACTGCGCACGCGCGGGCATTACGCCGCGGTGGTGACCATCGCCTTCGCGCTGCTGTTCAAGACCTTCCTCGAAGTCAACGACGTGCTCGGCGGCCCGCAGGGCCTGCAGGTCAAGGGCATGACCTTCCTCGGCTGGTCGTTCAACGACAACGTCGACATCGGGCCGGTCACGTTCTCGTTCTACTGGAGCTACTTCATAGTCAGCCTCGCGCTGCTCGCGCTCGCATTTGCATTGGTGCGGCGGCTCGAGCGTTCCTGGATCGGGCTGAACCTCGATGCGCTGCGGCTCGACGAGACGGCGGCCGCCTGTTTTGGGCTCAGCACTACGCGCTGGAAAATCACGGCCTTCCTGATCGGCAACGTGCTGATCGGCGTTGCCGGCGCGTTGTTCGGCATGGTCGGGGGCTTTGTCGGTCCGAACAATTACAGCTTCGCCGACTCGCTGATCCTCGTCTCGATCCTGCTGCTCGGCGGTATCGGCAATCCGTGGGGGCTGATCGTCGGCACGTTCATCGTGATCGTCGTGCCGGAGAAATTGCAGACGATCCAGGAATACCGCTTCCTGCTATTCGCGCTGCTCGTCATCGGCGTGCTGCTGTTTCGGCCAGAGGGCCTGCTGCCGCGCACGGTGCGGCGCTATTTTCCGGGCGTGCGCACATGAGTGCGCTGCTCGACGCACGCGGGATCGTGCGCCGCTTTGGTGGCGTGGTTGCGCTCGACGGACTCGACCTGCAGGTAGCGCGGAACGAGATCGTGGGCCTGATAGGGCCGAACGGCTCCGGCAAGACGACGTTCTTCAACGTACTCACGGGCATCTATCCGGCCGATGCCGGCCGCATCGAATTCGCCGGCAACGATATCAGTGATGCGCCGCCGCCCGCGATCTATCGCGCCGGCATCGCGCGCACTTTCCAGCGCTCGCGGCTGTCGCTGCCGCTGTCGATCTTCGACAACATCATGATCGGCAACCACAAGCGGCTGAGCCAGGGACTCTGGTTCAATCTCGTCCGCCGCGACGATTTCCGCCGCGAATTCGAGGCGAACCTCGAAGTGGCGCGCGCGCTGGTCACGGTGTTCGAGCCGCAGCTTGCCAACCGCCTGTTCGAGCCGGTCGCCGGCCTGCCGATGATCGACCGCCGCCGCATCGAGATCTGCCGCGCGCTCATCAGCGCGCCGCGTCTGCTCTTGCTCGACGAGCCGTCGGCGGGCATGACGCACGAGGAAACGACCGCGCTGATGGACGACATCCTGCTCGTGCGCGACCGCAACAAGGACCTCACCATCGTGATCGTCGAGCACGAGATGAACGTGATCGAGCGCATCACCGACCGCTGCGTGGTGCTCAATTTCGGCCGCAAGATCGCGGAGGGGCGCTATCGCGAGGTCGCCGCCGACGCGCAGGTGCAGGAAGCCTATCTGGGGGCCGCGTCATGACCGCGCTATCGCAGATCGAGCAGGTTTACACCGCCTACGACAAGGCGGACGTGCTGCAGAGCGTGTCGCTGACGGTCGAGCGAGGCGGCATCACATGCCTGCTCGGCTCGAATGGCTCGGGCAAGACGACGCTTGTGCGTTCCATCCTCGGGCTCACGCCGGCGCGCACCGGGCGCATCGTCTTCGACGGCACCGACATCACCGCCTGTCCGACACACAAGATCATCGCGCGCGGCATCGCCTGCATCCCGGAAGGGCGCAAGGTGTTTCCGAAACTGACGGTCGAAGAAAATTTGCGCGTCGGCGCCTATCAGGAAAGCTCCGACAAGATCGCGCAGGCGCGGCTTGCCGATATCTATGCGATCTTTCCGCGGTTGCTGGAACGGCGCAACCAGCTCGCCGGCACGATGTCCGGCGGCGAGCAGGCGATGGTGTCGATCGGCCGCGGGCTGATGTGTGCGCCGAAGCTCTTGCTGATCGACGAGCCCTCGCTCGGGCTCTCGCCGCGGCTGGTGAAGGAGAACTTCAACATCATCCGCCAGATTAACGAACGCGGCATCACCGTGCTGCTGGTCGAGCAGAACGTGCACCAGACGCTCGCGATTGTGCATTTCGGCTACGTGCTGTCGAAAGGCCGCGTCGTCGCAAGCGGCACGCCGTCCGAACTCGCCGCGCGGCGCGAAGTGCAGGACGCCTATTTCGGCGGCGCGCCGGCCTGACCGCATGCAGACAGCTGACATCATCGTCGTGGGCGGAGGCTCGGCGGGCGCGGCCGTCGCCTCGCGCCTGTCGGAAGATCCCGCGTGCCATGTGCTGCTAATCGAAGCCGGCCCCGATTGGCCGCCGAATCAAGTGCCGGCCGACATTCGCGCGCAATTCCCCGAAGCCTATTTCAATCGCGACTACTTCTGGCCGTCGCTCGCGACTAGCCTGCGCGACGGCGAGCGGCCGACGCGTTATCTGCAGCCGCGGCTGATCGGAGGCGGCTCGAGCGTGATGGGCATGCTCGCGCTCCGCGGTGTGTCGAGCGACTACGCGCGCTGGGAGGCGATGGGCGCGCGGCACTGGGGCTGGCAGGACGTGCTGCCGACCTTCCGCGCGATGACGAACGACGTGGATGTGTCCGGTGCGAATGCGCGCGGGCCGAACATCGTGCGCCGGCTTGAGCGTCAGGAATGGCCGCTTTACGCCAAGCGCATCGAACAGACGCTTGCGGCTCGTGGCACGGCGGTGCTCGACGACGTCTATGAGACGGACGCGGACGGCTTCTTCCCGGCGCCACTCAGCCGCGACGAGGAACGCGTGAGCAGCGCGCGCTCGTATCTCACAGACGAAGTGCGCGCGCGGCCGAACTTCGCGATCCTGAGCGAGACGCGTGTGCTGCGCATCACGACCGCGCGCGGCTGCGTCACCGGCGTGCTCGCCGAGCGTCGCGGCGAGCGCATCGAGATCGCCGCGCCGGAGCTCGTCGTCTCCGCCGGCGCAATCCACTCACCGGCCTTGCTGCTGCGCTCTGGGATCGGTCCGGCAGACGAACTGCGCCCACTCGGCATCGAGGTCGTCGCCGACCGGCCCGGCGTCGGACGCCATCTGCAGAACCATCCGCAGATGCATTTCGCGATGACGCTGAAACGCGACTCGCGCTTGCCGCAGGAGGGTCAGCATTACATTGTCGCCGCGCAGCGCTTTTCGTCCGGCCTCGAAGGCTGCCCGCGCGGCGATCTGTTTCATTATTTCACCGGGCGCGTGAGTCCAAAGCCGTTCGGGCGGCGCATGGCGATGCTCGCCGTCGCACTTTACGCGCCGTTCTCGCGCGGGCGCGTGTCGCTCACCGGCGCCGATCCGGACGCGCCGCTCAGGGTCGAGCAGCGGCTCCTCTCCAATCCTCGCGACGCGCAGCGGATGGCGATGGCCGGGCGGCACGCCGAACAACTGCTGCTCGCGCCGAGTGTGCGCGAGTGTTTCAATGAAATCTATCTGATGCCGCGGCAGCCGCCGCTGCGGGTAATCAACGGCACGGGTTTGATCGGCGCCGCGAAAGCCGCGGTTGCCGGCGCGGTGCTCGCCTCGCCGGCCGCCTTCCGGCGGGCATTAATCGGCAATCGGATAAAGCCTGGACGTTTGCTGGCGGATGCGCAGACGCATACGCCGGCGACCGATGACGAATTTCTCGCCGCGACCGGCGCGATGTTTCATCCAGCGTCGAGCTGCCGCATGGGTGCCGCCGATGATCCCGACGCAGTGGTCGATCCGGAATGCCGCGTCTATGGCGTCGAAGGTCTGCGCATCGCCGACGCGTCCGTGATGCCCTGCATCGTCAGCGCGAACACGAACATCCCGACGATCATGATCGGCGAGCGCGTCGCCGAATTCATCCGCCGAGGGTGACGGGCTCGGCGACCTCGCCGCCGGTCAGTTGCTGCGGCGCGCCCGTGGTGCTGGGGAGGATCAACGGCAGCCGAGCAGCGAGCGCACCGCGGGATAGGGATCGGTCGCGCCCGCGCCGGGGCTCAACTGCGTGCGTCCGCCGGTCTCCACCGACGTACCGCTGATCACGCCCAGCGCACGATAAATCCTGCTCATAAGGTGCGCGTCACTTTCGACAGATGCGGCGGGTTATCTGGATCGAGCCCGCCGCGCCGCGCCGCTGCTTCGATGGCGCGATAGGCGGGGACGAGCATCACGACAGGATCGCAGATTGGGTGGTCGTCGCCAATCCACGGCAGCGTGCCTTGCGTGCCGCCGGCCGCGAACACGGTTTCGCCCGCATCGCGCAGGTCGCGCAGCAATCCGTCAACGGTCTCGCCGGTCTCGTCGTTCTGGCGGAGCAGCAGCACCGGCGTCGCCGACGTGATCGCGGCGCGCGGCCCGTGCCGCAGTTCGGCGGCGCTGAAGCCAAGCGCCGGAACGCGCAACGTTTCCGTCAGCTTCAGTGCGATCTCGCGCACGCAGCCGAAGCCGTAGCCGCGCGCGGCGACGAACGCGGCGGGTGCGCCGAGCACGCCGTCGCTCCAGGCCGACCAGTCGCAGTTTTGTGCCTGTGCGAGCCGTTGCGGCAATTTCCGCAGGCACGTCGCCAGTGCGTCGTCCTGCGTCAGTGCGGCGACGAGTTGCGCACCGGCGATCATCGAGGCAACCACGCTTTTGGTCGCCGCTACCGCGCGCTCAGGTCCGGCATCGATCGGCAGCAGCAATTCCGCTTCTGCGGCGGCAGGCGAGTCCGCGTCGTTGACGATCGCGAGCGTCAGCGCGCCGAGCGCGCGCGCGGCTTTCGTCGCCGCGATCAGATCGGGGCTGCGGCCGGATTGCGAGATCACTACGAACAGTACGTCGCGCATGTCGGGGCGGCCTTTGTAGGCGGTCACCACCGACGGCGCGGCGGCCGAGACGAGCAGGCCGAGCTTCGTCTCGAACAGATACCGCAGATAGACGCCGACATGGCCGGAGCTGCCGCGTCCGCACATCACGATGACGCGCGGGCTCGCCGCTTCGATCCGCTGCGCCAGTTGATCGATCAATGATTGCTTCTCACGCAGCAGGCGCTCGGCAGCGGCGGGAATCTCCGCGATCTCCGCACTCATTTTGGTGAGAACGCCAGCCTTAGCCATTGTCGGCAATTCGGTCGATGACGAGTCGCAGGTTGCCGCCGTATTTTTGCAACATGTCGACCGCTTCCTTCGGCTCAAGCCCGAGCCCGAGCAGGACGGCCACCTTCACATCGCCATCGGCTTCCTCGACGTAACGCGCAGCGTCCGCGTCGCTGCAATTCACGATCTGCCGCACGATGACTTCTGCGCGGCGGCGCAATTTGGTGTTCGTCGCGCGCATGTGCACCATCAGCCCGCGGTAGACGCGGCCCATCTTCACCATCACCGCAGTAGAGAAGAGGTTGAGCACGATCTTCTGCGCGGTGCCCGCCTTCATGCGCGTCGAGCCGGCGATAACCTCCATGCTTGTCTCAACGAGAATAGGATGGCGCGCGGATTCCAAGAGCGGCGCGTGCCGATTATTAGCGAGCGCGATCGTGACCGCACCCGCTGCAGTCGCTGCGCGCAATGCGCCGACGGTGTAGGGAGTTGTTCCGCTCGCGGCGATGCCGATAACGACGTCGTTCGCGCCGACCTTCGCCTCCGTTACGGCGCGTGCGCCTTCCGCGTCGTCGTCCTCCGCGCCTTCGACGCTCTGCACCAGCGCGCCTAGTCCGCCCGCCATGGCGAACATTAGGCGCTCGCTCGGCCAATCGTAAGTCGGCGGCAGTTCGGTCCCGTCCTGGACGCCGATGCGTCCGGAGGTGCCGGCCCCGACGTACACAATCCGGCCGCCGCGCTCGAGCGCGGGGACCGCGGCGTCCACCGCGCGCGCGATATCGGCGAGCGCGCCGCGCACGGCGGCTGCGGCCGCGAGTTGGCCCTCGTACATCGCGGCGATGATCTCGCCCGTCGGCCACGAGTCGAGATCGATATAGCGGGGGCTTATTTGCTCGGTGAGCATCGCGCTTGCCTCGTGTCAGCCCGCCAACGCGGCCGCATTCCGGCATGTTCCGAAGCGGAACGATTCGCAAACGTGCGGGAAAGACTACGCCGGCCGCCGCGCCAGCAACAGGGCGCCGTCGACGGCGTCCCCTTCAATCGGCGCGATCCGGCGCTGCACATCGGGAGCGAGCCAGAGCTGGATCGGCGAGGCAAGCCCGCCGAGCAGCGCGATGCGGGGTGCACCGAACTCCACCAGCCGCCGCACCAGTTCGTCGATCTGCTCGGCAGCGTCGCGCACGATGCGCCGGCCGACCGGGTCGCCGTCGTCGGCATGCCGCATCACCATCGGGGCGAAGGTCGCGTAATCCGTCGCGGTCGCCTTATCCATCCAGGCGACGGCGTCGTAGGGATCGTCGTGAAATCGCGCCATCACCTCGTGCGTCAGGCTGGTCGCGACATTGCGCTCGTCGTGCGCGCGCAGCGCCAGACGAATGGCATGCAGTCCCAGATCGGCGCCGCTGCCCTCGTCGGAAATTGGAAAACCGTAGCCGCCGACGCGATATTCACGGCCGCCGACGACGGCGTAACCGATGCTGCCGGTGCCGACGATGACGATGCCGCCGTCGCGTCCGGCATGGGCGCCGATGCAGGCGATGGTCGCGTCGTTGACGTAGGTGACGGATTTGAACGGATGCGGATGCGCGAGAAGCTGCTCAAGCGCGCCCTTGCGGCCGACGCCGGAGAGCCCGACGCCTGCGACCGTCTCGCGCAGCGCATTCTCCGGCAGCCTCGCTTCGGCCAGCGCGGCGCGGCAGGCGGTCGCGACGGCGGCGAAGGAGCGGTCGATGCCGAAGCGCAGGGCGGCCGCGCCCGCGATGCCGGTGCCGAGCACACGGCCGTCTTCGTCCTCGATGCGTGCACGGCAGCCGGTACCCCCACCGTCGACGCCGATGAAGAGACGGCGCGCGCTGGAGGCTTGCGCGGTCATGCAGCGACCCGCTCGATGTCGGCGCCGCATTGCACGAGCTTGCGGTCGAGCGCCTCGTAGCCGCGGTCGAGATGATAGATACGGTTGATGGTCGTCTCGCCCTCGGCTACGAGCCCCGCGAGCACGAGACTGACCGACGCGCGCAGATCCGTCGCCATCACCTGCGCGCCATGCAGTTGCTCGACGCCGCGCACCAGCGCGGTCGAGCCTTGCAGGGAAATGTTCGCGCCGAGCCGCGACAGTTCGGGCACGTGCATGAAGCGGCTTTCAAACACCGTCTCGCGGATGACTGACGCGCCCGAGGCGATCGCCATCAGCGTCATGAATTGCGCCTGCAGGTCCGTCGGGAATCCCGGATAAGGCTCGGTGACGATGTCGACGCCCTTGAGCGCACCGGAGCGCGAGATCATCAACCCGCGATCGGTCGGCCAGATCTGCACGCCGGCATGCTCCAGCGCCGCGGCGACCGCGCCAAGATGCTCCAAATGCGCACCGATGATTTCCAAATGTCCGCCGGTAATCGCGGCGGCAACGGCGTAGGTGCCGGCTTCGATGCGGTCCGTGATCAATTCGTGCCGCGCGCGGTGCAGGGCATCGACGCCCTGCACCAGGATGCGATGCGTGCCGGCGCCTTCGATCCGCGCGCCCATCGCGACGAGACAGAGCGCCAGATCGCAAATCTCCGGGTCGCGCGCGGCATTCAAAATCTCGCTCTCGCCGCGGGCAAGCACCGCGCCCATCAGTGCGGTCTCGGTCGCGCCCACCGAGGGCGTCGAGAAGATGATGTGCCCGCCTTGCAGACGGTCGCCATTGGTCTGCGCGGTGATGTAGCCGCCCTCCATCTCGACTTGTGCGCCGAGCGCGGCGAGCGCTTTGAGATGCAGGTCGACCGGCCGTGCGCCGATCGCGCAGCCGCCGGGCAGCGAGACGCGGGCTTTGCCGAAACGCGCGAGCAGGGGGCCAAGCACGAGAATGCTCGCGCGCATCTTGCGCACGATATCGTACGGCGCCTCCGCACTGCGGGCGCCCGAAGCATCGAGACGCACGCGGCGGCCGCGATCGGACTCCACGCCGAAGACCCGCATCAACGCGAGCATCGAGTCGACGTCGCTCACCTCGGGCACGTTGCCGAGGTCGAGCGGCTCGGGGCTGAGCAGCGAGGCCGCGATCTGGGGCAGGGCGGCGTTCTTGGCCCCACGCACCTCGACGGAACCTTCCAGTCTGTTGCCGCCGCGGATGACCAGCCGATCCATACGGGTTCCTCTTGCTTTCTCAACGCATCCGCGCTGTTGCAGGTTACTGTAAGCGCACCGCGAGGTCCCAATTCAGCAAGGAACAATGGCGAAAAACCCGCAAAATCCCCTTCATGCCGTGCTTGCCGACCGGATTTTTGACGGCCGGCGCTGGCATGAGCGCGCGGCGGTGCTGACCGAGGCCCGACGGATCGTCGGGCTAAGCGGCTGGGGTGACGTGCCCGACGACTGCGTGCGGGAGCAGGCGCCTGTTGGCGCAATGCTCGTCCCGGGCTTTATCGACCTGCAGGTGAACGGCGGCGGGGGTATGCTGCTCAACGACCAGCCGACCGCGCAGGGGATGCGGGCCATCGCGCGCGCCCATCGACGGCTTGGGACGACGGCGCTGCTGCCCACCCTGATCACCGACAGGCCGGAGCAGATGGCCTCAGCCATCGTTGCCGCCCGCTCGCTGGCCGGGGCAGACGGGGTGCTCGGCGTGCATCTGGAGGGGCCGTATCTCAGCCCGGCACGGCCGGGCGCGCACCGCCCTGAGCACATCCGCGCGGCCATGATGCGCGATCTCGAAGCCTTGCGCGATCTGCCCGGGTGTTCGCTGGTGACGCTGGCGCCGGAATGCGTGCCGGATGGCTTCGTGCGGGCGCTCGCGTCATCCGGTGTGCGCGTCTCCGCCGGCCACAGCGAGGCGAGCGCCGAGCGCGTCCTGCAAGCCGTGGACGAAGGCCTCACCGGCGTGACGCATCTCTACAATGCGATGCCGCCGCTGATGGGCCGAGCGCCGGGCATCGTCGGTGCCGCGCTCTCGGAGCCGCGGCTGATTGCGGGCCTCATCGTCGACGGCATTCATGTCGATGCAATTTCCGTCCGAGCGGCCTTTGTCGCAAAAGGCTCGGATTCCATCGCGTTAGTGAGCGACGCGATGCCGACGGCCGGCAGCGACATCACGAGGTTCGAACTGATGGGCCGCACGATCACGCTCAACGGCGGAAAACTCAGCACGGCCGAGGGCACGCTCGCCGGCGCGCATCTCGACATGGCGAGCGCGGTGCGCAATGCGGTGACGCTCGCGCGCATTCCACTCGACGACGCTCTGCGCTCCGCCACGCTCACCCCCGCACGCTTCCTCGGCCTCGAGCAGGAGCGCGGCGCGCTGATCCCGAGCGCGCGGGCCGATTTCGTCGCGCTCGATTCCGGCCTTGATGTGCTCTCGGTCTGGATGGAGGGCGAACGCGTGTAGCGTTTTTCTGCGGCTCGGTTATCGTGCGCGCTCCTCACTTGAACGGAAATCCTTGAATGCTCGGTGGACTTCTGTCGCTGCTATCTGCGGTGACATTTGCGTATGCAAATGCCAGCGTGCGCCGCGGCGTGCTCACCGGGACCGTGCTGCAGGCCGTCGGCATAAGCTTGCCGGTCGCGTTGCCAATCTTTGTGGTCGCGATGCTTCCGACCGGCGGGTTCGACATTCTTGCCGCATTCTCAGCGCGCAGCTGGCTGCTGCTCATCATCGCGGGCGTGATCCACTTCGCTTGGGGCCGCTATTGCAACTACCGCGCGACCAAGGCGATCGGCGCTAATCTCGTTGCGCCGGTGCAGCAGTACAGTCTTGTGATAACTCTGGTTCTGGCCGTGCTGTGGCTGC
>Ga0207761_1000482_pt1 | contig 14032 bp, 15 predicted proteins | sample LuqExpMetageno34_FD_187792 | JGI IMG/M metagenome (GOLD analysis project Ga0207761, IMG submission 187792) | Tropical forest soil microbial communities from Luquillo Experimental Forest, Puerto Rico - Sample 34 (SPAdes) | ecosystem: Environmental > Terrestrial > Soil > Tropical forest ... | reverse complement strand
CAGGGGAGGGAAGCCCGCGATGGTAAACGTCGCCACCGTCATCACCCAGAAGGTCTTGGGCATGTACTTGCGCAAGCCACCCATGTTCCGCATGTCCTGCTCGCCGCCCAGGCCGTGAATGATGGCTCCGGCCGACAGGAAGAGCAGCGCCTTGAAGAACGCATGAGTCATTAGGTGAAAGATGCCCGCGCCGTAGGCTGCCACGCCGCAACCCATGAACATGTAGCCAAGCTGCGAAACTGTGGAGTACGCCAGCACCTTCTTAATGTCGGTCTGCAAGAGCCCGATCGAAGCAGCGAAGATTGCGGTCAGCGTACCAATGACGGCCACGAACATGAGTGCGATGGGCGCGCGATTGAAAATGGCGTTCGAGCGCGCCACCATGTAAACGCCCGCAGTGACCATCGTGGCGGCATGAATGAGGGCTGACACCGGTGTCGGGCCTTCCATCGCATCCGGCAGCCATACATATAACGGAATCTGCGCCGACTTACCGCTGGCGCCCACCATCATCAACAAGCCCACGGCTGTCAGCAGACCTGCCGAAGTTTCCACCGGATAGGCGGAGACGGCCTTAAACACGCCCTCGTACTGCAACGTATTGAAATGCTTGGTCAGCAGGAACAACGCGATCAGGAATCCAAAATCGCCCACACGGTTCGTGATGAACGCTTTCTTACCCGCGTTTGCGGCCGAATCCTTCAGGAACCAGAATCCGATCAGCAGATATGACGCCAGGCCCACGCCCTCCCAACCGACGAACATCTGCACGTAGTTGTCGGCCAGGATCAGCATCAGCATGAAGAACATGAAGATGTTCAGGTAGGCGAAGAAGCGGTAATAACCGGCATCCTCCGCCATGTACCCGACGGAGTAGATGTGAATCAGGAACCCAACGCCCGTCACCACCAGCAGCATCACCAGCGAGAGCTGATCAAGCCAGAATCCGTACTGCACCGAGAACGTTCCCGAAGACATCCAGGTCGCGTGCCTCTCAATATAGGGAATCTGACTGGGCGACATTCCGAAGAACTGGGCGGCTACCCACAGCGCGTAAGAAAACGCCAGCGCCGTTGACCCCAGCGCTATCGCGTTGACCAGCGACTTGGGGAAGCGCTTGCCCAGCAGGCCGTTGATGGCGGCTCCGGCGAGCGGTAACAGCGGAATGATCCAAAGATGAAGGCTCATAGCTTGAGTAAATTCACCCGGTCAACATTGAGCGTCTCGCGGGTCCGGAACACCGAGATGATGATCGCCAATCCCACTGCCGCCTCGGCTGCTGCGACAACCATGACGAAAAACACGAAAACATTGCCGCTCAGGGCCTTTAATTCGGCGGCAAACGCGACGAACGTCAGGTTCACCGCGTTCAGCATCAACTCGATCGACATAAAGATCGTGATGATGTTGCGCTTGATGAGAAACCCGGTCACTCCACAAGCAAACAGAATCGCGCTCAGTACCAGGTAGTAAGACAGAGGGACCATTTATTCCTCCCTCCGCGCCAGAACAACGGCGCCCAGAATAGCGACCAATACAAGAATGGACGTAACTTCAAATGGCAGCAGATAGTCGCGAAAGAGAAGATGGGCAACCGGACTCGGATTGCCGAATCCCTCGGTGCCGTTCAGTACCTGGGGACCGCCAATGGCTATGCGGTCAAGGCCCGCATACCGCGCCACGACCCAGATCCCGACTGCCAGCCCGACGATTAGTCCCGGAACGCCGACCACCATGGCCACGCGGCTGCTGTGCGGCAGCACTTCTTCCTCGCCTGCGTTCAGCAACATGATGGTAAAGACGAACAACACCATCACCGCGCCCGCATAAACGATGACCTGCACGGCGGCCACAAACTCCGCCCCCAGCAGCAGATAAAGCACGGCCAGCGAGCCCATCACCACAATCAGCGACAGCGCGCTGTTAATGGGGTGCTTCTGCACCAGCAGGTTGATGGCTGCGCCCACACATACCGCACCGAAAATTAAGAACAATGCCAGATGCATGATGTTTACAAACCGGGAGAGCCCTTTCGCAGGACGCCCCCTGGATTCCCAACCTACTTCAAGGCAACCACCAGCGCCGTGATCATAATGTTGGCAATGGCCAGCGGAAACAGAAACTTCCACCCGAAGGCCATTAACTGGTCATAACGGAAGCGCGGCAGCGTACCGCGCACCCAGATGTAGATAAAGATAAAAGCCAGGACCTTCAAGACGAACCACACCACCGGCAGCACGGCCTGCAGCAGCGGCGGCCCGAACACCGGTCCCAGCCAGCCGCCCAGAAACAGTACCGACGCGAGACACGCCACCGTAAACATGTTGGCGTATTCCGCCATGAAGAACATGGCAAACTTCATCGAACTGTATTCCGTGTGATACCCGGCAACCAACTCCGTCTCGGCTTCGGGCAAGTCAAACGGAATGCGATTGGTCTCGGCGTACGCAGCCATGATGTAGATGAAAAATGCGATGAACTGCCCGGTAAAGATGTTCCACTTGGGAATGAAGCCAAGAAACGTCCCCGACTGCGCCATCACAATGTCGCGCAAACTGAAGCTGCCGGAGTAGATCAGCACGCCGACCAGCGACAGACCCAGCGCGATCTCATAGCTCACCATCTGGGCCGAAGCGCGCAGGCTGCCCAGCATCGAGTACTTGCTGTTCGACGACCACCCCGCCAGCGCCACACCATACACACCGATCGAGGTCAGGCCCAGAATCACCAGCAACCCGATGTTGACGTCAGCGATCTGAAGCGGTGTATGGACTGAACCAATCGACACCCACGGACCCACCGGAATTACCGCAATCGCCGTCAGGGCCATGGTCAAAGAAAGAACCGGAGCTAAAAGGTATAAAGGCCTATAAACAAAAGGAGGTGTAACGTCTTCTTTGAAGATAAACTTTAAGCCATCCGCCAGTGGCTGCCAGATGCCAAACGGCCCCACCCGCGAAGGCCCCCACCGGTTCTGGATGTGCGCCACCACCTTGCGTTCTGCCAGCGTCGTATAGGCTACGCCTGTCAGCAGAACCAACATCGCGATAACGATTTTGATCACCGATACGAGAATGTAAGTTCCAATAGTCATTGATTAAAGGCGTTCCCGCCGTTTCGTTCCGCGCGGCCTCGCCGCGCGCGCAACCAAATCCTGAAAACGCAAAGGCGCTCGACCGCAGCGCCCGTGTTAATCGGCCGCGACTTCCTTATTGGCCGGTGATACCGCACTGCGCTCCATTACTGAATTCAAGGTGGTGGAATAACGTCCCAGCGTTCCTGACGTAAACAGTGTGTCGTTGGCAGGCATGATCAGCTCCGGCTGGCCGCTGCCGGTTGCGCCCGTAATCTGAACCAGCTGTGTGTGCTCGTCCCGGCCGGCCAGCAGGCTCAATCTAGACACGTCATAACCCGGAACCAACCGCTGAATTTCGTCCAGCATCGCCGTGGGATCCAGAGGACTCATCTTGGGCTCAAGATTGCGTGCCGCCAGCCAGACTGCGTGCTGGTCTGACTCGCCCGATTGCACTCCGCGAGTTTGTCCCATATCGGCGCGTACCCCGCCGCCGGAGAAGGGAACCAGCTTCTGTATGTCGTATCCCATGGCCTGCGCGATACGAACGATGCATTCGAAATCGCTGCGTGTTCCGGTGACCTCGCCCGCCTTGCGCGACATCTGCAAATCCCCAGCGGTGTTGGTGTACGTCCCCGCCTTCTCGTAGGCGTTGGCGACGGGCAATACCACGTCCGCGACGGCGGCGGTCTCGGTCAGAAACATGTCCTGCACCACTACAAACGTCTTCGAAAGTGCGAACGGATCAATGTTGAAGCGCGCGACCGGATTGGAACCGACCACGTACAGCGCCTTCAACGTCCCCGCTTTGGCGGCCTCCACCATCTGCAACAAGTTCAGCCCGGGATCTTTGGGAATTGCCCCCGCCCAGCTCTCGTGGAACTTCGACGCGCTGCTCACCGGCGCATAGCCGGGCAACATATCGGGATAGAGCCCCATGTCGGCGGCGCCACGTGAATTGGCGTAATCACTCAGGCAGAGGAACTTCGCTCCCTGCGCCAAGCCGAAGTCAACCAGCGACTTCACCGCCTGCCCGCGAACTTCCGAACCAAAGACAACGACCAGCCCCTGTTCGGCCTTCAACTTCTCCCGCAGCTCGTTCAGCGCCTCGCGCGTGAGCCTTGCCGAAATCACCGCATCGGCGGCTCCGTCCTTGCCGCCAAGAAACTCCGCCAGGCTGGCTTCGGAGCCAGGCGCAATCTGCGCGAACACCGTCGCTTGCCGCCGCAGCTTAATCGGCGACGAATTCGCCACGTACAGCTTGGCGCGACGCAGCCGCACGTTCGTTCGGATCTGCCACGCCAACAGCGGATGCTGCTCCGTCGCATTGCTGCCAATCAGCAGGACCGCCGGTGCCGCGCCCACCTCCCTCACGGAAGCTGTCGCATTGGCCTTGCCCGCCACCGCCGAAGCGAAGGCAGGGAAGTCCGCCGTGCGGTGATGGTCTATGTTGTTGGTGCCTAGCACGGTGCGCGTGAACTTCTGCAGCAGGTAGTTCTCTTCGTTGCTGGTGCGGTTGGAACCGATAACGCCACTGGCGGCCGGGCCTGCCGCCGCCGCTTCTTTGAACTTTGATGCGATCAGCTTGAAGGCTTCATCCCAGGTCGCGGGCACGAACTTACCGTCTCGCTTGATCAACGGCTTGGCGATCCGATCCGGGTTCGTCGCGAAGTCAAACGCATACCGTCCCTTGATGCACAGGAAATCGCCGTTGATGCCGCTCTTGTCGCGATTGTCGCCGCGCACGATTTCCATCCCGGTGTCCGCGCGGCGCACGCCCAGGGTAGTCTTGCAGCCGTCGCCGCAATGCGTGCAGACGGTGCCAACGTGCTTCATTTCCCACGGCCGCGTCTTATACCGGTAAGTTCCGGACGTCAGCGCACCGACCGGGCAAATGTCGATGCACATGCCGCACTCTTCGCACTCCAGATGGTCTTCCTTGTTTGGCGCGATAAGGGAACTCGATCCGCGGTTCTGGATGCCCAGCGCCCACACATCCATGCCCTCGCCGCACACCCTGATGCAGCGGTAGCACAAGATGCACCGCGGCCGGTCAAAGTACACCACCGGAGACCACTGCTGCTCTTCCCGGTGGTTCTTGATGTCCATGTACTTGGACTCGGCGGCGCCGTACTTGAACGTCATGTCCTGCAGTTCGCATTCGCCGCCGGCGTCGCACACCGGGCAGTCCAGCGGATGGTTGCCCAGCAGGATTTCGATCATCGACTTCCGGGCCTGCTTGATCTTGTCGCTTTCCGTGGTGACGATCATGCCCTCGCCCACCACCGTGGTGCAGGCGGTCTGCAACTTGGGCATCTTCTCGATTTCCACCAGGCACATGCGGCAGGCGCCCTGCAGCGAAAGTCCGGGATAATAGCAGAAGGCGGGCACTTCGATGCCAACGCTCTTGCAGGCCTCAATCAGCAGGGTCCCCGCAGGAACTACAAGTTTCTTGCCGTCAACCGTAATGTTTACGTCAGCCACAATAAACCCGCTCTTCGCCTCTCGCTTTTCGCCTTTCGCGTTTAGCCTTTCGCTCAAGCCTCTGGTGTTGCCTTAAGCGAATAGCGAAAAGCGAATAGCGTTCATTACACCAGCGCCGCTTCCTGCACCTTCTCATACGGACACGGCTTGCCGTCGAGATGGTCTTCGAATTCTTTCCGGTACTTCTGCACGTACGAAATGATGGGCATCGCCGCCGCATCGCCCAGCGGACAGAACGTCCGGCCCAGCATGTTTTCCGCCAGATACTTCAAGTTGTCGATGTCTTTCGCCACGCCGCCCCCTGCATGAAAGCGAGTGAGCGTCTTCTTGATCCAATCCGTCCCCTCGCGGCAGGGAATGCACCATCCGCAGCTTTCGTGCTGGTAGAACTTAATCACCCGCAGCGCGAAGCGCACCATGCACATGGTCTCGTCCAGCACGATGACCGCGCCCGACCCCAGCATGGAGCCTGCCTTCATCAACCCGTCGTAATCTGCCGGGATGTCAATCTCGTCCGGCAGCAGAATCGGTACCGACGAGCCGCCGGGTACCACGCCCTTCAACTTGCGCCCCCCCTGGATACCTCCTGCGACCTCGTAGATCATCTTCTTCAGGTTGTAGCCCAGCGGCAGTTCATACACCCCGGGCCGTTCCACGTTGCCGCTGATGCTGACCAGATGCACCCCGCCGTTCTTCGGTGTGCCGAGATCCGCAAACCACTGACCGCCGCCCAGAAGAATGTGAGGAACGCTGGCTAGCGTCTCGGCATTGTTAATGACCGTCGGCCCGCCCCACAATCCTACGACTGCCGGGAAGGGAGGCCGGATGCGCGGCACCCCACGCTTGCCTTCCAGCGACTCCATCAGCGCCGATTCTTCCCCAACTTCGTAAGCACCCGCGCCGGAGTGAACGTACACGTCCAGATCGCGTCCCGAGCCGAAGATGTTCTTGCCGATGAAGTTCCGCGCATAGGCGTCCGCGACCGCCTTCTCCATGATCTCCACGAGGTAACGGTACTCGCCGCGCAGATAGATGAACCCTGTCTTCGCTCCCACCGCCAGAGCCGCAATCATCACGCCCTCAATCACAGAGTGAGGATCGTGCTCGAAAATCAGGCGGTCCTTGCAAGTTCCAGGTTCGCTCTCGTCGCCGTTGCAGAGGACATACTTGGGCTTGGCTGACTGTTTGGGCACGAACGACCACTTCATGCCCGTCGGGAAGCCCGCCCCACCACGGCCGCGCAGGTTTGACGCCTTCACCTCGTTGATGACGGCGTCCGGCTCCATGCTGAGCGCCTTCTGCACCGCCTTATAGCCGTCCAACTCAAGGTAGCGGTCGAGATTGGTCGCGCCCATGCCAAAGCGCCGTGACACTACCCTCACCTCATCGGGATGTGACACTAAATACGCCATGAAGCAACTGGCAGCTAGCAACTAGCAGCTAGCTTTGACCCTCCTCGCAACATCCACCTTGCGGATCAAAGAAGCCAGCATCCGCTGAACCTCGCAGACATCCGCACGCAGGGTGTCGAAACTTCCGTCCGAGAGCAATTTCAGATCACGTGACAAAAGCAAAAAGTACTCTAATTCGCACGCGGATCCAGCCGCGGTATTGAGGAACCGGTGAAACTCTCCGTTCCCAGTGCGGCCGCAACCCTCGGCGATGTTCGCAGCGATGGATGCGCTGCTGCGACGCATCTGGCTGGTGATTCCAAACAGCTCTTCGCGAGGGAACGCCTTAGTGCATTCAAAAATTGCCAACGTCAGTGCGTGTGCTCGTTCCCAGACGGCCAATCGCCTAAAATCTTTCACTCTTCTCCTAACCCAAGACCACAGTTCCGCTTTGACTAATTGCTAATTGCTAGTTGCTTACGCTATTGCTGTTCCTTCTTCTTGAGTCCGTCGATTAGTTCGTCAATCTTCTCCGGCGTCAAATTCTCGTGATACTCGTAATTCACCTGCATCGCCGGAGCCCACGAGCACGCGCCGATGCACTCGACTTCTTCCAGATGAAAGAGCCCGTCCGGGGTCGATTCCTTGTGCCCAACTCCCAGCTTCTTCTTGCAATGGTGAAGGATGTCCTCGCCGCCGCGCAGCAGGCAGCTCACGCACGTGCACACCTGCAAGTTGTATTTGCCGATTTTGTGGGTTCGCATCATCGAGTAGTAGCTGACGACGTCGCGGACCTCTAACTCGGTAATGTCTACGCGCCGCGCCATCTCCGCTACCACCTCATCGGTTATTGCGCCCACTTCATCTTGGAGGTAGAGCAGCATCGGCACCAGCACCGACCGCTTGGTCGGGTAGTGGGTCGACATCTCGGTGAATCGCTTTTCCAGCTGGTCAGAAAATTTCATATACCCGATATTCGCCTTTTACTGTTCGCTATCCCGTTCGCCGAACTCGAAGAGCGAAAAGCGCACAGCGGCTTCAATCAAACTCACGTTTCGGGGCCGTCTGCTCCGCGCCTACGCGCCCGGCAACGATGTCCGCCTTGGAGTAGTTCTCGCTCTTCATCTTCGTCCCAGCCAACCGCCGCAACATAGCAAGCTGGCCAACATGCGTCAGGGCATCGGCAATCGGCCCTTGAAACAACATCTCCGGGCTTGCCGCGAGCGGACGGTCGGATGCCAGATACTCGTCGAACTTTCCCAACGCCGCGTGGAACCGCTGCACTTCCTGCTCCCACGGCAAGGGAACGGAATTATTCCAGGCCTGTTTGCCCTCCGCGATGGTCACTGCCCAATCCATCAAATCGCCGATGTGCGTCAGGATCATCGCCGGGGTCTTCGGATTCTCCCCAATCCGGAACTCCGCGAACTCCGCGCTCGCACCGCGTACCACCTTGCCACCGCGATAGGCAACCGTCGCCAGCGTATGGCGTAAAAGTTCCCGTTTCTCGTCGGCCACGTTTGCTGGCTCCTTTACCGGTCGCAATCACCCAACACGATGTCGATACTGCCGATCGCTGCAACCACGTCTGCGATCAGCCGGCCTTCACACATCTTCTGTAACGTCTGCAGATTCGCAAACGACGGCGAACGCATATGCACTCGATATGGCTTCGCCCCGCCGTCACTCACCACGTAATAGCCCATCTCGCCGCGCGGCGACTCCACCGCCTGGTAAACCTCGCCCTCCGGCACCGTAAAGCCCTCCGTCACGATCTTAAAGTGATAGATGAGGGCTTCCATCTGGGTCTTCATCTTCTCCCGATCGGGGAGCACTACCTTCGGCGCATCCGCCTTGACCGGACCTTCGGGAATTCCTTCCAAAGTCTGCTTGACGATCTTCTGCGACTCGCGCAACTCGGCGACGCGCACCAGGTACCGCGCGTAAACATCGCCTTCCGTCGCGATGGGCACGTTGAACTTGAAGTTCTCGTAGCCCGAATACGGAGCGTCCCGCCGCAGATCCACGTCCACGCCGCTGGCTCGCAACGTCGGTCCGGTGGCAGTCAGCGCCAGTGCGTCTTGTTTAGAAAGAAAAGCCACACCCTTGGTTCGCATCACGAAAATCGGGTTCTGCGTCAGCAGGTTCTCGTATTCATCGATATGTTCGGGAAACGCGTCGATGAACGTCTTGACCCGTCCGAAGAAATCCAGCGGTGGCTCGATCGATACCCCGCCAATGCGGAAGTACGAGGTCATCATGCGCTGGCCCGACACGGCTTCGAAGAGCCGGAGAATTTCCTCGCGCTCACGGAAGCAGTACAGGAACACCGTCATCGCGCCGATGTCCATAGCGTGCGTGCCCAGCCACACCAGGTGCGAGTTGATGCGGGTCAATTCGTTCAGCATCACCCGCAGCCACTGCGCCCGCGGAGGAATCTCCAGCCCCAGCAACTTCTCCACTGCCAGGCAGTAAGTGAGGTTGTTGGTCATCGGGCAGAGATAATCGATGCGGTCGGTCATGGGAACGACCTGCTGGTAGAACTTCGCCTCGCACGTCTTCTCAATGCCCGTGTGCAGATACCCGATGTCGGGCATGATGCGCACAATGGTCTCGCCGTCGATCTCCAGCAGCAATCGCAACACGCCATGGGTGGAGGGGTGCTGCGGCCCCATGTTCATGATCAGTGTCTGATCGGCCGCATCTAGAACCGGGCTGGGTGTCATTTCATCCATGATTTACCGGTAACCCTCAACGGGGTAGTCCTTGCGGAGTGGATGTCCCTCCCAGTTGTCAGGCATCAGTATGCGCTTGAGGTTGGGATGTTCATTGAAACGCACGCCGAACAGGTCGAAGACCTCTCGCTCGAAAAAACCCGCACCGGGCCACAGAGATGTTAGGGAACCGACAGCCGGGTCGTCCCCCGACAGGCGCACCTTCAGCCGCACGCGCTTCTTGGTTACCGTCGAAAAAAGGTGATAGACCACGTCAAAACGCGGCTCTCGCGGGAACCAGTCCACGCAGGTCACGTCGGCCAGGGAGTCGTACTGTACCGCCCCATCGTTCTTGAGCGCAGTACAGGCGCCTCGTAAGGTGGTTCGCTCAACGTAAATCGTGAGTTCGTTGTGATCGAACTTCGCGCCTTCCACAGCGGCGGCGTTCCAGGCCACCAGGCACGCCACCTCGGGATGCGACTTGAGTTGCTCCAGGTCCGTCACGCTGGGTTCCAAGGCCATGGTCAGATCTTCTCCGCCTTACCCTGTTTGTTCCAGTCCAGCACACCCTTGTTCCAGATGTACCAGTACCCCGCGAGCACGATGCCCACGTACACCAGCATCTCCCAGAAGCCAAACATCCTGAGTTCCTTGAGGATGATGGCCCAGGGGTAAAGGAAGACCGCCTCCACATCGAACAAAATAAACAACATGGCCACCAGGTAGAACTTCACCGAGAAGCGCTGGCGGGCGTCGCCCACCGGTTGCATGCCGCATTCGTACTGCGACATCTTGGCTTTGTTGAACTTGTGGTGCCCGATTAGCCAGGAAAGAAGAACCATGCCGACAGCCAGTCCTCCGGCCATCAGGACATGAATCAGCAACGGCAAATATCGTGCAAAATAAAAGTCTGGCATCGGAACGCTAGTACTTCAGATTCGCCGGGCTACGTTGGCGGGCAACTTCCTGAGTCTATTTGCCGTTATTGTCCGTGTCAACCAAACGGCGGGCACGATTTACCTGGGTTTCATGAAGGTGTTTGAAAACCCTTGAACGATGCGCCGTACGAAAATCCTTCAGCCCTGAATGTCGCCGCAAACGCTATCCCCCGCCCACAAAATGTACGATTTCCAGCCGGTCGCCATCCCGCAAACGCGTGTCATTCCACTGCGCGCGCGGAACAATTTCGCGGTTCAGTTCCACCGCCACGCGGTCGCCCTTCATACCCAAGTGATCGATCAACTCGGCTAGCGTGGCAACACCGACGAAAGGCCTTTCTTCGCCATTGATGAACAGCTTCATACGACAACTGTAATCCATCCCTGATGCGTATCGAACGGCCTTGTCCTCGCCTCCACCTCTTCGAATGGCGATTGGCGACTCCACCATCATCACTCCGCAACTGAAATCGGCTAGAATTCCGCCACGCATGACGCCCGATCAATTTCGCAGGTTGGCGCTCAGTCTCCCCGATACCGAGGAACGCGCTCACCATCACCATCCCGACTTTCGTGTGAAAGGCAAGCTTTTCGCCACCCTCGGCTATCCCGATGCTTCGCGTGCAATGGTCAAGCTCACTCCCGAGCAGCAAGCTGAATTCGTTCACGATTACCCGGAAGTCTTCTCACCCGTGAACGGCGCGTGGGGACGCCAGGGCTGTACCAGCGTATTGCTCCCCAAGGCCCGCAAGGTTGAAATGCAAAGAGCGATCGAGGCAGCGCGCCAGAATGCCGAAGCGGCAATTGCCAGCCGAAAGCGCAAACGATAACGCCTGTCAGTTCTCGCGTTCGCTTCCGTCACGCTCGGGCGTGCCCGCAATCACTGTAACTCCGCTGACTCCCTGCTAACCTCAATCCACCTGACGAGAGGAGCGCATGCCCGGCACGGAACTTGTCGTTCAGTACAGTGATTACCGCGGCTTTCCTGAATTCTGCGCGTCCTGTCTTTCCACAGCAGATCTCGATCACACGGAGGTTCGTTCGCCTTTTTCCTTCGCATCAGAGCGCTTCACCGCGATGGTTCCCATCTGCCCCCGTTGCGCCACGCATTTCCGGTGGACCACTTGGGCCGTTCGCTTGGTCACTTTCCTGGTCGCCCTGGCGCCAACCTACTGGATCGAGAAATATCAATTGCCTGGTAGCTGGCGGCATTTTTTCGTTTTTGTCGCGGCTGTGGTGGCATATCTGAGTGATCCTCTGAAGGGTCCCGTGAGCGTGAAGACAAAGCATGGCGGACGACTTGTCTTCTGGTTCTCCAACCCCGACTACGCCCGCCTCTTCGAGGCCCAAAACCAGTGTTCTTACGATTCGGCCTCGATAGCACGGGTGTTATAATCTAGCCTTGCCCATGGGGCTGCGCGCTCCGACGCAGCTCATCTTGTCGTGTTCAAACGGCACTGCGATGGGCATCCGATAGTCATCAATCTTGCGAGGTTCTTTATGTCCGGCCATTCCAAATGGGCGACAATTAAACACAAGAAGGGCGCGCTCGACGCCAAGCGCGGCAAGATTTTCACCCGCCTGATTAAAGAAATCACCATGGCGGCCAAGAGCGGCGGAGACGTTGAAAAGAACCCTCGCCTGCGCACCGCAGTGGCCGCGGCCAAGGCCGAGAACATGCCGGCCGACAACATCAAGCGCGCCATCCAGCGCGGCACCGGCGAACTTCCCGGCGTCTCTTACGAGGAAATCACCTTCGAGGGCTACGGCCCGGGTGGCGTCGCCATCCTCGTAGAAGTCTCCACCGACAATCGCAACCGCACCGTCAGCGAAATTCGCCACTGCTTCTCCAAGAACGGCGGAAATCTCGGTGCAGCCGGCTCGGTCGCCTACATGTTTCACAAGAAGGGCGACATCGTCATCGCCAAGTCGGCAGCCAAGGAAGACGACCTCATGAACCTCGTCCTCGAAAACGGCGCCGAGGACCTCAAGGACGACGGCGAAAGCTGGGAGATCCTCACCGACCCCGCTTCCTATGAAACCGTTCTCGAAGCCGTGAAGAAGGCCGGCATCAGGCCTGACGTCGCCGAGATCGGCATGATTCCTCAGACCTACACCAAGCTCGAAGGTCACCAGGCCAACACCATGATCCGCCTGCTCGAAGCCCTCGAAGACTCCGACGACGTGCAGCACGTGTACTCGAACTTCGACTTCGACCAGAACACGTTGGAAGAGGTCGCAGGCTAAGTGCGGTAGTGCGGCGCGTTGGTTCCGCCTCGATGCCGTTCAAAAATAGATAGGGGGTTCACCCCGGTTCGGCCGCTCTTCTCGGCGACCAATCTCTTTTTGTTGGCTGGCACACTCCAGCGCGCTAAGGAGCCTTGGCGCCTCCCAGAAAAGGAATCTGTTTCGCCTCTCATGTGCAATGAGTTGCATATAGCTGCAACTTTTTCCTCCCAACCCAAGACTACAACGCACATTGCATTGCATTTATCCCCAAGTCAGTTTGGCCAGCAATTTGCTCATTATCAAGTCACAACCGAAATATGGCTCAAGGACTCGAGTCAATGCGCAAAATCTTCGTCTTTGTTCTGCTCGTCACGTTGCTGGCGTTGCCCAGCTTTGCGGCCTACTACAACCGTCCAGTGGCCTCCAATGCCGACATCATTTGGCACGGACTGGACTGGGCTTGGGGAGGCCCCTGCCCGTACTCTGGGGGCTGCTATGTCACGGGAGATCTGAGCTATCAGAGCCAGTTTGGCTGGCGTTTGCCGACCAGCACCGAGATCAACAGTATTCCCTCAAACTTTGCTAGCTACTTCCTGTTCCCCGGTGCCAACGTCCCCAATGGCGGACACGACCCCGTCAGCGGATCTGACTTCTTCGTCTCAGCTGGAGCCACTGGCGCTTGCGCAGCCGCGTATTTTGTCGCGGTGCCTTCCCCGTGGTGTGACTGGAATGATGGTGCCAGCGGAAACTGGGCCGGAAGCTCAACCGCCCAGCATCCGTACTACGCCGACCAGCTCTATGTTCGCGCCGTTCCCGAGCCGGCTTCTCTGGCCCTGCTGAGCAGCGGCTTGCTCGGACTCGGCGCACTTCGTCGCCGCGTCTTCAACTAGCATCTACTTTTGCGGTGGCAGGGCCGGACGACCGTTGTCCGGCCTTTTTCTTTCGCCTACCGAAAGAGACAAACTTCGGCCGCTCTTCCGGCGCCAACTCCTTCTTGTGAGGGCACATACTTACGCGAACGAAGGCGCGTGGACGCGTGCGAAAAGGGAATCGTTTTTCTTGTCGAGTGCAATGTCTTGCATGTTACGGCACCTAGGTGCCTTGTGACCCGGGGCTATGCTGCACATTCCATTGTATTTGTCCCCAGGTCACTTTGGCCGGTAACTTGCTCGTAATCAAATTAGCCTAACTAGGGCTCAAAGG
>Ga0207761_1000481_pt1 | contig 14033 bp, 11 predicted proteins | sample LuqExpMetageno34_FD_187792 | JGI IMG/M metagenome (GOLD analysis project Ga0207761, IMG submission 187792) | Tropical forest soil microbial communities from Luquillo Experimental Forest, Puerto Rico - Sample 34 (SPAdes) | ecosystem: Environmental > Terrestrial > Soil > Tropical forest ... | reverse complement strand
GGTCCGCCAACCCTACGATGCGCAACGCTGTCAATGATCGTTCCCGGCGCTCCTTCTTCGAGAGATGACTGAGCAGCAGCGGCAACTCCACGTTTTCCAACGCATTGAGCACCGGAATCAGGTTGTAGAACTGAAAAATGAAGCCGATGTTCTGGCTGCGCCACTTGGCCAACTCGCCTTCACCGAGCGGAGTCAAGTCCGTGCCTGCTACGCGAACCGTTCCCGAGGTTGCGCGATCGATGCCTGCAATCAGGTTGAGCAGTGTAGTCTTGCCCGAGCCCGACGGGCCCATCAGCGCCAGGAACTCGCCTTCCGGAACTTCCAGCGTCAGTCCATCCAGCACCTTGATCTGTTGGCTGTCACGCTGATAAATCTTCACCACGTTTTGCACATTGACGGCGCCTGTCTTGGCTGCCACTGCGGTTGCACTCATGGGTTGCTCCTGAGACTCCGTTAACTCTTGATCTTGATCGACGAGCCGTCCTGCAGCTTCTGCGGAGGATTGTTGACCAGCGTTTCCGACCCGGCCAGTCCCGATTTAATGATGATTTGGCCCTTTAATTCGTTGCCGGTGACCACTGCAACCTCGTGCGCTTTCTTGCCTTCAATCACGTAGACAACCTGCCGGCCGTTCTTCGTGATCACGGCATCCTTCGGCGCCGTCACGATGCGCACCGGGGCTGCATCCTTCTGATCGCCCTTCTTTGCCGGCTCGAGGAACGTGACGTTGGTGCTCATCTCCGGCTTAATCAGCTGGTCTTTGTCGAGTATCGATACCTTCACCGTCACCGTCGCCTTGGTGCGGTCGGCCGTCGGAATCACCTGCCGCAGCACGCCTTTGTAAGTGTGATTGGGAATCGCCTGCACGCTGATGTCTGCCGGTTGGCCCTGCGTCAGTTGCCCGACGTTCGACTCGTTCACGTCCACCTCGGCCTCCAGCGAGTTCATATCTGCAATGGCGACAATCGCCCCCGACGAGGTCGAGATGTTCACCCCCGGCGGAATCGGCGCGACGCTTTCTCCGACCTCCGACATCTTCTTCAGCACCAGGCCGTCAAATGGCGCCTTGATCTCGGTGAATTCCAGCAGCGTCTCTTGCATTTGCAGTGCCGCCAGGTTCTGGTCGAGAGTAGCCTTGGCGATCTGTACTCGTGAATTGGCGCTGTCCAGCGCGTCCTGCGAAACCACGCCCTGTTTGTACAGACCTTGTTGCAACCGGGCCTGTCTCTCCATTTCCGCCAGGTTCGCCTTGGCGTACTCAATGTCGGCTTTGGCCTTCACAATCGCGGCCTTATAGTCCGTGTCCTCTAGTCGGGCAATCACCTGGTCTTTCTTCACGTAGCTGCCTTCTTCCACGTACAACCCCGACAACCGCCCCTGGATCTTCGACGAGATCACCGACTGGTGCCGTGCAACCAGGTATCCCGAAGCGGTCAGAATCGGCGTGCCCGCGCTCGGGCCCGACGTGGTCTGCACCATCGCTTGCACCGGTTCCACTTCGATTGCCGTAAAGTTCACAATCTCGGGCTTGGCCCTCACCACGTACATCGCCGCCGCTGATACGGCCGCGAGGAGCAACAACAGTACAATCCACGTCCCCCATTTACGGCGTTTGGGCGGATCGCGGTCGATGCGCAGCGAAGCCAACTCGTCTTTCAGATTTCCCATGCCTGCTCTTCCGCTCCCCTCCAGATGGATGCCACTAGCATCGCACTCTTCCCCCGGCTTTGGAAGCGGAACAGGCCTTGTCACATTCGGCTGGGTTATTGGCATTCGGGCCTCAATCCCTGGTGATTTTGTCTGACGTAGAGTATCTTCCGAAAGTTCTGGCTCGCGGCGTAGTGCGGATTGTCAGAGACGGCAGGTGACAAATGTCAGCACTATGAAAGCACTGTGACAGTTCCGTAGATGGGGCTGCGGCCAGCGCAAATTTATGAAGTATTGCCCTGTGTCCATTATCATGGCAGCATGAACCATCGTTGGCTGTACCTGGCCGCAGTCGCTCTATTGCTGGCCGTCCCGGCTTGCAGGAAGCCCACGGTCCAGAAGCCCGTCGTGGTGCATCTATTTCGCGATCTTTATTCCCCTTACGCCCACGAACTCGACCATCGCATTCTGGAATTCCAGTCCACGAATCCGCGGCTTTCTTCTGGCGTCCCGGTAGTTGTGGAAACGATCAACGAGCTTGACTACAAGACCGCTCTCAAGAACAACTTCGACAAAAACGTCAAAGTCGAGGTCATTATCTTGAACAGTCCGAGTGACATTGGGGATGTGCCGACCCTGACTGCAGGATTGGCCCATGCAACCGACATCTGCGCTGCGGTCAAAGCTTGCCCTGCCAGTGTGCCGGCGTTCTTGGCAACGGGTCTTGGTGACGATCGCGCGGCTGCCTCGCAGCTATTCGTCGATTACCTCGGCAAGCAAAAGTAAGCTGGCTCAGTCGCGTTTCCGCGCTCGGGTTGCTTTCGGCTTGACCAGTTTCTTCGCCGCCTTCTTGGCAGCGGCTTTCTTGTCCGCCCCCGGTTCGGGCAGGTCTTTCATCTCCGCTGCCCGCCACAAGTACCAGCACGCCACCGACCGGTGAGGACGCCAGCGTTCGCCGAGCGCCATGAGTTCCTTCGGCTTGGGTAACTCATCGAGGCGATGCATCTTCGCGAAGCCCTTGCGTACGCCATAATCGTCCACGGCCAGCACATCTGGCCGCCCGAGCCGGAAGATCAGCAGCATCTCTACTGTCCATCGCCCAATGCCGCGCACCTGCGTGAGGTGCTCCACCAGCGCGTCGTCGCTCATCTTGTGAGCCTCGCGCACCGTGGGCACCGTACCGTCCAGCGCCTTCGCCGCCAGGTCGCGAATGGCCAACATCTTGGCCTGCGACAGCCCCGCTGACCGCAGCAACTCCGGCGTAGCTGCCAGAATCTGCTCCGGAGAAGGGAAGCCGGCCTGGTCCCCGTGTCGCGTCTTGATGCGGCGTGTGTTCTCCGGGAACAACGCTTTCACCCGCGCAGTAATTGTCGCCGCTACCTTGCCGTTCAGCTGCTGATAGATGATCGCCTCCATCAGCGATTCGAACAGGTTCTGCGTGGCTTCCGGCTGCAGCCAGCACGGACCCGCCTTCCCGATGATCTTCGCCAGCTTGCGGTCCACGCTAGAAAGGTGCGCGATGGCTGCAGTGTGATCTAGTCTCTTTGGCATTATTAATGCTCTGGTATGTGAGGAATGGAGTAGTTCTTACAGAACACTGACACTACCGAACGCAATTTGTCATCCAGGAGAGCCCAGGCCGGCTCCGCGATGTGCTTTGGAACGCCTCCATAAAATGCGGCAGCGATCCCGCCCGTGATACAGGCCAGGGTGTCTGCATCTCCTCCTAGTGAGATGGCCAGACGAATCGCGTTCTCGTAGTCCTCGGATTCCAGAAACGCTGTGATCGCTTCCGGTACCGTGCCCTGGCACGACTCATCAAAATCGTACGTTTCACGAATTTCGGCAACTGTCCGGCTCAGGTCGTAATCGAAGCGCGACTCAATCACTTTTCGGATTTCCGCTTTCGACGCTCCCTTTCTGGCGAGGAATGTCGCGGCGGCCGTGGCTCTGGCGCCACGCACTCCTTCCGGATGATTGTGCGTCACGGCTGCGCTACGTCCAGCCTCCTGCACAACCGATTCCAAGTCTTCAAAAGCGAATGCCACCGGACTCACGCGCATGGCCGAGCCGTTACCCCAACTGCTATACGGCATTCGATTGCCGCGGAACGCCCATTCATAAAACATACCCCCATAGCCGCGGCCCGGATACGCAAGCGCATATTCCCGGAACTTATCTGCATAGTTTGCGCCCGTTACTAAACACTCCGCCACAGCTACCGTCAGCACAGAATCATCCGTAAAGTTGCTGTGCTCGACAAAGAGCGGAAAATCCATAGTCTTTCCGCACTTGAATTCGTGAACCGAGCCGATGATGTCTCCCGCGATCGCTCCCAGCATCATTCCCCCGCTAACCAGGCCGTTAAATAAAGCGCTTTGCGATGGGTGGCCCACAATTGCCTTCCTTTGGCAATTGTGGGAGCCAACTAGTCTTCTTGCGCCGGCTTCTCCGCCTCCACCGCCTCGCTCTCCAGCGCCAAGATCGTCTCATCGTCCACGTCCCACGTCTTCAGGATGCGAAAGATAACACGACTGGCGAATCCTGCGCGAACCAACGCGCGAAATACCTTGGCCGCGTCGCGCTGCGTCTCCGGCTTCCGGGTGCGCTTCCTCTGCAGATACTCTCGCGCCAACTGCTCTTCATTCACGTCCTGATACGCCGCGCCCACCGTCTTCTCGATGATGTCGCCATGCACGCCCTTGGCCTTCAAGTCCTGCACCACGCGCTGCCGCCCGAACTTCTCGTTTTCCTTGCGAAACCGGCTGTAGCTTTCGGCGTAATTCGTGTCGTTCAAGTACTTTTGTTCCTTGAGCTTGGCGATCACAACCTCAACTAACAGTTGACCTACTTCTTCTTGATGCTTCACCCGCTCCCGCATCAGCCGCTTCAGCTCCGCGACCGTTCGCATCTTCCGACCCAGCGCCCCCACGGCGTACTCGTACAGCATCTCCTCGTCATAAATCTTCTGCGTGCGCTTGAACGCCATGAGGTGATTATAGGGTGGAAGCGCCAGGCTTCAGCCTGGTGAACCAATGCGCCTCGCAACGAAGGCTTTAGCCTCGGTTTTCCGACGAATGGCGAAGAGCGAATAGCGAAAAGGCTAATTGCTAGTTGCTAATTGCTAGTTGCTATTCCCCCGCTTTACACTCCCGCCATCCCTTTGTAACCTGATTCGTGGAAACCCAATCGATCGTTGTCCTCGACTTCGGATCGCAATACACGCAACTCATCGCGCGCCGCATCCGCGAACAAAACGTCTTCTCCGTCGTTCTGCCCTGCACCGCCAAGCTCGACGAAATCCAGAAGTACGCCCCTGCCGGCATCATCCTCTCAGGAGGCCCCTCCTCCGTCTACGACGCCGACGCTCCGCCCGCCGACGAGCAAGTCCTTCATCTCGGGCTCCCGGTGCTGGGCATCTGCTACGGCCTGCACTTCATGACCCACAAGCTGGGCGGCAAAGTCAGCCCCGGCGAGAAGCGCGAGTACGGCCACGCCGACGTCGAACTCCTGCGCGACGACTGCGCCCTCTTCAAAGGACTCACCGGCCCGCTGCACGTCTGGATGTCGCACGGCGACGAAGCCGAAGAAGTTCCGCCCGGCTTCCGCCTCGTCGCCAAGACCTCCAACGCCAAGGCCGCCTTCGAAGACCCTGCGCGCAAGTACTACGCAGTGCAGTTCCACCCCGAAGTCCACCACACGAAGCAGGGAACTGCCATCCTGCGCAACTTCGTCTTCGACATCTGCGGCCTCACTCCCAACTGGACGCCGCAGCGCTTCATCGACGAAACCGTGGCATCGATCCGCGAAAAAGTCGGCACCGGCCGCGTCATCTGTGGACTCTCCGGCGGCGTTGACTCATCCGTCGCTGCAGTCCTGGTCCACCGCGCCATCGGAGACCAACTTACCTGCATCTTCGTCAACAACGGAGTGCTGCGCAAGAACGAGTTTGAGAAAGTGCAGCACAACCTGCGCGACAAGCTTGGCCTCAACCTCGACGCCGTGGATGCGACCGATCTCTTTCTCGGCAAACTCGCCCGCGTCAAAGACCCGGAAAAAAAGCGCAAAATCATCGGCCGCGAATTCATTACGGTCTTCGACCAGGAAGCCCGCCGCCTCGCCGAGCAGCACGGCAAGGTTGATTGGCTGGTGCAGGGCACGCTCTATCCCGACGTCATCGAGTCGCGCTCCGTGCGCGGCCCCTCCCAGACCATCAAGAGCCACCACAACGTCGGCGGCCTGCCCAAGCGCATGAAGCTCAAGCTCATCGAGCCGCTCAAAGACCTCTTCAAAGACGAGGTCCGCAAGATCGGCCGCGACCTCGGCATGCCCGAAGACATCCTCCAGCGCCAGCCCTTCCCCGGCCCTGGCCTCGCCGTTCGCATCCTCGGCGAAGTCACTCGCGACCGCGTCGCCCTGCTGCAGGAAGCCGACGACATCGTCGTCACCGAAATCAAGCGCGCCGGCCTCTACACCAAAATCTGGCAGTCGTTCGCCGTGCTGCTGCCCGTCATGTCGGTCGGCGTCATGGGCGACATGCGCACCTACGCTTACACCTGCGCCATCCGCGCCGTGAACTCCGAAGACGGTATGACCGCCGACTGGGTCGACCTCCCCCACGAAGTCCTCAAGACCATCTCCAACCGCATTGTGAATGAGGTGAAAGGCATCAACCGCGTGGTGTACGACGTGACGTCGAAACCCCCGGGCACGATTGAGTGGGAATGAGATGGGGGTACCCCCCACCCCTTGTTCTTGCAATATCTTCAAAATAAAGGACTTCCGTAGTCGATTCCCTGCAAAATCCTGAGCGCGTGAGACTTAGAGGCAAATTCGTCTTAACAAAGGACTTACGCGGGACATGTGGAGGCTGAATTGGGGCGTTGGCGGGAGGATTGGCAAAGAAGCGAAAGCTATCAGGACCTATCACAGGTCGAAGCACCTATTGAGGACGGGTGAAAAGTCCGGTGGCCGCCTCTATGGACGGCACCACTCCCGCCTCCTCGGGAGTAAATGTAGGGGATGGGATTACGGATCGATAGGACGCAGGTCACGGTGGAGTGTGATAAGGCGGGCGGCGGTCAGTTCGGGGTTTTGGGAATCCCGGGTTACCCCAAAAGAAGGGCGAACCCGGGGCACCCGGCCCCACCTTCACGTCCTTCTTTTCGACGTTAACGTGGGCGGAGAACATCACCTCTCTTTGACCACCATTCTTCCATATGGCGAAATAAGTTGACGCCCAGGTTAGCCCGAAACCGAGGCGAACCTGGGGCACCCGGCTGGTGGTGGTCCGGACACGAGTGAAGAACGGGTTGCAACGTTTGGCGCTGAATCGCGGGTTGCAGAAGAAGAGCAAGCTGTGGAGTGAGACGGGGCAGCAAGCCTTGCGCGAGTTGCCACTGCAAGATTGGGCGCGACGGCGAGAGGACTTTGGACGAGGCACTTGCAAGCATGACTGTTCCGGGCAGGTGGCCCGCATATCCCGTGGGCCGGTGGCCCGCCTATCCCGTGGCCCACAATTGCCTGACGTTGGCAATTGTGGGGCCTTGCCCCACGTTGGAATTACGACTCAGCTGACGGCAGGTTGGGGTTGTTCGCCCGGGGGCGGGTGGCCCGGTCAACCTAATTGATACGAGAAATCTTCAGTCGGGTGTCCCATTCAGGGACGCCCAGCGGCCTTGAGTGGGGTTTTTCGCAACCTTCTCGCAATCTCGCCAACAATTCCTATGAATTGTCATCCTGAGCGGAGCGCTCGCCAGCCTTTTCTTCGATCCGCGTAGTTCGCGGATCGGGCGAACGCGCAGTCGAAGAGCCTGCCCTGAGCGAAGCCGAAGGGATCTGCGGTTGACTTCAGCTCCGAGACAACATCGTCATACCACCCCTCCGACAAATCTTGGCTGGTGGCCCGGTCGAGCGAAGCTTGAGCGGGGGTTTTCTTCACGAATGCTGACGCCGGGTGCCGCATTCAAGCGAGCGTCAGCGAGTTTGAGTGGGGTTTTAGTGTTCTCCTCAGGAAACTCCCACATTGTGAGAGTCACTTAACCCCGTGTCATCCTGAGCGAGGAGCGAAGCGACGAGTCGAAGGATCCCTTTTGTCGGCACGAACCCGCGGAAAACCTGATTCCCCCCTTTTCCCATTTCGGGAACACGCCTCATTTTCCCCACGATTTTTGTTGCATTTCTCCTCAAACTGTTCGAGCCTAGTGGCAGGACTCGTGTCTTCCGACGCGGGTCCTTTTCTTTTGCTTTCAACTTTTCGGAGGCACTCATGTCCCAAACCTGCTCTCACATCTACGACACCGGCCGCGCCTGCAAATCGTTCGCCGTCAAACAACAACGCTACTGCGTCAACCACCTTCGTTATCGTGCCCGCCGCCTGCGCGCCGCCCAGGCCCGTGCCCGCGGTGAGCGTTTCGAATTCAACCTGCCTCCGCTCGAATCCATGCACGCCGTCCACTCCGCTCTCTCTCAACTGGCCGAGGCCATCACCGCCGACGTCATCGACCGCCGCTCCGCCCACCTGCTGCTCTCCGTGCTTCGCGTGGCTTCCAGCAATCTCCGCCATCCCGATAAGTGGCAGCCCAGCCTCTACGAGTCCGCTGAGCCCGCACCCGAAGTCGATGTCGCCGCCGAGTACGGCCTACCCGCCGACCTCGACATCGACACCCCTCCCGATGTCGCCTTCCCGCCGTCCTTGGGTGGCCGACAATTGCCTGATGTTGGCAATTGTGGGGACGTGTGTGCCCCACCTTTCTCGACCCCGTCAGCGGACGAGAGGGTGGGTACTGGCGACCCGAACTCCACCGCTGACCCCTTCCGTCAGCTCAACTTCATGGAGCGCGTTACCCCCTTTGACTTGGAGCTTGAGGAGATCAAGCGCTCCGAAGGTGAGAAAGCCATGTTCCGTCGCATCGACCAGTTCGAAAGAGAAGAGCTTCGTCGCAAGCGCACTGCCGATACTCGCGACGCACACCGGCGCTACTCTGCCCTGGCCTTCCACCGTAACCTCGAACGTCTGGCTGAAAAAATCGCCGACGAGAAACTCGCCCGCCTCCAATCTGGCAAACCGTCCGACCAACAACCCGCCGCCTCCAAGCCCCCAACTTCCGCTTCCGCTCTGCCTCCCTCGGCCGCCGAATCCAGCCGAGAAACGGCCCTAAGTCCCGCCGGATGAAATGCATAGCTATAACTGGCGTATTATCAGTTGCTTACGACGAGATTAACGCTAAGACACTGAAAACAAAAGAGGAGGATAAACAAAAGATGTTACCAAATAGTAAATGGTCGGGTGCCCCAGGTTCGCGGCCCTCTTCTGGCCGCTAACTTGGAGACGAATACCTCCACTCACAACTCGGCGAAGTGTCCTAAGCCCATTGCTTGCCCAACGCCTCTAGGCCTGCGCGGCTCAGATCTTCCGGTGTCATGGCGACGTTGAATTCAATTTGGGCGTTAAAGGTGAGAAACCACGGCTCAGCGATTGCCGGAATTCCCGAAGGATCGTTGAGGTTCACGATCAAGGTGCCGCCGCGTTTGCCGTGGTTCTCATAGAAATAGGCGGCCTCCGGCTTGTTGGCCTCAAGAATTCGCTTCATCTTCTGTCCTGCAGATCCGTCTCGAACAGCGGTATTGAACGGTTCCAGCGGAAATTCCAAGTGCACGACCATGCGCATGATTCATCTCCAGCTTTCGAGGTTCGCCCTCTAATTACGAGTGGCTTCGGTCAGCGAGGATATCACACGCCCGGTGCCCCAGATGCTGCCCTGAGCCTAGTGGCCCAGGTATCAAAAAACTGGCCGTGCCCCACAGCCTGCCCTGAGCGCAGTCGAAGGGTTCGGCCTTCTTTTGGCTCAACGTGGGCTTCCGCTTAATTCCAGCCCGCAGGGCGGCATTTGTTTGAGCCGTGCGCGTGAGCGCGCGGTATGCGGAGTCGAAATTCCCCGGAGCCCGCCGCAGGCGGGCGGCACAATCGTAGCCCGGACAAATGGATCGCCGGGTGCCCCACGCCGCCTTGTTTTGGGCTGGCCAAGCCACGAACGGCAAGAAACTGTAGCGCGACTACTCCGCCGTTTCCCCTGTGCTAGATTCGAAACACGGTGATCCAGTGAAGCGGTACCCCCTTCGTCTCATTCTCGTCCTCGCACTTTTCGCGATCGCTATCTCCACCACGCCGGCACTGGCACAATCGCAAGCGCCCAGCAAACCTCCTTGTTCCGACGAGCTTCCCAAGGTCACTCCGGACTATCAGTCGTCTCTGCCCCCTTGCCCGAAGCCCGACGACGACAATTCCCCTTCCAACAAACCCGCCGAGACGGCCCCATTGCCTTCCTCTGCGCCCCTGATCGATCGGGCGAGAGTTGCGGCGCTCCAGTTCTCCCAGAAGCTGCCCAACTTCATTTGCCAGGAGTTCATGTCGCGCTTTGTCCAGCAAGGCCGAGGCCCGAAACAGCCCCAGGACATCGTTTCGGCTGAGCTTGTTTACGAGGACGGGCAGGAGTCGTATCGCAACGTCAAAGTGAACAACCGCCCCACCAACAAGCCGCTGGACGAAATCGAAGGCTCCTGGTCCACCGGAGAATTCGCTTCCGCGCTGCTCGACCTGTTTGATCCGCGTTCCCGGGCGCGCTTCAGTGCAGGCCGTTCGTCTGCGGCCTCGGGTCTCTCGGCACAGGCCTATGACTTCCAGGTGCAGGCTGCAAATTCACACTGGAACTTAACCGCCGGCACGCAGACGGTAGTATCGGACTACACCGGCACCGTCTGGATCGATCCCAGCACCGCGCGCGTCCTACGCATTGAGAAGCAGTCGCGTAACATTCCTCCGGATTTTCCTATCGATATGGTGGAGTCGGCGATTGACTATTCGTCCGTGATGATTGAGGGCAAATCGTACTTGCTACCCGTCCACGCGGAGAACCTGGGTTGCCAGCGGGGCAGCAGCTATTGCGCCCATAACATCATCGACTTTCGCAACTATCACGAATTCAAAGGCAGCGGCAGAATTATCCCGTGAAGTCGCATTTGCGTTGTTGTCGCCGAAAAGCGATTCCGCGATTCCGAGCGGAGCGCTCGCCTGCCTTTCTTAGACCCGCTTCGCTTGTCAAGCCTGCCCTGAGCTTGCCGAAGGGTCGGTCGAGCACGTAATCGCAATTGGGCGCGAGGGTACACTGCTTGTTAATTTGCGATGAATCGCCTTCACGCTGACGACCCGAAAGTGATATAGGATTTGGCAATCGTTCTTGACCGGAATGCGGCCTCAGGTTGCCCCTGGGTATCAAATCGAAAAAGAGATGCGCGTTGTTCTACGGTTCAGCGCCGTTAACGATACCCGCGCAGATGCAGGTCGGTCCGCCGCGTCCGCAGTCGAGACCGGTGGTGGTCAACGGCGGACAGGCTCCTAGTGAAGATTTCGGCGGAGAACAAATAATTGAGCAATTGGCTACATAGTCTCCCGATCGTTTGGATGGCGCTGGTTTTTTTTGGTTCCGCTTATTTGAGCGCCGCTGCGATCTACCTGGTGATCGTGGAGTTTGCGAGAGGTGCGTGGGTGCGAGTCAGGTCCACGATCTTTCCGAGTTTGCTCTCTCCACTCTGCACGCTATTTGCGTTTTTCGTGGTATTCACTGCAGCTCAGGTCTGGACAGATAATGACCGGGCGACCGCAGCCGTTGCGCAAGAGGCGAGCGCGCTTAGAGCCGTTATAATTCTCGCCGCTGACTTCCCGGAAGAATCGCGAACGCGATTGGAAACTCTGGTCCATGGCCATATTGAGGAAGCCGCGACCAAGGAATGGCCCATGATGGCGCATGAGACCGCCACCTTGGAGATCGCCTCTCGCCAGCTCGCCGAAGCGCTACAGTTTGCGCTCACTTTGACTGCCAGCAACCAAGGCCAGGAGATCGCCCAGCGCGAGCTGGTAGCCGCACTTGAATCCGCCCTCGACGCAAGACGCCAGCGCATCCTTATCAGCCACGCGTCAGTGGGTTTTGTGAAATGGGCCTGCCTTGTCATTCAAGCTGTCTGTGTTTTGACGTCAATAGCGCTTGCGGCGGATAAGCGCTCCAATGCGATCATCGCGATGGGACTGTTTGCGACCGGTGCAGCCGCCTGCCTCTTGCTCATAGGAGCCTACGACCGGCCTTTCATTGGGCAGCTCGCGGTCCGGCCCGATCCGTTGCTGCATGTCTTGCCAGCGGCCCCGGGCCAACCTTGATCCTGATTGGCCGGTGGCGCATGCGTCTCGCGGGCCGGGTAGACCAGCCGGCACAACCACTCGAGAATCCCCAGTCCGGACATTGCCGCACATTTAGTTAGTCCGCGCTCGGCCAGGATGATCGTGGACCGAGGAAGTACAGGTCGATGGCCGCGAGTCTGCCGGTGATGATCATGTGAGAAAGTTCTAGCCCATCGTAATCACCACTTTTCCGCGCGCGCGGCCTTTTTCGAGATAGCCGATGGCGTCGGGGGTTTCGATTAAGCTGTAGCTCCGGTCGATGACGGGCACGACCTTGCCGGACGCAATGAGTTTGCCCAAGGTCGTCAGGGCTTCCTGATTCATTTTCGCCAGGAAAAAGGGGACCATCTTCCGGCTGCCGAGCTGGGATAGCGCCATCGCGGTGAACGAACGTGCGAAGGCGCCTAGCATCCAGCGGCTCCCTTCAGCTCCGACTGGAACGTAGCGGCCTTTCGGTGCTACGACCCGACGAATAGAAGACAGTGAGTGGTTGCCCACGCAGTCCAGAATGACGTCGTACCGTGCCGCGCCTCGAGTGAAATCCTCGCGGGTGTAGTCGATCACCCGGTAGGCGCCGAGGGTATGCACCATATCGACGTTCCTTGTACTGCATACGCCGGTGATATCGGCGCCGAACGACTTGGCGATCTGCACGGCGAAAGTGCCTACGCCTCCCGAAGCGCCGTTGATCAAGACCCGGTTGCCGGGCTGAATGTGTCCCGCGTCGCGCAGCCCTTGCAGTGCGCTGACGCCGGCTATGGGCACTGCGGCCGCTTGCTCGAAGGTAAAGTTCGGGGGCTTCACGGCCAGGGAAGATTCGGGCGCGCAGGCATACTCGGCAAACGCTCCCCTGGCGGCGCCGAAAACCTCGTCTCCCATTTGGAAGCGGGTGACGTTGCGGCCAACGGAATCGACCACGCCGGCGACATCCACGCCGAGACGCGCGTCCTTGGGCTCGGGCAGACCGGTCACCAAGCGCAAGGCGTACGGCTCACCGCGCATGAAATGCCAGTCCAGAGGATTGACGGAAGCTGCGTGAACCCGCAGTACGACTTCGCTGTCGGTAGCGACGGGCTTGTCCGTATCTTCGTAGCGGAGAACGTCGGGTGAACCGTAGGTGTGATGAAGGATTGCTTTCATAGAACCCTGCAGCGGCCGGGCCACTTGGCCTAGTACCTCAGGTTGAAGTTCAGCATGTGCCAGTTGAGCAGGAAGAACACGAAGCCCAGGCACGCCAGCATCAGCAGCGTGTTCCAGAGCTTGCTCCAGAACCATAACGACTCGCTTCGCCACGAACGCAGGCAATAGAGCACTGACAGCAGCGACCCCAGTACACCGACTGCGCCCAAGGCTTGCAGCAGGTGCAGGCGGAAATCGAAATGGCTGCTGAGTCCGGCGATGTCGCTATCGATGCTCGCAATCCATAAGACAAAGAGGCCCGTGAACGCCAGGTTGATGAGGCATACCAGTCGCATGAGTGCGCGCCAACTGCGATAGGGCTGGCTCAGTTCGAGCCGCACTTCAAAGTGCTTCCGCAGGATGGCGTTCACAGGCCAGAACAGCAGAGTCAGCGCGAACAGGACGAGTGCAAAGCCCAGAACCGCGATGTTTGGCAACCCTTTCTTTAGTGCGGGAGTGGGCTGATACTCCATTGCGGGAAAGTCCACGAAGAAGACGAGGCTGCCAGTGGCGATGCGTTTAAAGCCGATCTTGTCCTGGCCGTGGACTTGGCGGAACAACAGCGGGCCGATCTCCTCATAACGCTTGGGATTGCCGGCGTAGTCTTTGTAGCCTTCAACACTGATGGTGCTGTCGTCATTGGCTTTCACCTTGGTCTGGCTGAAAGCGTTGGTGACGTCTGCAATGTTGGGCCCACTGCGGCGGCTGTTCCAGTATGTTCCGGCAACCGACTTCGCATCTTGTGCTGGGTTAGCCATCTTCTCGCCTGCTGGAGGAGTGTAGGGATAATAGCGGTCGAGGAAGTGCCGCCACAGTGCCGAGCGCGGCGAGATGTCGCCCTTGCCCGCACTGTTGTAGCTGACGAAGAAACCAAGGTGCTGGTCGAGCATCAGGTGCATGTCGCTGTGGAACCATTGCGTGTCTCCTCCGTGGCCGATGATGCGATGCCCGTTGCGCGACTCGTCGTAGAAGCCGT
>Ga0207761_1000480_pt1 | contig 14055 bp, 8 predicted proteins | sample LuqExpMetageno34_FD_187792 | JGI IMG/M metagenome (GOLD analysis project Ga0207761, IMG submission 187792) | Tropical forest soil microbial communities from Luquillo Experimental Forest, Puerto Rico - Sample 34 (SPAdes) | ecosystem: Environmental > Terrestrial > Soil > Tropical forest ... | reverse complement strand
ATTGTCAAAAGCAAAAAGGGCCAATATTTCGTTCTGCCCGACAACGGTCTGATCACTCCCGTAATCGAACGCGACGGACTGGACTCGGCCCGTGAAATCACCAACACCGGCTGGATGGTCGGCGATAAGGTCTCCTCCACCTTCCACGGACGCGACATTTTCTCCCCGGCCGGTGCGCACCTCGCGGCGGGGTGGGACTACACTCTCGCCGGTCCCGCTGTGCAGGAACTTGTGCGCCTGACTCCCAAAGTCGCAAGCGTCACCGAAAAAGGCATCGATGGCGAAATCATCGGCCTCGACGATCCCTTCGGCTCGCTTATCTCCGACATTCCTGCCGACGAGTTCAGGAAGTTGGGCTACAACCTCGGCGACAAAGTGACGGTGATGCTCGACAAGAAGCCTTTCACGCTGCCATATCAAAAAACCTTCATGGAAGTCGCCGTCGGCGACCCTCTTCTGTACGCGGATTCACGCGGCCGAATTGCTCTGGCCCTGAACGAACGGAATTTCTCTCAGGTTCACAAAATCACTCCGCCGGTACCGCTTTCGATCCCGAAGAAAGGTTCACCGATCAAGGGCAAGTGATGATTTGCGCTTCTAATGCAGCTTTTCGCAGTGAAAATCGAAGTAGGCGTCTACGGCGATGTCGCCGCTTGGCCGTTTCTTGTTGAAATTGTTCTTGTACCCGTGATCCGTTTAATTTCTTCTGCAGCCTGGGCCTAGGCCCCGCGCACGGACGCCATCTCCCGATGGCTCCCAAATAAAGGAAAGAGTCATGACATTGCGCAAGTCATTCGCAGTTGGAATCAATAGAGTAATCGTGTTGGTGCTGGCCCTTATTTTCGGGATCTCTGCCCGCAATTTGATGGGACAGTCGTTCCGGGGAGCCGTCCGCGGAGAAGTGACCGACGCGCACGGTTTGCACGTCGCCGGTGCCAAGGTCGTTGCCCGCAATCTAGGCACGAGTGAAACGCGCGAAGTGACCGCCGACAGCGAGGGGATCTACCGCTTCCTGGAATTGCCGGCCGGCGAATACGAAGTCTCCGCGGTCGCCGCCGGTTTCGAAGAAGTGCGCGCTCCTCAGGTTCGTGTCGAGGTCGGCGTCGAGACCGTCGTGAATCTGACACTCTCGCAAGTGAAAGGTCACCAGGAACAGGTGGTGGTATTCGAAAGCGTCCCGCTAGTGGAAACGTCGAGCACAACGCTCTCGCAAATCGTCGACCGTACCATGGTCCAGGAACTCCCCTTGAACGGACGCGACTTCGGCAAACTTGTCGCTCTTACTCCAGGCGTTACCGTTGATCCTTCCGGTGTCGCCGGTACGGAAAAAGGCTTCGGGCAATTCAATATCAATGGCAACCGCGACCGTTCCAACAACTACAATCTCGACGGTACCGACAACAACGATCCCTTCTTCAACAATTCCGCATTAAACCAGGTCGGTATCACCGGCGCTCCCGCCACCCTTCTGCCCCTCGATGCCATTCAGGAATTCAACTTGCAGTCGCAGTTCGGCGCGGAATACGGCCGCAATTCTGGATCCGTTGTGAACGTCGTTACCCGCTCAGGCTCCAACTCTTTTCATGGCTCGCTGTACGAATACAACCGCAACTCCGAGTTCGACGCCCGCAATTACTTCAACGTGACCACCAACCCCGATGGCTCTCATAACCCGCAATCGCCCTTCAACAACAATAATTTCGGTGGTTCGCTTGGCGGTCCCCTTAAGAAAGATCGCGCCTTTTTCTTTGTTGCCTACGAAGGACAACGCGAAAAAGTTGGCTCGGACTTCAATCTGTTTGTCCCCACGCAGCAGGACATTGCGACCGCTAAGACCGAGGCTCTGTCCTACGCCGCAGCTAACAATCTAACCCTGGTGACCGCGCCGCTCGACAAAATCCTGAGTTACATGCCCACAACCACGGACCAGGCCAATCACACCCTGCCGTACACAGTCTCTGATACCAACAACGGCAACAATTTCATCGTGAAGACCGACGTGAACGTTTCGCAGAACAACACGCTTACCGCGCGATATGCTTTCGGACAGAGCGATCAGGCGTTTCCCCTAGGTTCGCCTAGCGACGCTGGGGGCTCGCGCATTGCCGCCTTCCAACAGTTGTCGCCGACGCGTGTCCAAGTGGTCTCCGCGAGCTGGCTCACCACTTTTTCACCGACTCGCATCAACGAACTCCGCTTCGGCTACTCGCGCTTCCGCACTAGTTTCAATTCCGCTGACGCGACTCCTGGAAATGCAAACTACATCGCTCCCGGCAGCACAGGCCTCAATTTTGGAACGGGCTTGGCCGGTTTGCCGGAGATCGATTTCAACGGTTACTTCGACAATCTGGGCGCCACCGCATACAGCCTGCCTCGCGGGCGCGTCAGCCAGACCTACCAGATTCTCGATAACCTCACCTGGACGCGCGGCCACCACACCTTGAAGTTCGGCGGCGAATATCACCGCTACATGGTTCAGAGCTACAACGACAATCTCGGCCGCGGCTTGGTAGTAGTGAATGGCCCGGGCATCGACTCCGATCCTTACATCGACGAGTTGATTGGCTTTTACCTCGGCAACCTGGGCTCATATGCAAATACGTTCGCCAACCAGGGCAATACCAACCGCAATACCTTTAACAATAATTTCGGATTCTTCGCCCAAGACGAGTGGCGCCTGCTCAGCAACCTCACCGTTATCGCCGGCCTGCGCTGGGAATACTTCGGGCCCCTCGGCGAGACCCACAATCTGCTGTCCAATTTCGACGCCAGCGGTAGTCTCGTGCAAGTCGGAACCCCGACACTGCCCCACGTCTACAACCGCGACCTGAACAATTTTGCGCCGCGCCTGGGCGTCACCTGGAGTCCGTTGTCGCACACCGTCGTGCGCGCCGCCTACGGCATCTATTACGACTACACGCCTCAAAACAATCTCATTGCCAACTACACCAACTCCGCAGGATTGGCGACGAATCCCGTCCCGTCACTGCAAAGCTCCGGCAGCCCGTATTTCGTCGGCGGCATGGACTACAACCAATCCGCTTGGATCGGCGGCACTGCGGCCGGTCCCGTGTTTACGCCAACCACTCAATTGCAATCGATCTTTATCACCGACCTGAATCTCCGCACGCCTTACGTGCAAAACTGGAATCTCAACGTGCAGCAGGAATTGGCCAAGGCAGTCGGCGTGGAGATTGGCTACATCGGGAGCAAGGGCACGAAGTTGACGCGCCTGTACGACAAGAACCAGGACTTCACGAACCCTAATTGGGCAGCCATCGACGTCTTCTCCGGCGGAGCGAACTCCACTTACAACGCTCTTCAAACTACGGTCCGCCTGCGCAATTTTCACGGGTTCAACGGCTTTTCCACCTATGCGTTCGGCAAATCGCTCGATGGCGCTTCCGACGGCATCGACTTTAACTTCGCCACCGCCGCGCTTCCGCAAAACTCCGATAACCTGCGTGCCGAAAAGGGGCCATCCACGTTCGACACCCGGCACCGCTGGACCACCGCGATGAATTACAGCGTGCCCGCTGCTGATTTTCTGCCGCACGCCCTGGCCGCGGGCTGGCAACTGAACACCGTCATCACCATTCAGTCGGGCCGCCCGATTCCTATCATCAATTCGAATGACTCCAGCGGCACCTTCAACTATCACCAGCGGCCCAATGTTGTCCCCGGTGTGAATCCCATTCTCTCGAACTGGTCGCCCACGACCGGCTACTTGAACCCACTCGCGTTCGCTCAACCTGCCGATGGCACATTCGGCAATCTGGGTCGCGACCAGATCTACGGCCCCGGCTTCGTGAATTTCGACTTCTCCGTTACCAAAAACTTCGAAATTCGCGAGAAGATGACCCTGCAGTTGCGGGCCGAGTTCTTCAACATCTTCAATCATCCGAATTTCGCTTTGCCTTCGAACGTCATCACCCCGGGGATTAATGCGGACGGCTCGGTCAATACGACCGCCGGTCCCGCCGGGGTCATTACCCAAACCCCGGATGTGGCCCAAGGCAACCCCGGCCTCGGCGGCGGTGGCCCGCGCGTGATGCAGTTTGGCGTCCGCTTTCAATTCTGACGGAGGATTCCTGGGTGCCCCACGGGCCGCTGTGGCACGTGGGATCATTTCCCCGATGGAATCAACCGAAGTGCTTCATCGGAGCAATTTCTTCTTGTCAATTTGCTTTTTTCAAACGAGCGGTTGAAAATCGGTCAGTTCGCTTGCCGAAAAGAGGTTGCTATGCCTGAAGCCGTAATCGTTTCTTCCGTGCGCACTCCCGTTGGACGTGGCTACAAGGGCTCACTGCGCACCACGCGCCCCGACGATCTCGGCGCCCTCGTAATCAAAGAAGCGCTCGCCCGCGTCCCCGGACTCAATCCCAAAGAAATTGACGACGTCATTCTCGGTTGCGCCATGCCCGAAGGGGAACAAGGCATGAATGTCGCGCGCATAGCCGCGCTGCGTGCTGGCCTTCCGGTCGAAACGTCCGCCATGACTGTAAACCGCTTCTGCGCCAGCGGCCTCCAAGCCATCGCGCAAGCCGCCGAACGCATTCGTAGCGGTGCGGCCCAGGTGATTGTCGCCGGCGGCACCGAATCCATGTCCATGGTGCCGATGGGCGGCAACAAGATTTCCCCCAATCCCTGGCTCGTCGATCATCATCCTGATACCTACATCAACATGGGACTCGGCACCGAAAATATAGCGCGCAAATTCGGAATTTCTCGCGAGCAAGCGGATCAATTCGCCGTCCAGTCCCACCAAAAAGCCGTGGCGGCGCTGGTTGCGGACAAGTTCAAAGACGAAACCGTCCCGGTCGACGTGAAAATCACTTCGGTGCCCGAGAGCAATGGCGCAAAAACCAAAACTGCGCCGAAACCGGCAACGCAGTCCTTTGTCTTCGAACGCGACGAACTGCCTCGCCCAGACACTTCCATGGAAGTGCTCGCGGGACTCAAACCGGCCTTCCACGCGAAAGGCACTGTCACAGCGGGCAACAGCTCTCCCATGAGCGATGGCGCCGCTGCTGTCGTCTTGATGAGCGATACAAAAGCCGCCGAACTCGGGCTCAAGCCGCAGGCGCGCTTCGTTTCCTACGCCACTGCCGGCTGCCCTCCCGAGGAATTCGGCATCGGCCCGGTCTACGCCATTCCCAAGGCCCTCGACCTCGCTCGTCTTTCACTCAACGACATCGCCGTCGTTGAACTTAACGAAGCCTTCGCGGCGCAGTCCCTGGCCGTCATTCAGCAGGCCAATCTCGATCCGGCTCGCGTGAATCCCAATGGCGGCGCCATTGCCCTGGGGCACCCCTTGGGCTGCACCGGCGCGAAACTCACCGCTTCCCTGGTTCGCGAGCTCGCGCGCCGCAACGCCCGCTACGGCATGGTTACCATGTGCATCGGTGGTGGAATGGGCGCCGCCGGCATCTTCGAGCGCCTCTAAACGCCAGCACTCGCGCGAGACATACACTCCACCAGTAATTTTTCCTATTGACGTCGTCATCCTGAAGGCGCAATATGTCGTCAGACGACATGTCAGGGGAAGATATATGCCGCCATCCCTACTCACCGAACCCGTCCTGCTGATCCTTCTCTCTCTCGCCGACCAACCCCGTCACGGATACGCCATTCTCCAGGACACCCACAAAATCAGCGGAGGTCGCGTACGCCTCAGCACCGGCACTCTCTACGGCGCGCTTCGCCGCCTGCTCGAGGAAAGGTGGATTGAACGGTTCGATGCTCGGGACTCTTCCCGGGGCAAGCAAGCATATCGGCTGACCGCCACCGGCCGCCGCAACCTGCAGGCCGAGGTGAGCCGCATGCGCCAACTATCACGCGTTGCTAGCCTCCGCCTGGCGCAAACGGAGTACTGAACATGGTGGCCTTCTATCAGATGTTGCTCAGTCTCTACCCAGCTAGTTATCGCGAACAATACCAGCAAGAAATGCAAGGTGTGCTCGTCCAGCTCGATGAGGAATTCTCCCACCAACGCTGGCCCGCCCGCCTCTCCCTCGCCGCTCGCGAAAGCGCGGGGTTGCTTCGCGGCGCTCTTCAAGAGCACATCCGCGCTCTGACTGGTTCCGAACTTGTCGACTTTGCTGCAAATAGGAGGCATCTTATGCGCTCTGAATTTCGCTTTCCCAAGACTACCGTCGCTTTAATGACCATCATCTTCATCGCGGTAATTGTCGCCATCGAAAAGGCGAAAGCGATTTCCGAGTCGATTCCGCCGAGCAGTACCCCCGTAGGCCCGATTCATCCCGAATATGTCGGCGTCATACCCGCTTTTCTGATTGCCACGGGAAGCGCCTGCCTGATCGGGCTCGTCGGCTGGGCTCTTGTGTTCGCCCTGCGCCGCTCTGGCATCCACCGGTTCTCTGCAGTCAATCCCGATCCCTCCAGGCCGACCACGCTTGGCCTGAAGTAGATATCAGGTTTTGGCTTTCCATAACCCGACGGTATTGCCCTCCGGGTCCTGCATCCACGCAAAGGTTCCCGTCGGTATATCCACTGGCGGCACCAGCGTCTTGCCTCCCAGCGACTCCGCCTTCTTGAGTGACGCGGCCACATCTTCCACGTCCACATAGAAAATCGTGTAGTTATGCGGCTCATGCCCCAGCGCAGAAATGTGCCCGCCGATCCCCGGCGTTTCCGGCGCAATCATCGACGCCGGCCCCATAGGGCTGATCTTCCAATCGAACATTGCCCCATAAAAACTCTGTGTCTTCTGCACGTCCTTACAGCCAATTTCGAAATGCACCACCGCACGTCCCATGCCTCATCCTCCATTCGAAATCGAAAATGGACGCCGAGTTTGCCACAGAACCCGCGCCGTGTCATCAGACCCGAATGAACGATCTCCAGCGGAAGTCCTATTGCGCCGAAAGTCGCGATAAGGGTAAAATCGCCGAATTGTTTTTCAAACGGTCGTTTGAATTTTTTCGGCGGCTTTCCGCCGGTTGTAAGGAGCACTAAACATGGCGACTTCCACTCTCACCAAATCCGCGGCAAAAGGCGGCAGCTTCCTGCTGGAATCGCTCGGCCCACGAGAAATCTTCACGCCGGCCGACCTCACCGACGACCAGAAACTGATCGGCCAAACGGCAGAAGAGTTCGTCACCAAGGAGGTCCTTCCCGTCGCTAAGGATCTGGAATCCAAGAAACCCGGCTTGATGGCCGACCTGGTCCGCAAGGCCGCCGAACTTGGCTTGATGAGCGGCGCGACTCCGGAGGAATACGGTGGCGCTGGCCTCGATAAGGTCGCATCCACGCTGCTCACGGAAAAAATCTCGATCTATGGCGGATTCGCTGTCACTCACGGCGCCCACGCCGGTATCGGCACACTACCCATCGTTTACTTCGGCACGGAAGAACAGAAGAAAAAATACCTTCCTAAGCTCGCCAGCGGTGAATTCATAGGCGCCTATTGCCTCTCGGAACCCCAAGCCGGCAGCGACGCGCAAAACCTGCTCACTCGCGCGGAGTTGAATCCCGAAGGCACGCACTACATTCTCAACGGCCAGAAAATGTGGATCACCAACGGAGGCTTCGCGGAGCTCTTCACCGTTTTCGCGAAGGTCGACGGCGAGAAACTCACCGCCTTCATCGTCGAGAAGAGCTTCCCCGGCTGCAAGCCCGGTAATGAAGAACACAAGATGGGCATCCACGGCAGCTCCACGACGCCGGTGTTCCTCGAAAACTGCAAAGTGCCCAAGGAAAATGTTCTTCACGAAATCGGTCGTGGCCACATTGTCGCCTTCAACGTGCTCAACGCCGGCCGCTTCACTCTCGGCGCTTCTTGCGTCGGCGGCGCCAAGCACGTCCTCATGACCGCTTCAAAGTACTCGAAAGAGCGCAAGGCCTTCGGCAAGCAGATCGGCGAATTCGGTCTGATGCGCGAAAAGCTGGCTGAGATGGCCATCCAAATCTATGCCGTCGAATCGATGATCTATCGCAGCGCTGGCTACATGGAAGCTGCGATGCAAGCCGCCGAAGGTTCCGGCAACAAAATCCAGAACGCTATGAAAGCGCTCGAGGAATACGCCATCGAGAGCTCCATTGCCAAGGTCTACGGCAGTGAAATGCTGGATTTCGTCGTCGACGAAGGAGTGCAAATCTTCGGTGGCTACGGTTTCCACGAAGATTATCCCGTTTGCCGCGCTTATCGCGACTCCCGCATCAACCGCATCTTCGAGGGCACCAACGAAATCAACCGCATGCTCATCATCCAGATGCTGATGAAGCGCGCCATGAGCGGCCAGCTACCGCTAATCCCTGCGGCGATGAAACTGGCGGATGAAATCCTCGCGGGCCCCTCTTTTGAGGAAGCGCCCGAAGGCGTGCTGGCCGAAGAGGCCCGCACCGTCGCCAATGCCAAGAAAATGTTCCTGCAAGCTGCTGGCGGCGCGGTTCAGAAGTTCCGCGAGAAGCTTGCCGAGGAACAGGAACTCATCGGCGCGCTCGGCACCATCGTCATGGAGATCTATGCGATGGAATCCAGTCTGTTGCGTGCCCAAAAAGCCGCAGCCGCAAAGGGCGAAGCCGCCGCTTCCGCCATGATTGACGCCGCCCGCGTGTTTATCTCTGACTCCGCCGAGCGCCTCGATCACGAAGCCAAGCGCGCTGTCGCCGCCGTTCAGGAAGGCGACATGCTCTTGACGCAAATGGCCGTTTTGAAGCGTTTTGCCAAGCGCTCCGCCGTGGACACTATCGCTCTTCGCCGGCGTGTTGCCGCCGCAGTACAATCTCAGGACCGTTATCCGTTCGAAAGCCGCTAGCGAAGCCCCAGTAAATCGATTTTGGGTTCCCAGTTGGCCCGTAACAAGGCGGGCACAACCCACACCGCAGAGGTGTCTTTCCATCGGTGCTATCTTAAGATTGACTATTACAGGTACTAGAACGCATGTCTTTTCTGAAGCGGGTCCCACGCTTCGTGCCTGCTTTGGCCATCCTCACCGTCCTCGGCCACGGCTTAGCCGTGGTGTATTACTCGACATCGACCGTCGGAATCGTCATCGCTAACAGCCTGCAAATCTTCTTGTGCGCAGTTGCGGCAACAATGTGTTTCCGGGCTTCTCGTCGCGAGCCTGGTTTTAGTCAGGCCTTTTGGATACTGGTTGGTTTTGGCACCGCCGTCTGGGGCTTCGCAAACCTCGGCTGGGCGTATTACGAGGTCTTTCAACATTGCGAGCCCGCCCCCGGCTCGATGATTCGTTTCCTGTTTGACACGCAGGGAATGTTCTTTGTAATGGCGATTTTCCTGAACCAGGAGAAGACTGGCTCGAAAGTCGAGGCCGAAGAAGCACTCGACTTCGTGCAAATCGGCATTCTCTTCTTTCTGATTTATTTCGGAATGTACTATCTTCCGGCGCTCACGCGTGGGCCCGAAGCCGCTCTGGCTCGCGAAGTCTGGGTGGATACGTGGAGCGACGTCGGAATCATCCTCTTGGCAATTCTCCAGTGGCGGCGCGGCAGGTTCCCGCAAACACGCCGCCTGTACGGCGGTCTGGCGCTCTGCCAAATAGTAAGCACCTCGGGCTGGCTAATTGCCGACATATTTCAGCCCACCATGAGTGTTCCGGTCACGGGTTGGGCTGGTTTAGGTTGGGCCATCCCACTGCTCTACACCGCTGCCTGGGCCAGCACTTGGGAACCCACGGAGCAGGGTCACCCTAAACCGCTCCGTCGCGAGCGCTCGCTTACCAACATTCTCGTCACCAACAGCATGTTCGCTTTCGTTCCCCTGGCTATCCTGTTCCTGATCGCAGAGTTGGGGCCGGGTTGGAAACTTATCCGTTTCACCCTGCTGGTAATTTCCTTCATCTGTTATGCACTCCGAATCGGCCTCACTCAGTTCCAGCAACAGAAGGACGAAGAGACCGTCCGCCGCCAGACCCTCGCGATGGACTCCTCCACTGACGGTTTCGCTCTAATCGATCAGAAAGGCGTCCACGTCTACGCCAACTCGGCTTTCGCCCGCATGCTGGGACTTTCTGGGCCGGAACAAATCGTCGGCCAACCTTGGCGAATCGTCTTTGCATTTCAGGACGTGGAACATCTTGAAGTGCAAGTTCGGCGCTCCCTCGCGCAATCCAAAAAATGGTCTTCTGCCATGCCGCTTCGGCGGTTCGACGGAACGAAGATTTCGGTGGAGCTGACCATAACTGCAATGCCAGATGGCGGCACTGTATGTGTTTGCCGCGATCTTTCGGAGCGCGAGCGCGCCGAACGCGCCCAAGCCGAAGCCGAAGCGAAGTATCGCACCCTCGTCGAGCAGGTCAACGCCATCACCTACATCGCCGAAATCGGTATCGACGGTCAGTGGTATTACGTGAGCCCGCAGATCGAGAGGATTCTCGGCTACACCCCCGACGAATGGCTGGCATTGTCGCCACGCTGGGCCGATCACATTCATCCGGATGACCGCTCAACCGTCGTGGCCGCCGAACTAGCCAGCGAGAAAGGCGAGCCGTTCCAGGCGGAATTCCGAGTGCGAAGAAAAGACGGCCGGGAAGTCTGGCTCAACGATACCGGCGTGGTGGTTCAGGGCAGCAACGCGCACCCTCTGATGGAGGGAATCATCGTCGACATCACCGAGCGCAAGCAGCTTGAAACCCAACTGCAACAGTCCCGGAAAATGGAAGCGGTGGGCAGGCTCGCCGGCGGAATTGCTCATGACTTCAACAATCTCTTGACCATCATTACCGGCTACACCGATCTCGCCCTGAGTCGCCCCGCTGTTCCGCTCGATTTGCGCGCCGATATTGAACGCATCGAGAGCGCAGCCGGCCGCGCCGCCGCGCTCGTTCGTCAACTGCTCGCTTTCAGCCGCAAGCAGGTCTTGCAGCCGAAAATCCTCGACTTGAACGCTATCGTCGTCAACATGGAAAAGCTCTTGCGCCGCCTCGTCGATGACAACATCGAGATGAGCACCAGCGTTCGCGACGACCTCGGTAAGGTCAAGGCAGACCCCGCCCAAATCGAACAAGTCATCATGAACCTGGTGGTAAACGCCCGCGATGCCATGCCCCATGGCGGCCGGTTACTGCTCGAAACCTGCAACATGGATCTGGACGCTGTCTACGCCTCAGAACACGCGTCCGTGAAGCCCGGCAAATACGTCATGCTTGCCGTTTCCGATACAGGCGTAGGGATGGATTCCGAAACGGTCGCGCACATTTTCGAACCCTTCTACACCACAAAAGAAAGTGGGCGGGGCACCGGCCTGGGACTCTCCACCGTTTACGGCATCGTGAAACAGAGTGGCGGCTACATCTGGGTCTACAGCGAACCCGGCAAAGGCAGCACCTTCAAAGTTTATCTGCCGCGAGTCGAAGAAGCGGCCGAGCAAGAAACCGCAAAGCCGGTTCCTCTCCTCGACCACCGCGGCACCGAAACCATTCTCCTCGCCGAAGACGAGGAGGCCGTCCGCGATCTGGTAAAGACAATTCTCACCGGACAGGGCTACCACGTCATCGTCGCTCGAGACCCCCGGCACGCCGAGGAAGTCGCCGCAAAATACCCGGGCGAAATCCATCTGCTGCTCACCGATGTGGTCATGCCCGGAACCAGCGGCCGTGAATTGGCCGTCCGGATCACACGGGGCCGGCGCAACATCCGGGTCCTCTACATGTCCGGTTATACGGAGAACGTGGTTACCAGCGGCGGCCTGTTGGAAGAGGGCCTGGCATTCCTCCAAAAACCATTTTCACCCGCTGTCTTGGTACAAAGAATCCGGGAGGTTCTCGCCCCGATTGCCCACCCGCGAACTCCCGCAAACGGCTGACCTCACTGTGGCTTGGTTGCCGCCTCCGGCACATCCTTCGGCTTGTGAATAGTGTTGAGCGTTTCCACATTGAAGCGCTTGTAGTCCGAATACTTGGTCACAACATTTACCCGAAATCCCTTCACCAGCAGCACTCGCGCTCCTACATGCGCTTCGAGATATGTTGGCAGCCACACTTCGTTGTTGATGTAAGCCTGCTCGAATATAAAACCGCTTCCCTTTTGCAGATTGGCCACCAAACCTCCGGCGAGATGGAAATCGTTCAGAAAATATGCCTCCAGACGCACGACATCTTTGGCCTTCTCGTCGATCCAAACCACTCCCGCCAGTTCCTTCACAAATCTTTCTTCCAGAGTCTTCGGCTTGTATTCCGGATTGGGCTCAAAATCGAAGACCAACACGTCCTGCCCGCGGAAACGTTCTCGGCGTGGATTCACAAACTGGCATACTCGGAGAAACGCCTCGATTCCAGGGTCATCTTTGTCTTTCGACTCCTTCCCTTCTTCCTTCGCTTTCTCCTCTTTTTCTTCTTTCTTTTTCTCTTTCCTTTGCGCTTCTTCGATCTTCTTCTTGGTCTTATCGTCTTCCTTCTTCTGCTCTTCTGCACTCAGCGCCTTGCCGTCTTTTTTCACCAACGTAGTGACTTCGTCCCCGTTCAAGTAGAAGAACGTATACTCGTTGTTTTCTTTCTTTGTAACCTTCCCGTTCTTGTCGTATTCCGTTTCCTCTTCTACCTGCGTCCCCGCGTAGTTCTCTTTGATTTTGTCAATTTGCTTCTGGTTGGCGTCGATCTCCTCGAAAAGAGTCTTCAGATCCGGCAGTTTCACCTGGGATTTAATCGGAAAGTCGAAGACGCGCTCGCCAACGGTTTCGTTGATCGCCGCCTTCGCGACATTCACGGTAAATGTCTCGTTGCCCCGACGCACCTCGAACTTGTACGGGACCTTCAACCCGTTCACTGTCCGGTAGTCGTCGTAATCGATTTCCCTCGGCACGCCCGCAATCGTGGCTTTTTCAGCGTCGATCAGGTGCGTTTGCTGGTCGAAAAAAACCTGCAACGTGACACCGGTCGCGAAGGTCAGTTCAACCTGCGTGGCCGGCCGTCCTCCGATCGTCGCCGGCCCCTTCACCACTGCCGCAATTTTCTTTTTCGAGAGCGCCAGAAACCGCGTGTTGTAATACTGCGACGCAGCCTCGACTTCCAAGGCTTGCGGTCCCAAAAGGGTTCCCAGTTCACCCGACTCCGACTGCTGCCACGCCGACTTGCCGTTGTACGCTTCGATCTCCGTCTTCCCACCCGACCGCCATTCCGTGTAGTAGCGATTCGGAAGCTTCACGATGAAGGTGTAGGTTCCAGCCGGTTGGTCGCCGGAGGCTTGTGCGTTCCCGTCAAACTGGAGCGTTTGAACCTTCGCAAGTGCCTTCGCTCCACCGGCTGCTTTCACGTACTGCTCAATGATCTTTGAGGCGTCCTGGGCGCCACACGTGACGCACGTCGCCAACATGAGTCCCAGAGAAAGAAGCGAGCGCACCTGTTGCATAGTCTCTAAAAGGTTACGTGCTCACGGCGAAAAAAGTTGCAAATCTGTTTCACGGAATTCGCGCGCGTCTCTTGTGCTTGCGCAAGTTCCACGGCGTAAATTCTATTCGACCTGTGGAAGGTACCAGTAGTTCTAAAGGCTCAGACAGTACTTTTTTTGTGCTCAATGATGGTTAAAATTCACGCGTATTTGCTTGACACTTCGCACTTGGTGAAGCGAGAATGTCCGCTGCTTTAGCCTGTCCGCAAGCCAGGCACGTGTCCCCGAAACCGCGTCGGTCCAAAACTAGATCAACACCGCAGACTACGGAAGTCGCATACGACTTTCTGCTCAAGCCCTAAGGAGGCAATATGCGAGCACTCTCCCACTCTGGTTCTCTGCTTAAGAGAATCGCACTCTTCGTACTCTGGAGCGCGGTGCTTGGATTCGCGGTGCGACCAGCGTCGGCACAAAGCAAAGCGGACCCGGGGAACAACAACGCCCCTCCCCCGGGCGCGATCCTCGACTTGAGCGGGACGCCGATTCCGGGCGGCGGAAACGGCACGACCTACGGATTCTACTCCGTAAGCTTCCAAGCCACGGTTCCCAATACCGCGATCACCTTGGCCTTTCGAGATGATCCCGCGTTCCTATCCTTGGCCAACGTTTCGGTCGTGGACAATGCGAACCCGGAGGTGAATCTCCTGGTCAACGGAAACTTTGGACAGGGCGTGACCACCAGTAACG
>Ga0207761_1000479_pt1 | contig 14059 bp, 8 predicted proteins | sample LuqExpMetageno34_FD_187792 | JGI IMG/M metagenome (GOLD analysis project Ga0207761, IMG submission 187792) | Tropical forest soil microbial communities from Luquillo Experimental Forest, Puerto Rico - Sample 34 (SPAdes) | ecosystem: Environmental > Terrestrial > Soil > Tropical forest ... | reverse complement strand
AGTGAGCAAATTCGCCTGCGGATTTCACTTTACTGGGTGACGAGGTTTTGGGAGCCAGCACGACAAACAACTTTAGTGGCTAACAGCTCAAGGAGGTCCAAAATGACTACGACATGGATGAAGAAGTTGACTGCGGGCCTTGCCCTGGCAGTCGCAATCGTTGGCGGAAGCGTTTCTGCTCTCGCCCAGAAGAAATGTTCCGGCAACCAGGTCACCAAGTTTGACCCGCCCGGCGCAGGTACGGCCGCCGGCCAGGGCACTTTCGCGCAGCAGGGTCTGAACTCGGGCGCCATCGTCGGATACTACGTCGATGCGGATGGGATGGCGCATGGGTTCGTACGAAGCGTCAATGGCAACTACACAACTTTCGATGTGCCGGGCGCCGCGGGTACACAAGCTTTCGGCATCAATGACGAAGGCACAGTGGTGGGCTGGTGGTTTGAACCGCCTGCCTCGAATGGCAGCAGCGTGTATCACGGCTATCTGCGCGACAAGCACGGCAACTTAACCTATTTCGACGTGCCCGGCGCAGGACCATATATACCCCAAGGCCCTTCGCCCATAGTCGTCATCCCTCTTCCTCTGGCCATCAATCGAGATGGAACGGTGGCTGGGTCCTATGTCGATCTCAATAATGCGACTGTGAATCACGGCTTTGTGCGCTCGGTTGATGGAAACATCACCAGCTTTGATCCCCCGGGCAGCGTGACCACGGTCGGGGATACGAACGGCATCAATCGGGAAGGCGCAATCACAGGGGGGTATGCTACAGCCGATGGCGTGTCTCACGCCTACCTGCGTGATCCCGGAGGCGAGATCACCAAGTTCGACGCGCCCGGTGCAGGCACGGGCGTGGGCCAGGGCACTTACTTCAACATGATTACCGACGCAGGCTCAATGCCTGGAGTCTTCATCGATCAGAGCAATGTGTCACACGGGTTCCTACTCAGCCGCGATGGCACGCTCGTCAGTATCGACGTAACGGGTGCGGGGACGGGTAAATACCAAGGTACCCTGCCCTCGGCCGCAAACGTGGCAGGTATCGCAGCAGGAAACTACTTCGATTCCAACGGCGTGAGCCACGGATTCGTTCGCTCCCGGCGCGGGGAAGTCACCACCTTCGACGTGCCGGGCGAAGGGACTGGCGCCGGCCAGGGACTCGCCGCGGTTAATTCAATCACTAAAGGGGGCGCAGCTGTGGGCTGGTACATCGATGGCAACGGCGCGTTCCACGGTTACATCTACCAATACCGCGGTGAAGACGACAGTAACGTTCCCGGAGCTGATCATGCTGGAGACAGGCTGAGCACCTCCATCAGCAGCGCACAGTAGCCAGGTGCCCCGGAGCCCGTCCTGAGCTTGTCGAAGGGTTCGCGCCCATTTTCATGGCAAGAACCCGCGTTAGGGTCGCCCCATGCGGTAAGTCGTGGTTACTAAAGTTTTGTTGTGCTGCACCTTTTACTTGACCCGCCACAGCCCGCGCCCTACGCTTAATCTCGTGGGCGCGGGCATTAGTGTCGGTGCCCGCCGCAGGCCACGGTCTTTGACATTCCGCCTCTCGGCTCCACCCAGCCGCCCGACTCGTTATCGGACGCAAATCCCCTTGGAAAGGGCCATTTTTCACGCATAAGTCCTTTCTGGTTGCAACTTTACCTGCAACTAGCTTGGAATCAATCGCTTACGAGCAAATTCCGGCTATCTCCATGAAAACAAACCATGGCATGGGGGGGAGGGGGGAGTCCACATCCGATAAATACGAGGTGGCGGTCTAAATTTACTATGCAGTAAATAGACGATTTCGCTGACTATCCGAATCCCCGCAACTTCGTCCATTCTGATACTGTACCGAGAGGATGGAAACTGAGTGGCGACAGCGGTAATGGAGACGAGAGTCAGCAGGACCTTCAAGGCGTTCCAGTACCGGGATTTTCGCCTCATGTGGATTGGCGCCTGCACCTCCAGCATCGGAACCTGGATGCAGATTGTGGCGCAAGGCTGGCTCATCTACCGCCTCAGTCACTCGGCCTTTCTGCTCGCCCTCGACCAGTTCCTCGGCGGCATCCCGATCTTCCTTTTTTCGTTGGTTGGCGGAGTCATCGCTGACCGCATGGAACGGCGCCGCATCCTGCTGGGTTCGCAGTACATCCAGTTGGCCAGCGCAGGATTGTTGACCATTCTGGTCGCGACCGGAACCGTCCATGTCTGGGAAATCCTATTCCTGTCGCTGGTTTCGGGCTTTGCTCAGGCCTTCGGCGGCCCGGCTTATCAGGCGCTGATTCCCGGCCTCGTCGATCGCGAGGACATGCCCAACGCCATCGCGCTGAACTCCATCCAGTTCAACCTGGCGGTGACGGTCGGCCCCGCTCTCGGCGGCATCACGCTGGCTCGTCTGGGCGAGAAGTGGTGTTTCGGCCTGAATGCGCTGTCGTTCCTCGCTCCCATCCTTGCGCTCAGCATGATCTCGACCCGCTTCCTGCCCCAGAAGACGACAGACTCGATGCTGAGCAGCTTCAAGCAGGGCATCCAGTTTGTGCGCCGGCAAGGCTCGATGGAAGCCCTGATTCTGCTGGCCTTCTGCATGACCGCCCTCAGCATGCCTTTGCGAACCTATTTCCCGGTGTTTGTGAAGGACATCTTCCATCGCGGGCCGGAAACCTACGGCCAATTGCTCTCCGTGATGGGCATCGGCTCAATCTGCGGGTCGCTGGCCATCGCCAGCCTGGGCAACTTCCGCCACAAAGGACGCGTGGCCGTTACCATGCTCATCTTGCTCGGACTGGGCATCTCCGCCTTCGCCCTCTCGAAGTCCTTGGCCCTTAGCTATTTGGTGGTGCTGCTCGTGGGCTTCGCCATGATGGCCGTCTTCGCCACCGTCAACTCCCTGGTGCAGTTGATTACCACCGACGAAATGCGGGGGAGGGTGATGAGCGTCTACAACTTCGCCTTCCGGGGGGGCATGCCGATGGGCAACCTGCTCTCCGGGTGGCTGGTGCCGCTATTCGGCGCGCCAATGGTACTGGGCGTCAACGGCTTGCTTCTGGTGGTGCTGGCGTCGTATTTCGTCATCACGCGGGCGAGGGTGACAGCGCTCTAACTTTTTCAAACGCTATCGCGTCGCCTTCTCCAGCAAGTACAAGTACGACCGATAAACCTGCCCGGTGGCGCGGCTCATGCCAATCTCGCAGGTGCGGCTGCTGGAGTAGCACGCCTCAAGATGTTTAGTTTTTACTTCGAGCGCTTCCAGGCGGGTCGCTGAGGCAGTCAGTTCCGGCACCAGGAAGCCGCGATCGCCGGCAAAGGCGCAACAACCAGCGTCAAGCGGCACAAGGACTTTGTCGCTGCAGGCCTTTGCTATGGCCTCTAGTTTCGGTGCGATCCCAAGTTTGGTCACGGAGCACACTGGATGCAGCGCCACTGAATCCGCCTTCGCGCTAACTCTCAGTTTGGGTAAAAGCGTGTCGTGCACGAATTCGATGGAGTCCAGGAAAGTTATCTTGTCGAAGCGCTGCTGGTTCTCTTCGCTCAGGTATCCGCGGGCGTTGCGGAAACCGTAGGTGCAAGGGCTCGTATCCACCACGATGGGAAGTCGCCCCTGCTCTGACCACACCCAGAAGCGCTCGACGGCGTGGTTCACCGCGATTTCGTGGGCGCTGCTCAGCCCCTTAGAGGAGAACGGCGTTCCGCAGCAGGTTCCGGCGACGTCCTCAGGAATGTAGAGCGGCACTCCGGCCCGCCGGCCGAGTTCCAAGACCACTTCCATGAGTGAACGTTCTCGCGGCTCGCCCGGCAAGCGTCCCATCATGCGCGAAATGCACGCTGGGAAGTACACAGCCTCGGCGCCGACACGGCTGGTCTTTGGCACGCCCTCGGCGGGGTGAGGCATGTCGGGAGTCCACTCGGCCATGTTGTCGCCAAGGACACTCTTCATCATGCGCGAAACCGCGCGCACGCCGGCAAGTCCAATTAGGGCCTGCGCAGCGTGCCCCATTCGCAGTGCAGAGCGAACCACAACCTCTGCCGCTGAAAAATGGCCCGCGATACGAACCGCCCACTTTTGCGTAGCGGGTGTCTGGCGCATCTGGCGGAAGCGCTTCACCAGCTTGCCGGTGTCAATGCTTACGGGACAAGCGGTGGCGCAGAGGCCATCGGTCGCGCATGTGTCAAGAGCTGAATAGGGAAAGTCGCGCTCGAGAGATTGGTAGAGATCTTCGTCTGTGTCAGGAAAACTCCCGCTCAAGCTTCGCTTGAACGGGGCACCCGAGTCTTCGTGATTGTGGCAATCTTGCAGGCGAGCCATTTCGCGGCGGACAACAATGCGCTGTCGTGGCGTAAGGGTGATCTCGCGGCTGGGACACTTCGCCTCACAGTAGCCGCACTCGATGCATTTATCGACCTCCGGCTCGACGGTCGGAAACCGCTTCAGGTTCTCCAGGTGGGCGCGGCGGTCGGGATTGATAATGACGCCGGGGTTGAGCAGGTTGTGTGGGTCGGCCAGATCCTTTAGCCGCCGCATGATCTCAAAACCTTCACTGCCCCACTCAGTTTCCACGAACGGAGCCATGTTGCGACCGGTCCCGTGCTCGGCCTTGAGCGCGCCATCGTAGCGGTTGACGACCAACTCCACTACGTCGTCGATGAAGCGCGCATACTGGTCGATGGCCGCCTGATCGTTGAAGCCCTGGGTGATGACGAAGTGCAGGTTGCCGTCTTTGGCGTGGCCGAAAATGATGGCGTTGTCGTAGTCGTGCTTGCGGAAGAGTTTGGTCAAGTCGAGCGCGCCGTCGGCCAGCCGTTCGATGGGAAACGCGACGTCCTCGATGATGACTGTTGTCCCAGTCTTGCGCACTGAACCGACGGACGGGAACATCCCCGAGCGGATCTTCCACAACAGCGCCTGCTCGGCTGCGGTGTGCGTGAACATCGCTGGTTCCATCAGCTTCAAGCCGCTCACAGCATCCGCGGCAGTTTCCTCGAGTTGGCGCCGCTCCGACTCCTGTGCCGACTGGAACTCGGCCAGAAGTCCGGCCGCCTCCTCCGGGAGCGCTCGAATCGACGCTGGAATCCCCGACTGTGTCTCCACCGAGCGCAACGAGGCGCGGTCCATCACCTCAAGCGCCTTGGCACCCGCCTGGCGCAATGGCACGATGGAATCCGCGGCGGCATACAAATCTGGAAACAACAACAATCCGGTGTACTTCACCGGCAGATCGGGCACAGTGTTCAGGACGGCCTCGGCGATGAACGCCAGCGTGCCCTCCGCGCCGATCAGGACGTGCTGGAAGATGTCCACCGCTCTGTCGTAATCCAAAAATGCATTCAGCGAATAGCCGGTGGTGTTTTTCATCCGGTACTTGCTGCGGATGCGCTCGCGCAGCGCGCCACTGCTTTCCAGATGCGCCTTCAGATCGAGAATGCCCCGCGCCAACTGCGGTTCCAGCACGTGAAACTTCTCGTCGGCACCGGCCTGCGCGGTGTCAATGACCGTGCCGGAAGGCAACATAAAAGTCATCGAGTGCAGCGTGTGGTAGGCATTCTGCTCAACGCCGCAACACATCCCACTGGAATTGTTGGAGAGTATCCCGCCAATCGTACAAGTCGCGATCGAAGCCGGATCGGGGCCGATCTTCATTCCATACGGCACGAGCAACTGGTTGGCACGCGCTCCGATGACTCCCGGCTGCATGCGAATCTTCGTGCCGCTATCCTCCACAGCGGCGGTGCGCCAGTGCCGGGCCACTTCCACCAGCAAACCATCGGAAATCGATTGCCCTGACAGGCTCGACCCCGCAGCACGGAACGTCATAGGGATTCCCTGCCGCTGACTGAACTGGAAAAGTTTGTGAACCTCCTCTAAATCCTTCGCCAGCACAACCGCTTTGGGAATCAATCGGTAAAAGCTGGCATCCGAGGCAAAGGCGATCAGGTCAATCGGACGGATGAGGATGCGCTCGGCATCTATTTGTGAGCCAAGCGCGGACTTAATTTGCGATGATGTTGCCGGGGCAGAGGTCAGAACTGTTGCAGCCATAGAGATCACTTTACCGCCCCATTCGCGATGGCGGGCTGAAGTTCGAGCGCGCTGGAACGCGATTCTCCCGGTGAACGCGATATTCACGCCCACCGGGAGACCGAGACGAAGGAACAACTCGCACTCGAAAGCAAACGTTGTCCGCTACTGCACGACGAGCTGCGTAAACGGAGGAACGTACGCCATGAGAAAGACCAGAACGCCCACAAGACATGCCAGAGCGATGCTGTGGAAGAAAACGTAACGCAAGATGTCGCCCTCGTGTCCGTACCACTCGGTAGCGGTACTGGCGACGACGATGCTTTGGGCATCGATCATCTTGCCCATCACGCCACCGCAGCTATTCGCCGCCGACATCAACACAGGAGACACGCCCACCTGTTGCGCCGATATCTTCTGCAGGCTGCCGAACAACACGTTCGAAGAGGTATCCGACCCCGTCAACGCTACGCCTAGCCATCCCAGCAGCGTTCCAAAGAAGGGATAAAAGTGTCCGGTTCGGGCGAAAGCGAGTCCCATGGTTGCATCCAGACCCCCATAACGCGTCAGGAATCCGACCGCCATCATGGCGGAGATTGTCAGCAGTGAGAACCGCACTCGCACGATGGTTTTCAGATAGATCCTGAAGATATCTCCGATCCCGAATCCCATGATAAAACCGGAGATGATGCCCGCCAGGCAGATACCCGACCCCGTCGCGCTCACCCAGTTGAAGCTGAATACGGCGGCCTCTTTGGTGTTCTTGGTGACCACCGGAGGCACGCGCTCTACCAGCTTGTTCAGGCCGTGAATTGGGAATTGTGGGCTGGTGATCGGACTGGGCGGAGTGCCCTTCGCCACCGTCACTGTGCCATAGTTCATGATGTTCTTGCCGGTGACGGTGCCCCAGCAGAAAACGATCACGCTTAGGATGAGCCAGGGCAACCAGGCGCGGGCGACTTCGCCGCGGCTGTAGCCATGGGCCGCACGATGGTCCGTCTTCTTCTCTTCCCCTTCGAAGGTCCAAATCCGTTTCGGATGCCAAACCATCAGGAACAGGATGAGGCAGATCATGGACACAATGGCTGAAATGACGTCCACGAGCCAGGGACCGTGGTGGTTGGAGACGAAATACTGCGAACCAGCGAATGTTGCCCCTGCGACCAGGACGGCGGGCCAGATTTCGAGCATTTCAGAGAAACCGACGAACGCCCAGATCAACCAGAATGGGACGAGCACAGAGAACCACGGCAGTATTCGTCCGGCCATGGCGCCAAGCGTGACTTCGCTGAAGCCGGTGACGCCGGCCAGCGCGATGATCGGGGTTCCGAGTGCTCCGTAAGCGACTGGCGCGGTGTTGGCAATCAGCGACAAACCGGATGCCTGAAGCGGCCGGAACCCGAGGCCGATGAGCAATGCCGCGGTAACGGCAACAGGGGTTCCGAACCCCGACGCCCCTTCGAAGAAGGCACCGAAGCTGAAGGCGATGAGAAGCAGTTGCAAACGGCGGTCCTGGGTGATTCCGGTGAGGCTGTGTTTCAGTACCTCAAATCGGCCGGATTCTACCGTCAGCTGGTAGAGAAAAATGACGTTAAGCACGATCCAGCCGATGGGAAACAGACCATACAGCGAACCATAGACGGCCGTAACTGCTGCCATGCGCACTGGCATGCCGAATCCGACGATCGCTGTCAACAGCGCTGCGACGAGCCCCGCCAGTGCGGCGTAATGCGCCTTGACGTGGCCGAAGGCCAGCGCCCCCAGCAAGACGATAACGGGCAACGACGCAATGATGGTCGAGAGCCACCAATGTCCGGTGGGGTCGTACTGTTGCTGCCAGCCCGATGACAACTCGGGAAGTTTGAGGATGACGACGGCGGCAATGATGATAGCCAGTATTGCTACAATGTCCAACCATCCCATCGAAGCGGGTTTAGAGTGCTTCGCAGTGTCGGGGCCAACTGCCATAGGTTCTCCTTCTGAGCGAGTTCAACTCATCTGCAGACGAGGGATTGTAAGTTCGCCAGAATATTACGCGGGAAACTCTACGTTAGCCAGAGGATTGTGCAGGCGGACATAGCTCACTCCTCTTTGTGATGCCTCGCACAATTTGGGGCAGTTTCGGCTAGGCACCCTTACTTGGCTGAGGTATGGCTTTCCAGCACCTGCAGTAGCCACCCGCTGCCTCCCCGGACTTTGAGTGCCTTGGCTGCCGAGAGTTCAATCGTTCCGAGGGGTTGGCTGGCGCCGTTGCGGGCAATCGTCAAGTCCTCAAAACCGTACGTGCCGCACGCCCATGGGGAGAACACCCACAACGACTGCTCCTCCGCCTCCGCAACTGCTTCGGCGGGACAGCCCCGTTTTGGTGCTGCTATGAGCTTGCCCGTTACTTCACCATACGCTGGGGCTCGCCCTACTATGTCCAGGGCTTCGCGCACGGTTCCATCACCCAGGTAGACGGCTGCACCGCCGACCTGAACCGTGGTCCAGTCGCTGATGGATGTACCGTACTCGTCAAAGGTACTGGTCGGCAGTTGAGCACCGAATACGTCTTCCATTGACGCCAGGGCGCGCAAGCTGACACCAATGGAATATTCCTTTTGCCCGGCTACTAAACGGTCGAAGCGAACGACCACGCGGGACGGCGCGTTCGCCGAAGCTTGGACCACCTCTACCACCTGACCGTAGAGCCGCGCACCGGCGCGAATCCGCTCACCCCGGCCCAACACAATGTCCTGCATCAGCCTCCCAGTCAGCCTGTCGCCCAGCTTAGATCGACCGGAGTCCAGCGACGTGTTCATCATCGCAGGAAGCACCGTGCCAGATGGAATGTCTTGAGCGAAGCTGAAGGCCGACATCAGCACCGCCAGCACTACCGACGGCAGCCACCTGCCAGGATTCATACTCCCTCCTAGTTTGTTGATGCAGGTCCCTTCGGGAAGGCACATGAAAATGCCTGCGGTCTACCGTGCCGAGCTTCGCAGAACTGGCGAAAACGATGCCGACAACGAAAAGAGTGGCCGGGACTAACCGCTCTTCCCGCAAGTGTCGTTCTGCTACGAGCCCTCCAGGGCATGTAGGGAACGGGAGAACATGTACAACTTTAGCAGTAGGACATAACGACGTCTGGGCGCAAATTAACAGAGGATCCAACCGCCGAGCTTCGTGGAACTTTTCAATGCGGCATGCGGAAACACATGCGAGACCGAACGCAGCGCGTCGCGGCCCGTCGAACTTTTAGGGAGTGAGAATCGGCGGTTCAGGGTGGAGAGCACAAATCTTTACCCCGCGTTACCAGACTTAACGGTGGAATTCCGGTCGGAGGTGTTTCCACCATCGGCAGTTGACCTGCCAGGAAGATGAAGGAGCAAAGAGCATGAAGAAGCGGATGGTAGTTGTTAGCGTGTTAGGGCTGATGCTGTGCGCGACAGCGATGTTGTCCTATGCCCAAGGACCCGAACCGGTCGGCAAGAGTCATGGCTGGGGCGGCCCGGGAGGCGGACCGGGCATGGGCATGATGTTGCATGAATTGAATCTCACCGACGCGCAAAAAACGCAAGTGAAGACCATCATGCAGAAGAACCACACCTTCATGAAGGAGACTATGCAGCAGCTTGAGCAATACCACGCTGCAATGTTGGCCGTCAGCGGCGCCAATTACGACGCGAACAAGATTGGGGCGCTTATCCAACTGCAGATACCACTGCAGGCCAAGATGATGGCCAATCATGAGCTCGTGGTGAACCAGATCTATACGCAGGTGCTCACCGCCGAACAGCAGGCCAAAGCTGAACAGCTCCGCACCGATCAGATCAACCGCATCAACCAGCATCTGCAGAAGATGGCGAACGGAACCGACACGCCGCCTCCGCCGGCTGAGTAGTCGATGGCGATCCGTTCGGCGGGCAGGGCCTCGGCCCTGCCCTTTTTCATTTCGGGCCCGACGCTTCGTCGCTGAGCAACAAACGCCCCCTAATGTAATACTTCTGTCATTTCAATCGCCTGCGGGCCCACATCACATACTTCAGTTGCGTTCACTTCTTACGATGCTATTATGGTTTCAGACGGCCCTGATTACACTCCGGTTCATCCCAAAGGCATCCAGGCAAGAGTTCTTCTCACTTCCGTATTCGGTCCTTATGCACAGGACGACGAATTCGGCAGCCGCGCCATCAATCCGATGGAGCTTTACCACAACCAGGTAACGCGCGAGCAGGGTAGTTTTTCGCTGCGCATGTTTCATCGCTCGTGGGGGCTGATGATGATCCAGCAAAACATCTCTGCTCCCAGTACGCTGCTCGACTTCCCTACCCTCGACAAATTCGAGAGCGAGTTGATCGCACACCATTACGACATCGTCGGCATCTCCGGAATAATTCCCAACTTCGGTAAAGTACGCGAGATGTGCCGTCGGATCCGCAAGCTCTCTCCGCGCTCAACCATCGTCGTAGGTGGACACGTTGCAGGCATCCCCGGCATCGAGAAGATGATTGACGCCGACCACATCGTGAAGGGCGAAGGCATTGCATGGATGCGGCGCTTTCTAGGCGAAGACGCCACGGCGCCGGTGATTCATCCCGAAATTCTCTCCGGCTTCGGGTTCCGCATCCTTGGCATGAAGGTGCCCGACAACACTCGCGACACCGCCGCCACCATCATTCCGTCGGTTGGATGCCCGATGGGGTGCAACTTCTGCACCACGTCGGCCTTCTTCGGCGGCAAGGGCAAGACGTACCACTTCTACGATTCCGGTGACCAGCTCTTTGAAGTGATGCAGCACATGGAGCACAGCATGGGCGTGCAGTCGTTCTTCGTCATGGACGAGAACTTCTTGCTCAACCGCCCGCGTGCTTTACAACTGCTGCGGCGCATGCGGGAACGCAACAAGAGCTGGGCGCTCTATGTTTTCTCTTCCATCAATGCGATTCGTAAGTACTCCATGGAAGAGCTGGTACAGCTTGGTATCTCCTGGATCTGGGTTGGACTCGAGTCACCTAAGTCCAGCTACTCAAAGCTGAAGGACGCCGACACCCAGGCAATCATTGCCGATCTGCGCGACCACGGCATCAAGATGCTGGGTTCGACCATCGTCGGCCTGGAGCACCACACCCCGGAGAACATTCAGGAAGACATCGATTATGCTGTCGCACACGGCACTGACTTCCACCAGTTCATGCTCTACACGCCTGTTCCGGGGACGCCGCTCTATCACCAGATGAACGCCGAAGGGCGCATGCTCGATGACGTCGATTTGGCCGATATCCACGGCCAGTTTAAATTCAACTTCCGCCACGCTGCCATCTCGCGCGATCAGTCGCAGGAGTTGCTCGACGGCGCCTTCCGTTACGACTTCGAAGTAAACGGCCCCAGCCTGTTTCGCATCTGCCAGACGCTTTTCAACGGATGGCAGCGCTACCACAAACACCCCGAAGCGCGCGTGCGTGCGCGGTTCGCCCACGAGGCTCGCAAGCTTCGCACCACCTATAACGCTGCGCTCTGGGCTATGGAACAACGTCTGAAACACAGCAACCCTAAAGTCTCGGCACGCATCACGGTGTTGCGCAGGGAGATTGAGACCGCCTTCGGGCTGCCAACACGCCTCCTGCGGATAGCACTCGGCCCGGTGCTGCTGTGGACGTCAAAGCGCGAGGACCGCCGACTAGCCGCCGGCGTCACCTACGAGCCGCAGACGTTTGTCGAGCGCCACCATTGGGTGGAGGAGTCTGGCGAGGGAACCAAGTTCAAGGTGGTAGTGATGGCACAGCGTGGCTTCCGTCCTTCGCTGGAGAACATTGCCGCCAGCGTTGCGTTGCCCGAAGAGCCGGCACTCACCGTGATTGGCGACTAGCCCCGGGAAAAGAAAAATCGCGGTACCGTCGATTACAGTTCGTAACCGGCAGTACCGCGGATGTGTTTAGATCGCCGCGCAGATGGCTTTGACTTCGGTGTACATCTCCAGCACTTCGTGGCCCATTTCGCGGCCCCAGCCTGACTGCTTGTAGCCGCCGAACGGCAACGCCGCGTCGAACACGTTGTAGCAGTTGATCCACACCGTGCCGGCGCGCAGCTTGTGAGCTACGCGGTGGGCCTTGCTGATGTCCTTGGTCCACACGCCCGCCGCCAGTCCGTACTCGCTGTTGTTGGCCTCGGCCACAAGCTGGTCGAGATCGCTGAATGGCGACGCCACAACGACCGGCCCGAAGATCTCCTCGCGCACCACCTTCATGTTGGGATTCGTCTTCACCATCACGGTCGGCTCGACGAAGTAACCCGCGCCTTCTTTCTTCTTGCCGCCAACCACCGCTTCCGCGCCCTCACTGAAGCCCGCTTCGAGATAGCTGCACACGCGATTGAGCTGCTCGGCAGAAACCAGTGGACCCATGCTGGTGTCTGGTTCGAAGCCAGGGCCAATCTTGATTTTCTTCGCCTGTTCGGCCACGCCTTCGACCACCTGGTCGAACATGTCCTTCTGCACATACAGTCGCGAACCCGCACAACAGCATTGTCCGTGATTGAAGAAGATCGCGCTCGCCGCGCCCGGGATGGTCGAGCGAACGTCGGCATCATCGAACACGATATTCGGCGACTTGCCGCCGAGTTCCAGCGAGACTTTCTTCAGATTACCCGCCGCCGCCTGGAGGATGAGCTTGCCAACTTCGGTCGAACCGGTAAACGCAACTTTGTCCACATCGGGATGCGCTGCCAAAGCAGCACCTGCGGTCTCGCCGTAGCCTGGCACGATATTGACCACTCCCTCTGGGAATCCCGCTTCGGCGACCATCTCCGCTAGCAGCAGCGCCGACAGCGGCGTCTGCTCGGCCGGCTTCAAGACGACCGTACAACCTGTCGCGAGCGCCGGCCCCAATTTCCAAGCCGCCATCAGCAGTGGGAAGTTCCACGGAATGATCTGTGCCACCACGCCCACCGGCTCGCGCCGCGTATAGGCCAGGTACTGTGTGCGCTTGTTACCCGCTGAAATCGGAATCGTGTTGCCTTCGATTTTGGTCGCCCATCCTGCCATGTAGCGGAACAAGTCCACCGCCAGCGGCACGTCGGCAACGCGCGCGACCGCCAGCGGCTTGCCGTTATCGAGGCTCTCGAGTTGTGCAAACTCCTCGGTGCGCGCCTCGATCAGGTCGGCCAATTTCCAGATGAGCCGGCCTCGCTGCGAGGCAGGCATATCAGACCACGCAGGGCTCTCGAACGCCTTGCGCGCAGCTTTTACCGCGCGGTCCACGTCTTCGCGATCGCCCTCCGCCACCCGGGCCAGGACCTCGCCAGTCGCCGGGTTGTAAGTTGGAAACGTCTTGCCCGACGCCGAGTCTACGAATTGGTTGTTGATGAACATCTGCCGCGGCTTGCGGATGAACTCCTCGACGCGGCTGTGCATGGGAGCGGCACTGACAACTGTAGCCATTGCGATCCTCCGTGGCGAAGCCCGACAGCGTGGACCTCGCCGGAATTGAATTGCCCAAATTGTGAGAGGTCGGGCGTCTACGCACCCGGTCTCACCCCGGCAAGAGTCTATCAAAGAATGTGGTAGTGGGTATGACGTGAGTGGATCAGCCGATCCATACACTAGTCGAGGAGCTTAACCCCACCCGTTCCAAGATCGTAGTAAGCCGCCGCGACCTTCACGCTGCCTGACTTCACCAATCCCGCAATCACCGTCGACGCCTGCCGCAACAGGGTTGCCTGGATCTTTGCATTGGCCTGAGTCGCCGCTTCGAGGTCGGAGCCGGCTTGATCGACAGCGGGCCGAATGTGAGGAAAAAGGGAGCTGATTTGTCCCGGAACCTCCTTACCCTGGATGGTCGCTTTCACTGCGCCGCAATTGGAATGTCCCATTACCAGGATCACCTTCGTTCCCAGAACGGCGGCGCCATACTCCAGGCTGCCGATGATTTCCGGCGTGATCAGATTTCCGGCAACCCGGGTCACAAAAATGTGTCCAATGCTCTGGTCGAAAACCAGCTCGACCGGCACACGCGAATCCGCACACGAAAGTACAGCCGCGAACGGCTCTTGTTTCTCCTCGGTGTGTTGTTTAAG
>Ga0207761_1000478_pt1 | contig 14060 bp, 8 predicted proteins | sample LuqExpMetageno34_FD_187792 | JGI IMG/M metagenome (GOLD analysis project Ga0207761, IMG submission 187792) | Tropical forest soil microbial communities from Luquillo Experimental Forest, Puerto Rico - Sample 34 (SPAdes) | ecosystem: Environmental > Terrestrial > Soil > Tropical forest ... | reverse complement strand
TTGGAGAAGGATTCGAGCCGCGGTTGCGCCCATTTCGCGCAGGGGCTGCCGCACAGTGGTCAGCCGGGGATTGTGATAAGCGGCAAGCTGAATGTCGTCGAAACCCACGACGGAAACGTCTTCGGGTACCCGAAGATTGGCATCCCGCAAGGCACGGATGGCGCCGATCGCCGCAATGTCGTTGAAGGAAACGATGGCAGTGAAATGGCGGCGGGCCTGCAGGAGTGACTGCACCACGGGATAGCCGAGCTCCGGCGAGGAAATGTCGCGTTCGAGTTGAACCGTGAGTTCCGGGAGGACCGGAAGCTCGAGCCCCTTTGCCACGGCGACGAGGTTTTCCCAGCGCGAAAGCGAGTCGGAACTGAAGGGCTGGCCGCGCATGAAGGCAATGTGGCGGTGACCGAGTTGATGGAGGTGGCGGAGAATGAGCTCGGCAGCGCGGCGGTGATCCAGAACGACGTTGGTAACGCCCTTGATGGTTTTGTGGCCGGCGATGGCGACACTCGGAAGCGGAAATTCGTGGGGAACAGCGGTGTCGATAAAAATGAGACCTTCGGCGCCGCGGCCCTGGAGCAAGCGTGGATACTCTTCAACCAGGTCGGGCTTGTGCCGGTGGTGAGCGCTGAAATAGAAGTACCCCTCCTGCATGAGATGGTCTCCGATGCCGCTCATGACCATGGTGTGGTACCCATCGCTCAGTTCGGGAACGAGCACGCCGACGGTGAAAGTGCGCTGCTTGCGCAAGGAGCGAGCGAGCAGACTTGGCTGATAGTTGAACTTGCGGGCCGCCTCGCGAACACGGTCTCGAGTCTTCTGGGGAATCGAGCGGCCGGGCACGTTATTCAGGACAACGGAAACGGTAGCGGGACAGAGGCCGAGGTAATCGGCCAAGATCTTCAGGCTGACGGGACGCTCGCCGTCGGGCAGCTTCTTTTTCTCGGTGGTCATGGCGAAAGACAAGCCTACCCGAATCGCACACGAAGTGACAGCGCTCGAGACCAATTGAAGATAGAATCGGGAATCATGAGAATCGCTAAATGGTTGGTCTTGGTTTTCTTTGTGATGATTTGCGCTGCGCACCGCGTGGCCGCGCAGATCCGCGTGGTGGAATCGTCGGACGAGCGACACACCACCTTGGAAGAGCGTCCAGCGATTGCCTTTGGGGCGGTGAGCGCGCCGGAGTTGACAATCACCGTGAATGACGCCGTGCGCTACCAGTCGATTGACGGATTTGGGGCGTCGCTCACGGATTCTTCCGCGTGGCTGCTATGGAACAAGTTGGGTGAGGCGCAACGGAAAGAAACGCTCGAGAAACTGTTCGACACGAAGAACGGCATCGGGCTGAGTATGCTGCGACAGCCAATGGGGGCGAGCGATTTCGCGTTGGAAGACTACAGTTACGACGATATGCCCGCAGGAGAGAGCGATCCGGAGTTGCGAAAATTCTCGATCGATCGGGATCAGCGCTACATCGTGCCGATCTTGAAGGAGATCCTGGCGATCAATCCCCGGGTCAAAGTTATCGCCTCGCCGTGGAGCCCTCCCGGCTGGATGAAAACTTCTCAATCCATGGTGCAGGGAGCGCTGCTGCCATCGGCGTACAAACCGCTGGCGAACTACTTCGTAAAATTCGTGAAAGCCTACGAGCAGGCGGGGATTCCCGTTTTTGCGGTGACCATGCAGAACGAACCGATGTTCATCCCGAACAACTACCCCGGCATGAACATGACGGGTATCGAGCAGGCGGCATTTCTGCGCGACGATTTGGGGCCGGCGTTTCATGACGCGGGAATGAAAACGAAGATTCTTATCTTCGATCACAACTGGGACTTGATCGCTCATCCGATCACCGTGCTCAGCGATGCACGGGCGGCAAAATTCGCGGATGGAATCGCCATTCACTGCTACGGAGGCAGCGTTACGGCGCAGAACGAGTTGCACGAGCGATTTCCGGAGAAGGAGATTTGGTCGACGGAGTGTTCCGGAGGGGACTGGCAGAAGGGAAACTTGCTGGAACAGCAGGCGCGGTTGATCATCGATTCGTTACGGGCGTGGTCGAAGAGCGTGATCTTGTGGAATCTGGTGCTGGATCACAACCACGAGCCGTTTCTCGGCGGGTGCACCACCTGCCGCGGCGTGATGACCGTGAAGCACGACGTTTCTCCGGCGCAGGTGCTACCGACGACCGACTATACGGCGCTGGCGCACGCGAGCAAGTTTGTGCGTCCGGGAGCGGTGCGCGTGGAGTCGAACACGTTCGGCCAAGGCAGCCTGGAAGATGTGGCATTTCGGAATCCGGATGGGTCATTGGTGCTGCTGGTGGTCAACAGCGGCGGCGGGCCGATCACCTTCAACATTGCGTGGAATGGAAAATATGCAACGTATCTGTTGCATAAGGACGCGGTCGCAACATTCGTATGGGACGGGAAGTAATCAACAGTCCTTTTAAGAGTGACCTAGACCAGTTCCCTCGCGTGTTTCTGAATTTTGGTCCAGGCAGCGGCGATTTCGTGCATGTCTTCTTCGTCGCCTAGAAGCGCAGGTTGCGGAATCCAGATGGTTTCCCAAGCGGCTCGACGGGTCACCGGATACTCAGCTTTCAGGAACGGATGGGATTCCTTGGCCTGCGTGCCGCATAGACGCTTGCGGTATTCGCCATTCTGGAAAACGCCGAGAGCATGGACTGGCGGGTAACTCGCCTGATTCGGAATGCCCTCGGCGTTCATGGCCTCGATGAGTTTCTCGGTGCTGGCGCCCGCGAACTGCGTCAAATCCACGTGAAAAATGTAGGCGTACTGGCCGTTGCGGGTGCAACGCGGGTCGAGTTTCTGCGGCGTGATGCCCGGAATCTGCGAGAGCAGTTTGTCCAGAAGACGCGCGTTGCAATGGCGTTTCTGCGTTTGCGCGTCGAGCCTCGTGAGTTGCGCGCTTAGGACGGCGCCCTGCCATTCGCTGAGGCGATAGTTCGATCCGTTGATGTAGTGGCTGTAGAACCATTCACCGGGCATACGGCCGCAATCATGCACACTGCGGGCCAGCCGTTCAAAGTTGTCGTCGTTCGAAACAACGATGCCGCCTTCCCCCGCAGTCATGAGCTTGCTGGACTGAAAGCTGAAGGTGCCCGCGATCCCGAACGAGCCGATGCGCCTGCCCTTCCATTCGGTAGCGTGCGCGTGCGAGCTGTCTTCGATGAGCGCAATTCCCTTTTTGCTGGCGAGTTCGCTGAGCACGTCGAGATCCGCGGGATGGCCGCCCATGTGAACGGCAACGATGGCTTTGGTCCGCGGCGTAACGGCAGCTTCCGCCAGCTGTGGATCGATGCAGTAAGTGTCCGGGGAGACGTCAACTGTGACGGGCAGTGCACCGGCATAAAGAACGGCGCTGGCGGTCGCCACGAAGGTGAAGTCGGGAACGATCACTTCGTCGCCGGGGCCGACGCCCAGCGCGGACATGGTCACTTCCAGCGCGGCGGTGCCGTTGGTCACCGCGATGGCGTGCTTCGCGCCGTGGAAGTTGGCAAATTCCCGCTCAAAGGCGAGCGTGCGAGTGCCCGGAGTACGCCACCAGACGCGGCTTTCGAGAACTTCGGAGAGCGCCTTGCGTTCCGCGTCATCGAATTGCGGCCAGATCGGAAACGGCTTGGTTTTTGATTTTTTGCCACCGTTGAGCGCGAGTTCCGCCAAAGGAGTCTCCTGAATTAGGACAGCCAGAATGTTACTTGACAGGCGAGAGAGCGGCAATATTAACTCGTTTCAATCATCGCGTTTTCGCTTTCATGAGGATCCATGGGAACCAAATTCCGGATCGCAATTCTGTTTGTTGCCGTTGGTTTGCCAGCGAATTAGTCATCATCGACAAGCATACGCACGAAATCGTCTATACCGAGGCTTACTACTACCTGGCGCATTTCAGCAAGCTTGTGCGGCCCGGTGCGGTGCGCGTGGAAACTGAGGGACGCGCGGCAGGGCTGCGAGTGATGGGATTGCTGACACCTCAGGGAGGCCACGTGGCGGAATTGTTGAACAGTCGCGCAGAGAACGCGACGGTCCGCGTTGAGTCCCAAGGGAAGACGTTGCAGTTGACGCTGGCGGCCGGATCGATCACCACCGCTATTTGGTAGGCGTTCTTTAACGTTGTGAGGGCAAGTTCGTAGCTGCGAGGCTTTGCGACGAGATCTGCCGGGCCAACGCGCGAATGAACTCGGGAGTCGTGCCACAGCAGCCGCCGAGAAAGGTGGCTCCCGCGTCCCGCAGGTGTGGCGCAAACGCGGCGAAATCGTTGGGCGAGGTCTTGTACACGAGCATACCGCCCGTGACTTCGGGCAACCCCGCGTTCGGCTTGATCCAGATGGGCAGCGACGATGCCGCCGCGAGTTCCTTGCATACGGAAATAGATTCCTGGATGTCGATGCAGTTGGCGCCGATGCCATGAACACCGTCGGCGGCAAGAGCAGAGGCAAATTGTGTGGGCGTGACGCTTTTGCCGGGCGGGTTCGCGGAGCCTCCGGGGAGGAATACGAAGGAGACGACCACAGGCAAGCCGGTTTCGAGTGCCGCCGCGGAGGCGATGCGCGCTTCTTCGACGTCGGTCATCGTTTCGATGAGGATAGCGTCGGGCGATTCGGCAGCGAGAGCCTGAGCCTGTTCAGAGAAGGCGTGCTGGAGCAACTTGTGGGTCAGCTCTCCTTGCAACGGCGGTTTGCCGATTGGGCCAATCGAAGCAAACACCATCGCGGAACCTCCTGCAGCTTGGCGCGAAATTCGAACGGCAGCGCGATTGATGGCGGCGCACTGGTTGTCGAGGCCGTACTGAGCAAGGCTGATGGGATTCGAACGAAAAGTGTTCGTCAGGATGACGCGACTGCCAGCGCGGATGTAGCTATCCGCAACTTGGCGAACTCGATCGGGATGGATGAGATTCCAAGCGTCGAGGCATTCTGTCAGTTGACCGCCGAGACCGATGAGTTGGGTACCCCAGGCGCCATCAGCCAGAGTCAACGTGCCCCGAATACAATCTGCGAATCGCATCTTGGCGAACGGAGTATATACGCTGGGCGACAGCGAAAACAATGCGGGAGACGCACTCGCAGCCATGCTGCCCCTGCAGGAAGCCGCAGGAAACGGTATCGCCGTGATCGTCCTGCGCCATGATCGCAAATCAGGCGGATTAGTAGGCGAATCAGCCCGCGAGAGTTCGATACCGAAGCTGCATTATGCTGACGACGAAAAGGGCGAACAACACAGCTCCTTGAGTAATCCATAATCAGCTCTCACGGTCGCACACAGCAGTGACCATCATCCACATTCGATCCTTGGCCTACGCTCCAACTGGCCAAAAGCGAACATCCCAAAGGTGACTGAGGTCACTGAAAGATTGAACGCGATGTGTCTCTATTCGACGCGGAGTTTGCCCCCTGTCCCATTCGTCGGCGAGTCCGTGCTCTGTCGGCGCAGCTTCACACCCAGTTTCGGCCAGCACCGAGTTGATCACCAGGATCGCCTTACGAACAAATCTAGACAGAAGGCAAGATCCGTGAGGAGGATAACGAAATGTCTCTTCGTGCGCGAACAACCAATTCTTACGCTCACAACAATCACTTCCTCCGCAGAATTTTCTTGGTCATTTCGTTCGCCTTTTTTGTTGTGAATTTATCTTCTGTTGCCAATGCCAGTCCTCCGCCTGCACTCGCTTTCGTACCCGTGACCCCATGCCGGATCGTGGATACGCGGACGGCTACTGGGCCAGTTCTAGCTGCGGGAAGCACTCGGGATTTTCCAATACCCAACCAACACGGCTGCAATATCCCTGCGACGGCGGCCGCCTATGCGCTCAACTTCACTGTGGTTCCCCGTGGCCCCTTGGGATATTTGTCCGTGTGGCCGACCGGGGCGAGTCAGCCTTTGGTTTCAACGTTGAATTCATATGATGGCAGGGTCAAAGCGAACGCCGCGATCATTCCCGCTGGCACCGGCGGGGCAATCACGGTCTACGTGACAGACGAGACAGATCTTGTCGTGGATATCAGCGGATACTTCGAGCCCGTCGCCAGTAACTCCTCGCTGGCGTTCTTCACCTTGCCGCCCTGCCGAGTGGCGGATACCCGCAACCCTGACGGATCGCTGGGCGGCCCTTTCCTCGCAGGAGGGCAACAGCGCCCTTTCCCAATTCTTGCGAGTTCGTGTGGTGTCCCAGCTGCTGCCGCTGCCTATTCCCTCAACTTCACCGTGGTTCCCCACGGGCCCTTGGGATACTTAACGGTGTGGCCAACGGGAGAAACCCAGCCAGTGGTGTCTACGCTAAACTCGTATAACGGACAAGTCATCGCTAACGCGGCGATTGTTCCGGCCGGCATCAGTGGCCAGGTGTCCGCGTATGTCAGTAACGATACGGACCTAGTCATTGATGTGAATGGCTATTTTGCCCCTGTGTCTTCGGGTTCAAGTCCGCTGTTGCTCTACAACGCCACACCTTGTCGTGTGTTGGATACACGGACCACCGGCCAGAGCCTGCCATTGACCGCTGCCGTGGCGGGCCACTGTATGGTGCCGAGTTCAGCCGAGGCCATTGTACTTAACGCCACGGTGATACCAGCGGACCCGTTAGGCTTCCTGACGTTGTGGCCAGATGGAATCACGAGGCCGCTAGTATCGACGCTGAATGCCTACGATGGCTCGGTCTCTTCGAACATGGCCATTGTGCCAACGTCGAACGGCTCAATCGACGCGTATTCGAGCGATAAGACCGATTTGGTGTTGGACGTCAACGGTTATTTCGCGCCCGCTCCTCCTGCAGGTAGCTTATTTGTAGTCATACCTGGAAATTCACAATCAAATCCTTCAGGGGTGGTCGCTGGCGATCCCGGCAATATCTCCTGCGGTTGGGCTATCTTCGGAGGGAGCGGAACAGACGGTATCAGCTGTTTGGCCATCTATGAAACTCCGACAGTCGTCACCCTTACCGCCGGGCCCGGTGACGGTTACGTCTTTGAGGGATGGTCCGGAGGATGTAGCGGGACTGCAAAAACCTGCACGCTGACGGTGAATGGGGCCGTGTCAGTGACCGCGAACTTCGCACACCCCACCATCACGCTGAAGCCGACAGATATCAACTGGCTTGAAATCTCGAACGTGAATAACATAGCGGCGAACGCTTATCCAGGCGAAAGCTCGGTAGCACTCGGGCAGTATTTCGGCGCCGTCGGCCTCAACGGATGTCCTAGTTTTATATCGTACTCGAGTCTCGTCTCGTTCAATACCCTTGCGATAAGTGGGAAGACAATTGACTCAGCCACTCTGACGCTGCAGGCTGGTGGCGTCAATCTTGGAAGCCACGAGTCGAATTTTGAGATCGCCGTTGTTGGCACCGGGTGGAATCCCTCAACCGTGACCTGGAACTCAGTGTTCACTGGCTCGGGGCTTAAGCTGTACAACGCTTGGCCGAGCGGATATTGGCTGGTCGAGAACTATCCTACGCAAAACGGCCAGACCTACAGTATCCCGTTCACAAACGTTGCCCAAAACTGGGCGAATGGCACCTTCTGGAACGACGGCCTCTTATTCGCCCCGACTTATTCCTGGAGTTGCCCAATAACGCTCGGCGAGAGTGACACCTTCTGGCTCAACCCGAGCATAACCGTCACGTACCACTGACGTAGAAGCAGGTGGAGGGCAGTAAGCAGCGAGTCGCTTGACGTGCCGGGGGGCCGTGACTGAACGCATGGCCGACGACGTCGTCGGCTAGCACGCGACGGTTCCTGGCGCCCGCGAGACGGCGGTTGAACAAAAACTTCCCACAGTGAACGCCCCGCCACAAATGAGGTGACTCGAATATCCTCAGTAGCTGTCGACCAATACCTGGCTGCCGGATGCGAAAACGACGTAATTGCCAGACACGGCACCTACACCCAGCGTTGGACTAGAACTTGTCCACACAGAAGAACCGCTGGAGAGAGAAAAGATCGTGTTCAGGGAAGGCGAATAGATCCAATCTGATGTGACGGATTGGAATTGCAGCAACTCGGGAACGCCAGGCGAAGAAAGCTTGGCACCCGTGGGATCGTAGATTGTGGCGCCAGAATACTGAACATTAGACGAGGGGCCGAGGACGTAGTTGTTTACGAGCAAGCGACCGTTGTCTATCCAGCCGGCCGCCCAGCCAGGAACTGCCGTAACCAACAGACCGGCGTTGTATATGTTCGTAATGGAACTCGGTGATGGTTGACTATCAGAAACACCAATCAGGCTCCCATCTGGTGATAGTCCGATCGGTATGTCGGTACCGTTTGTAAACGCGGGAATGGGCGTATCTGACCAAACGGAAGACCCGCCTGTCGTGGAGCCCACCATTCTTTGGAAACTGCCGCTGGTGAGAGTGAACAGAACCTGACCAATCATCGTGCCGGAGCCGGATAAAGAGAAGTCAGTGGGGTATGGAATGTTACATGAGGGGACACAGGCGCCTTGCGGGAGCGTGTAGGGCCAGCTATTGATTAGGCTCTCAGTGGGGAGTGAGAAAACCTTGAGTGTCCGATCCGGCTCATACTGAGCGTCGTGCGCATTAGCCATAGCGGCAAGCACAGTTCCATCCGACGAGAGCTGCAGCTTCGAGCTCGAAAAAGGGATCGTTCCTTCGAGTTTGGGGCCACTCGGATCAAGATAAAAGATCGAGCCACTGGCAACGCCAATTGCTGCGCGACTCGTGCCGCCCGCAATGGTCCAAGCTTGGCCCAAGGCGATGAAGCGAGGTGTGCCAGACAAGCTAGCGCCATCGAGAACGACGCCGTGCCTGTTGCCAACAATCCACTGAGAGGGGGACGCAGCAGCATAAGCTGACTCGTAGACGACCGGCAGGCTGTAATCCACCTTCACCGGGCTTGAACCCGAGAGATCGATGATACTGATCTGTCCTGGTCCAGATGGCATCGCACCAATCGTCGTTCCGGATGGTATCACTAACTCATTCCCTAACGGCTCGGGCGTCAAGGTGTAGGTGACAGCAGGCGAACTGCTGCCAATTGCATAGATATTCAGGGGCCAGTATGGCGAATTTTGGAAGGTCCAAATCCAATTCCCCTGGCCCGTAAGGTTCTCGATCGTGGAAAGGGACACGATGGCTTGCTGAACGCCGGTATTGGAGTAGGTCCAGATCGTATTGCCTTGATTCGTAAGAAACCGCGCACCGTCAAGAAACCAAGAATTGAATTGCCCGGAGAAGGCCGGGCCGGCCGAGGAAGTTCCACTCGGGATGGAGATGGTCTCCACAACATTCTGACCAGCGGGTCCCAGGGCAACCCTGATGGCATCGGGAGAAGCAAAGGTGTTTGCTGCGGAGTAGTCGCCAGCGCGGAAGAAGAGGAGCGTGCCGTCTGGTGACCATGTGGACAGTCCGGAGGACGATGCGGCACAGATGTAACTTCCGTCGGTAGCCAATTTCCACCAGGAGTTCTGTGAAATGATGGTCGAAAGAACGTGACCGTCAATCGAGGAGCGAACTTCCAAGCCGTTAGGAATGCCCACCACCAGTGTATTGCCGGCGAGAGTCATCGGATAATGTGCGGTGTTCGGAACTTGATCACCCCTTGCCAAAATAGAGCCCGATGCGTAGTCCCAAAGTACCCAATGGCCGGTATCGTCGCGGCTGAGAAGTCGGGAATTTTGCAACTGAAGGAGATTCACGTTGGCGGAGTGGCCTAATTCGAGCAATGCATTCAGGCCTTTGTTGACTCCGACGGTCACATTCGCCGTGGTGCTGCCGCCCGCGTTAGTGGCCGTGATGGTGTACGTGGCGGAGGCGGATTGAGCGCTGGGAGTTCCTGCGATCATGCCCGTCGAACCGTTGAGAGATAAACCGGATGGGAGTGCGGGCATGACCGAGAACGCATCAACAGTGCCTGTGACAGTAGGGATGTCCGAAAGAATAGCGACGCCAACGGAAGCAGAAATGGTCGATTGCGGATAAACCAATTGAGAAGGTGCAGGAATGTTGGAGACAACGGTGAGCTGGATCTTCGTAGATGTGGAGCCGGCCGAGTTGGCCGCAACCACGGTATAAGTGGTTTGGGAAGAAGCCGCAGTGGGAGTTCCGGAGATCACGCCGGTAGAAGTATTGAGGCTCAAACCCGCGGGAAGGGCGGGACTGACGTTGTAGGAGTCAACGGTACCTGTCACGGTTGGAGCGTCAGTCGCGATTGCTGCCCCCACCGTGCCAGCGATGCTCGTCTGCGGGTAGACCAGGTTCGAGGGCGCTACAATAGTGGTGTTGCTGCCTCCTCCGCATCCCTGGAACAACACCAACAAGAAGACGATGGGCGTCGACAACTTTATTCTTCTCATAAGCGGTATCCCCCGCATTCTAGAGTCTAGTTGTCAGGGGTCAGATATTATCTAGCAAGTAACACACTTTGCGCCGACATTGCAAGTGCCTCACGTCACAAATTGCGGCGAGTGGAAGGCTAGGCTTGTGCAGCCCCAGTGGCGTCGGGTAGCACACTGGTAGCATTATGGTTAACCCCGAAAACGAGCGTTTTCGGCTACTCTTCAAAAACCAGCATTTTTATTGGGTAAAAGTGGCGCGCCTGGCCTTCGCGCGAGTCGGAAGCCTGGAAAGCTCACAAGCCTTCGAACAAATAGCGCCTCGTGAGGACTTCCCCATCGTTTTTTCTTGCGCCGGAGTGCATCTACTCGCGCCTGCATTCCGGTAATGCGAGCCCTGCCAGTCATAGCATACCCATAGCACGGAGGCAAAAGCGGCCAACTAGCCAAATTGGCTAGAATGCGAAATCGCCTTTTTTTATTGTGGAAAAGTGGCGCGCCCTGAGTGACGATCTTAGAACCTCCAATTTCGCCGATGCCGCCCTGACACGCACTTCGTCGGTAGGCTGTACTGACTAACGGGGCAAGTTGGGTCCCATCTGATACCTGAATGGACGGTTTGCTCGGTGGTCTCAACACTCGGCGGCTTTGAGCTGGGTGTTGCGTCGACCTATTGTGAAAACAACAGCCAAAATCGCTCTCTAAGTTAAATCACTCGAAACACTGCCCTGGCTGGATTTTGAGCGAGTGCAGCTAAGTTGATGGATTCTCGCGAGGAAACATGGTCGAATCAACGAGTTGATTGGTGTTGCATCGACCGTTTGAGCCGGCATCGTTAATCAGGCGTTGATGCCAAATCACTCCCCTTAGCACAGAATCAAACGCCATGGGATAGCCGCCATTTTTCTTCCTCGTGCCGTTGAAAGAAACGCCTCCTGATCAAACTAAAGCGCTGCTCTCAGAAATTGCGAGCTGAAATGTATCCAGGCCATCCCCTGCATGGCGCACTCTCAGAGCCATTGCTCGGTCTGGTCAGGCTGACGATGTATTGTTTCAGTTCGATGATGGTCGGGTTTGTGACGTGCATTTGGCTTGGAACAGGTCGGCCGAACGACATCCTTGGTCACGACACCGCGTGTTCACCAGTTTAGAAGAGTGAATCCTTACCACCACGTCTCCGCCTGCAGCCCAAAATTAAATCCCGATGTCTTATTCCTATACGCCGGGCCGCCGATATAGCCTTCCAGGCCCTGCGACCAATTGGCGTAAGTGATAAACGCGCGCAACACGGGTCGGCTGAAAAACTCGCGTCCTGCCCCGATCTGCGGCGCGATCGTGAACTTGCGCAGCCACCCCTCGTATTGCCCCGTTCCACTGTGCGTTTTGTCGAACCCGGCTTCAAAGGCAAGGGAGATGTGATCCGTGAAATAGAACACCGGACGCGCGCCGAACGAAAGCCACGTGTTGCTCCTGCTGTTTGGCACGCCGGAAAATTGCTGCTGGTAGATAACCAGCGGCTGAATGGCGAACAGTTTCGATGGCTGGATCACGCTGCTTTCGGTGAAACGATACGTATGAGCGTTCTGCAGGAATGGGGTCGGATCATCAATCGCGGTACTGAAATTTGCTGCGGCGCCTTCGCCATATTGGAATGTCAAGCGATTGTAGCCTCCCCACAGTTCGGTTTTCGTGTGGCCGATGCCGATCGCCCAACCGCCCACCGACGGAACTTGCGTGTTTTCTGGAGTGATTCCGCCCTTTGAAAACGAATAGTCGTACCACAGTCCCAGTTTGCCGTAGAGCGCATTGATATCGTAGAGGCGGGCATCGAGCACGCTTTTGGCATAGGTTCCGCTGTCGGTCAAAATATCTTCGCGAGCCCCAGCAAGATACGCCACTGACGCTTTCGCGAATTTCACGTTGAGATCCTCGAATCCCCCGCCGTAACCGCTCGTGTCCAGCATGTAATAGTCGTTGATGTCGATGTTCAACCGGCGATAGTAGCGTTCTCCGGCCCAGAACTTCATTTCCGGATGGCTCTGGATCACATCGCCCATTTGCACGAACGCTTCGCGCAATCGGAACTTGTCATTCGGAGCGTAGGTGGATGATTCCGTCGTGTCCGCCTCAATAGTTATATTCGTTTTCAGCCAGGCCTTGTCTGTTTCTCGCTTCGCATTAACCCAGTTATTCACGAACGTCAGTTCACCGTACGTGTCCGATTCGTTGCCTAACCGATATTTCGCGCCCGCCCCTGGCGCTTGGAATGCCACCATCCGGCCGCCGTCGCCGTTCAGGCCTGCCCCGGAGCGCAGGTATCCGTGGTATTCGAAGACTTTCGCCTGCTCCGTCAATGCCGTGATGCGCTGGTCGGCGTCGCGAATCAGGTCGTAACGGGGAGTATTCGCCGCCTGTTCCTGCGCGATCTGTGTGCGCTCCTCCCGCGTCAGTTTGTCCGCAGGCGCTTCCTGCTTCGATTCCGCCGATTCTTTCTGCAGATCGGTGACGGAAACGGTGTTCTCTTTAGTGGCAGCGGCGATCGCAACGTTTTGCTTTTCGAGCGCCGCGATCCTCGCTTCCAGCGCCGCAATCTCTTTTTCGTAGACAGTCTTCATCTGCTGCAATTCGCTCTGCAATTCCTGCGGTGTCTGTGCGCGTAGCGATGGCGCATTTACAAGCGAGGCCAGAAACACCAATGCGAGCGCAACATATCGAGAGGTTTGGTGAGTCATTATAGGACTCCTTTTCCCGAAGCGATGCCGGACAGGAAAATGGGTCGATTACGAATGAGAGGCATCCACGGGTTGCCTGCAACGTAGTCCCACTGCCGAACTTTCGCAAGAGGATCGCTGACACTGCGCTACAAGAGAGAAACGACCGTGATCCTTTCAGGTATCCCGCCTCATTTCTTGCTTAAATTGTTTTGGGTTAGCCGACCTACCAGGACTTAGGAGTGTCTGTCGTTTGGTGGCCATGTCCGTGATCAACGGAATGCTAGCGTCACAGCAGGAATTGAGCTAGAGTCTGCAGCGTCGATAAGGGGCCAATCTTGTGACCGGTCGAAAGGACCAGACCTGGTCGGGTTCCGTTGGTAATGGGAAAACCAAACCAGTTCTGTCGGCTTGCGGAGGATTGGTCAATACCGACGTCCATGTTGCCGGGACAGTGCTGAGCATCTGCCATCCATCAGGCGACCCAGCACTGTCCCAATCGATAGTGAACCACCACGATTCGAGCAGTTCATCCCGTTCCAATGTCAAACGGTCCCTCGTTCTTCACCAATTTCTTGTAGGAATATCTCATGCTATCGCCAATGACGAGTGATCAAAGGTTTGCACTTCGAAACCCAGGGCCAGTTGGGAGCGTCGTAAAGAAACGAAGATGGATTTATTAGGACGTGGCATGTCATCATGAGGCGCTTCCGATCCGATGTTTGAACGGTGATTGAATACGAGAAGGACTGTTATGAGACTACCGTTCTTAGGGTTGAGATCCAGTCGAAACCTCGGCCGAATTTGTAGTGCGGTGCTCTGTTGCACCTTGCTCATTCCCGGAGATACTTTTCTTGAAGCTCGAGTGCAGACACCCGAGAAATCTGCGTCGCCGCAGGAATCCGCCAAAATACCCTCAGACCAACTAGATTCTCTCGTCGCTCCAATTGCTTTATATCCCGATCCGATGCTCGCGCAGACCCTGGCTGCCTCAACCTATCCGCTCGAGATCATTCAACTGCAGCAGTGGCTGGCGAAG
>Ga0207761_1000476_pt1 | contig 14078 bp, 8 predicted proteins | sample LuqExpMetageno34_FD_187792 | JGI IMG/M metagenome (GOLD analysis project Ga0207761, IMG submission 187792) | Tropical forest soil microbial communities from Luquillo Experimental Forest, Puerto Rico - Sample 34 (SPAdes) | ecosystem: Environmental > Terrestrial > Soil > Tropical forest ... | reverse complement strand
CCCGGCCCGCGCTGATTCTGGCGCACAACAAGACGCTGGCCGCGCAACTCTATCACGAGTTCAAGCAGTTCTTCCCGCACAACGCGGTCGAATACTTCGTTTCGTATTACGACTACTACCAGCCCGAAGCCTACATTCCTGCCGGTGACATTTACATCGAGAAGGAATCGACGGTCAACGACGAGCTCGACAAGCTGCGACTCGCGGCGACGCGCTCGCTGTTTGAGCGCCGCGACTGCGTCATCGTCGCCTCGGTGAGCTGCATCTACGGCCTGGGCTCGCCCGAGGCCTATTACGGCATGCTGCTGTTCCTGGAGAAGGGGCAGAAGATCAAGCGCCAGGACATCGTGCGCAAGCTGGTGGAAATTCTCTACGAACGCACCGAAGGAGACTTCAAGCGCGGCACCTTTCGCGTGCGCGGCGACGTGATCGAGATCTTTCCCACCTACGACGACAACGCCTACCGCATCGAGATGTTTGGTGACGAGGTGGAGTCGCTGGCGCAGATCGATCCGCTGTTCGGCACGGTCAAGCAGAAGTACGCGCGCCTGCCTATTTATCCCAAGTCGCACTACGTGATGCAACCTGAACGCAAGACCTCGGCGATCGACAGCATTCTCGAGGAGCTGAAGTGGTGGGAAGCCGAACTCGAAAAACAGGGCCGCAACATGGAGGCGGCGCGTATTCATCAGCGCACCCGCTTCGACCTGGAGATGATCAAGGAGATGGGCTACTGCCACGGCATCGAGAACTATTCGCGCCACTTCACGGGAAGATTGCCGGGCGAACCGCCTCCCACATTGTTGGACTATGTCCCTCGCGATTACTTGCTGTTCGTCGATGAGGCCCACCAGACGGTCCCGCAGGTGCGCGGCATGTGGCACGGGGACCGTTCGCGCAAGCAGAACCTCATCGAGTACGGTTTCCGTCTGCCCAGCGCGCTCGACAATCGTCCGCTGACATTCGAGGAGTTCGAGCACCGCGTCAACCAGGCGATTTACGTGTCGGCGACGCCCGGGCCGTATGAGCTGACGAAATCCGCGGGTGTCGTCGTCGAGCAGATCATTCGCCCCACCGGACTCATCGACCCCGAAGTAGAAGTGCGGCCGGTAAAGGGGCAGATTGACGACCTGTTGCACGAAATTCGTGAACGCTCCAAGCGCAACGAGCGTGTGCTGGTGACCACGCTGACCAAGCGCATGGCGGAAGACCTCGCCGAGTACTACAGCGAGGTCGGCGTGCGCTGCCGCTACATGCACTCGGAGATCGAAACCCTGGAGCGCATCAAAATCCTGCGCGACCTACGCAAGGGCGAGTTCGACGTCCTGATCGGCATCAACCTGCTGCGCGAGGGCCTGGACTTGCCAGAAGTATCCCTGGTGGCGGTTCTCGATGCCGACAAGGAAGGCTTCCTCCGTTCAGCCGGTTCGCTGATCCAGACCATTGGCCGCTGCGCTCGCAACCTGGAAGGGCGGGCCATCCTCTATGCCGACAACATGACCGACTCGATGCGGCAGGCCATCGACGAAACCTACCGTCGCCGTGCCATTCAGGCGGCCTACAACGAGGAGCATGGCATCACACCGGAGTCCATTGTCCGGCCGCTCGATATGTCACTGGTGGCAGTCGCGGCCGCCGATTACGTTGACCTGACCAGCGAGGCAGAAGGTATGCCCGAATTCAAGTCGCAGGCGGAACTCGACACGTATATTGCGAAGCTGGAGAGCGACATGCGCGAAGCCGCCAAGCGGTTTGAGTTCGAGCAGGCGGCAAGGTTACGCGACCAGGTGAAGGACCTGCGCGGCAAGGAGTTCATGTTTAGCTAGCTCAGCCGGTTTAGCACCAACAAAACCGCCGGATGCGTTGCGCGCATCCGGCCTTCTCGTGTAGCCAGGCTTTACTGGGTAAGGATCATCACCGGCCGTTGCAGCGGGCAGGTCGAGACCTTGGGATCGCACACGGGATTCTGCTGCGGCGCGGGCATAGTCAGTACCACCGTGTTGTTCGAGGTCTGGATAATGCTGATAGTGCCGCTGCCGGAGTTCGCGGTATAGATCTTCGTGGACGATGGCTCGGCCGCAATGAAGACGGGATTGCTCCCGACAGGCACCGTGCTCAGGACGTTGAAGCTGCTCGCGCTCACCACCGAGACGTTATTCGAACCCGAGTTCGCCACGTAGAAGCTGAGTCCGTTGGGCAGGGCCACGACAGAGACCGGCGCGGCTCCGACGTTCGTCGTTCCCAGTACCTTGATCGGTGGATCGATGCCCAGAGCCACGCTGGTGGCATCCAGCACGGTGACGCTGTTCCCCGCGGTATTGGCGACGTACAGGCGATTCAGAAAAGTGTCGAGGCTGATCGAAGTGGGCCCAAGCCCGACCTGAACCGAGCCACCCACGGTGTCGTTCGCGGTGTTAATGATGTCGACCCATCCCGGGGTTGATCCGTTGCCCTGGGCCACTACGAACACGTAGGCCCCATCGCTGCTGGCGATCATGGCGACCGGATTAAGATGAAGGCCGTTGGCTTGCCTGATGGTGGAAGTTACGCTTTGCGTGGCCGGGTTGTACACGGATACGGTGCTGTCACCCTGGTTGGCGACATAGACCTTATTGTCGTTGTTGACGGCGGTGTTGGGGTTGGTGGGCAACTGCACGATAGGTCCGGGATTGGAGCCTACGCACTCGGTGCTGGTAGCAACCAGCGAACTCGCGCTGATGACGCTCATGGACCCGGAGTTGGGGCAAACCTGGTTGGTGCCGGAATTCGTAACGTACATGGTGGTGGAAACAGTCGAGGCCAGACCAACCGGCCGCGAACCGGGATACAACGAGATGTTGATCACGTCGGTCGTGCCCAACAGGCTGAACTGGCTCACCGAATCGGCGTCGCGGTTGGCGACGAAGATAGCGCCTTTGACGCCCCCCTGGTACGACTCGAAAACCGAGCCCGCGCCGGTAGAAAGCACTTGTTCGTTGGTGTCTCCGGAGACATCGATCTTGGTGCTGGAACCCGCTCCAACCGGATTGTAGTTCAGTACCCAGGCGGTATAGAGGTTCTGCGGCTGGCCGCCGTTGGGGAGGATGGGGTTGGCCACCGGACGGTATTGCCCGCCACAGCCAAGTTCGATCGCCAGAAACAGGAGGCAGGGTAAGATTGCCGTTGAACTACGCAAAAACTTCATCCAGATCCAGTCTTCCTAGTGGGGAATCGTCCGGCCAGAGCCGATTGAGCAAACCTCTATTGTATAGGCACGGTGCTGCCGGGGTACAGGCGCGGTGCTCGTTCGTGACGTAGTGTTGCTAACCCGGAATCGAACGCAGCGTTGCGCGACGGCCGCTGGTGTGGCCCGCAAAACAAAGCCCCGTCCGAAGACAGGGCTCGTGCTGGCAATCTGCCGAATTCGTTTAGACGTTGAAGGATGAGCCGCACCCGCAAGTGCTCTTCACGTTCGGGTTCTCGAACTTGAAGCCCGCGCCCTCGAGGGTCTCAATGTAATCCACGGTGACGCCTTTCAGGTACATTAGCGAGGTGGCGTCAATAAACACCTTCAGCTCGTCAAAGCTGAAGGTCTTGTCCATCATGCCGGCGCCGTTCTCAAACGACATGGAGTACTGAAAACCAGAGCAGCCTCCGCCAACCACACCCACGCGTAGTCCGGCAGGAACCGGGCTCTGCTGTGCCATGACTTCCTTGACCTTTGCGATCGCGGTCGGGGTAAAGGTGATGGGCGGGGCAACAACGCCAGGTGCTGCGGTTGCCGGTGTGGTGGTAGTGGTTGCCATCTTGTCTCCTCGGAACTGTGCTGAGATTATAACAAATCTGCCGCAAGCCAATCGCTCGGGCCGCCCGAAGGCCGCCACATCCGGCAGTTGCATTACTCTGTTAGATGTATGCGGCGGGTACGGGATGCAAGGTTGGATCAGGGCGGGCCAGGTTCTGGTGTAACACAGATCAGCACCTTGCCGAGCAACGAAATACTTGCAGACCACCCTTGGTAACAGGCATATAATGTTGCGCGTGAAGGCCCCCGAAGAGGCGGGCAATTAGCACCGACCTGCCGCCAATGGGAGGGGCCGGTTCAACGGAACCGAGGTGGCATATGTCCACGATGATGATGTTGGGCATTCTCTGGGCGGTCATCACTGCCGCACTGGTCATTGTTCTGATTTATCGCAGCACCCTCAGCATGCACGAAGATGACCAGCTCTTCCTGGATGAGTCGACGGCCAACATCCGCGCCGAACAGGAGGCACTGCTCAGGCGGATGAACTCACTCGCGCTGCCCGTGCGCATCCTGGGAGCGGCCTCGGGACTGCTGATCCTGGTCATCGCCGGACTTTGGGTGTATGCCCAGATGAACCGCTCATTCTAGGGTCGAGGACCGGTGTGCCAACGCCGGTCGATTGGCTCTGGGTGTAATTCGTCAACGTTGCCGCGCTCCGATTCGCGCCGTCCGGCGTGTCTGCTAAACTTGACCTAATTCTTAGTAAGTTTGCTATTCGTGGGGAAACTTCTCTGATCAGCCGTGGGCCGGAATGCGGTCTGCTCATGCCCCGTACTGCGCGGGCCGGAAATGGCCGAGCGAGACAGAAACCCGGCGGATGCTGTGCAGCGGAAGGCACAGGGAAAATGCAGCGTGCCTGCCGCCACAGCATCCTAAGTAAAGTAGTCATTGAAGCAAAATCGATTCTTCGCCCAGCCTTGCTGTTCCTGGAGTCATCCCACGCAAGCGCTCAGGGCAGATTCTTGAGGTCACCGTGGCGTTGCACAAGTCCTTGAATCCCGTTATTGAGTTTCCGTTGCAGCCGGAGTCGGACTATCAGCAAGAAGTCGCTGAATGGTTGGAAGCGTTCGACCAGGTGGTGGACGATGAGGGCCCCAACAAGGGTACTGAACTGCTCGGTGCCCTGGTCCAACGTGCCCGCAGTCAGGGCGTCGATGTGCCGGTCCAACTCAATACACCGTACCTCAACACGATCCCGGTAGAGGACGAAGTGCCGTATCCCGGGGATCGCAAGCTGGAACGCCGCATCAAAAGCCTGATCCGCTGGAACGCGATGGCCATGGTTCACCGCCAGAACAAGAAAGATCCCGGCATCGGCGGCCATATTTCCACGTACTCTTCGCTGGCTACGCTGCTGGAAGTGGGATTCAACCATTTCTTCCGCGCCAGCTACGGAGACGAGCCCGGCGACCTCATCTACTTCCAGGGCCACGCCTCTCCGGGCGTTTACTCGCGCGCTTTCCTGGAAGGGCGACTCAGCGAAGAGCAGCTCAAGAACTTCCGCCACGAACTGCGCGATACGCCGGGCCTGTCGTCGTATCCGCATCCCTGGCTGATGAAGGACTTCTGGCGCTTCCCGACGGTCTCGATGGGCCTGGGCCCGCTCAACGCCATCTACCAGGCGCGGTTCATGCGCTATTTGGAGAACCGCGGACTCATCGCCAAGACCGCCCGCAAGGTCTGGGCGTTCGTAGGCGACGGCGAAACCGACGAGCCCGAGACTCTGGGTTCGATCTCGCTGGGCTCGCGCGAGAAGCTGGACAATCTCATCTTCGTAGTCAACTGCAATCTGCAGCGGCTTGATGGCCCGGTGCGCGGCAACGGCAGGATTGTGAACGAACTGGAATCCAGCTTCCGCGGCGCCGGCTGGAATGTGATCAAAGTGATGTGGGGCTGCGATTGGGACCCGTTGTTTGCCGCCGATGAGACTGGTCTGCTGATCAGGCGCATGGAAGAGTGCGTCGACGGCGAGCTGCAGAGCTTCAAGGCCAAGGGTGGCGCCTATATCCGCAAGGAGTTCTTCGGAAAATATCCCGAACTTCTCAAGCTCGTGGAGCACATGAGCGACGACGAGTTGCATCGCCTGACGCGCGGCGGCCACGATCCGCAGAAGGTGTACAACGCGTACTTGCGAGCCACGCAGCACACCGGTTCGCCAACGGTGATTCTGGCACAGACGGTGAAGGGCTACGGTCTCGGCTCCGCCGAGGCCCGCAACGCCACCCACTCCGAAAAGAAGCTGGCTGACAACGCGCTGTCGGCCTTCCGCACCCGCTTCGACATCCCCATTCCCGAGTCCGCGGCTCGCGACGGCTCGCTGTATCGTCCTGCGGACGACAGCGAAGAGCTGAAGTACATGCGCGAGCAGCGTCGCCTGTTGGGCGGATTCATGCCGACCCGTGAACCCAAGCCCGCCAAAATCGAAACTCCTCCACTGGCGGAGTTCTCGGAGTCGCTGGCCGGCTCGAAAGGGCGCGCGGTTTCGACCACCATGGGCTACGTCAGCATGCTGCGGCAACTGCTGAAAGAACCCAAGGTCGGCAAGCTGATCGTGCCCATTGTTCCTGACGAGGGCCGCACCTTCGGCATGGAATCAATCATCCGCCAGGTGGGCATCTACGCCAGCCAGGGACAGCTCTACAAGCCGCACGACCAGGACATGCTGCTGTACTACCGCGAAGAAAAGAACGGGCAGATCCTGGAAGAAGGCATCACCGAAGCCGGCTCGATGGCGTCCTTTACCGCATCCGGTACCTCGTACTCGAACTACAACGTCATCACAATTCCGTTCTTCACTTACTACTCGATGTTCGGCTTCCAGCGCGTCGGAGATATGGCTTGGGCCTTTGCCGACGCCCGCGGCAGGGGCTTCCTCATGGGCGCCACCGCGGGCCGCACCACCCTCCTGGGCGAAGGACTGCAGCACCAGGACGGCCATAGCCCTGTGTTGGCCAGCACCGTCCCGACCTGCCACGCTTACGACCCGGCGTATGTGTACGAGATTGCCGTCATCGTGCAGGACGGCATGCGCCGCATGTACGAGCTCAACGAAGACCGCTTCTACTACATCACCGTGTACAACGAAGACTATCCGATGCCCGAGATGCCGAAGGGTGTCGAAGAAGGCATCCTGCGCGGCATTTACAAGTTCCGCGAGTCGGCCAAGGGCAAGGCCGTGGTGCAGTTGTTTGGCAGCGGCCCCATCCTCAACGAAGCCCTTCGGGCGCAGGAAATTCTTGCCGAGAAGTATGGCGTGGCCGCCGACGTTTGGAGCGTCACCAGCTACAACGAACTGCGTCGCGACGCGCTGGCCATCGAGCGCTGGAACCGCCTGCATCCCGGGGAGCCCGAGAAGATGCCGTACATTCTCGATGCAATCAAGGGTGCGCAGGGACCGATTATCGCAGCGACCGACTACATGAAGGTCGTGCCCGATCAGCTCGCACCGTGGCTGGGCGACCGCCTGGTTACGCTGGGAACCGACGGCTTCGGGCGCAGTGACAACCGCGAGCATCTGCGGCGGCACTTCGAGGTGAACGCCGAATCCATCGCCACGGCGGCTCTGTCGCGACTGGCGCGTGACGGCAAGTTCGATGCCAAGAAAGCGAAGAAGGCATTCGAGGAACTCGGCGTCGCGACCGAAGGTGCCGATCCCGCGGGGCTGTAAGAAGCTGAAAGCAACTTGCAAGCAGCAGGGTACGGCTCACTCCGTGCCCTTTTCTTATTCAGATCACCAGCACCGCTGCGCCGTCGATCGCGTCGCGCTTCACCGCCAGCAGTGCCTCATTGGCCTCGTCTAAGCGAAACGCTGTTACCTTCGGCTTCATCCCAATTTCAGCGGCGATTTGCAGAAAATCTCGGGCATCGGCCCGCGTCATGTTGGCCACGCTGCGTAGCTGGCGCTCTCCCCACAACAAGCGGTCATAGTCGAATTCGGGCACGCGGTCCAGATGGATGGCGTTGATGGCCACCACGCCGCCTTTGCGCAGGCTGCCGAGCGCGGCAACTACCACATCACCGCTGGGTGCAAACGTGACCGCGCGATCAAGCTCGACGGGCGGCTTATCGGTTTCAGCGCCCACCCATTTTGCGCCGAGCGACTCCGCCAGCTTGCGATGCGACTCGCCCCGCGTCGAGACATACACCTCGCACTTCCAGGCATGCAGCACTTCAATCGCCAGATGCGCCGAGGCCCCGAAGCCGAACAGGCCCACACGCTCGCCGGGCTGCACACCCGCCACCCGCAAACTGCGGAAGCCAATGATGCCGGCACAAAGAAGCGGTGCGGCGGAGAGATCATCGAGCGCAGCCGGCAGCGGGAGGACGAAATCGGCGCGGGCCGCTGCGAACTCGGCGTAACCTCCGTCCACGCTGTAGCCAGTGAAAGTAGGAGCGTCGCAGAGGTTCTCCATGTTGTGACAGCAGTACCAGCACGAGCCGTCAGTACCGCCGATCCAGGAGACTCCGACGCGCGTGCCCAGCGGCAACTCGGACGTCGCGCCGCCGATTACCTCGCCGACGATCTGATGGCCCGGCACCAGCGGCGAGCGCCGTACCGGCAGTTCGCCTTCTGAAATGTGCAGATCCGTGCGACAGACGCCGCAAGCCCGAACTTTCAGCAACACCTGTCCTGGCGCGATGTTCGGCTGTGCGATGTCTTCGATCCGCAGCGGGCGCTCAGCGATAGCTGCGGGCTGGTTTAGGACGGCGGCCTTCATCGCGTGCGCCTCCGCGACGATTGTAGAGCCTGCGTGGGAGTCGAACGGCACATCACATCTCTGAGTGACTGGCTTCACTGCGGCAAGCTGGCCGAGAGCAGATGATGGCACTAAAGTGCTTGTCCCGTGAGATGAGCCTTTGAGTTCTGCCGAAAAGAGGTGCTTATGCTGGGTCTTTCCTCACGTTCTATTCGTTGGGTTCTTCTCCTGCTCATGCTCCTTGCTGTCTCGGCCACGGTGTTGCTGTCGGCCGCCAAGAAAGTCCAGATCAACGCCGACGCCTTGGCGATGTTTGCTCCCCTGCCCTCGGAGATGACCTCATTACAGAACCCCATCACCGACGCCAAAGTGAAGCTGGGCCGTATGCTGTATTACGACCCGCGCCTTTCGGCCAACCAGAAAATCTCTTGCAACACCTGTCATCCGCTTGATGCCTACGGCGCGGAACAACAAACTGTCTCCACCGGCTTCCACGGCCAGAAAGGCTCGCGCAACGCGCCCACGGTCTACAACGCCGCAGGGCACTTCGTGCAATTCTGGGATGGTCGTGCCCCCACCATTGAAGAACAGGCGAAGGGTCCCATTATGAATCCCGTCGAGATGGCCATGCCTTCGCACGTTGCCGCTGTGACCGTGCTCAAGTCCATGCCGGAGTACATGACGCTCTTCGAGCAGGCGTTCCCCGGCACCCCGGATCCCATCACCTACGACAACATGGCGAAGGCCATTGGCGCCTTTGAGCGCGGCCTCGTGACACCTGCTCGCTGGGATGCCTTCCTGGAGGGTGACCAGAATGCCCTGTCCGATAAAGAAAAAGAGGGCTTCAACACGTTCGCCGCGATTGGCTGCCAGTGGTGTCACAACGGCCCGTATGTCGGCGGTGGCGTATTTCAAAAACTCGGCGTTACGAAGCCGTGGCCCGATCAGAAAGACACCGGTCGCTACCAGGTCACCAAGGCGGAAGAGGACAAGATGGTCTTCAAAGTACCGTCGTTGCGCAACATCGACAGGACCGGCCCGTACTTCCACGATGGTTCTGTGCCGACGCTCGACCAGGCCATCCGCAACATGGGCGCGTACCAGCGTGGTGCCAATCTCAGCAACGCGCAGATCAAGTCGATAGAAGCCTGGATGGCGACTCTGTCGGGAACCATTCCCGCCGGCTACATCCAGAAGCCTATGCTGCCGAAGAGCACCCCGCAGACGCCTCCACCTGCGGGAGAATAGACCGGCCGACAAGATAGGGTGCGTTTAGGCATGAAAGCCCGAGCTTACGACTCGGGCTTTTTGCCAGACTGGCTACCGTTCGGCCAAGCGGCGAGCCTGTACGGCACCGGAATTGTGCACTCGCGATATACTCTCAGGAATTTCCCGCGGCTTGTGACACTGGCAAAGTCCGAGTGCTATGATGCCGACACGTGCGGAAAGCATCATGGCGGGCCGTCTTGCGCCGCAGACCGCGCATAGCCAGGGGGCAACACCGAAAACGTGCCGAGCGAAAGACAGGTGAAGTGGTCGCAACTCCGGGTTGGTCTGACCGTCATCATTGCCTGCGTTACGCTGGCGATCCTGATCTTCTTGATGACCGGCACCACCGGCCTCTTCACCAGGAAGATTAGGGTTCGCGCCTACGTCGATAATGCCGGCGGGCTGCGTGTCGGCGCTCCGGTTCGTCTGGAAGGCGTCGACATCGGCAACGTCACCGGCATCCGCGTCGTGCGGGACCCGGCGCGTCGGCTGTCTCCCGTCGAAGTCCTGATGAAGATCACGACCAAGTATTCCGACACCATGCGGTCGGACTGTGAAGCCTCTTTGAACACCGCGGGCGTGCTCGGAGAAGTGTTCGTTGATCTGGATTGCCGCGCGGCCAAGGGTGGGCCGCTGGTGAACGGCGCCGAGTTGCCCACACGAGAGGTCGCGCAACTGCAAGATGTTGTCCGTGCCAGCCAGGGCACGCTGCAAAACGTCGACACTCTGGTGAAAAGAATGGACAGCATTCTGTCGTACGTACAGAGCGGGCAGGGTTCGATCGGCAAGGTCATCTACGACCCCGCGCTGTTCGATCGCGCCAACGACATGCTCACCCAGATGCAGCGTGTTGTGGCGCAGGCGAATTCGCAGCAGGGCAGCATCGGCAAGCTCCTCAACAGCGACGAGCTGTACAACAAGTTGAATTCGGCGGTCGACAGTCTGAACAAGGTAATCGACGAGATCAACCAAGGCCATGGTACCGCGGGCAAGTTCATCAAAGACCCGGCGCTTTACGACAACGCCAACCAGACGCTGGCCAAGGCCAACCAGTTGATGACGGACATCAATGCCGGCAAGGGAACTCTGGGCAAACTGGCGAAAGACGAGGCGCTGGCGAAGAAGCTCGATGAAACGATCACGCGGCTCAACACCATCCTCGACCGGCTGGAAAAAGGCGAAGGCACCGCCGGTAAGCTCCTTGTGGACCCGTCTTTGTACAACAATGCCGACGCCACCCTGGCTTCCACCCACGAGCTGATCGAGGCGATCAAGAAGGACCCCAAGAAGTACCTCACCATTCACCTGAAGATTTTCTGACGCTCAACTCCTCGATTCGGTGCTGCGAAGCGCTTGATGTCGTGTAGGCCATCACTACATCCCGATGAGTTGACGCGTGACGATATAGCTCCGCGCCAGTCTTACTCTCAAGATCGGAGCAGAGCAATCACTCAGCCTATGCACGCTCTGCGGCCACTAAGTGATCGCTATGCTGGTCTTGTGCGATGTGGTCGAGATTGGTTCTGAACCTCAGTCGGGCCTGCTCCTTCGGCTTTCCCTTCGCGTTCCACTAAGTCGCAAGAAGTTTCACAGGTCTTCTATCCGCAAAAACCTAAAGTGCTCATTCTTCAAAGGATGCGCATTTTTCCGAATGGAACGCGAATTGCCTCGAAGAGAGTGTGAGTTCGCGGGGGACTTAGCCAGAAGCCGGCTGGAGTGCTCGTACGCAGGTTTCGGAGTAGGCAAGTCGGATTGCACCCTATTGCGCCACTCACAATGCAAGATGCGTAATTCAGGTTCGCTAGGCGGGTTCGGTAGGCGGGTTCCGCGCGGATTAGTGCGTCACTTCGAGTTCTGTGTGGTCGCCTCCGTATTTGCGCTTGGAGAGGAATCTCGCGGTGTTCCTTGCGATGCAATGTGAAGGAATCCGTTTTCTCAAATCAACTCGACTTTCGTGACCAACGAAGATCGACTAGCAGTGCGGGTGAATGCCTGGCACAAATTGGAGGAAACATGAAGAAAGTATGTTTTGTACTGGCCTTGGCGCTGGTCTTCGGCACCGCAGCGGCACAGGCGGCGACGATAACCCTTACCTTCGAAGGCCTGGGAGATCAAACCCCGGTCGGCAACTATTACGGCGGCGGCGCCGGTCCTAATTATGGCATCACATTCGGCCCAGACGCGTTGTCGATCATCTCAGGCTGTTGCGGAGGCAGCGGCAACTTTTCCGGATCCCCAACCATGCCGACGATCCTGTTTTTCCTGACTGGCCCTGGCGACATTATGAATGTCCCCGCCGGCTTCACCACCGGGTTCTCTTTCTACTATTCGGCCATCAATGCGCCGGGTGTCGTGGATGTGTACGATGGTCTTAATGGCACCGGCACCCTGCTGGCGTCGCTCGCACTTCCGGTGACTCCGTCCGGAGGGGCTCCGGAATGCACTTACGGTGCATTTTGTCCTTGGTTCCCGGTTGGCGTAACCTTCAACGGAACCGCGATGTCCGTCAACTTCAGCGGAACAGCTAACCAGATTGGTTTCGACAACATTACCCTGGGTTCAGCAACACCTACCCCTGGCACCCCGGAACCGGGCACGCTGGTTATGTTCGGCTCGGGTGTAATTGGTCTGGCGGGACTGCTTCGTCGCAAGTTCAACGTCTAGTTGCAAATATTGCAAGCCATCTGCGCCGGAGCCTCGTGCTCCGGCTTTTTCTTCTCTTCTAGCAGAAGTCGCCATCCCGGCTGCGATGTTTTAACCCCGCCAGCCCATACTGCTTTAGTTGTAGTCAAGGGGCTTTGAGTAACGGTTGCTACTCTAAAGTTGCAACGTTTTGCAGTTACACCGCCTTCGCACTCACGGACTTTCATGTTAAGTGACTGATTAGAATGAATCCACTGGTGCTACAGCGGCTACTGCTGTTTGGCCAATCAACTGCTCGTCGTTCAACTGCGCCGCCGGACTGGCCGTCGCAAGCTGTCCTGGAGCTTAACCACTTCGTCTGGTCAATAGCCGGAGCCTCGTGCTCCGGCTTCTTCTTTCCCGGCACCAATCGGTTCTGGCGTGATCTTCCACCGAAGTAGGGCGCTCTCCACCACGAATTTCTCAGTGCTGCCAGTTTGTAGTAGTGTGTTTGGTTGGAGATTCGGGGTTCTGTCGTCTCCTTCCGGGCGTCCGCTGCCCACCATATATTCAAAGCGTCCTGCGCAGGCTACCCGCCTGCCGCCCGACGACAATTCATGATACGAGGCATCCATGTCATTGCGTACTCTCTCCGTTCTCATGTTGTTGTGTGCCGCGATTCTCTGTTCCGCGCAAACACCAGCCAATTCCCCTGCGCCCAAGCCACTCCCTAGTTTTGACCTCACGGCGATCGATAAGACCATCGACCCCTGCGTGGACTTCTACCGGTACGCCTGCGGCAACTGGATGAAGGACAATCCCGTGCCGCCCGACAAGTCTCGCTGGGGCCGTTTCGACGGTCTGGCCGAGCAAAACCTCTACGTGATGCGCGACATCCTGGTGCAGGCGCAGGCCCCCGGCCAGCACAGCCCCACGGAGAAGATGGTGGGCGACTTCTACACTGCCTGCATGGACGAGGCGACCATCGAGAAGAAGGGCACAGCCCCGCTCACGCCGCAACTGGCGCAGATCGACTCGGTGAAGACCAGGCAGGACCTGGTGAAGCAGATCGCCTACATGCACCAGCACGGAACCTCGGCGCTGTTTGCCTTCTATGGTCAGCCGGACATGCACGATTCCAACGCGACCATCGCCTACATCGACCAGGGCGGAATTACCCTGCCCGACCGCGACTACTACATCAAGGACGACGCCAAGTCGGTTGAGACGCGCCAGAAGTATCTGGAACACGTGCAGAGGATGTTCGTTCTCGCGGGCGATAAGCCCGACGTCGCCGCCGCCGAAGCCAAAACGGTGCTGGCGATTGAAACCGGACTGGCGCAGGCATCCATGGACCGCACCGAACGCCGCGATCCCAAGAAGCGCGACCATAAGATGACCGTCGCCGACATCAACGCCACAGCGCCGAACTTCCTGCTGACCGATTACTTTGCCGGCAACGGTTCGCCGAAGTTCAGCACGCTCAACGTCGGCAACCCCGACTTCTTCAAGCACGTCAACACGCAGTTGGACACCATTTCGTTGGCTGACTGGAAGACCTACCTGCGATGGAAGACGATCAACAATCAGGCCCCGTTGCTGACCAAGGCGTTCTTCGACGAATCGTTCGACTTCAACGGCAAGTACATGTCCGGCCAGAAGGAACCCGAAGCGCGTTGGAAGCGCTGCGTGAAAGCCACCGA
>Ga0207761_1000473_pt1 | contig 14106 bp, 10 predicted proteins | sample LuqExpMetageno34_FD_187792 | JGI IMG/M metagenome (GOLD analysis project Ga0207761, IMG submission 187792) | Tropical forest soil microbial communities from Luquillo Experimental Forest, Puerto Rico - Sample 34 (SPAdes) | ecosystem: Environmental > Terrestrial > Soil > Tropical forest ... | reverse complement strand
GTTGAAGGACATCTCGATCGCAATCAAGAACGATCAACTGGTCATTAGGGGGAAGCTGCACAGCAAGGGGGATGTTCCATTTGAGACGGCCGGAACGCTGAGTGCCGAGCCGGACGGCCGGCTCCGGATGAATACAGAGAAATTGAAAGCAATGCACGTGCCGGTGAAAGGCGTGATGGGACTGTTCGGTGTCGACCTGGCGAAGATCATCAATACCACCAAAATTGCCGGCATGGATACCGACAAAAATGATTTGCTTTTGGATTTGGGAGAACTGTTGCCACCGCCGCATATTCGAGGAAAGCTGAACGGCGTGCGGCTCTCAAACAACGCGATTGTCACCACCTTCGGAAACGGGGGCAAAACCAGTGGCGAAGGGAAAGAGGCCGGCAATTTCATGCGCTTTGAGGGGAATCGCGTGCAATTTGGAAAGCTGACGATGGAGAATACCGACTTGACGCTGATTGATCTGGACCCGGGAGATCCGTTGGATTGGGATCAAGATCATTACAAGGAGCAGTTGGTGGAAGGGTATTCGAAGATTAAGGAGAATTTTGGCTTGCAGACGTATGTGAAGGATTACGCGAAGTTGAAGCTGCCGTCACAGACGAAGGTGGCGGCGATTCCACAGAATTAGGGCCGATTGCTGGTCAGCGGGAGAAGCCATGAAAAAACGGATGCTGCGTGCGGCGGTACTGCTCTTGTGTGCAACGGCGACCTGCTTTGGCGACGACAAAAAGAAGGAGGAAACGCCCAAGCCGGCGCAGACCGTGGAGGAACTGCGCGGACAGCTGGAAAAGATCCTCAAGGACACCCATACGCCGGGGGTGTCGGTGGCCATTGTGAAGAAAGATGGGCCGGAGTGGATGGCGGGAGTGGGGGTGGCAGACGTGGCGGCAAATCGCCCGGTGACCGCGAACACGCTGTTTCGGATTGGCTCGACGTCAAAAGCGTTCGCGTCGATGTCGATCTTGCTGCTGGCGCACCAGGGAAAATTGTCGCTGGGCGATCCAGTGAAGAAGCTGGTGCCGGAAATCTGGTTCGAGAACAAATGGGAAGCGACCAACCCGGTGCGGGTAGTGCATTTGCTCGAGCACACGACAGGTTGGGATGACATGCACGTGCGCGAATACGCGAAGGATGCGGCGGGGATGTCGCTGAAGGAGGGTCTGGACTATGACCACCATTCGCGGACATCGCGATGGCCACCGGCGACGCGGATGGCGTACTGCAATTCGGGTCCGGCGGTGGCGGGGTACGTTGTGGAGAAGCTCAGCGGCCAGCGATTCGAGGATTTTGTGGCGCAGAATTTGTTTCAGCCGATTGGGATGAAGACCGCGACGTATTTTCCGCCGTCCGACGCCGCGGCAATGACGGTGCTGTATCACGGCGATGGAAAAACGCCATACCACTACTGGAACATCCTGTTGCGGCCGGCGGGGGCGATCAACGCGTCGGCGAACGACATGGCCGCGTACGTACAGTTTTATTTGAATCGCGGCACCGTGAATGGTGCGCCTGTGCTTCCGAGCGCGGACATCGACCGGATGGAAAGTCCGCAGACAACCTGGGCGGCAAAGGAAGGCTTGCAGCCAGGTTACGGACTGAGCGACTACTGGAGCTTCCACGATGGGTTCGTCTACCACGGGCATAACGGCGGCGTGGAAGGCGGGCTGACGGACATGTCCTACATGCCGGAGTACGGCGTGGGCTATTTCTACAGCATCAATTCCGGAAACGGGGACGCGTTCGAAAAGATCGGGAAAGCGATCCGCGCTTACCTCACCAACAAACTACAGAAGCCAGTAGTGCCGGCGGTGGGGACGATTCCCGCCAATGCGGCGGAGTATGTTGGCTGGTATGAGCCGAACTCGCCGCGTGTGCAACTCTCCTTCTTTCTTGAGCGATTGATGGGATTGACGCACGTCGGGTTTGCGGACGGCAAAATGTCCATGAGGAATCTGGGGGGAAAAGAGGCCTTTGTCCCCGCAGGTGGTGCGGAATTCCGGTATCTTCCGAAGAAGGAGTCGCCGGAGCCGGTGGCGACGACGATGCTGCTGGCGCCCAAGGACGGGGTGCTCTATCTGCAAGCCGGCGCGGGGACGACGATGAAGAAGATATCCACGGCATACGCAGTGGCGGAAATTGCGCTGACGGGCTTTGTAGCGCTGGCTGTGATTGCGATCGGGCTGTACGCTCCGTTTTGGATCTTGGGAGGGTTGAGCCGAAAGAGGCGGCGGCCGTCGGAACGGGCAATGCGGCTTTGGCCACTTGTGGCGGTGCTGAGCCCGGCTGTGTTCGTGGTGATTTTTATCGTGAGTTCCGAGGACATCATCGGGAAGATGGGTAATGTGACGGGAGCGTCGGTGGGGTTGTGTTTGATGACGATCGTGTTCGCGATCGCGGTGCTGGCCAGCGGGATATCGGCATGGCGGGCGCCGGCGGAGAGTGTCCGGCCCGGAGTGCAGAGATTCTCGAGGATTGTCAGCGTGGCGTTGCTGATTCTCCTCGTGTACTTGGCGTTTTGGGGAATGATCGGGTTGCGGACCTGGGCGTAGAGGCTGCCCTCTGAGCCTGAGCGGCCCGCCTCAGAAGGCGGGCCCTACAAATCGCACAGTACGATTCCTACCCATCGGCTCATGCGATGGTGGCATTGGCCGAAAAAGCGGCGATGAATCGCCGCACTCCAAAGGTCGCATATAATTGCGGGTCGGTGTCGAAAGCCGGGCACGATTGATCGTGCCCCTACGCGGAAGGCTGAAATGGCGAAGGCGGCAATGGCGAAAGCGAACGGAAAGACCAAGAAGGAAGCGGAGAAGCTGCGCGAGCAGATCCGGCGCCACGAGTATTTGTACTACGTACAAGACGAGCCGGAGATTTCGGATGCGGCGTTCGATAAGTTGATGAACCGGCTGAAAGAGTTGGAAGCCGAGCATCCGGGGCTACAGACGCCGGATTCTCCGACGGTTCGTGTGGGAGGAACGCCGCGAGAGGGCTTCAGCACCATACGGCACGCCCGGCCGATGCTGAGTCTGGACAATGCGTTTTCCTACGACGCGCTGAAGGATTGGGACCGACGGGTGCGCGAAGGAACGGGCAGGCTGGTGATCGAATATATTGCCGAGCACAAATTCGATGGGCTCAGCATTTCGTTGCAATACGAAAGAGGTTTGCTCGTGCGCGGAGTGACCCGCGGCGATGGGACGACCGGCGAAGATGTTACGCCGAATGTGAGAACCATCCGGTCGGTTCCGTTACAAGTGGATCTGGACATTCTGAAAAAAGTGAAGCTGCCAGCGGCATTCGAAGTGCGCGGCGAAGTGATGATGACCAAGAAGGCCTTCCTGGCGCTGAACAAGCAGCAGGAAGAGATTGGCGGGAAGATTTTCGTCAATCCGCGAAATTCGGCGGCGGGAGCGGTGCGCGTGCTGGACCCGCGAATCACCGCGCAGCGGAAGCTGGATTTTTTTGCCTACTACCTCTACGTGGATAGGAAAGTGCCGTTCGCAAAGCATTCCGATTCGCTGCTGGCGCTGAAGCAGATGCGGTTTCGCGCGTCGGATGACTGGAAATTGTGCGATGGGATCGATGAGGTCGTTAAGTATTGCGAAGCCTGGGACGAGAAGCGCGAGAAGCTGCCTTACGAGATCGATGGCGTGGTGATCAAGGTGAATGCCACGGCGCAGCAGAATGAGTTGGGGTTTACGTCGAAATCGCCGCGCTGGGCGATTGCGTTCAAGTACCCAGCGCGCCAAGAGCAAACGGTCGTGAACGACATTATTGTGCAGGTGGGAAGGACGGGGACGCTCACGCCGGTGGCGGTGCTCGAGCCGGTGCAGGTCGGCGGCGTAACGGTGAGCCGGTCGACGCTGCACAACATGGACGAGATCGGCCGGCTAGGCTTGCAGATTGGGGACACGGTGCTGATCGAGCGCGCGGGCGAAGTGATCCCGCATGTATTGAAGGTTGTCAAAGAAGGGAAGGGGCGGCGGCCCTTCAAGATGCCGGCGAAGTGTCCGGTGTGCGGCAGCGCGATCCACCGCGTGGAAGGGGAAGTGGCGTACCGCTGCGTGAATTCGGCGTGCCCGGCGAAGTTGAAGGAGTCCGTGCAGCATTACGCAGGGCGCCACGCGATGAATATTGACGGGCTCGGCGAAAAGATTGTGGACCAATTGGTGGAAAAGCGAATGGTGAAGGACATCGCCGATTTGTATTCGTTGAAGGTAGACGAAGTTGCGGAGTTGGAGCGCATGGGGGAAAAGTCAGCGCAGAATTTGATTGATGAGATTGACGGTAGCAAGAAGCAGCCGCTGGACCGGCTGATCTACGCATTGGGGATTCAGTTTGTGGGCGAGCGTACGGGGCAGTTGCTGGCGGAAGATTTTTCGTCGGTGGATGAGCTGGCGGCGGCTTCGGCAGAAGAACTGGAGAACGTCCCGGAAGTCGGGCCGAAAGTCGCGCAAAGCATCACCGAGTTTTTCAGCGAAGCGGCGAATCGCAACGTGATCAAGAAGCTGAACAAAGCCGCTGTGCGGCCCCGCGCCGAAAAGCGTGAAGTGAAGAGCAATAAGCTAGAGGGCAAGTCGTTCGTGTTTACCGGCGGGCTGGCGAACCGTTCGCGGGAAGAGGCCGGTGCGCTGGTAGTGGAAAATGGCGGGAAGGTCATCGGGTCTGTAAGCAAGAAGACAGATTATGTGGTGGTGGGAACCGATCCGGGGTCGAAGTATGACAAGGCGAAGGAGTTGGGCGTGACGATTCTGGATGAGCGGGAGTTCGAGAAGCTGATCGGAGTGAAGTAATGGGAGCATTGCTTAAGCAGAGCGTTTTCCCTTTCGGCTACGATAGAGTTTATAGACCCACGGCACAACCACGATGTAGATGTACCCTGCAGTCAAGAACGCACTAATAGCTCTCTGAGCCCAAAGTGGCACTGGCTGAACCCTGGTCGGAGCTGGCGTACTGCGCCAATGGAAGCCGTAGCGCCCCAAAAAAGCGGGCAGAAGGAAATGTAACGCCACAAGGAAGAGCGCTATGCCCGCCAACAGCTTGAGCACATAGGTCTGCGAAAAACTGCCTGGAGTGCGTGATGTTGAGCCGTCTCGGCAAAGGACCAGAATGTAGTGATCTTCTTTGGAAAGTTCTCCAATCGCCTTCTTCCACCGGTGAAGCGCTTCGAGATTCTCTTTTCTTATTCGCTGATAAGCGTGGTGCATCAGCTTCGAGGTTTTCGCCTCATAATCGTTAATATCGTACTCGGCTTCGAAAGCGTCGTTCAACGCGATTGGATCTTCGGGACAGTCTCCGATTCGGTGAAGTACATCATGCGGCGCTCGAGATCGGAAAAGGGAACATGTTCGAGCGCGGCTTGTTCAACGGTTTGTTGGACTAGGAATTCCTTCGCTTCGCGGACATTCATTACAGCGATAGTACAACGCGGTACCGTCAACCAGAAGTGACCTCCTTTTGCAGCAGCGGCGCGGTATAATGGTAGTGCGGGTGAGCTGGATGATCGCTGGCTTGCCTTGAACGCTGCGGGACGAGGGGTAAGCCCTTCGGCTCCCTGCGGCGCCTCAGGGTAAACGGGAGGAAAGTCCGGACACCACTTCGCAGGTGGAGCGGGCCAGTCTAAAGACCGGCCACTACACAGGCGGAGTAGGGCAACGCGCCTGGTAACGCCAGGGGAGCTGTAGCATAGACTTCAGTCTGTGCGGGTTCGACGCGAGGATGGAATACGCGCGCAAGCCGCAAGACATCAGCACAGGCTAAAGCCTATGCTACGGTTCACGGAAAGTGCCACAGAGAACATACCGCCAGCGGAGCGCAACCCGGTGATAGCCCGAAGGAAAACCTTCGGGATGTCGACGCATGGTACGCACGCCGGTAAGGGTGAAAAGGTGGGGTAAGAGCCCACCGCGCCGTCAGCAATGACGGTGGCAAGGCAAACCCCGCGCGGTGCAAGACCAAATAGGAGGGGAGAGCCGGCCCGGCTCGTTGAGCGCCTTCGAAAGACGGCGATCCCTCGGCGCAGCGTGAGTTGCGCAGGAGGATGGACCCTCGGGTAGGTCGCTGGATCCCGGTCGCGAGGCCGGGACTAGAGGAATGATCGTCGCGGCGCGCTGCTGCAAGGCGGCGTGGCGAACAGAATCCGGCTTACAGGCTCGCCCGCAAAATGAACTCTCCGCATCGCCGTATTCCCATTTGTTTTGTTGCGTCTACCCCAAATACACAACCACACTAAAGCGCGGCGCGCCGGATGTTTATAACTGCGAATATTACTTTCAATTAATAGGTAATTGCGCTAAGGTTACGTTCCTCCTGCAGGGGGCCACATGAAAGAACTGGTGGAGGATATTGCCAAGGCGCTGGTGGATTACCCGGAACAGGTGAGAGTGAATGCGGTGGAGGGTTCGCAGGCGACGGTGCTGGAGCTGCGGACCCATCCCGATGATTTGGGGAAAGTCATCGGACGCGAAGGCCGCACGGCGAAAGCGATACGCACGTTACTGGCCGCGTGCGGAATGAAACTGCGCCGGCGCTTCACGCTCGAGATAATCGAGGAACGCGAAAACAGTCAGAACGCCTGATTCTCAGGCGCCCCGAACGACGGCACACGATCAGCAGTTCTGGTATTTCCAGTGGCGGGTTTTGCCTTCGGCCATCCATTCGATCGCCTGTGCAAGGCGTTTTTGCTTCGTTTCAGCGCGTTTGGCTTCGACGATCCATTCGGCATATTCGCGCTTGCAGCTGGGGCTGAAGTTGGCGAAGGCTTTCGCGGCAAGCTTGTTCTTTTTCAAAGCTGCGGAGAGTTCCGCGGGAATGACAACCGGCTTTGGCTTGCGGTTGGCAGGGCGCTCAATCGATTTCTTCCGTTCGCCGCTGTCTACGAGTTCGGCAGCTTGCCGCAGGTAAGCGAGCATCAACCTGTCGGGTGGCAGGTCTTTCAAGCTGGCAATTCTCCCCAAGGTGCCCATCGCATCGCTGGAGGTGCGACCGTCTTTGGCAAGGATTTTTTTCATCTCGGAACCCCAAAAGCCGAACGCGCAGTGTTGTTTGAATGCCGCCATATGGCAAAGAATCACGCCCTGTTGGATGAAGAATGGCATGCCCCACTTCACGGATTCCGTGGCGCGCGGGCAGGCCTTGTGCATGAGTTCGCGAAGGTGGAGGAGAATGGCCTGGGCAAACGGCGCAGACTTTTCAATGTAGGCGTCGACGCGCGGGTCAGTCTGCTGGTCGGGCATGTTGTTCTCCAGGGGTGAGTGTGGAGCAATATACACAACTGAAAAGGCGTTGGCGAGACGGCGTTGAAAGTCGAATCAGAAACCATATTGGCGGAAGAGGCTTGGCGGCAGGGCTCCATCTCCGCAAAATCGTGTGAGAGAATCGCACCCTCGAGGGGGGCAACCCAGGAATTATGGCGTTCACGTTGCCGACGATTGACGAAGTTCGACAAGCGGCAGAGTCGGTGTATCAGGTCATGCAGCCGACCCCGCAATATTGCTGGCCATTGCTGTGCGAACGCCTGGACGCGGCGGTGTGGGTGAAGCACGAGAATCACACGCCGACCGGGTCGTTCAAGGCCCGGACGGCGGTGGTGTACGCGGAAGAGTTGATGAAGCGCGAGCCGGGTACGCGAGGGCTGATTACCGCGACGCGAGGCAACCACGGACAGTCCGTGGCGCTGGCGGCGAAGCGATTTGGTTTGCCGGCGATTGTGGTGGTGCCGCGCGGGAACAGCCTGGAGAAGAATGCGGCGATGCGAGCTCAGGGAGCGCAGTTGATCGAGTATGGCGCCGATTATCAGGAAGCGCGAGAATATGCGGCTTCACGTGAGGCCGAACTGGGGTTCCATTTTGTGCCGCCGTTTCACCGCGACATCGTGGCTGGTGTCGCGACATATTGGCTGGAACTCTTCTCCGCGTTGCGAGACCTGGAACTGGTCTACGTGCCAATTGGAATGGGGTCGGGGATATCGGCGGCGTCGGCGGTGCGGAATGAGCTGGGATTGAAGAGCAAGATCGTGGGCGTGGTTTCAGAACTGGCGCCGACCTATGCGCGGTCGTTTGAGCAGAAGGCTTGTGTCGAGGCGCCAGTGTCCACGAAGCTTGCGGATGGACTAGCGTGCCGGAAGCCAGATGCAACCGCGCTTGGTGTGTTGTTGGAGAATGTGGAGCGCGTGGTCGCCGTATCAGAGGCGCAGGTGGGTGAGGCCATGCGCATCTTTTTCACGGATACCCACAACGTGGTGGAGGGCGCAGGAGCCGCGGCGCTGGCGGCGGCGCTGAAAGAGAAGCACGTGCTGAAAGGGAAGAAGGTGGCCATCGTGGCTACCGGCGGCAATGTGGATCACGGCGTCTTTGCCCAGGTGTTGCAAGGAACGTTGTAATAACCTCTCCCTTTGTGATTGGAGAACCTGACGCCGGGGCGAGGTTTGGACTAGACTACTGGCGCCGTAGTGCTCCACGAACCAAAGGGGATTCACCATTTATTCGCGAAGAGAGTTGCTAAGGAATGCCACGCTAGGTGCGATGGCCTTGGCCGTGCCGCGTTTACACAGGACCGCTGCGGAGCCGTTTGTTTCGAAACGGCCGCCACCAGGAGAGCGAAAATTTGTTTCGAAAGCGGTAGAAGAACAGATTGCGCGTGTGAAAGCGAAGATCGGCGACACGGAACTCACGTGGATGTTTGAAAATTGCTACCCAAACACACTGGACACCACGGTGAAGACCAGCGAAGTGGGCGGCAAGCCAGACACATTCGTGATTACCGGCGACATCGATGCCATGTGGCTGCGGGATTCAGCCTGCCAGGTGTGGCCCTACGTCAGCCTCGCGAAGGAAGACGCGGATTTGCGGCGGATGTTCCAAGGACTGATAGGCCGGCAGGCTCGTTGTGTGTTGATCGACCCTTATGCCAACGCCTTTCTGCCCGACCCCACCAGCAAGAAAGCCCTTTCGTGGGCCGTGGACGATTTGACGGATATGAAGCCGGGTGTGGCGGAGCGCAAGTGGGAGGTAGATTCCCTTTGTTACTGCATTCGGCTGGCGTACGGCTATTGGAAAGTGGCGGGAGACACAGCGGCGTTCGATGATGAATGGGCCAAGGCCATGCGGCTGATCGTGTCGACGTTTCGAGAGCAGCAGAGGAAGCACGGGCCTGGGCTCTATCATTTCCAACGAAAGACAGAGGTGCCGACGGATACGCAGATGCTTGGCGGATTCGGGAATCCGGCTGTGCCCGTGGGAATGATCTATTCGATGTTCCGGCCGTCTGATGATGCCTGCACGTATCCGTTTTACGTGCCGTCGAATTTATTTGCCGTGATGGTGCTGCGGCAACTGGCGGAGATGGCGACGGAAATCTCGCATGACGCAACGTTCGCCTCGGAATGTAAAGCGCTGGCGAGTGAGGTGGAGGCGGCGCTGCAGAAATATGCGCGGATGAAGGGTGCGACGGGCGAGGAGTTTTGGGCCTTCGAAGTAGACGGTTACGGCAACCAGCTTTTCATGGATGACGCGAATATTCCGGGTTTGCTGGGGCTGCCGTATCTCGGCTGCTGCAAAAGAGAAGATGCGCTGTACCAGCGAACGCGGAAGCGTGCCTTGAGCGAAAAGAATCCATACTACTTCCAGGGTACCGCGGCGTCGGGAATTGGCGGACCTCACGAAGGGCTCAACATGATTTGGCCGATGGCCCTGATTGTGCAAGCGCTCACAAGCAGCGATGGCGCGGAAATCCGTCAATGCTTGCGATGGCTGAAAACGACGCACGCCGGAAAAGGCTTCATGCACGAGTCGTTCGACAAGGACAACCCGGCGAAGTTCACCCGTGAGTGGTTTGCCTGGGCGAATTCGCTGTTTGGCGAACTGATCGTGAAATTGAGCGAAGGGCGGCCAGAATTATTGAAAACAGTTTGAGCTCGGGGAGCCGTGAAATGTCGAGAAAAGTGACGCGAAGGAAGTTTGTCCAGGCGGCGGCGCTGTCGGGATTGGCGGTCGCCACCACGCCGCGCTGGAGTGAGAGAGAAACTGCCGGCGGGGGCAATGCAACAGGTGCGGCGAAAGGGTTCACGCAATTTGTGGATGTGTTTATCGGGACGGGCGGTCACGGGCACACGTATCCTGGCGCCACGGTGCCGTTCGGGATGGTGCAACTGAGCCCGGACACGTTCAACGGCGGTTGGGATCATTGCTCCGGCTATCACCACGACGACACATCGACCATGGGATTTAGCCATACGCATTTAAGCGGGACTGGTGCCGCTGATTTGTTGGACGTGCTGGTGATGCCGGGGACCGGGCCGGTGCGCATCGATCCAGGAAGCTTGGAAAAGCCGGCTGGCAGCTACCGATCCGCTTTTCTCCATACCAGTGAGAGAGCGGCGCCCGGGTACTACATGGTCATTTTGAAAGACTATGGCATCAAGGCGGAATTAACTGCTACCGCGCGCGCTGGAGTGCATCGGTACACGTTCCCCGCGGATCCCACCAGTCATTTCTTGATTGATTTGGCGCACGGGATCATCGATCCACCAAATCGATTGCATACCAACATCCTCTCCTCGGAATTGCGCGTGGTCGGGAATGACACGGTTGTCGGCGGAAGGCGCACAAAAGAGTGGGCCCCCGGCAGGTATATTTTTTTCGCGTTAAAGGTTTCCAAACCATTTGAGTACGCGGAGATCTACGCTGACGACAAGCCACTCGGGCGCGAGGTGAAGCAAGCGCAAGGGACATCTCTGAAGTGTGCGCTTGTGTTTCAAACGAAGCAGGCCGAGACCGTTCTCGTGAAGGTCGGATTGTCCGCCGTGAGTGTTGAAGGCGCGATGAAGAATATGGAGGCTGAGATTCCCGGCTGGGATTTTGATGGCGTGCGCCGCGCGGCCAATGAGGCATGGGAAAAGGAGCTCGGTAAAGTTGAGATCGAGACGACACGCGCGGATCACAGGAAGATTTTCTACACGGCGCTGTATCACTCGTTTGTGGCGCCGACGCTGTTCAGTGACGTGGACGGGCAGTATCGCGGGTCGGACCTGGAGATACACAAGCTGCCTGAAGGCGCGAAGAACTACACAACCTACTCGTTGTGGGATACGTATCGCGCGCTGCATCCCCTTTATACATTGGTGCAGACGGAGCGATTGCCAGATCTGTTAAACACGATGATCTTGATGGCGGAGCAGAGTCCCGCCGGAGTGCCGGTCTGGCCGCTGCAAGCAGTGGAGACTGGCTGCATGATCGGATACCACTCGGCGCCGGTGTTGGCGGAAGCATACGTGAAGGGGATTCGCGGCGTCGATTATGCCAAGGCATACCCATTGTGGCGAAAGCGCGCGATGGACGACGACTATCGCGGCCTCGGCTACTACCGCAAGATGGGCTACATTCCATGCGATCAGGAAGACGAAGCGGTTAGCAAGACCCTTGAGTACGCCTACGACGACTGGGCGGTCGCGCATCTGGCTCGCGCGGCAGGCAGAGATGACGACCACAAGCTGTTGCTGCAGCGTTCGCGCAACTATAAGAACACCTTCGATGGATCGATTACATTCATGCGCGGACGATTGCTCGACGGTAAGTGGGCGGAGCCGTTTGACCCACGCGGTATGGGGCATTCAAAAAAGTGGCGCGATTTTACGGAGAGCAATTCGTGGCAGGCAACGTTCCTAAACCAGCATGATTTGTATGAGTACATGAAGCTTTTCGCCGGAGAAAAGGGGTTCGTCGCAAAGCTCGATAACTTGTTCAATCAGAGTTCGGAGTTGCCTCCTGATGCTCCGCCAGACATTGCGGGAATGGTGGGGCAATACGCGCACGGAAATGAACCGGGGCACCACGTGGCGTATTTGTACGCCTATGCCGGCGAGCACTGGAAGACGCAGGCGCGTGTGCGAATGCTGCTCGAAACCATGCACCACAATGACCCAGATGGGTTAGCAGGTAACGAGGACTGCGGGCAGATGTCGGCGTGGTATGTGCTGAGCGCACTTGGATTCTACGCCGTTGATCCGGTCAGCGGTAATTATGTGTTTGGCGGGCCGCTGTTTGATCGGGTGAGGATTCATTTGGCAGGCGGGAAGGTTTTGGAAATTGAGGCTTTGGGGAATGGGCCCGGAAACATGTACGTGCAGTCGGTGACCTGGAACGGCCAACCGTATATGAAGAGTTGGTTCCGTCATGAGCAGATTGTCGAGGGCGGCAAGTTCGTCATCACGATGGGCGATAAGCCGAACGAGAAGTTTGCTGCGGCGATGGAGAACCGGCCGCCGTCGTTTGCGTAAGGGCGGAGTTTTTGTTTGTGTGGCGGAGGGCGCATTCATGGCGCATGAGGAATCGGCAAAGACCGGCGTCGGCTTGAAACTGGTAATTCGGAACATTGGCTTACTGTTAAGTGGCGACCTGCAGCGACCGCTTCTGGAAGCGGACACAGTTGTTGTGAAAGATGGACGCATTGCCGCGATTGGAAAAGAGAAAGACGTGGATGCTGAGGGTGCGACGAACCTCATCGATGCGAATGGCACCGCACTTGTCCCGGGTTTGATTGATAGTCATGTTCACCCCGTAGCCGGCGACTGGACACCGCGACAAAATCAATTGGGCTGGATCGACTCCTGTTTGCATGGTGGCGTAACTACGATGATTTCCGCAGGCGAAGTGCACATGCCCGGCCGGCCGAAAGATGTCGTGGGGTTGAAAGCGTTGGCTATCACGGCGCAACGATCTTTTGCCGCGCTGCGACCGAGCGGTGTAAAAGTGCTCGCCGGTGCGCCGGTCATTGAACATGGAATGGTCGAAGAGGATTTCAAGTCCCTGGCGGAAGCCGGCGTGAAACTTCTGGGCGAAGTCGGGCTGGGCAGCGTCAAAGACGGGCCGACCGCTCGGCAAATGGTGGGCTGGGCGCGCAAGCACGGCATTCAGAGCACGATTCATACCGGCGGCCCATCGATTCCGGGCTCGAGCCTGATCGACAAGGACGTGGTGCTAACGGCAGATGCGGATGTGATCGGCCATATTAACGGCGGACACACAGCACTTCCCGATGCGCAGATTCGCGCGTTGTGCGAGCAGTCGGAACGCGCGCTGGAAATCGTGCATAACGGGAACGAGCGTGCGGCGCTGTTCACCCTACGAACAGCGAAGGAATTGGGGCAGTTGCATCGCGTGATTCTCGGCACGGATTCACCGGCGGGCTCCGGTGTGCAGCCCCTTGGGATTATTCGTGTGATTGCGGCGCTCTCATCTATCGGCGAGGTGCCCGCGGAGATCGCGTTCTGCTTTGCGACTGGCAACACGGCGCGAATGAGGAATCTGGATTGCGGATTGATCGAGGTTGGGCGCCCCGCGGATTTTGTATTCATGGATGCGCCGCAACATTCGGCGGGAAAGAATCTTCTTGAGAGTGTTCGGCTGGGCGACTTGCCGGGAGTTGGGATGGCGCTAATTGATGGTGTGGTGCGAAGTGAGAGGAGCAGGAACACGCCGCCCGCTTCAAGGCTACCTCAGATTGTGAAGTGATCCGGTGTCCCGCGCTCAAGCGTGCCTATGGCACGCCCTCTAGCAAATGCTGTGCGAACGCAAAAGCGGCGATAAATCGCCGCACTCCAGGAAATTCAGCGCAGGCCGTCTTCGCCCTTGATCTGATCCTTGGTTAGACCGCCGACGCGCGGCAGGGGGCGGCCGCTGTCAGTCACCGCGATTGCGACGAGGATCTCATTGGCACGCGGCGCATCATTCACCCGAATTTCCATTCCATCGAAGTGGCTGCGCACGAACGCAGCATCTTTGTGGCCAAGAGGAATGTCCAGAGTGACGCCGGGGCCGCCGCGTTTTTTTGAAGAGGGAATGAGCGCGGCGCCTTTTCCGAGGACCTTGCGAACGGGCGTGCCAAGTTTCGGATGGAGTATGGCGGCGGCATGTTCCAGTTCACCATTCTCGCCCACCGCTGCGGCTTTGCCGTAACTCTCGGCGGCGGGACCTTGAATGCCGAGTGCGGCGACAGCACGCTCGGTAAGAAGTGTACCCAGCTCTTCGCCGATTTCCATGAGTTCGCTGAGATCCTCCACATATTTGCCCGCAAAGGGATTTTCGATAACAGCGGCAGCGGCGG
>Ga0207761_1000467_pt1 | contig 14167 bp, 16 predicted proteins | sample LuqExpMetageno34_FD_187792 | JGI IMG/M metagenome (GOLD analysis project Ga0207761, IMG submission 187792) | Tropical forest soil microbial communities from Luquillo Experimental Forest, Puerto Rico - Sample 34 (SPAdes) | ecosystem: Environmental > Terrestrial > Soil > Tropical forest ... | reverse complement strand
ACCGCTGCTGGTCGACCTCCCTGACCGACAGCCCGGGCATGACCTCGACGGTTCCCTTGAGATCGACGGGCGTCTCCACCTTGGTGGGCGCCGCGTCCGCCAGCACGACGACGAGCACGTCGACGGGATCCGGGGTCACGACGTCGTCGGTGGCATCGGCATCGGGACGGCGCGGCTCCCCCTGACCCCGACGCGCGTCGCCGGCGCCGCCTGCATCGCCGGTGGCGGTTGCGACCGGTCGTGCGGCGACCCAAGATGGTCGTGACTGCGCACGACGACGCGACGAAGGGAGAGCGCGGCATGGGACTGCTCGACAAGGTCAAGGCGACGGCGGAGGCGGCCACCGAGGCGGCGAAGGACGCGGCGGCGAAGGGTCAGGCGAAATTCGACGAGGTGCAGGCGAAGAAGGGCGCCGACGTCATGCTGCGCGACTTGGGAGCGGCGATCTACGCCACCAAGACGGGCCGGGCCACACCGGCCACCGACGGGGAAGTCGAGCGCCTGGTCGCGGCGCTGCAGGCCCACGAAGCCACGCACGGGCCCTTGACGCTGGCGCCCGAGTCGCCGGCGGCCGCCCCGACGGCGTCCCCCGCGGGTGCCGCGTCAACGCCGCCACCGCCTCCAGCCCCGGAGGCGGGTGACTCGGCGTAGCCCCGACTCTGCCTCCGACGGGACGGACGCCCAGAGGCCGACGGCAAGCCGATCCATGGTTGTGTCTGCAGGGCCGTGGGCTGGTGGTCGGTCGGCCGTGTACACTCGACCACTTCGCCGCGGGGTGGAGCAGTCTGGTAGCTCGTCGGGCTCATAACCCGAAGGTCGGAGGTTCAAATCCTCCCCCCGCCACTCAGAGAAGCAGGTCAGAGGCCTAAATGCAGCGGCTGATCGCGCGGCTCACTTGCCTTCTACCGGCCCTTCTACCGGGTTGAAACCGGTAGAGGCCGCATCGCATATGAGTCCGCCGAACGCACGCGCTGCGTCCGACTGCATGCCTGGCAACTGTTGATAGGTCGCCATGGTGAAACCGGGCGTGGCGTGGCCGAGGCGTTCGCTCACCACCTTGATCGGTACTCGCTCCTTGAGGAGCAGAGATGCGTGAGTGTGTCGGAGATCATGAAGCCGCAGTCGGGGCACATCGGCCACGGCGACGATCCGTTCGAACGTCTTGGAGAAGGCATCGGGGTGAATGGGCGCACCGTTGGGTGATGCGAAGACATAGTCGTCGGTGTCGATGGGGGAGGAGCACTCCGACTGGCGGACCAGGCGCCATTGATGCAGTACACCGATGGTGACCTCGTCGAGGTCGATCGGGCGTCGTGCAGTGCGGGTCTTGCCTGGCGAGTCGTGCAGCACGTAGGCGACCGAGACCAGCGCCCGGCTGACGGCGATCTGGCCGTTCTCGAGGTCGAGATCTCCCCAGCGCAGACCGAGCAGCTCGGACCGTCGCATGCCTGTGTTCGCGGCCAGCCAGAAGCCAGGGAAGAGTCGGTGTGGCCGCGCAGCGGCCAGGAACTGCCGCAATTGTTCGGCATTCCAGGCGCGGAACGGCGCACAGGACCGACGACGCTTCGGAGCTTCGGCATCCTCGGCGACGTTGTGCAGGACTAGCCCTCGCCTGCGGGCGTCACCGAGGGCCTTGCGCAACACCACGTGGATCTCCAAGACCGTCTTTGCTTCGAGTCCTCCTCGACCGTCGCGCCTTCCGCCGGAGATCAACTGCGCATAGAGCGCCTCCAGCTGCTCGCCACGGAGCCGGCGTAACGACGCGGCCCCAAGCTTCGGCACGACATGGAGCTCGAGCAGGCGTCGATATCCGTCCCACGTACTCGGACGCAGACTGAGCTGCTTTGCAGGTAACCACTGTCGGAGGAGGAAGTTTGCGAGCGTTGGTCCAGGCTCACGCTCTATTTGGGCGGCGCTGCCCGCGAGCCTGGTTGCCAGAGCTTCAGCCTCTTCACGAGACGTGCCGGCGGGATACCAGCGGCGTCGCTCCCGGCCCGAGAGAGGGTCCCTTCCCTCGTAGATCACCGCGTAGAAGCGGTTGCCCTTCTGTGCCACGTAGCCCTTCACGATGACCTCCCTCGTCTCCAACAGGGCTGACGACCCGGTGGAAGAGACGGTAGAAGGAGGACTTAATCCGTGGTCAGGGCGAAGGGCAGCAGGTCGTCAACCCCAAGCTCGAGGATTCCAATCCTCCACCTCGCCGAATCAGCAGGTCACGGTCGTTCCGATTTCCGGCTCCAGTCAGCGAACCAATGTCCTCGAGGGCGCCGATCCGGCGCGCCAAAGCATCGTTTGGTTTCCTGATCGATAGATCAAATATATTGTTAAATAGCTGATCGCATGATTAAGTTGCTTCGATGACGACAACCGAGAGGGCGACCTTAGTGAGCCGGGCAAGGAGAGCCACACGGCCTTCGGCCGACGCCACGCGGGACCGCATTTTGGACGTGGCCTTGGACCTTTTCTCCGAGCTGTCCTACGACGGTGCGACCACAAGAGAGATTTCCAGCCGTGCCGGCGTCACGCAGCCGTTGCTCAACTACCACTTCAGCTCGAAGGACGAGCTCTGGCGGGCGGCTGTCGAGCGCCTGTTCGAGGCGCTCGACACCTCCATGAGCGATCGCGCCCAGGGCCTGCGCGGAGTCGACGAACTCACTATGGCGCGCCTATTGGTACGTGAGTTCGTGACCTTCTCGGCGACCCACCCACAGCTGCACCGGATTATCACTCAGGAGTGCAAGACGGACGGGCCACGCATGGACTGGCTCGTCGAAGAGCACGTCCGCCCCTGGTTCGAATTGGCGACCGCACTCTTCGAAGGACTCGTCGAACGTGGTCACGTACCCGCGATTCCGGCCGCACACCTCTACTACATCCTCACCGGCGCAGGTCCGACGATGTTCGTGCTCGGGCCCGAATGCCAGCGGCTGACAGGGATCGACCCAACCGCTCCCGAGGTGATCGAGGCACACGCGGACGCCGTCTGCCTGCTGCTGTTCGGGCAATGAGGAAGGAGATCACTCATGCGACATGACATCGAACTCGCTTATCTCGGAATCGAAGTGCCCGAGCCGGACAGTTTGACAAAGTTCTTCTCCGAGGTGATCGGCCTCCTACCCGGTGAGGACGACGGACCAGAAGGCACCATCACCTGGCGAAACGACGGTAAGGCGCACCGCGTTCTCGTGCACCACGGTCCGGCCAACGACGCTCTTTATGTTGGCTTCGAGTCGGTCGACTCCGCCGCATTCGACCGGGCTGTTGAGCGCCTCAAGGTGGCAGAAGTCGAGGTTCGGATCGGTTCCGACGACGAGTGCAAAGCCCGTAGGGTCAGCCGGCTCGTCTCGACCGTTGCGCCGTGGGGCGTGGCAGTCGAGCTCGCCGAGGGCCTTGAGCGTGCCCTCACGCCCTTCGCCTCACCGTTGGTCGCAGGAGGTTTTCTCACCGAGGGCGTTGGCTTCGGCCACGCGGTGTTTGCGACAACGGCGTTCGAGGAGTCGCACGTCTTCGCCACCGAGGCACTCGGCCTGGAGCAGTCGGACTGGCTCGAGATGGAGATCGCAGAAGGCATCGAGCTCGAAGTCCGCTTCTACCACTGCAATCCGCGCCACCACACCCTCGCGCTGGCTAGGGCACCTTTCGAACTACCCCAGAAGCTGCACCACTTCATGGTCGAGACCAAGGCGCGCGACGACGTCGGCTACGCCTTCGATCGCGCGTGGGCGTCAGGCCTGCCGATCCCCAACGGCCTGGGTCGTCACGACAACGATCGGATGTTCAGCTTCTACGTCGCCAGCCCGGCCGGCTTCATGGTCGAGGTGGGTTACGGCGCCCGGGTAATCACCGAGCCCTGGGACGACGACCAGCGCTACGACCGGATCAGCATCTGGGGACATCAGCCTCTGCGCCAGCCATGAGCCCGACCGTGGGGAGTGCTGGACTCGACGCCGAGGTGACGATCGTCGGGTTCGGTCCGACGGGCAATGTCCTCGCCATCTTGCTCGCCCAGCGCGGGCATTCGGTCATCGTGCTGGAACGCTGGCCGGTTCCCTATCCGATGCCCCGAGCGGTGCACTTCGATGACGAGGTCGGCCGCATCCTCCAGTCGTGCGGCATCGGGGACGGGCTGCGTTCGCTCATCGAGCCGGCCGATATCTACGAGTGGCGCAACGGCGAAGGGACCACCCTGCTGCGCTTCGGCCGATCCGGCAACGGACCCTCCGGCTGGCCGGTTTCGTCCATGTTCAACCTGCCCGCTCTCGAAGCGATGCTCGAACACCGAGCGAGCAAGCTCAACAGCACGAGGTGCGTCGCGGCGTCGACGTGGTCGGGGTCGACGTACACGACGACAGCGTGGAGTCTGTGGAGGACGATGGGAGTCGGATCAGAGCCCGCTACCTGGTGGGCTGCGACGGGGCCAACAGCTCGGTGCGCTCTCTCGCTGCCTTGCCGGTCGTCGATCTGGGGTTCTTCTACGACTGGCTCATTGTCGACGTGGTCATGGGCGACGAACGCATCTTCGATCCAGTCAATCTGCAGATCTGCGACCCTTACCGCCCGACCACCGCAGTGTCGGGTGGCCCCGGACGCAGGCGATGGGAGTTCATGCGGCTCCCGCACGAGTCGCTCGAGGAGCTCAACGACGAGCGCCGCGCCTGGGAGCTGCTCGCCTCCTGGGGAGTTACTCCTGACAACGCCACCCTCGAGCGCCATGCCGTCTATACCTTCAACGCTCGGTACGCGGAGCGTTGGCGAGCGGGCCGTGTGCTGCACGCCGGCGACGCGGCGCACCAGATGCCCCCCTTCGCCGGTCAAGGCATGTGCGCGGGGCTGCGCGATGCTGCCAACCTGGCCTGGAAGCTCGACCTGGTCCTCGGCGGAACGACTTCCGAGGCTCTGCTCGACTCCTACGAGGAGGAGCGGCTCCCGTCCGTCAAGGCAGTCATCGACTTTTCCATGGAGCTCGGGAAAGTGATTTGCGTGCCCGATGCGGCCGAGGCGGCGCTCCGTGACGAGGCCATGGCGGCGATGGTCGGATCCGAGCTGTCCGAGGTCCCGCCGTTCCTGAGTCTCGCAACGGGAGTCGTCCATCCAACGTCGCCACACGCTGGTGAAGTCTTCGTGCAGGGATCGGTCGAAGGTTCCCTATTCGACGACGTCTTCGGTGCCGGCTGGCGGATTATCACCGTCGACGAAGTCGAGGGGATCGACCCAGCCCTCGGAACGTGGTTTGAGTCCATCGGTGGGCGCGTCGTCCGCATCGGCGCCGAACCCATCTACGACGCCCGGTTTGCCCGTCATCATGCACCATGGGTTCTCCAGCGGCCGGATTTTCAAATCTACGGCACTGCGTGCTCTGCGCAAGAGGTCACCACCCTGCTCGAGGAGTTCCGACACCAGTTGGGCACTCATGAACCGTTTGGAGGAGGAGTTCGAGGATGAAGTTCGCGAACGCGGATGGTCGAGCCGTGCTGGTGCGTGGTGACGAGGTGGCAGACGTCGCGGAGGTCTCGGGCGGCCGCTTCGGGCCAGACCCGATGAGCGTCTTTGACGACTGGTCGCGTTTCGTCGAATTTGCCGTCGAGGTCGCGTCGAGCACAGGTCCGCTCGTGGAGTCGGAGCTCCAGTGTCCCGTCCCCCGTCCGCGCCAGGTCTTCGCCATTGGGCTGAACTACAAAGCGCATGCCCAGGAGTCCGGCATGACTGCTCCGGTTGTGCCCGCTACCTTCACCAAGTTCCCCGCCTCGCTTGGTGGTCCCTACGACGACATAGAGGTCGTGGGTGAGAGCGTCGACTGGGAAGTCGAGCTCGTCGCGGTCATCGGTACCCGGGCGGACAGAGTGGCCGAAGCCAACGGCTGGCGCCATGTAGCCGGACTGACCGTCGGCCAGGACATCAGCGACCGCCACCTGCAGTTCGCCGCAGGAGCGCAGTTCTCCCTTGGCAAGTCGCGTCGGGGCTATGGCCCCATGGGACCATGGCTGGTCACGCTTGACGAGTTCGTCGATCCCGATGATCTCGCGTTGGGATGTTCGGTGGATGGCGAGAAGGTGCAGGACGCTCGCACAGGCGACCTCATCTTCGGCGTTCCCCGCCTCGTGGCGGAGCTATCGGCGGTGCTTCCGCTCCTCCCGGGGGACGTGATCTTCACCGGGACGCCGGCCGGGGTGGGGATGGCGCGCCAGCCCCCGAGGTATCTGGCCAAGGGTCAGGTGCTCGAGTCCTGGATCGAAGGCATCGGCATCATCCGAAATCGCTGCATCTGAAAACCAACGTGTCCGACGCCAATCGCCGTCTGACCTACTGAAGGAGTCTCCCATGTCGTTGCTTCCGTTGGCCGTAGAGCCGCTTTCTGTCCCTGTCGACCGTGACATGCTTCCGTCCGAACGGCGCCAGTTCGTGCGCACGCATCGCACCTGTGTCTTCGGTTACGGCCGACGGCACGACGGACCTGCCATGTCGGTCGTGTATTACATCCCGACCGATGACGATGCGTTACTGGTCTCGACGATGGCTGCGCGGGGGAAGGCACGAGCGATCGGGCGCGACGGAAAGGTCAGCTTGTGCGTACTCGACGAGCGTTGGCCATTCGCTTACCTCCAGGTGTACGCGGACGCAGTGGTCGAGACGGACCCAGAACTGGTCGTCGATGTGATGATGGCCGTCGCTGGCCGCATGTCGGGTGAGCCGCTCTCTGAGGAAGCCAGACCGGTCGTGGCCGCCATGGCCGAAGAGGAGAACCGGGTCGTCTTGCGCTGTCGCCCCTACGCGACTTTCGCTCAACCTCCTCGCCATCTCCACCGCAATGACCAAGAGGAGGCCATCACCCACTGGGTGTCCGGGACTGTCCCCTGGAACACACCGGATCCCGGGCCCGAAGCAGACACGTGAACCGCATCGACACCGATCAAAATGTCGTTACGCCCCAACTACACGGCCAGTTCCGCAAAAATGCCCGGAGGGGCGGCCTCCCAATTCCCGGCTGGGATCTAGTCGCCATGTTCGAGCTGACGGACCGCCACGACGCGCAGAAGCGCTCTTGGGTCAAGATGGATGAAGTCCAGAAGGCGGCGATAACTCTCCCCCGAGACCCCCAACAACAGTTCCAAGTGAAGTTCGCATCCCACGAAAATCCCACGGATTCAGAATCTCGTGTCACCAGCAGCACACCTGCTCAAGCTACGTACCGGCCAAAAGATCCAGCAAGACGGCCGATTCAGAGCGATGGGTACGACCTCCAAATTACGACCTAGACAGGCGATCTAGGTCTCATAACCCGAAGGTCGGAGGTTCAAATCCTCCCCCCGCCACCAAGCCGCGACAGCGCGGCAGGGAAGACCCGGCCTCGGCCGGGTCTTCGCTGTGTTACGGGCGACGGCGATCGTCCCGGCCCTGTGGCGGGACGCAATCACGTTGCACGCGTTGTGTGCGATGTCTGACCGGGTCAGGCGTGCCCGTCGGTACAGGTGCGCGCAGACTCGCCCTGCGTCCGACGCGCGGTGGGCCGTGGTGTCACGTCGCCACGGCCGGAGGGGGCTCTGGCGCCCGCTCGGCAGGCGTGATCCGGGCCGTGGCGACGAAGGCGACGACAACGGAGACGATGACCAGCGGCATCAGCGCGATGGCGTCGGCCTGGAGGAAGAGGCTGGCGAGCAGCACCGCGGTCAGCGGGAGTCGCAAGATGGCGTCGGTCATCGCCCCGATGCCCATGGCGACCCCAGCGATCATAGGAAGCCCGGGAAGGTGCGACAGCGCGATGCCGCCGGCAGCGCCGATGAACATGGCCGGGAAGATTGGAAGCCCCTGAGAGCGATCCGTACCGTGAAGAGGATCCCCGTTCGGCGGGGTTGAGTAGGAAAGAGTCAGACATGCTTGCAACATCCTCCGCAGGTTGGGCTGCAATCGGCGTCGTCGGCCTCGTCATTTTGGTGGCGCTCGCCTTCTGGCCGGCTCGGGTCGCCCGCCGTAAAGGGCACAGCTGGCCGTTGTTCTTCATCTTCAGCCTGTTCCTGTTCATTCCCGCTCTGATCGTGGCGTACCTCATGCCCAATCGCCGCCGCCGAGAGCGCCGCCAGGAGCGCCGGGAAGAACGGCGAGAGTCTGTCTAACGGCGTGGGTTCCATCGACAAAGCAATGAGACAATGAGGAGCCGGCACTGGACCACGTCCAGCCGCCCTGAGGCGACGCACTGGGACTCGCGGACGCTCCTAATGGGTCCCTTGTCGTGTCTGAAGCGGTTGACCCGATGCCGTCGAAACCGCTCATCTCGGATCCCACGGTTCCACAAGCCAGCACGCCGGAGCCGTAGGGTGTTGGGGTGAGCAGCGGTCCGCGGATCTTCGATCTCATCGCGGGAGCCGCCAGAGTGGGCGTCAACGCCTCGACACTGGTTGCCGGTGAAGTCACGGCCCGCACGGTGAAGCTCACCCGAGCAGTCCTGCCCGCGGGGCTCGCCGAGGGTCCCCTCGAAGCGATCGAGCGGCAGGTGGGACGGCGACAACACGAAGCCCGGAGGAGCGAACAGCAAAATCTGGACGAAGTGACCAAAGCTGCAGAGTCAGTGCTCAATCGGGTGGTCGTCGAGATCGTCGACATGCTGGACATGGAGCAGCTCATCGATCATGTGCCGATCAATCGGGTCGTCGCCAGGGTTGATCTGCCAGCAGTCATCGAAGAGATCGATCTCTCCGGGATCGTTCGCGAGGGCACGAAGGGACTCGGCGGGGAAACCCTCGACAATGCCCGGAGCGGTCTGATGGCGATGGATCAGTGGAGCGCCGGGCTCATCGACAGGATCCTCAGGCGTAGGGAGCCGCGTGATCTGTCGCCGGATTGGAATGGTGCGAACCAACCCGACGCTGTGATCTCTGGAGTGCTCACGTGAGTCGGCATCGCGACATCCGGAGTGAGCGAGCGCAGGAACTCCAGGGCCTACGGGCCGGCTTCTTTTCGAGGGCCGTGGCGAGCGGCACCGATGTGATACTCGTTCTTTGTGTCTACGTCGGAGCGGTGGTCGTTGCGAGCATTGCGTGGGACCTCTTCTTCTCGAACTCGATCTCGGTCTCGGCTCCACCGCATTGGCTCAACGTCCTCATTCTGTGGATCGTGTTGGTCGTGTACTTGGCGTCCGGCTGGCATTTTGCCGGGCGCACACTGGGGAAGCAGATGATGGGCCTGAGGGTGGTCTTCTCGAACGGGAGTCGCCTTCGGTTTCCACGCGCACTCTTGCGAGCGACGCTTTGCGCCACCTTCTTCCCAGTACTGCTCTTGGCCATAGTGGATCGGCGCAATCGAGGCCTTGAGGACGTGATCTTTGGGACGGTCGTTTCGTATGACTGGCTCCCAGAGGTATCCGAACCGCTCACCGCCGGACAAATGGACGGACAGCTCGAGATCGAGGTACGCGAGATGTCGGTTCCGGTCGCACGCTGACGAGGTCGAAGCCGTCGTACCCTTGCGCCTCAAGGCAGTGGTGGAGGCCAACGTAAGGGCCGAGGAGTTGCCGGAGACGGCATCCTTGTCGGGGTCAGCGTGTTCGTACCAGGTTGGCTAGCCTGATCGTAGTGAATCCGACGGTGCCGGGGTATTGATGCAGAAAGCGATCGCGAACGTGTTCACCTGGCCGGCCGATGATCCGCAGTTGCTCGGTGGACAGTGCAGGGACTGCGGGGCGATCACGTTCCCCGTGCAGTCGCGGTGCCCGCGCTGTGGCACCCAGAGCATGGCGGAACGTCCTTTACCGCGCCGCGGCACCCTCGTGTCCTGGACGACCCAGGAGTTTCCACCGAGCGTCCCCTACATGGGTGATCCGACGGGTGACTCCTTCCAGCCTTTTGGGATCGGGCTGGTGCAACTGGGCGATCTGGTGCGAGTCGAGTCCCGGCTCACCGAGTGCGATCCCCAAAAGCTCGACTTCGGCATGGAGGTCGTGCTCCGAATCGTCCCGTTCTATGTCGACAACGATGGCAACGAGGTCATGACCTTTGCGTTCGCGCCCGTCGGCGCGCAGACCAGTGAGGAGCGCTGAATGGACGACGTGGCGATCATCGGTGTCGGCCTCCACCCGTTCGGCCGGCACGGTGACAAGTCCCCATACGAAATGGCCGCCGACGCCGTAGAGATGGCGTTGGCCGATGCGGGTGTGACGTGGAACGACGTCCAATGCGCCTTCGGCGGGAGCTGGGGAGTCTGGACCGACCCCCTCACCGGTCTGGTCGGCCTCAGCGGTCTGCCGTTCATCCACGTCTTCAGCGCGTGTGCGACCGGCGCTGCCACGATCCAGCAGGCCGCAAACGCCATCCGCGCCGGCAACGGTGACATCGCCGTGGCCGTCGGCACGGACAAGCACGCTCGGGGCTCATTCAAGGGGGATCCGACAACCACCAACGTGCCGACGTGGTATCGCGAGAACGGGCAGTACGTCACCACCAAGTTCTTCGGCATGAAGATCAACAAGTACATGCACGACTACGGCATTTCTCCGGAGGCGTTGGCGAAGGTGGCGGCGAAGAACTACCGCAATGGCGCGCTCAATCCGAAGGCCTTCCGTCGAAAGCCGATCACCGAGGGGGAGATCCTCGGCTCCCCGATGCTCAATTACCCGCTGACCTCGTACATGTTCTGCGCTCCCGACGAGGGCGCTGCGGCAGTGGTCCTCTGTCGCGCCGACATCGCTCACCGCTTTACGAATACGCCGGTGTACGTGAAGGCGACCGCTATCCGCACGCGCAACTACGGCTCGTACGAGGTCAACACCACGTGGGCCCCAGTCGAGGAAGACGTTGCCCCGACCGTGTACGCGTCCCGCGCAGCATACGAAGACGCTGGGATCGGGCCCGAGGACGTCGATGTCATCCAGGTGCAGGACACCGACGCTGGCGCAGAGATCATCCATATGGCTGAGAACGGCTTCTGTGCTGACGGCGACCAGGAGAAGCTTCTCGCCGACGGCGCGACCGAGATCTCGGGCCCGATGCCGATCAACACCGACGGCGGCCTCATCGCGAACGGTGAGCCGATCGGAGCCTCTGGCCTCCGCCAGGTCCACGAGCTGGTGGTCCAGCTCCGCGGCCAGGCCGGCGACCGCCAAGTCGAGGGTGACCCGCGCGTCGGCTACGCCCAGGTCTACGGGGCTCCCGGCACCGCTGCCGTCACGATCCTCGCCCGCTGAGCGCACGGATGGTTTGCGGCACAAGCCTGCCTTGTGTTCGTTTCGAGCTGAGCTCCGCATCGCAGGCATTGCATGACGCGCTCGACGAAGTGCTCCGGTGAGCTCCCGACAGAGTCCTTCGCCTTCCCACGCAGACTCCAGGGGTTAAATTTCTCTGTGACCGAATAGGGAGAGGAACGGGGAATGGTGACCCGAGAGGAGAACGAGCTGATCACCCGTGTCGAGGGTGACGCCCCGATGGGAAAGCTCATCCGAGAGAACAGTTGGATCCCGTTTTCCCTCTCGGACAACCTTGTGGCGGGAGAGGCACCGACGCCGGTTCGACTCTTGGGCGAGAATTTCGTCTCTTGGCGTGTACCTGACGGCCGCGTCGGGTTTCTTGCCGAGGGGTGCCCCCATCTTCAGGCGTCACTCCTCTTGGCTCACGTCGAGGGCGACGGGCTTCGCTGCATCTATCACGGGTGGAAGACCGACGTGTCGGGGAGCGTGGTCGAGGCACCGACGCAAGTCGTCCGACACGACCGATTCTGCGCCAGCATCAAGGTGACGCACTTCCCAGTTCACGAGGCAGGGAACATCGCGTGGGTGTGGCTCGGCGGTCCTGACCCACCTCCCTTTCCGGATCTGCCCTTCACAGCCGAACACGGAAACACGACGGCGCTGACCTTCTCGGCTCTTCCGGTCAACTGGCTCCAAGCGCTCGAAGGAGGCCTCGACTCGGTCCACGCCGGGATCCTCCACCAGAGCTGGACGCGCAATGTCATCGCCGAGAAGGGCGAAGCGATGGACGAAGGGAAAGCAACCATCGCGTTCACGAAGATCCCGACCTATGAAGTTGGTGAATCCACATTCGGGATGAAGGCTGCGTCACTCCGTAAGCAGGACGATGGCAAGACCTATGCCCGAGTGACCAATTTCTTCTTCCCGCTCGTGATCGTTGCTGCGACTGGCTTCGTGGACAGAAATCACGTCTTCGCGTTCGGACCCGTTGACGACACCAATCATCTCCTGTTCTTCGGAAGCTACGGGACGGCACCTGTGTCTCAGAAGGATTTCGGTGCGGTACGGGAGGATTTCGATCCCGATCCACGCAACTTCTCGGCCGTCAGTGGGGACCGATCAAATCGCTGGGGTCAGAACCGTGACTTGATGGCCGCCGGCCATCACTCGGGCTTTAGCCGCAGCGTGGTTGACGAGGATTCCGTAGTTCAGGTGAGCATGGGCCCCATCGTCGACCGCTCGAAGGACAGCCTCTCTGGAAGTGACGGTGCGGTCGCGAACGCGCGCCTTCTCCTGCTCGACGCACTCGCCGCCTACGAAGATGGCGTGCTCCCGCCGGGGAGTGCCCGAGGTCAGGGCGCCGTGCGCATCCCGGATCCCTATGATGCGGTCCTCGGGCCCGACCAGTCGTGGCGTGATATCGGTCGCGAGTCATGAGAGTGATCGACCCCCCTCGACGTTCGCCGACACGCGTGAACCACACCTCCCGAATGTCGTGACCGCGATCGCGATCAAGCAGACGACGAAGACGATCGGCGCCGAGGTCTCGGGCGTCGGACCCGATGCTCTGCTCAACGACGCATCGATCATCGCAACCGTCACGGAATCGCTCGAGGCCAATGGTGTCCTCGTGTTCCGTGGCCTCGACCTTGATCCTGAGGTGCAGGTTGCCTTCTGCCGCCGGCTCGGTGAGGTGGACTATTCGGATGGCCACCATCCCGTCCCCGGCATCTACAGGGTGACCCGGGATACGAGCAAGAGTTCAGCCGCGGAATACATGAAGGGAACCTTCCATTGGCACATCGATGGCTGCACGCCGCTCCATGGCGAGCCGCCCCAGAAGGCAACCCTCCTCAGCGCCAAGGCCGTCGCGGACTCCGGTGGCGAAACAGAGTTCGCAAGCACGTACGCCGCCTACGATGCGCTCACCCATACCGAGAAGGAACGTTTCGCCTCCTTGAGAGTCCTGCATTCTCTCGAGGCGTCGCAGCGGCTGGTCTATCCAAATCCAACTCCTGAACAGGTAAAGGGCTGGAGGGCCAGAACGACCTCCATCCACCCATTGGTGTGGACCCACCGATCGGGTCGCAAGTCACTTCTGATCAGCGCGCATGCCGATCGAATCATCGACATGGAGGCTGCGGAGAGCCGAGCGTTGCTCGACGAACTCATGGACAGGGCAACGAAAGAGGACCTGGTCTATCGGCACCATTGGTCCGTGGGAGACACCGTCATCTGGGACAACACGGGCGTGATGCACCGCGCCACTCCCTACCCGGCAGGGTCGCCTCGCGAGATGCTTCGGACCACGATTTTCGGAATCGAGCCGATTCAATAGGCATCCACGCGACCGGCTGCCACCTGAATGGGGCGCAACCCAGCGCCGGATCAGCTTTCGGCATTGTCAGGGCTGCCAGGAATCGACGGTCTGAACAAGTGCGCAAACGAGGACAATCGTTCCCGGCAACGAAGTCCACGTGAGAGAGAGGTGTGACATGCCCAGGGGATATGTGGTCATGACCGAAATAATTCACGACGACGCGGGAATGGCCGCACACGGAGCAGTCACCTATGACTCCCTAGTCGAACACGGCGCCAAGATGCTCGTCGTGGACAACGACTACGAGGTGAGAGAGGGCACCTGGGAAGCAGGCAGCCGGCTTGCGATCATCGAGTTCGAGACGCCTGAGGTGGCACGAGAGTGGTACGAGTCCGAGGCCGGCCAAAAGGCGCACATTCTTCGAAGAGAGGCAGCCGACTGCAACGTCGTCATTGCTTCAGGCTTCGTTCCGAAGAATGCGGGCAACAAGCTCGCGGTCGATACCGCACCACGACCCGAAATGCCGGAGCCACCCCGTGGGCAGTCGGGGATTCCCTTCAATGAGGCAGATCTGCCCGAGGAGGCCCTTAGCCTGGCTCCCGGCCGGGATCGGATGGCGAACCGTCGGGTGGTGGTGGTGGGAGCGGGCGAGATGGGCCTGGGGGTCTGCCGCGCGC
>Ga0207761_1000466_pt1 | contig 14173 bp, 11 predicted proteins | sample LuqExpMetageno34_FD_187792 | JGI IMG/M metagenome (GOLD analysis project Ga0207761, IMG submission 187792) | Tropical forest soil microbial communities from Luquillo Experimental Forest, Puerto Rico - Sample 34 (SPAdes) | ecosystem: Environmental > Terrestrial > Soil > Tropical forest ... | reverse complement strand
GGTTACTTTAGTTTTTCCTGCTGCCCGATTTTTACTGACTTTCCGACTCAACGGGCGTATCTCTACATATGGCGCGCAGCGCCCGGGTGGCAGGACAATGTCGTGCTAATCCCCTGCACCTTCCGTGCTCTTTCACAAGTCCAGCAGATAACTCCTTTGTTTGTGCAACTTTGCCTGTAACCCACTTGTTTCTGCAAACTTACGCGCAAATTCCTTCTAACCTACTGATTCTATTCGGGTGGCAGGGGGGAGGGGGTGCCCCAAACTTCCGGTAATTCCCGATTCGGGAATCTCGCGAGGTGAGTGTGAACGTGATGCCAATGCAAAGCCGACGCTGTAAAATCGGCGGTTTACGGTCTCGCACCAGATGACTTCGTCAGCCCCTGCGCGCTTCCGCGTCTTCGCTACCGCCGACATCGGTGACGCTGCCTTTGCTCGCCTCCGTCAGCGCGGCTACGAGGTTGAGGTTTACCCACACCCCGAACCTCCTCCGAAGCAGCTGATTGTCGAGAAGGTTCGCAGCGGAATCGACGGGCTGATCACCACCCTGCGCGACAAGATTGACGACGAGGTCTTTGCCGCCGGACAGGGTACGCTGAAGTGCGTGGCGCAATACGCAGTTGGCGTCGATAACATCTACCGCGCCGCGGCCAATCGCTCCAAGGTCCCGTACACCCACACCCCGGATGTGCTGACCGAGGCTACAGCAGAGTTCGCTTTTTTCGCGCTCGCGGCCCTCTCCCGTAAGCTATGGACCGCCGAGAAACTCGTTCGCGAAAACCGCTGGGGATTCTGGCATCCGTACTTGCCGTTTCTGGGCGACGAGATGACCGGCAAGACCATCGCCATCATCGGCACGGGTCGCATCGGACAGGCCATGGCGAAGAAGTGCAGCGGCTTCGACATGAATGTTCGCTGCTTTCATCCGACACGACCGGACGAGAGATTTGTTTTTGCGCTGCAAGCGGTTATGGATCTGCGTTTTCGCGCTGGCCTGCAGCGAGAGCGCACGACAATTCGTTATGTGTCGCTCCAGGAGGCGTTGCAACAGGCTGATTACGTCAGCATTCACGTACCGCTGGTGCGTGAGGGCGAAGGGAAGAGCCCGACGTATCATCTGTTTAACGAAGAGACGCTGCGAATGATGAAGCCGACCGCGTATCTCGTAAATACCTCGCGCGGGGCCGTGATCGACGAATCAGCTCTAGTCCGAGCGCTCAAAGGAAAATGGATTGCCGGAGCCGCCCTCGACGTCTTCGAAAGGGAACCGCTTCCCGCCGACTCGCCCCTGCGCGATCCTGACATCGAAGATCGCTGCCGACTTTATCCGCATTTCGCCAGCGCCGGCCGCAAGACGCGATTGTCTCTTGATCCCAACGGCGGAATGGCCGGACGTTGCATTCAAGGCTTGATTGACGTGCTCGAGCAGAACTACGGCGGCGACATCCAGAAGATGCCGTTCGTGGTAAACAAGGAAGCGTTTCGGTAGAGAGTGAGCAAACGCCGTTCGCTGGCTGGGAACACTCATATCTGGCGAAGAGCGAACAGCGAATAGCGGCTACTTTGCCACCAGCGCAGACACCAGCGAGTCGAACAGCTTCACCCCGTCGGTCATGCCGAGCTCGGGTTCGCTGGCGCGCTCGGGATGCGGCATCATGCCCAGCACATTGCGTCCGGCGTTGCAGATGCCTGCGATGTTCTCAATGGAGCCATTTGGATTGGCGTCGGCTGTTACTTCGCCGCTGGGCGTCACGTAGCGGAAGATGATTCGTTCTTGGTCCTTGAGCTCGGCCAAGGTCTGCTCGTCGCAGAAGTAGTTGCCTTCCATGTGGCCGACGGGAATCTGCAGCACTTCACCCTTGTTCAACTGCTGCGTGAAAGGCGTGTTCGTGCTCTCGACTCGAATGTGAACTGGCTTGCAGATGTACTTCAGCCCCGAGTTGCGCATGAGCGCGCCCGGCAACAGGCCAGACTCGCACAGAATCTGGAACCCGTTGCAAATGCCCAGCACGAGTCCGCCTTCAGCGGCGAACTGGCGCACCGACTCCATCACCGGCGAGAACTTGGCGATTGCGCCCGTACGCAAATAGTCACCGTATGCAAATCCGCCCGGAACGATGATTGCGTCGCAACCTTGCAGGTCTGGCGAGTCGTGCCACAGGAACGTCACCGGTTGCTTCGACACGTGCTGAATCGTCCAGTAAGCGTCATGGTCACAGTTGGATCCGGGGAAGATGATGACGCCAAACTTCATGGCAGTTAGGCTCCAGGCGGGGATTCAAGCCCAGTGTAGCATGGGAAATGCGGGCCTCCCGAAGCCTGCATCCAATTGGTTATGCAGTTTTCGCGGCATGTAGAAATCACCGGCGGAGCCTTACGCGACTGGTTCGTCGCACAATGCTACGACTCGATTGCCGTCGGCTTGTTGTGGTGGATCGGCCTCGCTTACCTGAACGTACCCTTGGCGCTTTTCTGGGCGATTCTAGCGGCGCTGTTCCAGTTCATTCCGCACTTCGGAACGGTCCTGGCGATCGTTGGGCCGGCAATTGCGGCGATTTTCGCCGGTGGTCTGGAATCCTTTCTCTGGGTGCTTGGACTCTACGGGGTCATCGTGGTGATCGATGGGCTGGTGCTCCAGCCGCTGATCATGCGGCGAACGGCGCGAGTGCCGATCTGGGCATCTCTGATTGTGCCGATCCTGCTCAGTTTGCTGCTCGGATTCTGGGGACTCTTGCTGGCTGCTCCGCTGCTGGCGGTGATTTTTGCGTATCGATCCGTTACTAAGAAACGAGGAGCGGCAGCCGCTGCAAGAAACACGCCGCGCCAGACGCCTCCCGGTCAGCCCATCACGGGAGGCATTTTGCTGGCTCCGGAAGAGCCGCCGCATTCCTCAGGCGAATCTTAGTTGCGCCGCTCGATTTCGTCCCCCGATTTCCACATCTAGCACGCATACAATAACCATGAGCGATCGAAGGTCTTCAGCAAATGTCTGAGCAGTTTGTCCATCTTCATCTTCACACTGACTTTTCAATGCTCGATGGGGCTTGCGACGTCGGCAGACTCGTGAAGCGCGTCAAGGCGCTGGACATGCCCGCCGTCGCCATGACCGACCACGGCAACATCTTCGGTGCTGTCGACTTCGCCAACGCAGCGAAAGACGAAGGCGTTAAGCCGATCCTCGGTTGCGAACTGTACATCTGCAAGAAAGAGGACCATCGCGTAGCACCCGAGGGCGACACCTACAACCACCTCATCGTGCTGGCGGAGAACGACGAGGGCTACCGCAACTTGGTGAAGATTGCCTCGGAGGCGTCGCTCAACGGCTTCTATTACAAGCCTCGCGTCAGCAAACGTTTCCTGGCGGAACACTCAAAAGGGCTGATTGGGCTGTCGGGGTGCCTGAAGGGAGAGGTGGCCGAAGAGCTGACCTTTGAGCACTACGACAAGGCGCGGCAAGCGGCTGCGACCTTCGGCGACATCTTCGGCAAAGGCAACTTCTTCCTCGAAATCCAGAACCAGGGACTGCCGGAAGAAGACCGCATTCAGAATAACCTGCTCAAGCTGGAGAAGGACCTCGGCATCCCCATGGTGGCTACCAACGATAGCCACTATCTGTGCGAAGACGACGCGCACGCTCAGGATGTGATGGTTTGCATCCAGACTGGGAAGTCGATCAACGACACCAATCGCCTGAAGTTCGCCAACAACCAGTTCTATGTGAAGAGCTACCCGGAGATGGCAAAGGCGTTTTCGGGCTGCGAGCAGTTTCTGCAGCGGACGCTTGCTATCGCCGAGCGCTGTAACACCAAGCTGGAAAGAGTGCGCGACCCGTTTCCGCAGTTCGATGTGCCGGCTGGATTCGCCATTCCCGACTACTTCGAGCACGTTACCCGCGAGGGCTTCGCGCGCCGGCTCAACCTGCTACGTGAACTGCAGACGCTAGGCCGCCTAAAGCACTCGCTCGAGGATTACGAGCAGCGCTTGACCCGTGAGATCGGCATTATCCGCCAGATGCAGTTCGCCGGGTACTTCCTCATCGTCTGGGACTTCATCCGCTACGCGAAGGAGCAAGACATTCCGGTCGGGCCGGGGCGCGGTTCGGCTGCCGGCGCGCTTGTGGCCTATGCGCTTGGCATTACCGACATCGATCCTCTGCAGAATGAGTTGCTGTTCGAGCGGTTTCTCAATCCCGAGCGCGTCAGTCTGCCTGACATCGACATCGACTTCTGCATGAACCGCCGTGACGAAGTCATTGACTACGTCACACAGAAGTACGGACGCGACCAGGTCGCGCAGATCATCACTTTCGGCACGATGGCGTGCAAGGCGGCGATAAAAGACTCGGGCCGCGCCATGGACATTCCGTATTCCGAAGTTGAGCGCATCGTGAAGATGGTGCCGCCGACTTTGAACATCACTATCGACAAGGCTATGGAGAACTCGCCAGCGATGGCGACGGCCTATCAAGCGGAACCGCAAACCAAGGAACTCATCGACACCGCCAAGAAGCTCGAGGGTCTTGTCCGCAACGCGGGGGTTCATGCCGCGGGTGTGGTCATCGCTCCGCAACCGCTCACCGAGCTAGTTCCGCTTCATCGCACCAAGAACGACGAAATCGTCACAGCGTACGACATGAAGGCGATCGAGAAGCTTGGCTTGCTGAAGATGGACTTTCTCGGGCTTACGACGCTGACGATTATCGACGACGCTCTGCGCCTCATCGAGCAGACCCGCGGCGAGCGGCTTGACCTGCAGACTCTCGCGCTCGACGACACGGTTACTTACGAGAAGGTCTTCCACACTGGGCTGACTTCTGGCGTCTTCCAATTTGAATCGCACGGCATGCGCGACGTACTGCGGCGCTACAAGCCGACGACAGTGGAGGACCTTACCGCCTTAAACGCGCTTTACCGTCCCGGGCCGATTCAGGGCGGCATGATTGACGACTTCATCGACCGCAAGTGGGGCCGCAAAAAAATCGAGTATGAGTTGCCGGAATTGGAAACAATTCTCAAGGAGACGCTCGGCGTCATCGTGTACCAGGAACAGGTGATGCAGATCGCCAATCGACTGGCGGGCTATTCGCTGGGTGAAGCGGACCTGTTGCGCCGCGCCATGGGCAAGAAGAATGTCGATGAAATGGCGAAGCAGCGCGAACGTTTCGTAAAAGGCGCGCTGGAACGGAAGCTGCCCGACAAAAAGGTAGGCAAGATATTCGACCTGATGGAGCAGTTCGCCGGGTACGGCTTCAATAAGTCGCACTCCGCCGCGTATGCGCTGCTGGCGTATCAGACCGCCTATCTCAAGACCCATTACCCGGTGGAATTTATGGCGGCGCTGCTCACATCAGTTTCCGGAAGCACAGACGAAGTGGTGAAGTACATCAACGAATGCCGTGAAATGGGGATTCCGGTTGAGCCGCCTGATGTCCACGTCAGCGATGCCACTTTCACGCCTCACGGGGAGGCCATCCGCTTCGGACTATCAGCGGTGAAGAACGTCGGCCACAACGCGATTGAGTCTATCCTCTCAGCCCGAAAGGAAATCGGAGCATTTAAGTCAATCTTTCAGTTCTGCGAGAAGGTGGATCTCCGGCTGCTCAACAAGCGCGTCATTGAGTCGTTCATCAAGAGCGGCGCGATGGATGCCCTGGGCCGGCGCTCGCAACTGATGGCTGTAGTGGACACCGCCATGGAGCACGCCCAGAAGTCGCAGCGGGACGCCGCCATGGGCCAGCATGGACTCTTTGGCGTATTCGATCAGAAGGATGAAGCTCCCACGGAGAAGCCGCTGCCGAACATCCCCGACTGGGACGAGCACCAACGTCTCTCCGCGGAGAAGGAGATTCTGGGCTTCTTCATCACCGGCCACCCGCTGGAGAAGTACCGCGACAAGCTGCTCGACTTCAGCGCGCTGACCACCGAGGACCTAGGCCAGATGAAGTCCTCCACGGGACGCGATGAATCTGTCCTCGTCGGCGGCATCCTTAAGGCGGTGCGCGTCTCCAAGTCGAAGAAAGGAGACCTTTACGCGCAAGGACGCCTGGAAGACATGATCGGCTCAGTGGACATCTTGTGCTTCTCAGACAACTTCAAGCGGCTGTCGGAAAGGTTGAAGCTCGACGTACCCGCGCTGGTAAAGGGAAGTGTTCGCATCGAAGAAGGCTCCAACCCGAAGCTGATGATCAGCGACATCACGCCGTTGGAGGAGGCGCAGCCCAAACTCGCCCGGAGCCTGCGCATCAAGATTCCGCTGGAAACAGCGTCGGCGGGCACCATCGACGCGCTGCACTCCATCTGTACCGACCGCAAGGGCGAAGCGAAAGTACTGTTCGACCTCGAGCGCAAAGGTGACTTCACCGTCGTGATGGAGGCGGAAGGCTATAATGTGTTGCCGGACCGCGCATTCGTCAATCGCGTCGAAGAGCTTTGTGGTCGCGGCAGTGTACGCATCATCGACTAGCCGTTAATTCGCGAGACCTGTCAAGACTATGGAAGCTGCATCCAGCCCGCAGACGGAACTGCAACGCGTCGAGCAGCAAATCGAGCAGCTGCAAGGCGCCGCCGCCAACAACCAGGAAGCTCTCAGGCAACTTGAGGAGCTGCAGCAGCGTGTCGAGGCCCTGCGCCGCCAGGTTTCGGGCAAACTCACACCTTGGGAGCGCACCGAAATGGCGCGCCACCCTATGCGACCGTATCCCCTCGATTACATCGAGCGAATCTTTCCCGATTTCAGCGAGATTCACGGCGACCGCGGTTTTGCCGACGACTCCGCCATGGTCTGCGGCATGGCCCGCTTTCACGGACGAGAAGTCGCGGTCCTCGGGACCCAGAAAGGCCGCGACACCAAGCAGCGCGTCTATCGCAACTTTGGACAGCCGAACCCCGAGGGCTACCGCAAAGCTCTGCGCTTTATGAAATTCATCGAGAAATGGAACCGCCCTCTAGTCGCGTTGATTGACGTTGTGGGAGCCTATCCCGGCCTCGGCGCCGAAGAGCGAGGACAGGCCGAAGCCATCGCCCACAACCTGCGCGAGATGGCGAGGCTTAAAGTGCCTTTCATAGCGGTCATCACCGGCGAGGGCGGCAGCGGAGGCGCACTGGCGATTGCTGTCGCTGACCGCGTGCTGATGCAGGAAAACAGCATCTACTCGGTGATCTCACCCGAGGGTTGCGCCTCGATCATGTGGCGCGACTCGGCCAAGAAGGACATCGCCGCCGCCGCACTGCGCATCACCGCCAAGGACAACCTGGAGATGGGATTCTGCGACGAGGTGATCCCTGAGCCCCCGGGTGGGGCACAGAACGACTACGATGCCGCCGCCTCGTCCGTGGCCGAAGTCCTGGAAAAGCACCTGACTGAGTTGGAGAAGCTGCCACTGCAGCAGTTGCTGGATGAGCGCTACAAGAAGTTCCGGACGATGGCGCGGTATTACCAAGAGGTTTAGGCGTTGAGGCCTTCCGGTCCTTTGTACCAGCCCAGTACACCCCTGACACTGGCGGAGTTTTCGCGGGCTGCTAACTGGCCTATAATAATGGCACTCCCGACGCCATCGTCTTGTTCTTGCGTGGGGCAACCGAATCAGGGGATTTGATGGCCACAACTGAAATTGCAGTACACGGCTCGGCCACACATGCCGACCGCAAGTCCATTGTCAACGACTTCAGCATCCAAGTAGCAACCGCCAACGGCTCCGGATCGCAGAGCGCCAACTCCATCCTGTTGCGTTCGATCTTCCAGATGGGCGTACCCGTCTCCGGCAAGAATCTGTTTCCCTCAAACATCGCCGGACTGCCCACCTGGTTCACTATTCGCGCCAGCAAGAAGGGCTACATCGCGCGCAAGAAGGAAATCGACTTCGTCGTCGCCATGAATCCTGAGACCGCGCGCGAAGATGTGCTCAACCTCGCTCCCGGTGCTGCCGTCCTCTACGACGAACCGCTGAAGCTCAATGAACTACGCTCTGACCTGGTGTTCTACTCGGCACCGTTCGACAAGATCGTGGCGACGGTTTGTCCTGAAGCCAAGCTGCGCAAGCTGGTCAAGAACATGATCTACGTCGGGGTGATGGCGCAATTGCTCAACCTTGACATGGCCGAGGTGGAAAAGGCGCTGCGCAAGCAGTTTGCCAAGAAGGTGAAGGCAGCCGACCTCAATTGGAACGCTGCTAAGGCCGGCTACGATTACGCCGCCGCCTCGCTGACCAAAAGCGACCCGTTCACCATCGAGCGCATGGACAAGACCCGCGGCATGATCATCATCGACGGCAATTCAGCCGCTGCCATGGGCTCTATGTTTGCTGGGGTTACAGTGGTGACGTGGTATCCGATCACGCCCTCGTCGTCACTGGTGGAATCCCTCATCGACTACATGAAGGCCTTTCGTGTAGGACCCGATGGAAAAGCCACTTTTGCCATAGTGCAGGCCGAGGACGAGCTTGCTGCCATCGGTATGGTTCTCGGCGCAGGATGGGCGGGTGCTCGATCCATGACCGCCACCGCCGGACCGGGTATTTCACTGATGGCTGAGTTCGCGGGTTTGGGCTACTACGTGGAAATTCCCGGCGTCATCTGGGACGTGCAGCGCGTCGGTCCCTCTACTGGGCTGCCCACGCGTACCTCACAGGGCGATATCGAGTTTGTGGCAAAGCTTTCGCATGGCGACACATTCCATCCCATGCTCATCCCGTGTTCGGTTGCGGAGTGCTTCAGCATGGCGAGTGAAGCGTTCAACCTCGCCGAGCAGATGCAGACGCCCGTTTTCGTCATGAGCGACCTGGACCTCGGCATGAACAACTGGATGTCAGAGCCGTTCCAGTATCCGCAAGAACCTATCCAGAGGGGCAAGGTGCTGAGCAAGGAGGACCTCGATCGCCTCGGGAGTTTTGCTCGCTACAAGGACGTGGACGGCGATGGCGTCGGCTATCGCACGCTGCCGGGCATCGATCATCCCCAGGGCGCCTGGTTCGCTCGCGGGAGCGGGCACAACGAGAAAGCGCAGTACAGCGAGCGTCCGGACGACTACCAAAACAATCTCGACCGTTTGCGGCAGAAGTTTGAGAACGCACGCACCATAGTTCCCAAGCCAGAGATCGTGCGCAATGCAGGCCACGACCTAGGGATCATCGCGTACGGTACCTCGCACCACGCACTGGTTGAAAGCCTCGATCAGCTTGAAAGCGAACACGGCGTGCCTGCGGATTACCTGCGGCTGAAGGCATATCCCTTTACTGTTGAAGTGCTGCAATTCATTGCATCGCACAAGCGGGTTTATGTGGTGGACCAGAACCGCGACGGCCAGATGCTCAACCTGCTGAAGCTCGACGTTCCGGCCGAGCACGTGGTGCGTCTCCGCAGCGTTCGGCACTACAACGGACTGCCGATCGATGCGCGCTCCGTGACTGACGACATCATCTCTCAGGAGGCCAAGTAAATGGCGGCCACAGCTGCTCCGGAACCAAAGACGAATCGCATCGGTCTCACCGTGCTCGACTACCGCGGCAGCAAGACTACCCTTTGCGCGGGCTGCGGGCACAATGCCATCTCCGAGCGCATCATTGACGCCTTTTACGAGATGGGCATGGCGCCGGAGCGCGTCATCAAGCTGTCGGGTATCGGCTGCTCATCGAAGAGCCCTGCCTACTTCATGGGCCGCTCGCACAGCTTCAACTCGGTGCACGGACGCATGCCATCCATCGCCACAGGAGCGGTGCTGGCGAATCATCGCCTGGTGGCGCTGGGCGTCAGCGGCGACGGCGACTCCGCCTCCATCGGCATCGGGCAGTTCGTTCACCTAATGCGCCGCAACCTGCCGATGATTTACGTCATTGAAGACAATGGCGTATATGGTCTCACCAAGGGACAGTTTTCCGCCACCGCGGACCTCGGTTCGAAGTTAAAAACGGGAGTCATCAACGAACTGCCGCCAATCGATACTTGTGCGCTGGCTATTTCGTTGGGCGCGACTTTAGTGGGTCGCTCGTTCTCCGGTGACAAGCGCCAGCTCCACGCCATGCTGAAAGCCGCCCTGGCGCATCGCGGGACCGTAATGATCGACGTGGTTTCACCTTGCGTGACCTTCAATGATCACGAAGGCTCGACCAAGTCCTATAAGTTTATGAAGGACCACGAGGAGCCGCTGCACGACATCAACTTTGTGCCAGCGTTCCAGGAGATTGACGTTGACTACGACGCCGGCTCGACCGTAAACGTGACCATGCACGACGGCTCGGCGCTGCGCCTGCGTAAGATCGAGGAGGACTACGACCCCACCAACAAAATCGGCGCCATCAAGCGCATCATGGAATCGCAGGAAGCCGAGGAAGTCCTTACCGGCGTGCTTTATGTGAACACCACGGCGCCAAACTTCATTGATATGCTCGACATGACCGATGAACCACTTGCGACTTTGCCCGAGAGCGTAACTCGGCCTTCGCGCCAGGTGCTGGAAGAGTGCATGGAAGAGCTGCGGTAGGTGAGCTTAACGGACAATAAGAACGCCCTCCTCACGGAGGGCGTCTTTCTTGCACCTAATCCATTACTTTAGTGACGCCATATCGATAACAAAGCGATATTTCACGTCGCTCTTCAGCATTCTCTCATAGGCTTCGTTGATCTTCTGGATGGGGATGATCTCGATGTCGGATAGAATCCCGTGCGTGCCGCAGAAATCCAGCATCTCCTGCGTCTCCGGCAACCCACCGATCATCGATCCCGAGAATTGGCGGCGCTTCGGAATCAGACTAAAGGCTGCCACCGGCATTGGTTTCTCCGGCGCACCGACCAACACCAGCGCGCCATCGCGCTTCAACAGGTTGAGGTACGCGTTAATGTCGTGGTCCGCTGACACTGTGTCAAGGATGAAGTCAAAGTTGTTAAGGTGTTTCTCCATCTGTGCCGGATCTCTCGATAGCACCACTTCCGCAGCGCCCAGGCGTTTGGCGTCTTCGGCCTTGTGGAGTGAGGTGGTGAACAGCACGACATGCGCGCCCATGGCATGGGCGAGCTTTAGACCCATGTGGCCAAGTCCGCCGAGCCCAACCACGCCGACCTTCTGTCCGGGGCCGACCTTCCAATGACGCAACGGCGAGTAAGTGGTAATGCCGGCGCAGAGCAGCGGGGCCGCGCCGGCCAGATCCATGCCGTCCGGAATCCGCAGCACGAAGTCCTCATCCACCACCACGGACTGCGAATAGCCTCCATAAGTCATCCCGCCGAGGTGCGGATCCGGACTGTTGTAGGTAAACGTCGCTCCGGTTTCGCAGTAGTTTTCCAAGCCCTGTTTGCAACTCGGGCAGGTGCGGCATGAGTCCACCAGGCAGCCGACTCCCACGGCGTCGCCGGCCTTGAATTTAGCGACTCTGTTGCCAACTTTGGTCACCCGCCCGACAATTTCGTGACCGGGAACGACTGGGAAAGTTGTGTTGGTCCACTCGTTACGTGCGGTGTGCAGGTCGGAGTGGCACACCCCGCAGTAGAGAATTTCGATTTGGACGTCTTTCGGTCCGGGCTCTCGCCGCTCAAACGTGAACTGCTGGAGGGGGGTAGTCGCCGATTGCGCGGCATACCCAGTCGTGTTGTAGGTCTTTTCGGATTTTCGGGCCGTTACTTCCACTTCAGTGCTTGCCATCGGTATTGTCCTCAACGCTAGGGCTGGTGATATTCGAAACGAATCGAGTTGTAACGTGAGTGCTCTTACAGAACCCGGGTTGATGGCCTTTTTGATGCTTCGAGCGTCGTTCCAGGTGCAGCCGGATCTGTCACACCTATTCTAGGTCCGCAGGTCTAGCTTGCCCAAGCGTCCCTAGGGTAAGATGCCCCCATGGCGAAGAACCAAGGCCAATTTGAAGTGCCATGTCCTTGCTGCGGAGCGCTGCTGAAAATTGACGTCGCAACAAAAGCTGTGATTTCGCACATCCCGAAAGCCTCTCCCAAGACGTTCAACGATATGGAAGAGGCGGCGCGCGCGATGAAAGAGCGAGACAGCCGCAAGGAATCCATCTTTCAGCAATCCGTTGAAGCCCAGAAGAACCAGGCGGACTTGCTGGAAAAGAAATTCCAAGAAGCCCTGCGTAAGGCCAAAGAGACACCGGATACGGGTAAGCCGCTGCGCGACTTCGACCTCGACTGACCGCCTTTGCTGAACCGCAAACCATTGTTGTTGGGTCATAGGGGGGCGCGAGCCCGCGGGCTCCAACGATCTACGAGCGACTTTCCGGCTGAGAACTCATTGGCTGCATTCGAGTTCGCCCTCGATCACGGCTGCGATGGGTTTGAGTTCGACGTCCGCCATACCCGTGACGGCCACTGTGTTCTTTGGCACGATGCCGGTTGGAATGGACGGGACATCGCTTCCACGGATTACCTCGACTTGACTGACCGCAACGGCGATCGCCTCGCCTGTCTTGAAGATGTGATCGAAAAATTTGGTACGCGCGCCTACCTTGATATTGAGATTAAGGTCTCTGGCCATGAGGAGTCGGTAATTGCTGCGGTTCGCGCCAATCCGCCGCAGCGGGGTTTCATGGTGTCCTCCTTCCTGCCGGAAGTGATACTTCAGCTCCATGAGATGGCCGACGAGCTACCTCTCGGTTTCATTTGTGATCGTGGCGACGTCCTTTCACTTTGGCGCGAATTGCCTATCAGCGTGCTGCTCCCGCATTACCCCTTGGTGCAACCGGCGCTCGCTCTCGACGTCCACCAGCGCGGCGTGCAAATCATGACGTGGACGCTGAACAACCAGCGCCGCATGCGTCAATTGTCCGACTGGGGGATTGACGGGCTCATCTCCGACGATCCGCGCCTCCTGTATCAAACGTTTCATTCTGAGTAACCACGTGTAGCGCAAATCGCTCCACGTCATTTACATTGGTTGCGATGCCTACCACGGGCGAACGATTTGAGCGTGCGGTCTCTATCATGGCGCGGCTGCGCGCACCCGGCGGATGCCCCTGGGATCGCGAGCAGACCTTCGACACGATCAAGCCCTACACACTCGAGGAGACTTATGAGGTACTCGAAGCCATCGATGCCCGCGACTGGCACGAACTGACCGGTGAACTCGGCGATCTTTTGCTGCAGGTACTTTTCTACGCTGAGATGGCTGCGGAAGAACGACACTTCACCATTGATGACGTTCTTGACCGGCTGTCGAATAAGCTGGTGGACCGCCATCCGCACGTCTTCGGCGATGCGAAGGCCGACACCCCCGGAGAGGTCGTGCGTAACTGGCAGGCGCTGAAAGCCGAGGAGAAGAAGAAGCGCCAAAGGGCGGGCGGAGAGCCCACCAAACATGGCCATCCTGATTCCGTGCTGCATGGCGTTTCATCTGCCATGCCGTCGCTCATGGAGGCCTACAAAATCAGCACGCGCGTCGCGCACGTCGGCTTCGATTGGCCTAACATCGACGGTCTGTTCGATAAGCTGCATGAAGAAACTGACGAACTGCGCCGCAACCTCGAGGAGTATCCTGAGCCCGGGCCGCAACCGCAGTCGGCGTCGTCGGTCGCCAGCGCTCGCGGTGTCAAGATCCCCGAAGACCTACGCGCCCGGCTCGAAGATGAGGTCGGCGATCTGCTCTTTGTGCTGGTCAACATCGCTCGCTATCTCGCGCTCGATCCCGAATCCGCGCTGCGCAAGACCAACCGCAAACTCCGCCGCCGCTTCGAATACTTGGAAGCCCATCTCCGCGAGCAGGGCCGCAAGCCCGCCGACGCCTCGCTGGAGGAGATGGAAGCGCTTTGGCAGGAATCCAAAAACCAGGAGCGTCCGTGAGTGCCGACTCGCTGGTTCTGCGCAATTGCACCACGCTGGAGGAGTTTCACCTCTGCGTCGGTTTGCAGAAAGAGGTCTGGGGGTTCAGCGATGCGGAACTTGTGCCTCTGCGTATTTTTTCGCTGGCGCCGAAAATCGGCGGCCAGGTCGTCGGCGCGTGGGCCCGCGAAACATTTGTAGGCTTTGCCATGGCAATCCCGGGAAACCGTTACGGTCACCCTTATCTTCACTCGCACATGGTGGCGGTGAAAGAGGGCTATCGGAATACCGGGCTGGGACGAAAGCTTAAGCTCTTCCAACGCGACGACGCCATCGCCCGCGGGTACGAATTGATGGAGTGGACTTTCGACCCACTGGAAATCAAGAACTCCTACTTCAATCTGGAGCGGCTTGGGGCTATC
>Ga0207761_1000464_pt1 | contig 14229 bp, 17 predicted proteins | sample LuqExpMetageno34_FD_187792 | JGI IMG/M metagenome (GOLD analysis project Ga0207761, IMG submission 187792) | Tropical forest soil microbial communities from Luquillo Experimental Forest, Puerto Rico - Sample 34 (SPAdes) | ecosystem: Environmental > Terrestrial > Soil > Tropical forest ... | reverse complement strand
AGCGGTGGATCGAGTTCCACCGCGATCACCGGGGCGCCGCTGCGCAGCAAATGCTCCGTCATCTCCCCGTGCCCGGCGCCAATCTCGATCCAACAGTACCCTTCTCCCCCCTCCCTCCCCGTTGATTCCATCCCGTGCGGCGACACCCGTATCGCTCGCGCGATCTTTTCCCGCCATCCGGCATCCGCCAGAAAATGCTGGCCCAGCCTCTGTCTCGCCATGGGAATTGTTCTACGAGTGTAACAGCGTGGCGGACGCCTTCGCGCGGCATTCCGTGCTAGCATCTTCGCGATTCGTCTGAAGAGGTGACACCGTGGCAAAAGGCTATTGGATTGCTTTCTATCGTGCCATTCACGACCCCGCTGCACTCGCCGAGTACGGAAAGCTGGCGACCAAAGCCGTCGAAGCTGGTGGCGGCAAGTTTCTCGCTCGCGGCGTCCCGGCCAAAACGTACGAAGCCGGTCTGAAGGAACGCGCCGTCGTCATTGAGTTTCCCAGTCTCGAAGCTGCCGTTGCCACTTTCGAGAGCCCGAATTACCAGGCTGCTGCGAAAATCCTGCACGGCAAAGTCGAACGCGACATCCGCTTCCTTGAAGGCGCTTCAGAGTGAGTCGCCTTTTAAACAACTCCAAATCACCCCCGCTTGACGCTTCTCCGCTCCTCCGATAGCGTGAAATCTCGTCCACTTTATGCGAATCCTCTTTGCGGCTTCTGAAGCGCTCCCTTACGCCAAGACTGGCGGTCTGGCTGACGTCATCGAAGCCCTGCCGCGCGCTCTCGTCAAACTCGGCCATGAAGTCGCCGTCTTCCTGCCACGCTACCGAAACATCAAAACCACCTCCGTCGCCGTTCCTAGCCTCACCATTCCTCTGGGCGCTCGCCTCCGCTTTCCCGCCATCGCTAACGGCGGCGTACATCGTGGCGTGCGGTACTTCTTCCTTGATGATCCCTTTTTCTTCGACCGCGATGGCATCTACGGTGACCGCAACCGCGAATACCCCGACAACGCCGAGCGCTACACCGAATTCTGCCGCTCCACCATTGAACTCGCCAAACAAGTCTGGATGCCCGACCTGATCCACTGCCATGACTGGCAAACCGCTATGATCCCCGTTCTCCTCCGCACTTCGTATGGCGACGATCCTGCCGTTCAAGACCTGCCGACCGTCTTCACCATCCACAACATGGGCTACCACGGCATCTTTCCTCGCGAAACTCTGGATCGCATCGGAATCCCCTCGGCGGTTTACCATCCGGCCGGGGTCGAGTTCTTCGGCAACGTGAATTTCCTCAAAGGCGGCCTTGTTTTCTCCGACTATCTCACCACTGTCAGCCGGAAATACGCTCAGGAGATTCAAACCTCCGAATTTGGTTTCGGCCTCGAAGGCGTCGTTCGCACGCGCGCGGATCGTCTCACCGGCATCCTCAACGGCGTCGACTATTCCGCCTGGAGCCCCGACCGCGACACCCTGATTCCCGCCAAGTACTCCTCGAAAAACATGGCGGGCAAACGCATCAGCAAACAGGCGCTCATCGAAGAACTGAAACTGCAAAGCGACAATCCCAACCGGCCCATCGTTGGCATCGTCTCCCGCTTTGCCGATCAAAAAGGCTTCGACTTGATTTCCTTCATCGCTCGCGAACTTATGCATGAGGAGCTAATGCTCGCCGTGCTCGGCACCGGCGAACGCCGCTACGAAGAGATGTTCCGCGCCCTTGCTGCCGACTTCCCGGGCCGCGTGGGCGCCGTCATTGCCTACGACAATCGCCTCGCCCATCTCATCGAAGCCGGCTCCGACATCTTTCTCATGCCCTCCCGCTACGAGCCTTGCGGACTCAATCAGATTTACAGTCTCCGCTACGGCACCGTTCCGGTGGTTCGCGCCACCGGCGGGCTTGACGACACCATCGAGCAGTTCGATCTTCAGCTCGGCACCGGCACCGGCTTCAAGTTCCACGAATACTCCGGCGGAGCCCTCCTCCATTCCATCCGCCAGGCACTCCACCATTTCTCGGATGAAGGCGTCTGGAACCGCATTCAACTCAACGGCATGGCCAAGGATTTTTCCTGGAACACTTCCGCCGCGGAGTATGCGAAACTATATGAAGCTGCCTTCGCAGCGCGAAACCAAAACGTAGTTCCGACATCTAATTAACCCAGGAAAGCGGCTGCCTTGACGCAGCCGGTCGAGGAAACAGAGAAACTTATGGCAGATAATATACTTACGGTGAATGACGGGAATTTTGAGTCTGAGGTGCTGTCGGCCAGCAAGGCTCAGCCAGTCATGGTCGATTTTTGGGCAGAGTGGTGCCGTCCGTGCCACATGCTGGCTCCCACGGTTGCCGAGATCGCCCAGGACTATGCGGGCAAGCTTAAGGTCACCAAGCTGAACGTGGACGAGGCCATGAATTCGGCGGGTCGTTTCAACATCCGCGGTATCCCCACGTTGCTGGTTTTCAAGGATGGCCAGGTGGTCGAGCAGATCGTCGGCGCGGTCCCCAAGGACCAGATCACCAAAGCGCTCGATCGCCACGTCGGCTAACTTCTTCGTCTTGCACCAAGGGGCGTCTCCGCAAGAGACGCCCTTTTTTTGTGTAGCATAGGCCTTAGCCTGGGCCGATTGGTTTTTGTAGGGGTTCAGCACTGCTGGACCCCATGTCCGCACCACGCAAAGCTGCGCAGGACCTTCAGGTCCAAATGTAGGGGATTTTGTAGGGGCGGCCTTCTGGGGCCGTCCGCTCATCGGTGCTCATCCTGTCCTAAGATCGAACTCGTCATTCCCAGCGAAGCGAGGAATCTCTCTTCCATGTCCGCCACCAAAGAACTCATCCGCTGCACCTGGGCCACTAATCCCCTCAGCATCCGTTACCACGACGAGGAATGGGGCGTCCCCATCCACGACGACCGCCGCTGGTTCGAATTCCTCATCCTCGAGGGCGCCCAAGCCGGTCTCAGTTGGGACACCATTCTCCAAAAACGCGAACGCTACCGCGAACTCCTCAGCGGTTTCGATCCTGCCAAAGTCGCCCGTTATGACGCAAAGAAAATCCGCGCACTCCTTCGCGACCCGGGGATCGTCCGCAATCCCCTGAAAATCCAATCCACCGTTACCAACGCCAGGGCCTTCCTGCAAATCCAGAAGGAGTTCGGCTCCTTTGACACCTTCATTTGGCAATTCGTAGGCGGCCAGCCGATCCGGAATCGTCGCATCCATCTCAAGCAAGTCCCCGCCAAGACCGAGCTATCCATCAAACTCAGCAAAGATCTCCTGAAGCGCGGCTTCCGTTTCGTCGGTCCCACCATCTGCTATGCCCTGATGCAGGCGACCGGCCTCGTCAACGACCACCTCACGACCTGCTTCCGCTACAAAGAACTGTCTTGATCCGGCTTTCGGTGAACATAGCCCGTCCACGCTCGGGGTTTCTGCTTCCCAGAATCTGTTCTACAATCACCGCAGTTCAAATAACCTGTAGCGCAGGGCGAGCGAAATATGCGAGCCCTGCGCTTGGCATCACCCCAGCACAATTGTGCGAACGCAGCTGTCTTCGCTCCGCTACGTCGACTTCGCAGATTTCAGGAGAACACAAATGGTTTTTCTCCACAGCCGTGCAACACGATTCATACGTTCTTTGGCCTTTGCGAGAAATGTTCTATTTCGGACGCGAGCGCACGCGCTTGCGGTTCTCGTGATCATGTTGGCGATTGCTGCGCCGCTGGCAAGCGCACAAAGAATCCAGCTCTCCCTTGACGCCACGAAACCCGGTGCCAAGATCGATCGCAACCTCTTCGGCCAGTTCGCCGAGCATCTCGGTCACGGCATCTATGACGGCATCTGGGTCGGCCCCGATTCCTCGATTCCCAATACCCGCGGAATACGCAACGACGTTGTCGCCGCGCTCAAGGCCATCAAAGTCCCTAACGTCCGTTGGCCTGGCGGCTGCTTTGCCGACGAATACCACTGGCGAAAAGGCATCGGTCCTCAGCGCACCGTGACTCTCAATCCCAATTGGGGCGGCGTCATCGAACCCAACACCTTCGGCACGCACGAATTCATGGACTTCCTCGATCAGATTGGCGCGCAAGCCTACGTCTCGGTCAATGTCGGCTCCGGCACTCCGCAGGAAGCGGCCGAATGGCTCGAATATCTCACCACCGCGCAGCCCACCACTCTGGCGAAGGAGCGCGGCGCCAACGGCCATCCAAGTCCTTACACCATTAACTTCCTCGGCATCGGCAACGAGAGCTGGGACTGCGGTGGCAACATGACGCCCGACTATTACCTGAGCCAGCTCAAGATCTACAGCCGATTCGTGCGCAATTTCAATCCTGCTCAGCAAGACAAACAACAAATGCTAAAGATCGCTGTCGGTCCCGGTGGCGCTGAGCCGCGCTGGACCGAGTGGACCGACACCATCATGAAGGCCTACCAGGCTCACACCTGGAGTTGGGACATCAACGGTCTTTCCATGCACTCCTACACCGTTGGCCACTGGCCGCCATCCTACGCATCCACGGGCTTCGGTGAGACTGAATTCGCGCAGATTCTTAAATACACCTTGGAGATGGAAGACCTCGTCACCAAGTACTCCGCGATCATGGACAAGTACGACCCGCAGAAAAAAGTCGCGCTCGTCGTCGATGAATGGGGTGCGTGGTACGCGCCGCTCCCGGGCTCAAATCCCGGCTTCCTCGTTCAGCAAAATAGCCTGCGCGACGCGATTCTTGCAGCTCTCAACCTGAACATCTTTGCGCGTCACGCCGACCGCGTCCGCATGGCCAACATCGCGCAAATGATCAATGTTCTTCAGGCCATGATCCTCACCGAGAAGGAAAAGATGGCCCTCACCCCGACCTATCACGTCTACAAAATGTATGTTCCGTTCCAGGACGCTACCTTCATCCCGGTCACGTTCGACGCCGGCAAATATTCCCACGGCGACATCACGCTGCCTCGCATCGATGCCATCGCCGCCCAAGACGCCTCCGGCAAAGTGTGGCTCGCCCTCACCAACGTCGATCCCAATCAACCGGCCGAAATCGATGTCAGCCTGAATGGCATCACCGCGAAATCGGCGGTAGGAGAAACGCTCACCGCTCCCAAGGTCGATAGCGTCAACACCTTCGAGCAGCCCAACGCCGTTGCTCCGAAACCCGGCTCCGCCAAAGTCGATGGAGGTAAACTCTCCGTGAAGCTCGACCCAAAATCCGTCACCGTGCTCTCCCTCGAGCCGTAACGCGGCATTTCTGCGGCGAGCAGAAATTCGCGGTTTAGTAGTACAATCGATTGCCAAGAGCGGGCGTCGTACAATGGCAGTATAGAAGCTTCCCAAGCTTCGGACGTGGGTTCGATTCCCATCGCCCGCTCCAGAAATGCTAATGATTCGATTGCCTTTACTTCTGGAAGGCACTGAAAAACACCCCTAAAAACCAAGGTTTTGTTCCAAGGATGTTCCAAAGCTTTGCCAGTTGTTCCAAGATTTCCGCGCGTCGGAAGGCTGACCACGCCGTACACCACGACAAGCGGGGTGGTAGTGAGATTTCCACTGTTGACCGACCTACTCTGTCATCGGTGACGGTTCCAGCGCTTCCCGCTGTGAAGAAATAGTTGCGAGAGCCGCATATTATGACATCGGCAATATACGCGGTTGCCTTGCGTGATAACATCGCGTCGAATGGCAGCGAGTAGAAAAGGACTCGTCGAAGACCTAATCCAAAGAGCGGAGAACTTTCGCCTTTGCGGACCGGGCGATGACCCGGACGAGCAAACGGCGGTCACGGTCGGTTACCATCATCTCGTCACTCAGCTCCAGCGACTAGCCAGTCCGATTCTGCCTTCTGACGCTGCATTACATCTGAAGAACATTCGAGTAGAGATTAACAACATCTATTCCGTGTACGAAGCGAGCGCCGAACTTGACGCGCTCATTCCTGAAATAAAGGCGGCGCTCGAACATCTAAGCGAAGACGGTTTCCCGACCGCCACGAGCGCGTACATCGTTGACCCTGCGCTTATCGCCCGACTCGAAGCGGTAGAGTCAAGCACATACGATGTCGCGGCGCTCGTCCGCATCTGCAAGGAGATTAATTCATCTTACGCGCACGGGAACGTGCTCGCCGTCGCGCTTCTTATGCGAACGGTTCTCAACCACGTCCCGCCTGTGTTCGGTCACGACACGTTTGCGCAAGTCCTGGCGAGCGTCGGCAAGAGTCTGAAAGACAGCTTCGACCATTTGGAGAACGGTTTGCGAAAAGTCGCCGACTTCCATACTCATCGGAAGATTGTCGCGGTCGAGTCGTATCCTTCCGCCGCACAGGTAGAGCCATTCAAGCCACAATTTGAGTTACTGTTGCATCAGGTCGAGTCAAGGCTAAAGATGCCGGGGCGGGTAAGACCGTAGTCGAAAGGACGTGCATAAAAGATGCTTCGCGCCGTCCGCTGAGTGATTTCGCTTCTGTCTCTACGGCTGTGGACCAAGGAGTTGACGCGCGAACGCCACGAACGCAAACTCTCCGGTGACGGGAGAATAACAATGACCGCTCGTAGCCATCAAGCTGTCCGTGTTGGTTTGCGTAGGCTTCTGCGTGACAAGAACGTCGAACCAAAGGCACTGATGAAAGCGATAGAGCTACTCATGAAGGTTGAAGGATTGATGGACGCGGAGATACCGAAAAACAAGCCCACAACGGCCCCAATGAGCAAGCCCAACAACAACAGATTGCGGGAGTTAACGGAGATGACGCAGGTAGAAAAGTCAGACTAGGGTTACCTGGCGAGGGGGGATTTACTCTTTTCTATGAATGCAGCGACAAAGGCCACCTTGGCGCCCATGCTCAACGGAACAGCGACGCTGTTTTTTGCGATGGCAGGGTTGGCATTTTTCTTTGGCGGTGGACTAATCTCCGCTATTACTCAGGCGGAGCGACTTCTTGGTGAGGTCGAAGGCATGGGACTCACCGTGCTGCTCGCAGCGATTGGCCTAATAGCAAAAATGGTTGCGACTCGTCTAGAGGGAGACGACGGTTTTGTGTCGCTGTCCGATTCACTTCGGAAGTAGCCGCCGACGCGCACTTTTTTTTCGAAGCTCACAAATCTCCATGTGGGGCAGCGTTAGTTAATCAAGATTGATACTCAGGTGACTCCGGCAACCGATGGTGGAGTTGAAACGCCGCTTCGACTCCGCTTCCATTTTTTCCAAGCTTTCCGCAATAGCCATGTAAGCGGGACCACTAGAATGAGCCACGGAATAATGGCGACCACCGTGGTGATGAGAGACGCAGTGCTATCCGCTAAGATGGAACCCGATTCACGCAACGCATTCCAAATCTGACCCCCTGCGCTCGTACCGTGCCATTCCACGCGAAATGAGATTTCAACTGCAACTTTTTCGGTTTCATTGGCCAAGATTTTGCGTTGCGCCGTCTCGCTGTCCAGTTGCGATTGAGTGTCAGTCAGTTGCTTCTGGATTTCTACGACGTCCCTTACCGTCGCGCTTTGTTTGGCAAGCATCGTCCTAAGGCTATCTCTAAAAGCGGTCAAGTTCTTGATTTTTGCTTCGGTGTCTACGACCTGAGTCGTCTTGTCTTCCCGCTCCGTTGTGTGCTGGACGACTCTTCCCAACTTTTCGACAGAACCTAACAATTTAGTTAGGTCGGCAGGTGCGACCCGCAACGAAATCATGCCTGTCGGCAGTGATTCGGCGGTCCGTGTGGTGATACTTGACGAGACAAGTTCGCACTGAATGGTTGCGCAATACGCAACGGTCGCTTCCCAGGACTTTTGCAGGTCCGACTCCGAAGTGATGACGTTGAGCTTATGTCGCTCCGCAATGTAACGCTCCGACGCTTCCGCGACAGGTGCCGGTGGCGGCGTGAAGCCCGCCATGTATTCCGAAACCCGAGACGACCGCTTGTAGCAACCAGCTCCAATGACCATAAAGGCTGCACAGGTCACAACAAGGAATCCGCGATTCATCGTGTTCTCCGCCATCATGTGATACTCACATCGTTGAACAGCTTATCGCGTTTGTGCCTGATAATTCCGGCAGCGGCAGACGGAAGGGGGCTCAGGAATTCTTCGTAAGCGTCGGACGATGAAGGCTAACGGTCGCGTTCGCTAACTTGCGGGGGTCGGTGTGAATAGTAATACTCATCCTGAGACTTCGGGGTGCCGAACATTCGGGAAAGGGGCACATCTTCATATCCTGCGGGGTCTTCAAAAAGAATGGGCGATGGCTCACCTGCTTTAAGCTCAACGAGCTTTTTCTCGCTGGCTTGCCCGTCTCTCCACTCCGCTTTGTCCTTGACCGGGGCGCAACCTTGGTCTATTGCCAACCAGTTAGTGATTGAGCCTTCGCCGGACTTGTAGATGAGTTTCACAGTGCGGTAGCCACTCACAAACTCTTCTCCAGCAACTTCTTCTCGAAAGCCCGCAATTGAGCAACTGTTGCGGGGGTCACGCAGCCAATGGGCTGACGTGTTGTGAGCTGGGTCAAACGTCGTGCTCTTGAGCCGCTGGTCCTCCAGCACGTACATTTTCTTGCCCAACGAGAAGTCAATGATTCTCTCAGACAATGGTCCTTGCGGGCTGCTGCCAGTTACAAGAAACACTCGTGAACCATCTCTGCGCACAGCGTAGGTGTATCTTTGCGTGGGAGTCATTGAGCCATCTCTTCCCACCGCATAATCCTGTAAAACGGCTGTGTAGGCAGTGGGTTCAGTCGTGTGTGCTCCCACCGAAGATGGTGACCGGAAGACACGTACCGATTCCATGCCCACTCCAAGGAGCAGGACCCCCGAAACGTAGACGAGAATTGTCTGATTAGAGAGACTAGAAATCCGCATATCTGCTCTCAATTCGGGGCATCTCCATACCGAAGACGGTCCCTTGCAAATGATACGCCTTCACCCTTTGGCGCAGCTATAGCAACAGCGTGTAATCACCAACTTTCGTACCGGCAGGGCAAAGCCACAGTGAAGTCCCAAGGGCCGAAATGCAACATTACAGCGAAGTCTGCCCTTTTATGGCCATCGGTTCCAAGCAACTTAGCGGCGGGTGTTTCAGAAAAACGCAACAGAATGGATAGTAGGTTGCGTTCGCCATGGCCCACAAAAAAGCCCCGAAATGAATCCGGGGCTTAGCGAGAAAGCTGCCAGCGTCAGTACAGGCTGGCGAGCGCGGCGTTCACGGCCTTACCCACCTGTTCATCCGTGGGGACCGCGTAGACGGCTGTGGACGCGATGCTCTTGTGTCCTAGGGCCACTTTGACGCAAGCAAGGTTGACGTTGGCCGCCACCAGGGAGAATCCGAGCGCATGTTTCAGGCAATGGGGATGGCGTCGGTCCGCCGGAAGCCCAGCGCGTTCCGCAACGGATTGGAACATGCGGAAGAACTGCGAGCGGTGAATCCTTCCACCCTTTTGCGACGTGAACACAAAATCGCTGGCATCGCAGCGTTCCGCAAGCCACGACCGAAGGACACGCTTTTCCGAGAGCAGGGGTTGGCCCGGATGGTCCGTAAGCGGTTGCGTTGTGGTGAGACTCCCTTTGAGCCGCCGGATGGTGATTTGCCCGTTTTTCAAATCCAAATCGGCCATCCGCAATTCGCACACTTCGGTGGCCCGCATCCCATGGCGATACGCCAGTAGAATCATTGCCAGATTGCGCTTCGATTCGCAGGCGACTTTGAGAATCTTGAGAATCTCTTCCGGGGTAAGGGCCTTGCGGGAATGTGATTGCCTTACAGAGTGAATTACACTTTCGGTAGCCATTTCAATCTCCAACTAGGTTGATTTGGTTAGGGGCGCGTTAGTGCTGTAACACTGGTGCGCTCCGTTTTTATTTCCCTTTGAATCCAAGAGCCCGTCGAACGTAATCACTTACCGAAACGCCGGATTTCTCCGCCAACCGTTCCAGTTTCTTGCATTCGGCGCGAGTCAAACGCAAGGCGATAATGCGGCTCTGCCGTTCTTTCGCTGGCAACGGTGGACGGCCCATTTTCACCATGAACTAACTGTAAAACAATAAATAGTTAGTGTCAAACACAAAGTGCATGGAAGTGCAGGAAAGGCGCGCGCAAGGCAGGGGTTCAGACCCCGAACGTGTCCGTTTACACCTAAAAGAAATTGGTGATTTGTGTTCTCACGCCGCTCCAGCGCTACTCGCAACTGTATGCAGGGGACCCTATTTTCGGCACGGAGGGCCGGGGTGGAGGAGTCCCGGGGGTGCCGGTGAAGCTGCAGAGGTAACGTGACTACTGTGGTTTTTTTCGCATCTCATTTACTCGCACTCCCACGGCGAGAACGAGAATGTTGTAGTTTGAGAGAAGAGGGAGCGTACATTGTAAGTATCTGGTCGGTTTGTTTTTTGCGACAGGCCGTAGAAAACGATTATCCATGTATTACGCCTACTTAGATGAAACGGGACAGGAATCTAAGGACTGGGTTTATATCGCTGGATTTGTCGGGACAGAAGAGCAATGGCGCAGATTCATCCCCGCCTGGAAAGAAGGCTTTTGTGGCTCGCAGCGCAAGCGTCTCCACATGAATAAGTTGAAATTTGAACGTAGAAGCGAAAAGGAACTCTTGCAGAGACTTGGCTCGGTGCCTGTGAGTTGTGGCTTAGAACCACTTATCGGTGGCGTGCGAGTGAGTGATTACGAAGATTTATTGGGAGGAGACCAATTCCAAGAGAAAATGCAAGCGGGTTACGTGGTTGCCGTGATGCCGATGCTGATTCAACTGTGTAGATGGCTTCCGCAAGACGAAAGCGTGGAGCTAGTCTTTGAGCAACAAGACCGCTACGCCGGCTTGCTGAATTACAACTTGATGATTATCCGTTCCTTGGAAGGAATGCTCGCCAACGACGGGAAACCAAAAGTAGCAAATTGGCGATTTATTCGTAAGGGGACCAGCTCACTCACCGAACCGGGTGATTATCTGGCCTACGCTATTTCGCACTACCGGAAGGACCCACATTCTGTTGAATCTCAGTGGTGCTTACCAATTCTGAAAAGCGTTGATAGTGTTCGGGCCATAGGCGCTGTTTTGGAGAGAAATCACGCCCGTCAATGGATGAGTTTGGTTGTAGCCAAGCAAGAGGAGCTTGACTTACCCAAAACAAGCGACGAATTTGAAAAGTTTCGTAAGTCCGCAAACCAGATTATCAAACTCTCCCAAGACGAATTGAAGGCCAGACTTGATTTGGAGGGCGAGCCAAAAAAGGCGACATGAGGATTTCGCACGCGAATCGCTTCGAGAAGGGGTCAGTACGTATTTGTCCGGTAACCCGGCCCTTGGATTACTTGGCGCTGCGTTTCTTTGGTTTTGGTGCGACTAGCTTCAAAAACTCCGGCTCAACCCAAACAGTATTTAGGCGTTTTGGGACAAGTTCGACGTTTCCGTATTTGTCGAAGCCTCGAACCGTATAGGCCTTGCCAATCATGCTTTTGAATAGTTTTTCAGTGCCCATTTCGTCTTTGACTCCGGGGGCATATGTCACGGGCGACATGCCAACCACTCTCACCTTGTCACCAACCCGGAACTTCGATTTAGGCATGGAAAGCCCGAGCTACCTTTCTTGTTCACTTTCGGCGCAGGCGCGAAAGTAGTGGACGAATCGTTGCACATAGGGATTATCGACCTTTGCGTCGCGCTGTATAAGGGGCCAACAATCTGCTAAGCCGACATGTCTCATGAGTTTCGCGTACTCGCGAAATTCGTGTGGTATCTGACCCGCAATAAGCATGTTCGTGACGCGCTTCCGAACGCGCAAAACTTGTTCCGTTGTTAGCGTGGCTCGGCGCAGCGCTCTCGCAGTATTGGATTTTAACGTTTTTCCAAACGGGAAACGGGCATCTTCCTCGATGAAATCTAGTCCCAGCGCGATGCTCGCCTTATCGCCGCGCTCGATTCCCTCAATGACGGCTTCCATAACGGGGTAAATCCACCGTTTCTTTTCTTCCATATGCTCCCGAGGAATCGGCGGACTGGGTGATGTTACCCCGTATTCCCGACAATACTCAGAGTACCGAGCTTGCACCGCAGCCACGGTCCAGTGACCTTCTCCGTTGTAATCGCGAATGAGGGTTGCGTGGTCTCTGACAGGCATAACAGTTCAAGTTAACATTTCTGACTCTTGCGGGAAGCTGTTCCACGGTTCAGTTGCGTCTTGGCGGTCAACTCCCGGTCGGCTCGTTCATTGCAGTAGCCGCTTACAAGCAATCTTGGTACATCCCGAACACCTTCGGAACTTCGGTCACTGTGCCTGTCTCGTCAAGCTTGACGCGCACGCCGATGAAGGCCGCATTTGTGCCGCAGCCCAATGGTGCACATCCTGAAGTCCGCAATGACCCATAAGCTTCAGACTCCAGAATCGCGAAGGGGATTTTGTGCTCGGCAAAGAACCGCGCCACGTCGCTTTTGTGGGCGCCGATTTTGAGTTCTTTGGCAGCGTCTCGCTTAAGGCTTTCGACTTGGCGCACAAATGCCCCGCCGCGCAGCTTGCACCGGTATTCCCTGAGTCCAAACAGGACGAGACCCGCTATTACAACTACGGCGACGCGATGCTGTTTTAGAAAGTTCACGACTCCAGTGCTCACCGTCAATCAGGAGTTCTCAAACTCGGTCGAAACGAGCGAAACGTTTTCTCGACGTTTAGAGCGTCTTGCATGCCTAGTTCTTTACCGAAACTGCGGATTTTTCCCTGACAGCTAAAACTAAGTGCAGCCCGGGCATGGTCTGCATTCCATTGTCCACCTGCTTTTGGTCAAGGAAGCAATCCGTTCGTATATCGCCCACTTCCGCGAGCAGATATTGTCGAGACCAGCCGATGCCAAATATTTCTCGACGCACTCGCAGGAAGCCACTATCCAAAGTTATAATCTCCCTGCCAGCCGCTATCCAAAGAAGAATGCTCAATCCTAGGACCGCGAAAATCTCGCTCAGATGTAGCTTGTCGCGCGAGAGTGGCCCGATAATCCCATGAGATATGCTCTGCCACTGCCAGAAGCCCATCTGAATGTTCATCAGATTCCAGAAGACAAAAAAAGAAAATGGTCCCCACCCAAGCCAATAAGGAATCACGATTCGCACACCACTCGAATCAGCTTGGCTCGAATTCGCTTTGCGATGCCAGATGACAAACATGGTGGTCCCTTCTAAATTAGTGCGCTGCGACGACTCGGTCCCGATATACCCGGTAGACCAAGATTTGGCCGATGGCTAGACCGAAAAAGGCGCAGAAATAAGTGGCTATCATCCAGAAGGCAACCGAACCTGTCGCCCGCCGCAATAAACCGCCGACTCCCATCGCTGCCATATTGCATGTCGTAATGAATAACGATTGCAGTGGGTCGAACCACCAATTCAGGGGGTTTCGTTCAAATGAAGGACGGCGCAGCTTTTCAACGTTCCAACGCCGGACCGAATAACGGACGGTCCCCAAAACGAACAAGGGTAGCGTCAGAAGAATAAGGCTGCAAAAGACCACATCAGGGTTTTCATGACGTAGTTGCTCAGGGGCCAGTGACACATAACCCTGACGAATGCTAAGCGCGACCAAGGAGATGTTGACAACGAACCAGATGGTTTTTACGGACCTTCGCTCGGCGCGAGAATCCCCATTTTTGTCCGTTGCGCTCGCATTACGTCTAATGCCGTAGATTCCAACAATAATCGCCAAGACGCAGGCCATGCCAAGGTAGACGAGCCAAGTTGGTGGCGGTTGCCCCTGATGGCGGCGAGAGAAATACGTCACCAGGGCAATGTACGGCAGTAGGACCCCTAGGAATAATCCAAGAATCTTGTTTTGCAGTTGCACTCTCGCACCACGAAGACGCTTTATCTACGCTAACGTTTCTCGCGGCATGGCAGAAGCTGACCATCGGAGCAGGTGCATCGAAGACGTCAACTCCTGGGAAGTCTTAAGTGCTGTAAGACCGGGGATGGCTGAATCAGCAAGTTCATATCGGACTCAGATATTCAACAGCCCTGGTTCTGTGGTCGAATTAAGTTTCGGAGATGAACGAATACTCACAAGAGTGGAACAAATACCGCCGACTTGTGATTTATTGGATGGCAATATTCGCCGCGTATGTTCCCGTAGTGATGGCTGTCTCTGTTCTCTTCGAGAAGTTGTTCCACAATGATGCGGCGTTCCCATATGTGGCGGGTTTTTGGGTATGTCTGTGGGGCGCATCCTTCTTCCGAATTTGCGCCGTTTGCTTGCCCACG
>Ga0207761_1000463_pt1 | contig 14229 bp, 17 predicted proteins | sample LuqExpMetageno34_FD_187792 | JGI IMG/M metagenome (GOLD analysis project Ga0207761, IMG submission 187792) | Tropical forest soil microbial communities from Luquillo Experimental Forest, Puerto Rico - Sample 34 (SPAdes) | ecosystem: Environmental > Terrestrial > Soil > Tropical forest ... | reverse complement strand
ATTGTCACAAACTGCGTCTGGTCGGCGACGATCTGCTTTACGTGAACTCCGAGAAATTGGCTGGTGAAAAGGGCAAGGACGGCCGCGGCGGTCTGTTCATATTCGATGTGCGCAACCCGAGTGTGCCGAAACAAGTCGGTTTTTACGACATGCCCGGAAGTGGCCCCCACCGTTTTGGCATCGACCACAAGCGCAATCTTGCCCTACTGCCGTGCGATGCTAAGGGCTGGCATAAGCGCGTCATATGGACGCTCGATATCCGCGATCCGCTGAAACCGGAAATCGTCAGCATCTGGGGTCTGCCCTGGCAAAAATCGGAAGACGCTGGCACTGGTAACGATCCGATGCCGGCCGACGATACCTGTACGCTGCACGGGCCACCAATGATCCGCGGCAATCGAATGTTCGCCGCATTCTGGGGCGGCGGCGTCGCTGTCATCGATTGCAGTAATGTTTCCAAGATGGCACTAATCGGGCACGTCTGTTGGTCGCCGCCGTTCCCAGGCGGTACGCACACGGTTTGGCCGATCGGCGACAAGCCCTACCTGATCGTCACTGATGAAGCGCGCGCCCGACAGAAGTATTGGGACAGCCAATTCATGTGGGTGCTCGATATCCGCAACGAGACCAACCCCATTCCGGTTGCGAATTTCTTTCCCGACCGAGAGAAGTATTTCAATCGTCCGGGTCGCTTCGGCGCCCATAATATTCTCGAAAATATCCCGTCGGAAGGTCCGTGGGCTAATCTTGTATTCCTGACTTATTTCAATGCTGGATTGCGGGCGATCGACGTGAGCGATCCGCTACGGCCGAAAGAAGTCGGCTGCTATGTGCCAGCAACGCCGCCCACGCAGGAAGCGGTCCAATCCAACGACATCGGCAGCGACGAGCACGGCCGCCTGTATCTGATTGATCGCTGGGGCGCCGGCATGCATATCGTCGAATATACCGGCTGAATGTAACTTCTTAGTCCGTTCGCCCAAACGTTGGCTTGGACTCGGGTTGCGCCACACGGGAGACAACACTCTTGGCAGTAAACGGCCGACCAGGTCGGCGCACTGGCTGCCAAACGGCATTAATGCGCTTGCGTTTTTCCGCAAATGTCAGATGTTGCGCCGTCGGATTTTCACAGTCTTCACACATCCTAAAGTTCCTGTGGCCTCGCCCCTCATATTAGAATGGTGGATGCACCGCCGTCGATCATAAAGGCCGCCCTTTAGGTGTGATCTGATAGGAATTGCCCGGCCATATCGTTGCGGGGGTGTTGCTGATTGGCATTCGTCGGTTGAATGTTATTGCCCGACTGTCAGCGCTCCACGCAGACCCGCCCGCTCGATTGCGGCTTTCACCAGACCGGACTCGAGCGCCTGTTCGGTAAAGCCTTTGATGAACGCCGCACCTTCCTCGCGTCCTTTGGGAAAGGCAATGGCGTGACGCTCCTCACCCCAGCGGTCGGGCAACACGGTTGACCCCGGAACCTTTTCCGCCATCTCAAACAGAGTCGCCTTGTTGGTGGCGAAGGCATCAATCTTACCCGAGGCGAGCATCTTTGCGCCGATCTCCACAGTGGTAGCACGCACGACTTCGGCGTTCTTGAGGTCCCGAGACAGCGTCGCGTCGGAGGTGCTGTTGGCCGTCACGCCAATTCGGCAGCCCTTCTGGTCAATGTCGGTGGACGCTGTGAGCGAGGAGCCCGCCGGCACTAGGTAGCCGAGCTCGATCAGCAGGTAGGGCAGCCCTAATGCCAATCGTTGCCACCTAGTATCGCACGAAATTGATCACAGCGGGCGGTCCATTGCATCTTACGTTCCCTTCATTCTGGACACCAATTACTCTACAGTGACAGCCCCTCACTTTTAATCGTTGAAGCTGCCGGGCATGAGCCCCGTCCGATGTCTGCTCTTATCATAGAGGCAGACATTGCTTTTGGCTCATCGCGTTATTTCGCTGCGCCGCGAAATTTGGTCGCTATTAGAGTAACCGCGGACATTGTTCGGCACCGCCGCTAAATGGCTCGCGCGCAAAACGCCCCAAAGTGAACATTAGTGCCGCGCGACAGCGGAGGCCACTTGTGTGCCATTTCCCGGTCGCAGTTCCTTCAAAAAGTGCTAGAATTTAGGCGCGGACAGTGACGGGTTCTCGGGGGGTAATATGCAGCGGCTCTATTTCTTCACGCTTCCGGCCGGGGCGGCGGCCCTTCGGCAGGCATGCCGCAAGGCGCAAAGCACCTGGAGTAGCCTCATTGTCCCGCTGCTCGTTGCCACTCCTCTGAGCGTGATGACGATATCTTCAACAGTGGCCACAACTGAGCTGCCAAAGTCTGAGCCTGTCGAAAAATTTCTTGGCAGGGCAGCTATGGGCTCCAACTACAAGGTCAAGCCAATCGCGCGCAGCGACGGCGTAATGCGCGTGTTCGACGTTGATACATCCTACGGCGACTTTGCATTCGACGGCGTCGAATTCACGAAGATGCGCCTGCACGAGCTCGATGCCGTCGCCGCGATCGAAAAGATGTCTCAGTCCGATGCCTTCGCCAATGCACTTGGGCGCGCCGCACTTGGGCCGGTCAAATTCGGTGCCGACCTCGTCACCAATCCCGCTGATACGATCGGCCGCTCGCTGAATGGTATCTCCAACATGTTCGACCGCGTGGGCGCCGGCCTCAGCAACAATCGTGCCGACCGCGACGCTACAATGGACAGTTTGCTCGGCATCAGCGACACACAACGCCAACTCGCAGTGGAATTGGACGTCGATCCTTACACCGACTTTCCGCCCCTGGCGCAGAAGCTAAAGGAAATGGCCGGTGCTATGGCTGCCGGAGGTTTGCCAGTAAAGGCAGGGCTGGCGCTAGTCCCCGGCGGGGTGGGGATCGCTGTCTCGTCGGTCGCAACGGTGAATAGCGCGAAGGACACCCTTCGCGATAAAACAGCGGCGCAAGTTATTGCCGAGGTCCGCTCCATTCTGTTGTCCCTCGAAGTCCCCGCGGAGACCACAAGCCGCCTTGTCGAAAACCGGAACTACACGCCCGCCGACCTGCTAATCATGGCACGCGCATTGAAGCAACTTGGTGCGCAGAACACCGCCGCCTTCATCGAACATGCCGCCGATTCCGGTTCACGCAACACGGCATTCTATCTGCGCCGCCGCGCTCAGCTTCTGGCGGCGCGCAGCACTGAGCTCGGCGGCATCGCTTCCTTCGTCACTGTCGCGGGGCAACCGATCAACGTCGCGCGCAGCGGTAATATTGTCGCGGCATTTATGTTCGACGACATCGCCTGGACCGAGGTCCAGCAACGCACCTTCAGCGCAGCGACCGCCGAAATACACCGTGGAAATCCAACCGGTACCCCATTACTCGCCACGACTGGTGCGGTGACACCGATAGCTGCCGGTGCCATCAGCAAGCTCGGTTGGAAAATCATTCAGCTCAAGCCGATAACTTGCGTTCAATGCGGCGAGCCACAGCGCTGATCGCGCGAACGTAGTCGTTGAAGTCCGCTATCGGGGGCAAAAGCGGACAGTGCTGCATTTAAACGCGAGATGGTTTGCCAGCTTTTGACCCGAGTGGACATAGAGCAATCACCATTGATCCATCTCAATGCGTGTATAAGCGGCACTCCTAATTGTGTTTTTTTCAGGTTCATCTGCTGCGCATGCTGCGGGTGATGAGCCGGTGTTAGTCAGACTTAGAAGCCGGACACACAAGCGGCATCAAGGAAACACAAGGAGGAATTCCAATGACTGCTCAATCGTCTGATCACGGGTTGTCCCGCGCCGACAGCCTCTCCATCGTTTGGAAGATAATAAATACTAAGGCCGGAAGCGGCCCGAACAAAAAGGCGACATACTGACCGGAGTGAGCAGATCGTATATTTCACGCACCCGTGATGTGTGTTGGACGTTACGGTACTGCATCATTGCAGCAGCCAGACAATTCGGAAACTAGGATGTTCCAGTGTGCATACCTAAAGACTTTGGATGCGATCGTCGCGCACTTCTGAGGGCCGGCGGAGCGCTAATTGTGGGTGCAATCCTGTCGCCAGCAAGCGTGTTGGCCCAGGGGAGTAGCGTCGCAAAAATGCGCATCGGGGTGATCGGCTCGGGCCATATAGGCGGTACAATCGGTCGGCTGTGGGTCAAGGCTGGACATCGTGTGCTATTCTCATCACGCCATCCCGACGAGCTTAAGGACTTGGTCGCTGATCTTGGGCCACTCGCACAAGCGGGCCCTATCGACAAAGCGATCGATTTCGGGGACGTCATCTTCATCGCCGTGCCCTACGGCGCACTGCCACAGATCGGCCGTGACTATGCGGCGGCGCTCAAAGACAAAATCGTGCTCGACGCCGGTAACGCTAATGTCTCGCGTGACGGTGCTATCGCCGACGAGGTCGAACGCGAGGGCATCGGTCTCACATCGCAGAAATACCTGCCCGGAACACGACTAGTGCGCAGCTTCAATACGCTCTCGTATATAATCTTCGCGCGTGAGGCGAACCGTCCCGATCCGAGGCTTGCGGTGCCGATCGCCGGCGACGATCCGGAGGCAGTGCGAACCGCCGCCATTTTAGTGCGCGATGCGGGCTTCGATCCGGTGATTGTTGGTAAGCTGGTGGATGCGAAGCGCTTCCAGCGTGGCAGCGTCGGCTACGGTCAGGTTGTCAGTGCGAGCGAGCTTAGACAAAAACTGTTGTTGGCGCCGTGAAGGCACTCCAGCGTCGAATGCAGTGGGCGGTGCCGGCAACGCCGCATGAACGTGCGGCGGCGCTCTGGTCCTTCGCTTATTTCTTTGCGCTACTTGCCGGCTATTACGTTTTGCGGCCACTTCGCGACCAAATGGGCATCGCCGGCGGTATCAAGAATCTGCCGTGGCTGTTTACCGCCACTTTCATAACGCTGCTTGTTGCTCAGCCACTCTATGGTGAATTGGTAGCAAAATTACCGCGCGCGCGTTTTATTCCAATCGTATACCATTTCTTTGTCGCAAACCTGGCATTGTTCTGGATTCTGCTCACGCTCGGCGTTGAGACTGTAATCGTCGCGCGCGTATTCTTCGTCTGGGTCAGCGTATTCAATTTGTTTGCTGTTGCGGTGTTTTGGTCATTCATGGCCGATCTGTTCGACGCCGAGCAGGGCAAGCGGCTATTCGGCTTCATCGGCGCCGGCGGCACAGCTGGCGCACTGCTTGGTCCGGTAATAACGATTGTCCTTTCGGTTCCGCTCGGCCCGATTAATCTACTGATTGTAGCGATGGTATTGCTCGAGGCGGCGGTCTTCTGCGTCCACCGGCTCGAGTACGCGGCAACAGCGCAAAATGGTGGACGAATCGCCGAACCGCCAAGTATTGGCGGGAGCGCCTTCGCTGCGCTGCTCGAACTGACCCGGTCGCCCTATCTGCTCGGCGTCGGTGCGTGGGTCAGCCTGTTGTCATTCGGTGCTACCATCGTCTATTTCGAACAAGCTCATATCGTTTCAACCACGGTGCACGGCGCCGGTGCTCAAACGCGCATCTTTGCCGGCATCGATTTGGCGGTTGGCTTGTTAACGCTGGCGACGCAAATTTTCGCCACCGGCCGGCTGCTTAGCCGCTTCGGCACAGGCATTGCCGCGGGGGCATTGCCATTGGTCTATGTCGTGGGATTCTCTACGCTGGCCCTGTTGCCGAACCTGGCCGTAGTGTTAACCCTGCAGGTGGTGCAGCGTTGGATGAATTTCGCCATCGCCAACCCGGCACGCCAAGTGTTCTTCACTGTGGTAACGCGCGAAGAGAAGTACAAAGCCAAGAACCTAATTGACGTAGTGATCTATCGCGGATCCGACGCATTGTACGGATGGGTGTTCGACAGTCTGCAGGCGGTTGGATTAAAACTTGGAGCAATTGCGCTGTGCGCCGTTCCGGTGATGGTCGGCTGGCTTTTGCTGTCTGCGGCGTTGGGGCGAACACAAGAACGTCGCGCCGAGCGTTTGGAAGAGGTAGCGGCCGAGGGGTGCCTGACATGACGATTTGCATGACACGACGCAATTTCGCAACGCTGGCAGGCGTGGCATTGTTCGTGCCACCGGTACTCGCGCAAGCCGACGCGCCCCTTATCTCCCGCGCCATCCCGAGCAGCGGCGAGCGCCTACCCGCGGTCGGGCTTGGCACCGCCCAGGTCTTCGATCGCGCTGACGATGCTATCCGGCAAAAGGCGGCCGCGGTCCTGCAGACACTGATCGCGAAAGGCGGACGCCTGATCGATACCGCGTCATCCTACGGGGATGCCGAGAGTGTGTTGGGCGACGTAATTGCGCGCGCTGGACTACGGGACAAGTTCTTCATCGCCACCAAACTCGAGAACGCGGACGCCGCAGAGCTCAAACGCTCGCTGGCGCGGCTCAAGACGGAGAAAGTTGACCTGCTCCAGCTCCATAATGTGCGCAATCCACGCCAATCCCTCGCGCAGTTCAAAGACTGGAAAGCGCAAGGCAGGTGCCGCTACATTGGCATCACGTCGACTTTTCACAGCGATTTCGCGGCGGTCGAAGAAGTGCTCAAGCGTGAGAAACCCGATTTCGTGCAGATTGACTATTCGCTCGAAGATCGCACAGCCGAGAAGCGGGTTCTCCCGCTCGCGAGTGAGGTCAAGGCCGCCGTGTTGACTGCCCTTCCGTTCGGGCGCGCTCGGCTTTTTCGTGCGGTGCGAGGCAAGGAGATCCCCGACTGGGCCAGGGACTTCTCCGATAGCTGGGCCCAGTTCTTTCTCAAATTCCTGTTGGGCGACCCGCGGGTCACCGCGGTCATCCCCGGCACGTCCAACCCAGAGCACATGACCGACAATCTGGGTGCGATGCGGGGGCCGTTGCCAGACCAAGACCAGCGCCGACGCATGGTGACTTTTATCGAGGCGCTTTGAAGCGCAATCCTGGAGTCACGTTCGCTTCTGGCACCGAATCGGCCTTCATTAACATGGAGCGACCCGCTAGCCTCGCCACCATGCAAGAACCTGCGCTCAGCTTCGAAGGCGTCACCCTCTCACCGCAAAAGGAAACGGTGCGCATATTCTACAAGGACATGTGGGACCACGCTGATAAGAGCCTGATCCCGAAAATTTTCCACGATGGCTTCACTTTCCGCGGCTCACTCGGGCCTACACTCGTCGGCCACGATCAATTCGCTGGCTATGTCGACTGTGACTGGCGCTATCGGCCATTACCGCACCGACATCCTAGCACTGATCGAGGAAGGTAATCGCGTCAGCGGCAAGATGCGATTCCACGGCATTCACCGCCAAGAGTTGTTCGGGGTGCCGCCGAGCAGCCGCTACGTATGGTGGATAGGCATGCCTATGTTCACTTTCGAGGGCCAAAAGGTGCGCGACCTTTATGTACTCGGTGATATTTACGGTCTAATTGCGCGGCTCAACGGTTAGCCTTCCCGCCCGTCGACAGGTTCGTGTAGTTCATTCATGGCATAAAGCGGACCAACATCTGATCGAATTTTGGAGAACCCGCGGCGACCGCGGTCTCTTTGTTTTGCAGAACGTGCAAGATGGCCGATCGCTTTGCTGTTAACGTTACTTAATCAGCTTACTTGGCAAATTAGATTGCCGCGGCGACAGCCACCAGCTACGGGATCGTGCCTTTCAGATTATGTCACAAAAGCTCGAACGGCCAATGGAGAAGACGGTCCTGCGGTAACAAGCCGCTCCTAACGCTTGGAGCTTCATTGATTAAGATCTTGGCGATTTTCGTCGGGGTGTGCCTTCCAATCGTAATTATGTCCAGCGCCGATGCAAGACACCGGCACGCATACCACTCGCGACACCGAATTCACGCTCCGAATGTCTGCAACGAGCGCGGCTGTTTGAGCCATGCCATTGCGTATCGAGACATGGTCTCGCAAGCAATCGATGCCAATGGCAACATCGTCGGCCGCAGGCCGGTCGGTTGTCCGCGCAATTTCTGCGGCTGCGAAGCATCACTTTACGTGTTTGGGGCGATCCGCCCCGAGCTCAACTTGGCCTCCAATTGGATTAGGAAATTTCCGCGCACGTTACCAGCTCCGGGAATGGCGGCGGTGCGCAACCATCATGTCATGGTGCTGAGGGGCCATGTCGATGGCAGCAATTGGCTGGTGCATGATGGCAATTCCGGTGGTGGCTTGACGCGCGACCATGTGCGGTCAATCAACGGATACACTATTGTCGACCCACAAGGCTCGCGTTCGGTCAGGCAACTGCAGTAGTATTGATTAATGAGTGCGCACGCTCACTCAAACACCTGATCGGATTTCTGACAGACCGCCGCGAAGCGGTCTTTCTGTTTGCGCAGTCAGTCGCGATTGGCATCTTGCGATGTAATGAAATATTTTCATCAAGGTGTGAGCCATCTCACACTTCGCCATGCCCAGCCGTTATACATTTATCAAAGGTCGCGGTTCGTGCCTCAGAGCGAAATGCTCAAGTCTTCAGGAGGCCTTCATGCGCACTTATTATACCTTACGGTACGTACATCAGGCCATCGCTGTCATCGCAATTATCCTCATCTCGTTCGGAGTGAAGATGCTTTTCTTGTCAGCCCCGACTGCTGAAGCGGTCATCCATGCCGCTCCGAGTACCAGCATGGACGTCCACCAAATGCAGATCGATCATGCGAACGGAAATAGTTCTCCGGCGCAAAAGATGCACGACATGACATTCATCTTTTCCGATAGTGATGATCGAATGAACGGCCGCTAGTCGGTCGCACTCAGTAGGACGCGCCGCACTGCCGCCTGCAAAAGAGGGAGGAGCGGAATGTCGCAATCTCATATGTTTGATCCACCTGAGCCTCCTGATCGTCCACTATGTTCCAACTGCGGATGGACCATGTGGATTGCGCGCATCGAACCGGATAACGAGGGCCACGATGAGCACACCTTCGCCTGTTCGCACTGCGATTATCAGGAAACTAAAATCGTGAAACGCGAAATAAACCGCCTCATCAATTGGTGGCGTACGAAGAAGAAGGCGCAAGCAGCCGCCTGATCAAAACATCTGTCGCAATTCGGAGAGACTGCGCCGAGGCAGTCTTTCATTTCGCGCTGTCGGTCGCGATCGGCATGTAGTGCTATTTTGCTGCGCCGCAAAATTTGAGTGCTATTGGAGTAATAGCGGCATCGCTGGATTTACGCGCGAGATGGATTGTTTGCTTATACGCCAAAGCATTTGGTGCGCTTTAGCTTACAACCCTGGCGGTCTCCCTCGCCTTGCAGTAAACTTTAGTTTCGCCGCTACGAAAGCTTGTAAAATCAAATTGATCCCAATGTTCAATCCCACGCAGATTGTCATTAAAGCATTTGTGGACGAGCTTCAGCTTATGTACGAGCAAACCTATGGGATTCTCGAACCGAGCTACCCCGGCATCATGGGCTTTGTCGCCCGGCTCGCGCTTGAGAATATCTCGAGGAGCGACGCAGCCTACCATGACGTCAATCATACCATCATGGTGACGTTAGTTGGGCAAGAGATTCTGCGCGGCCGGCACATTAGCGTTGGTGGAGTCACCCCACGCCAATGGTTGCATTTCATCGTCTCGCTGTTGTGCCACGACATCGGATATGTTCGCGGAGTCTGCCTTGGCGATGGCGACGGCTGTTATGTCATCAATGCAGCCGGCGATAAAATTAGCGTCCCTGAGGGCGCTACTGATGCATCAATGACCCCCTATCATGTCGCGCGTTCAAAATTATTTGTGCGTGAGCGCTTCGGCAAAGTGGCGCTGATCCATCTCGATACTTCTGAAATTGAAACCAACATTGAGCACACTCGGTTTCCGGTGCCAGGCGACGAGCAGCACCTTCCGACTGATGATTTTCCGGGCCTACTGCGCGCCGCGGATCTAATCGGTCAGCTCGCAGATATTAATTATCTCCGCAAGACGGCTGCCTTATTTAATGAGTTCCGTGAAACGGGAATGAGCAAGATTCTCCAATATAATAGCGCCGCCGACTTGCGGACAAATTATCCAAATTTTTATTGGCAAATCGTGCAGCCTTATATCGTAGATGCTTTGCGCTACCTGCGAGTCACCCAAGAAGGCCAACAGTGGGTTGCCAATCTTTATGCAAACGTTTTCGCGACGGAACATAGAGGGCAGATTGTTTAGCCCTTATACCTAACGGCGTATTGGGTCTGCTCGGTTGGCACAGGAAGCGAAGAACTAAAACTGCCTGATCAATTGGCCTCTGAGCCGGAAGGACGCCCTTGGGATTAGGATTCCCCGAGAACAGCCTTATATAAGGTGATAGTCTTATTTGAGAGACAAGAACCATGAACATTCACCCGGTCATGCGCATCGTGGTGACTTTGGCACTGCTATACGCGGGCGCAACTTTTCGCTCTGAGAATGCAACCGCTCAGGTAGTTGGTTTTTGATGCGTTTGAATCAATGGGCACAGGGATGCAACGTGGTGGATCGCCACCAAGGACAATCGTCGATGATGGTGAACGTCACACGGTATTGATCACGATGCTGGAGTCCAATACTGAAGCTGGGATTTATTGGAAGTCGACGGATGGAGACCAAACAACAGTCATACGCGGATCAAGCGTGAAGACATTTCGAACCGCTGGACAATTCAAGATTGGAGCATCCGGCGACGAGAACCATAATTTCAAATATGGATACATGCTGTTTCGTCTAAAAAATAATTGAGGAACTTGAAGAATAAAATTTGACACGGCTCAAGTCTGCTTGGCTAGCGTCGGAAGCGAAAAGCATTTGCCGCCACCTGATTGGGGAGTTCCGAGAGACCGCCGCGAGGCGGTCTTTCCGTATGTGCTGTTGGTCACGTCTGGCACATAGCGTCATTTGCCGCGGCGCAATGGCGACAACTCAATTTGGATATCTGCGCGTAGGAATACGCGCCTATTGCAACTGAGGGGCTGTATTGTGATTAAAGACCCCTTTAAGCAAGGCCTCTCCTTTCTTAGCTCAGGTTAAGGCGCCGCTTATTTTTATCTTTTATTTGAGTCTAATTCTTGAAAAATGTTGTCAGGCAGGCGCCATGAACAAAATGGCAAAGGAAGAAAGGACACGATCTCGTAAGCGCATATTCAAAGCGGCGCACATTGTTCTCACCGATAATGCACCCAAGATTGAATGCGTTGCGCGCGATGTCACTGCGGCAGGTGCCAAGTTGTTCCTTTCTACAACATTTGGCCTTCCAAGCCATTTTGAGGTAATTATCGATGGCAAGCGGAAGTCATGCCGTTCCGTTTGGAGAACCTACAAAGAAATGGGAGTGATATTCGCTTAGATCACGCCGATACAATAATATTTTTCCTCTAGCACAGAGAAACCCTCGGGCTAGCGTTAAAATGGGTATTTTGCGAGTTCCGGTGCTTCTAATCTTTGCGGCCTTTTTAGCCGGTTGCGCAGCACATGTGCCGGTGTTCGAGACACAAGATGATGTTCCGGTGTTCGAGACGCAGGATAATGCTCCAACGACGACAGCTCAGCCTGATCGCACCCCGACCGCCCGCGTAATATCAGAAACGAAGAAGCCAAAGCCGCCAGCGACAAGGTCTTCTATTGCGGTGTCCACAACTCCGCATGAGGATACGGTGAACTTGACCGCCATAAACGTCGGTTCACCGCAGAAATGGCAAAAAGAACGCGCTGAGGAAGAGCGCAAGGAGCAAAAATTAAAGCAGGTAATCGAAGGTATTTGCCGCGGTTGCTAAAGTTTTTTGGTTTTTTGCCCTCAACATAAACAAATGATTTCTCGTCAGCTTGTGGTCGAGCTTGCCGATCAGGTTAGCGGCGATGATTGCGCCGTCGCGGGGCACTAGCTTTTCGGTACTATCGACCGCAGTTCCACATCGGCCCGATCGGCGTCTGTGTATAGCAGGGGCCGAAGCCGCCGCCATTCCAGTGCCCGCGGTAGAAGCGCGGCCAGGCAGGACCGTAATATTGCGGCCCGTAAAGCCTGTAGTAGCGCTCCGCCCGCTCGCGCTCGATCGCTTCTGGAGGGCGGTAACCCGGCAAAAAGCCGTATCCGCACCACTAGTAACGAATCACATGGTGCTTCTTATGCACGGGGCCGGCGAATACTGCTGGAGCAAGCAATAGTGAAACCGCAATCGCGATGATTGCCCAAGAGGTATCATTTGCTGCAACACAAGATTTGGTCGCGATTGGAGTAACAGCTGACATTGGTCGGCCCTGACGCTAAATAGATAGGCGGCCTCTCGGTCAGGTCAATTTTGAGGGTAGCCGCTCAACTAAAGGCGAGTCACACTGATTCTCGCTTTTTGTTAAAAACATCAAATGAAAATCAGAAACAAAAGGTCTCGATGAAGCGTAATGACCCAAAGCGGACGCGCATGAGCGCGCCACGCAAGATAAAGCCTTCCAGCGACAATTATCACGACGCCAATAAAACGAATCAAAGCCCCATAGAGCTCCCGACCGAACCCACGGGCGGCCTTGATGCAAGATTCTGCGAAGTGATGGACGCCGCGCCTGTCATGATTTGGGTGGCAGGCAAAGATAAGGGCTGCGTTTGGTTTAACAGGCCGTGGCTGACATTCACTGGTCGCCGCATGGCCCAGGAGGTCGGCAACGGTTGGGCAGAAGGAGTCCATCGCAACGATTTTGACCGTTGTGCAGAGGTTTACTTCAGCCACTTTGACGCCCGTAAAGATTTTCGAATGCAGTACAGGCTCCGCCGACACGATGGCGCATATCGTTGGATCGATGATACGGGAATTCCTCGATTTGCCCGCAATGGCACCTTCCTTGGCTACATTGGCTCGTGCATTGACGTCCACGAGCATCGAGAAACTCAGCTTGAACTACGCCGCCGTTTGCTCGAAATCGCTGAATTGAATCGCCAAGCCGATACTGCGATATTGGCGGCGTCAATTGCTCACGAGATCAATCAGCCATTGGCGGCCATCGTTTTAAACGGTGATGCGGGTTTGCATTGGCTTGAGACCCCCAATGTCGATAAGACAAGGGCCACATTGAATAATATCATCCGCGCGGGTCATCGCGCGACTGAAGTCATCGCGAGCATTCGGGCAATTACCAAAAAGGAGCATCGGACGCGCGCGCCGCTCAGTTTGAATGAACTAATTCGGGATGTCTTAACACTCGTCGAAGCTGAGTTGCAAAGTTACCACATTGCCGTGCGAACTACGCTGAATGAAACGATTCCAGAAGTGCTGGCTGATCGAGTTCAACTACAACAGGTCATGTTGAACTTAATAAAAAATGCCATTGAGGCGATGAGCTTCGTAGCCGATAGTTCTCGGGTCCTACATCTCAAGACGGAACTTGATAGCTCTCAAAACATAGTAGTTTCAGTGCAGGACACTGGAACGGGAATCGGTCCGGAAAATATCGAGCGGATATTCAATCGGTTTTTCACAACAAAGACTCAGGGGATGGGAATGGGCCTTGCTATTTGCCGCTCGATAATCGAAGCCCACAATGGTCGCCTTTGGGCGGAGGCAGGAGACCATCAAGGCTCACTCTTTCGCATTTCATTGCCGATTGGATATTCATGAGGGATTAATTATCTGCTGTTGGCACAAAGCGGGCATTCCAACCGTAGCCGCGAATGCCCGCATTCGGGGGTATAGCGCACATGTGCCGACTTGCGGTGACTCGCTTCGCTTACATCTCAGGGTGACCGTGATAGGATCGTCCTTCCGGAAACCACAGGTCATTCCCATGCCGCTCTCCGACACCATTAAGACCCTAATCCGAAATGCCTGGGACGACGGCTATCCCTGCCTGCTCGCCACGCACGGGCCACAGGGGCCGAACATCACGCCCAAGGGCAGCATGATCGTGTTCGACGACGCGCACCTGGCATGGTGGGAGCGCTCCAAGCGCGCAGTGCTGGAGAACCTGTCACACGACAAGCGCGTGTGCGTAATGTATGCCAACTTCAAAGCGCAGCGCGATGGCGTGCTGGAGAGTGGTTTCCTGCGTTTCTTCGGCAGCGTTGAGCTGCACGAGAGCGGCCCCTTGCGTGAGGCTATTTTTGCCAAGCTGTTGCCGCGCGAGCAGACTCATGTCGGCGCGGAGGCTGGCATCGGCGTGCTAATCAAGATCGCCAAGGCGATCGATATTCGCGGCAAGCCCCTTATGTGACAATGTCTCCTTTTATGTTCACTTCTCTAATCGGCCGGCCGGGGTCAAGCGCTTTCAGGCTTTTCCACTACTGCAGTGTCGATGTCGCTCGCGGGCTCG
>Ga0207761_1000458_pt1 | contig 14302 bp, 6 predicted proteins | sample LuqExpMetageno34_FD_187792 | JGI IMG/M metagenome (GOLD analysis project Ga0207761, IMG submission 187792) | Tropical forest soil microbial communities from Luquillo Experimental Forest, Puerto Rico - Sample 34 (SPAdes) | ecosystem: Environmental > Terrestrial > Soil > Tropical forest ... | reverse complement strand
ACACCCCTCGCTCGCTCCATTCAATTTGCATAGGTCCCGCGTCCGCCGCGCCAGCGGCTTCCTTCTGACGGCTTTTTCGAACGCGACGCCTCACACCTTGCTTTCAGCCCTGAGCACTCATCCCGGCGTCGCGTCCGAAAAAGCACTAGCGTTATACGGCAAGATGAATGGAAGGCATTCGTAAACACTGGGCGACAAGCCAGGACTAGTCCGCGAAGAGGAGTTCAGTGTACGGGTGGCCGACCAACCACGAATTGATCGGACTGATCCAGCACTACACCGTTAGAGAGGAATCATCCGCATCAGAGAATCGGCTTATCCACACTATCCTCCAAACGGTTTCCGATCCGAAATACTTCCGGTAAGTCAACGAAACGGCTTGGAGGGTTTGTACCGACCAACATGGCTGTCTCCTCGACGCGTATGTTGTGACAAACTTTTGACAAAGTTGTTACAGAGTCCTTGACGTTGTGCAAACAAGCGCCCGCGATTTCTTGACTATAGTGTGTCGGGCGACCATGCCGCGCTCACTTGCGCGCCGCGAATTCACTACCGCTCGGTTCCATAGACGTAAAAGAATGTCGGCCGTTACGTTGAAAGGAAATTCGATGAGAAAACAAATGTCAACGAATGGCTGCTCTGGATCGCATTGTATCTCGGTCAGGCCATGATCGAATTCGTAGTTTCCTGAGAAGGCGCGCGTCGCATGACGAACGCAGCGCATCCCGAACAAAGAATGCCCAAAAAATCAAAGGAGCGTCGTCGATGAGCAGCAAGAATCTCTTCAAATGGTTGGTCGCGCTGTTGGTGGCCACATCGATACCCGCCGTGGCGGGCAGTTGGCAGACTCAAACCGTCATCGCGAACGGAGGCCTCGGCCCGTGGATCGCAATCGACGGATCTGGCAACCTGGCAGTTGCGTGGGGTTACTCGGTGTATCCAATCAACGAGAACTTGGCGCGGACGGGCGCGATCGGCCAACCGTGGTCGTCCACAGTTGACCTCACCGGTCCCCTCACCGGCGTTCTCGATTTGCCCCAGCTGCACGCCAGCGCCTCGGGGAATTTCACCGCTATCTACAACGAAGGCGACCCAGCCGTGAGTATGTTCGTTGACCACCCCGCGGGAGGCAACTGGACCACCCCCGCCGTGATTCCTGGCTCCAGCGAGGCAGGCCAAATTACCCAGTACTTCCCGACTTTCACGAGCAACGACCGCGGAGATCAAGCCATCGCATGGGGTGGCGGCGGGCCCCGTGGCAACGCCAATCCAATCCAAGTCGCGGTGCGACCCGCCGGTGGTGTTTGGCAAACGCCGGCTACGATCGCTACCGGCACCTTCGTTACGATCGATGGCGAGGTCACGGCACCGGATGGTACGACGGCGGTTTCATGGGAAAGCTACCTCGCCTCGTGCGGATCGCGTGTCTGCAAAACCACTAATTTCGTCCTTCATGTTTCCACGCTCGCCCCCGGCAGCCAAAGCTGGGTGGATTCCGGACCGCTGCTCGTAGGGGCGACTAGTCAGAATCACGGACTGCTCGCCGCCGACGCCAACGGCAATCTCGGCGTGATTTCGCTCAGCGCGGGGAACGTCGTGTCGTTGGTACGTCACCACAACGGCGTTTGGACGTCTCCCGTGATTGTCGCGTCCGGATCCTCGCTCGGCTTGGACATGTCCCATCAACCCAACGAGCCAGCCGATAACCGTTGTTTTGCATCCGACGCCGTTGGTCACGCCACGGTGGTCGGATGGGGCAACGTTCAGGCCACGAACCTCGTCGCGGTGGACGGCAACCTCCAGACCAACACCTGGAGCGCCATCAAGGTGATCACGGGATCTGACCAGTTCCCTAACTACTTCCGCCTCGCCGTGAGCTCTGCGGGACAAGCGGTCGTCGCCTATCCGCTCGTCCTCGACTCGAACACTATTCGCGCGGTCGTTCGTCCGGGAGCCGGACAACCTTGGGGAGCGCCAGCCACCGTCGGAAGCGCCAACGACGCCGGCGGATTGCCGATCACCCTCACCATCAACAGCGCCGGCCAGGCGGCCATAGCGTTCACCGCCTACACGTCGGATTTCACCAGCTTCATCAACTACGTGAACACCTATCAGCCCTGAAGAACCCCACTGCGGCCCACCCTTTGCGCCTTGCCAAGGGTGGGACTACCGCAGCTGCTACTGCAACTCTATGCGAAGCTCTGGAAAAGAGTCTGCCCCCTTGGCTGTCGGACTATCGCACGTCCCTCGCGCGGCGTTCAATCGCGCGGTGTTGCCCAACTCCTTTTTTGGAGTCGGCACACTCCCTGCGAGCTCCGGAGACGCTGGTGACTCACCCCAGGAATCAATCCGCAATCTACCAGATTCATTTGGGTGAGCTGACTCTAGGACAACGAGGAAGGCCGTTAGACCTCGAGAAGAGAGGAACCCGGAATCAGCATTGTGTCAACGCACTCACAATCAGGGAAGAAACGTGACCCTGGGAAGGTGGAGGTGCGAGTGAGGCGTCGTCCGGCGGAAGGTGCACAAGCTTCTGCTGGACGGGGCAGCCCGCACCGAGCAGATCGCCACCGATCCGGCGCCGTACGTGCGCGAGCACTCGTTCGGAAGCTATTCTGTGGCATACGAGCTACGTGCCTTCACCAAAACATCGGACGACATTTTTAAGACCACCGCCACGCTGCGGCGCAATGTATTGGACGCTTTTGCTGACGGCGGCGTCGAGATCATGACGCCAACGATACTGTCCCATCGTGACGCCAGCGAACTGGCTGTTCGCATGGAGCGTTTCCCAAATCGTCCCGTGGCATAAGGAATAAGAGTCGAGGTCGATTCCCCGAATCATCTCAACAAGCCCCGGTCCGGCTAGCTCTCCAGTTCAGTAGCGGTTGATACACAATCGCCATAGCTCAAAACAGCGCGAATCAGCAGCCCACACGAGAGAAAGCACGTCGAACTATACGGTATACGGCACCGTTGTAAAGCCGCGTAACACAATTTTACGTTACGTAACAATTTATCTTAGTTATTGTGACCTGGGTCACAGCTTCTATCGCGATAGTTATTTACAAGTTTCCAACTGGTTCTGGAATACGGAATTTATTGTTGGAGACTCACGATGAATCGCAGCTCGCTTCCCCGCACAGTCGTTCTCCTTCTCTGCATATTGGCCGTCATCTTCTTTCTATCTCCCTTCGCCGGTGCACAGCGGACTGAGCGCACCATTGTGGAAAAGCCGACGCTGGTCGCCGACAAAATCAGCTACATGCCGGGCGAGACAATCGTCTTCAGCGGCGGCAGTTGGACACCGAGAGAGGGGGTCACGATCGTCGTCAAAACCGATACCGCCGGCATAGTCGCCACCGTGCAGGGCAGCGCCGACGAAAATGGCATCTTAAACATCTCCGCAACCATGCCGAAGCTGGCCTCACCGGGCGGTGTGAAAACTGGGGATAAGAGCCAAACTCCGATCTTCACGGCCACCGCGATTGGCTCCTCGGGGACATCGATCTCTACCCAGTTCACTGCGGGCCATGCGCCCACCGATGCCGAGCGCCTCATCAGCGAGGAAGAATACTGGTTCCACCGGCTGACGTATCCGACGGGCCGCTATTCGCCTGCCTGGACGCGCAAAGCTGCCGAACAAGACCGTATGATCAAGAGCGGGGTACCGGCGGGGCGCAAAGTTGGGGACCTCCACACCGCGGCTGCTGCAAACGGCGGAACCGCCAGTTCGGCCGCATCTCTTATGTCCGGCGGAAGCTTCGCTTCAGCCGATGCCGCCTTGGCCCTGAGTTCCAATGCCTTCGTTGCTCTTGGTCCAATGCCCGAGCACATGACAGGCTGTTCCGGCTGTTATGACTATGGACTCACCGAGGGACGTGTCAACGCCATCGTGACCGATCCGACCACGACGACTAACGGCAGCATCGTAGCCTATGCTGGGAGCGTCGGCGGCGGCGTATGGAAGACAACCAACTGCTGCACCGCCAGCACTACATGGAGCGTCACCACGGATAGCCCGTTGCTGGCGACAACCAGTATCGATACACTGGCCCTCGACCCCAACGATCCCAACACGATTTATGCGGGCACGGGCGATCTGAATTACGGCTCGTTCTCGATGGGCAGCCAGGGCATCTTCAAGTCGACCGACGGCGGCGCGAACTGGATCACTCTAGGCGCCGACGTGTTTGGCCCCGAGTATACAGAGCCGCCGGGCAACTACCCACAGTACGACTCGGTCGGCAAAGTTCGAGTCGATCCCAATAACAGCCACAATCTTGTAGCCGGGACCAAGAAGGGCCTGTGGTTCTCCTATGACCAAGGCGTGACCTGGACCAATTGTCTTACCAATAGCTTCACCAGCCAGAGGCAGGACATCACGGGGCTGGAGCTCACCAACATGGGCAGCGGCGTCACCCGCATTATCGCGGCCGTGGGCTCGCGTGGCTTCCCCACATACGTGCAGTACGATCTCGGGCTGAATGGCGCCAACGGCATCTACAAGGCCAACATGGTGACCAGTGGCTGCCCCAGCTTTACGTCCGTCGCGAGCAACTCTAACGGTTTTGTTTTCGGCGCACAGGTGACCGGCAGCCCGTACCTTACGGGCGCACTTATGAATGCCGGCAGCGGCAATCCTTGCAACTATCCCATCAGCGGCGGAAACGCAACCTATTGCGGAAACGGCCCCGCCGGTGGCAGTACGACAAACGGTGGCACGGTCAATAACCTTGGTCGCATCGACATCGCTGTGGCACCCAGTGATCCCAATGTCATTTACGCCCAAGTGCAGTCCATCAATTGGAATAACAACTCCAACTGCGGCAACACCAGCGGCTGCCAGATCGGCGCCTGGGCGAGTAATAACGGCGGCGCGAGTTGGAGCTTTATGGCAGGCTCGGCCGGCGGCTCGCTGCCTGCGTGTGCAAGCTCCGGTCCAGGCTCGGCCGGCAGCGGCGACTATCCGCAGAACTGGTACGACCAGGGCGTGATCGTCGATCCCAATAACCCGGATCGCGTCTTCTTCGATACTTTTGAAGTCTACCTGGCCAGCCGCACCGGCACCGCCTGGTACGACCTCACGTGCGGATACAACGGTACCAGCGTGGCCAACCACGTGGTGCACGTGGATCAGCATGCTCTTGCATTTGTTCACGGCTCGTCTGACATCCTTGTGGTGGGCAACGACGGCGGCATCCACGGCACCACCAATGCCAGCACCGCGGCCCTGAACACCGCCCGGCCGACGTGGTTCAACCTCGATGGCGGCATCAATGCCATCGAGTTCTACTCTGGCGATATCAGCGGCAACTTTGCCACCTCGCCGAACCCCTCCGCCGTGGGCGGCGCACAAGACAACGGACCCAGCTCGGCGATGTTTTCCGGTTTCCCCACCCAAGCGGCGCAGTGGCAGATGGGCCTGGGCGGCGATGGCTTCTCCGGCTTGATTGATCCGATGGGCACGGGTTCTACTCAGGCGCAGGGCACGATCACCTTGACAACCGGTGGCGCGAGCGCTGGTCAGCAGTTCCAGATCGGTCCCCAGGTCTTCACCTTCGTTACCGCGGGGAATAGCACCGGCCAGGTCGTGTTGAGCAGCAGCACCACGACGGAAGGCAACAACATCGTCACCGCGATCACCCGCGACATCCCGTCGTTGGTGACGTCCGCGCGAAGCGGCGCCACGGTGGTCGTAACTGCCGTCACGGGCGGCACCAGCGGCAACTCGATTGTCTTTACGCCGCTGGGAACGGTTTCGAACTTCTCGATGAACGGTAGCGGTTTCCTCGGCGGCACCACTCCCGGCGACAACACCGGCAGTCCTCGCTACTGGGAAGGCAACAACAGCGGTGGCTTCAGCCGCTGCATCCACAACTGTACCCTGCCGGGCGCGACCTGGAGTTCCTGGAGAGGCAGTTGGACTGGCGACACCCAATCTTTCGTTCTGCCTGTCCACCTCTTTCATGGAGGCATACCGGGAGGCGATGACTGCGGCGCTGCGGGCCCGACCTCCGGCTGCGGACATCTGCTGGCCGGCACGACCAGGGTTTGGGAGACCGTCCTCGGCGCGGGGTCGAGCTTCTCCAGCAGCCAATGGTACGTCACTAATAACCCGATCACGGCGAACCTGACCAAAGGTACTCTGGGCAATCGCTCGTACATCAACCAGGTCAAGTACTCGCCCAAGTACCAGAGCGTCGCCATCGCCGGAACCAACGACGGCAACGTACAGATCGGCTTCAGTATGGGTACCGGCACACAAGCTCAGGCCAACTGGGTGAACGTCACTGGCGGGAACGCCGTTCTACCCAACCGTCCAATCATGGGAATCGCCCTGGATCCGAGTTCGCCTGCACCAGGCACCCCGATTGGATACGCAGCGGTGGGCGGATTCAACAACAATAGTCCCAGTACTCCTGGACATGTGTTCCGCGTGGTCTGCACGATGACCTCGACGCCCTGCGATGGGTTCGCGTGGACGGACAAGACCGGGAACCTGCCCGACATCCCGATCGATTCCATCATCGTCAACCCGAACTTTCCCCGTCAGGTCTTCGCGGGCTCCGACTTCGGGCTGTACTACACCGACGACGTCACCGCCAATCCTCCGGTTTGGAACAGGTTCAACAACGGCCTGCCCAACGTCATGATTTGGGACATGTCGGTTGATCGCGGCTCGACCACGCTGGCACTGTGGACCCGCAGTCGTGGGGCTTATGCCTGGCCGCTTCCCATCGGGCCGGAGAATCCGCTCCCGACGAGCGTGAGCGCGGCGTCCGCCAGCGGAACTTACGGCGGAACCACTACGTTATCGGCCGTGCTGACCTCCGGTGGAAACCCGGTGAGCGGCAAGACCATCACATTCACTCTGAACGGCAACTCCGTAGGCAGCGCTACCACCAATGGCGCCGGTACGGCAACGCTGACCAGTGCGAGCCTGGCGGGAATCAGCGCGGGTAGCTATCCCTCCGGGGTGCAGGCCAGCTTTGCCGGTGACGCCGTGTATGCTGCCAGCAGCGGCACCGGTGTGCTTAACGTATCCCCGTTGGACGTAAGCGGCGTGGTTGGCATTACGAAAGGCGGGATGGGTTACAACATCGTGACTGGCCGCTTCGCACAAACCGTTACTTTGACCAACAACTCCGGTTCCACGATCCCCGGCCCAATTTCGCTGGTGATCGACAACCTGACCAGCAATGCGACAGCGTATGGCGCGAGCGGCAGCACCGATTTCCTGGCTCCGCCGGTCAGCCCGTACTTCAATTACAGCGGCAATCTCGCGGCAGGGCAGAAGGTCTCGATTTCGCTACAATTCACGAATCCGAGCAAAGCCTACATTGGCTACACAACGCGGGTGCTGGCGGGCCCGGGCGCGCGATAAGGGAAAGTTGAATTACTCCGGCGCTGCGGACAGTCCGCGGCGCCGGTCAGCAAAACTGGAGATAACAGAATGAACCGCTTTGGGAAATTGGGAATTCTGGTGGCAGTGCTAATCGTGTGGGCAGCCTTGCCGGCGGTGGCTGACACCATTACTTACGTTATTACCCTCAGTTCCAACCTGACCGGCACACAAGGCCTTGGATTCGCGCTAGTCGCCGGCGATGACATGACTGGGAACAACAGCGTGGTCCTGAACAAGTTCGATTTCCACGGCGGCAGCGGTCCGGTGGCGGGCACGAACAGTTGCCAGGGAGGCTGCAGTGGCGATCTGTCGAGCGCGGTGTCGCTCACCGAAGACGGCAGCTTTCTCTCGCTGTTCACCCAGAGCTTTGATCCGATGGCCTTTTCGATGTTCGTGACCCTCACCAACAATGCCCCAAACAATGGAAACCCATCACCGACTCCGGCCGAATTTGAGTTGTTTTTCTGTTCGGCGGATTTCAATTCCTGCTACGGGAGCAACCAGACAACGGGCGCGCTCGTGACTGCGGACCTCACCGGCGGTCCGCTGAGCTTCAACACCTACAGCGACGCGACCGTACACGTGACCGCGCTCTTATCGCCGGAACCGGCCAGCCTCGTGCTGTTGGGCAGCGGCTTGTTGGGTCTCGCGGCACAGTGGCGGAGACTCAGCCACAAATAGGACGATATCCCTTGTCTGCCAGAGCGCCGCGGCTGACGATCGCGGCGCTGTGGCATTAGGCTTGCTGACACCGAAGCTCAAATCGTGGACCCGACAAATCCTCCGTAAACGAAGGGTCCGCCGCGAGCCGTATGAGTGTATTCTGAGAGGCCCGTGAGAACCAGTCACAGACCAATACGGCACCGGCGAGATACGAAGGGGCGCTTCTTCGGCGCGGAACGGACAATGTTGCGAGGAGATGGTCCGATGCGATTCGTGGCGGTAGTTGTAATCATCGCCAGCATCGGTTTAGCGTGCGCCGGCCGAATGAAGGTTTCGGCGCAAACCGGCTTGGCTGGTCCGGCCAACGCGGTTCCAAACGGAGTTTGGGGCGGCGAGCACATCCGCATGGAAGTAACCGACAGCGGCGCAGACATTGAGTTCGACTGCGCCAGGGGAAGCATCTCGCAACGGTTGGCGCTTAATGCTCAGGGGCGCTTCAAACTCCAGGGTATGTATAGAGCGGATACGCCAGCGCCTGCTGCGGTAGATGGGGGTTCAACGGGTTCAGGGGTCGCGGCCACCTATATTGGGGTCCTGAGCGGGTCGAGCTTGCGGCTCGAGGTTTCTATCGAGGGCCAGGACACGCCGAAAACCTTTGATATGGTGCAGGGAGATCAGGGCCATCTTGCTAAGTGCGCCTGATTTCTCCGAAGGCGAAGATCAACGCCACGATCACAGGGCTCGAGGCGATTAAGCACGCTTCGCCCACATCCGGCAATTTGGCAGCACCGAATGCGTCGCTGTCGCTACATCCGAGATGGCATTCGATTATCACCGAAGCGGCACCTACATAACTCCAGAGCCCGGCACGATTGCCATGTTCGGATCCGGAATCATCGGACTGGCAGGGATTCTGCGGCGCAGGATCAACCTATAGTTAGGTCGGTGTTTTGTGTGGGACGCCGGGGAGTGGTCTCCCCGGCGTCTCTGGAAAGCGACACGCGCTACAGATCGATGTAGCGACGGGAGAAAGCAGCGGCAGCCACCAATCCCATGCCTAACAGCCCCAAGCTAGAAGGCTCGGGTACTGGGTTGCCATGGAAGTCGAGGGCCACATAGTCCGAGTTGCTGTAATCAACGTCAAAGTGTCCGTAAGGAAGATCTGCGCCTTTGACGGTCGTGAAGGCTCCAAAGACTCCAGGATCGGTATCCAGGAAAACAAACTTGTCTCCGTCGTGAGGCGTGAAGCCGTTAATCAGATTGATGTCCAACTCTCCGGCCAGCGTGGCCGTGCCGTGAATGTCGAGCAGGTCGAATTGTGTTTCCGCGGCAAGGCCGCCAATGTCGAGTTGGAAGATGCCCATGGCCGTCTGCACGTAGTTGCCAGCGATATGGAGCACCCCAGCGGCGTTGGCCTGGTCTCCGGGCGAGAGGGTGCCCGCCATGGAAAGCTGGCCGGTTATGGTCCCGCCATTGCCGGTCAATGTGCCGCCGGTGAAGTTGACCTGGCCTCCCTCAGCGACAAATGAGCCGTTGAGATGGGTGTTGCCATCCGACTGACTGAAGTTGCCAGTCGCAGTGAAGTGACTGCCGGGGCCGACTCCGAGACCTCCGTTGTTTGCGAAGTCACCCGCGACGGCGATGTCCTTCCCTCCGGCAATTGAAAAGCTTCCTGTCGAGCTGTTGGTTGCCATCGCGGACAGCGCATCTTTGCCGGCGGCGTCAACGATGGTCGAATTCGGGCCGTCGAGCACGATGCTGGCGTTGTTGTGCAGGATCTCGCCGCCGGTCGTGCCCAGAGCATCGATCTCGATGCTTCCTGGGTTGAAGGAATCGCTGAAAACCGTGTAGCTCCCACCGGAGAGAATTCCGTTGCCAAAGTTGTTAAACCGGAGCGGGTACGGCTTGATAATCAGGGTGTTGCCGGGATTCGCCTGTAGGGTGCCGTAGTTATTGAGAATTCCGTTGCCCATGATGGTCAGTGTGTTGAGTTCACCGGGCTGTGATTCGGCAATAATCGCTCCTGCTGCCTCGTTGGTGAACACGTTGTAGGCGCTGACGATGTTGATTCGGCCGTTGCCCCTGATGGTGTTGTCGATGTTGTCGACTGGTCCAGCCTTGGTGGAAAGCCAGGCGGAGTCGGTTCCAAGTGAAGGCGTGCTGGAGAGCACCACCGTGCCGCCGCCGCTCAGCGTCACGGGGCCATCATCGACGTTGAGATAGGAACTCTTGCCCCCGCCTCCCTGCACCAGGAACTCGCCGTGGTTGACGATCGATCCCTTGAGAAACGTAGTGCTGTTGTTGAAGGCGGTGGTGTAGAGGCCATTCAGCGTCACCGATCCTGCAGCAGTGCTGCCGTCCAGCGTTCCGTACGCACCAGCGGGCGTGCCGAAGAATGCTGCACCCTTGTTATTGAGGGTCCCACCCTGGATGGTGGAGCTGGACATCAACTGGAACGAGGCGTTCGGCCCTATGACGTCCAGGCTCTTGCCGGCGTTCACGAGGACTGCGCCATTCTCGAGTTGCAGGACCCCGTGATTGGTCGCCTCGATTTCGCCGTGGTTGGTGATGGTTCCGCCCGAGCCAAACCCAAAGAGTTGAAGAGCAGTGATCACACCCGATCCCGACGAATTGGCGTTGATCACGCCGCCGGCCTCGTTCAGGATTCCTCCGCCGATGATGATCATACCTTCGCCCTGGATTGTGTTATCGACGTTGTCTAGCTCAAGGCCACCGGCTACGGAGAACGTCATCTGGGCCAGGTTTCCACCGGTCTGGCTATAGAGCGTTACGTTGCCGCCGCCATTCAGAACCACGGTTGCGGTGTTGTCACCGTGCAACGTCGTAGCGACGCCGTTGCCGCCTTTGGCGAGCACCTCACCCTGGTTATTGATCGTGCCCAAAAGGTTGGTTGTAGTGGCGAAGTCAGAGGTGTAGGTTCCTTTGATCGTAATAGGGCCGCTCGTCTTGCCGTCGAGCGTTATGCCACCCCCGCCGGTGCGAGCGCCGAGGAAAGCGCCGCCATTGTTGTGCAGCGTCCCGCCGATGACGTTGCTGTTGATCTGCACCGTCGCTGAGGGCCCGACGGCGGTGATTGTGCCGCCTACGTTTGTCAGCTTCGTGGTGCCCAATCGCAAGATTCCGCTGTTCGTCGCCTCAAGCAACCCCTGGTTCGTGATCGACGTGCCGGTAACCGAGAGCAGATTGATCAACGAGCCTCCCGTGGAGTTCGCGTTGATGATGCCCGCCAACTCGTTGGTCAGTCCCGAGCCCGTCGAGATGTTTCCTTCTCCCTGGATAAGGTTGTCCACATTGTCAAGAGTCTGGCCAATCTGCAAGTAGGCAACTCCAGTGCCACCGGTTGAGGTAGTCAGGTTCAGCGTTCCCCCGCCCGATAGCGTGGAGTTGTATTGGGGAGAAAAATTGAAGGTGCCGTTTCCGCTGGCGGTCATGTTGATCTGGCCGGCATTGATGATCTTCGACCCGTAGAGCAGAAGCGAGTGCAGATTGCCATTGAGGATGTTTCCGCCGGCGACTTGCAGGTCTTTCACGTAGGCGGTGACGTCAAGCGCGACCGTGCTGCTGCCATCGGTGATGCAGGCGCTTTTGGTTGTGCCGGGAACTCCGTTGCTCCAGTTACCGGCATGGTTCCAAGCGCCGTTTCCATCGGTCCAGGTAGTGAGCGCTCCGGTTAGTGAACACTGTGCAATAGCCGAAACTCCTGCGCACAGCAGGCCAACAATGGTGATCGCCGCGAGTACGAAGAAGCCAGTCATTCGCGCTTGCGAATCGGAGTGAACGAATTGCGGGCACCGCGACAGAGACGGTGCCAGGACACTCAAATGATGTTTGCGCATAATTGCTCCCCGGTACGAAGGGTTTGAAGGAAGGGTTTCAGATGCCACGAAAACGCGCTTCCTGGTCACGGGCATTCGAATTCCTCTTGCGGACGAGATAGGACCGGACCCACCAGCACACCCAGATCAGAGGAAGAAGGAAGTGACGAGAGTCTGGGAACCGATTCGGACCCCGCACTCCGCTCTTCGGAGCTGGGACACACTACTTAAAAAGAAGGCGGGATGGCCAGTCAGCGGAAGTATCGCACCGGCAAGGCAAACATTTACCACTTTTGTGTTGGTTTTCGCGTGCGAATCCCGTTTTGAAATTGAGGATGGACAGCCGCAAAACGGCTTGAGGATTACGGCCAACCCGCTGGATTCATTGTCGCCTGCAAAGGCCGACATTGTCCCTAGAAGCTGTCTCATAGATGCCATTCCGGCAAAGTTTGGGAATCCACAGGGGCTGAAGCCCGCTGTTTACGCAGGTCGGGGCGGCACGACTAAAGTCGTGCCCTGATACGAAACCGCCTGCCACTAAGTTTGACAGGCGCAAGGGTCAGGGTCAGCGCGGAGTTTACAGCAAAAATTGAATTGCTCTAGCCCTCGGTTTGCGGCGCTGCGCGGGATGCCCTGTTGGTTGTCATGGCTGGCAGCACGACTTCGCCGGTGGCCACGGTTGCTTCCTTACTCCGTCCGTAGTGCTTTCATTGGTTCGACGGTCGCCGCGCGGCGTGCGGGCAAAAGAGCCGACAGCATCGCCACCACGGCGATCATTAGCGTGCCTGCAACCAGCACCGTCGGATCAGCCGGACTGACGCCGTAGAGCTGGCTGCGCACGGTGCGGCTGAGCAATACCGCCAACGGAAGCGTAACGACAATCGCGATGCCAGCCAGCCACAGCACATCGGCGAGGACCAGGCGCATGACTGCGAAGCGCTGCGCGCCCAGAGCCATGCGGATGCCGATCTCGCGGGTCCGCTGCGCCGTAACGTACGCCAGCACGCCGTAGAGCCCGATCGCCGCAAGCAGCGTTGCCAGCACGCCGAAGCTGACCGCCAGCATCGCCACCAGCCGGTCATTGGAAATGTTGTCAGCAATCTGTTCGTCCATGGTGCGCATGGTATCGATGACCAGCTTGGGGCTGGTCTGCTGCACGGCGTGGCGTATGGTTGTCTCCGCCGCCTCGGGCGCCTGCCATGTGCGCACGTAATATTGCATGAAGCCGGCCTCGGGACGCTCGTCCTGGTAATACGGCCGGTACACTGTCGGATCGATCTCCGAGCGCATGTCGAAGTGCTTGGTATCGCCGACCACGCCGACGATCTCGATATCGAACTTGTTGTCTGAGCCGCTCCCGCGTTCCATTAACTGCCCCACCGCATTCTTCGGCTCGCGGAAATACTTCCGCGCCAGCGCGGCATTGACCACAGCAACTTTCGCCTTACCGTTGTCGTCCTGGTCGGTGAACACCCGCCCCGCCAGTAGCGGAATGTTCATGGTGGTGAAGTAACCGGGCGTGATATTCGACCACTCGACGTGAATATCGTCGTCAGGCTTGTTGCCGCGACTGGCAAGCGAGATGTTGCTCCGCTCGTCGTCACCCGCCAGCATGGGATCGTCCGTGCCCGCGACGGAGCGCACACCCGGCTGAGCCGTCAACTCCTCCAGCAACTGTTTTTGCACCTGGAGCGCCTGCTTTGGATCGTAGCCTGCGAGCGTCGGGTCAATGCCGAACGTGACCAGGTGGTCGGTCGTGAAGCCCACGTTGAGCGACTTGAGGTTTCGCAGCGTCTGTACGAACAGCCCTGCGCCCACCAGCAGCAGAAGGCTGAGGCCGATCTGCACCGCGACCGAAACGCGCCGGAACCGCAGGTGGCCGCCCGACCCGGTCGTCGTCTGCTGCTTGAGCGAATTCACCAGGTCGGGGCGCAGGAAGCGCAGAGCCGGAGCCAGGCTGAACAGCACGCTGACCAGGAACGCAAGGCCGAAGGTGAACAACAGAATCCGCATATCAGGACGCGACGAGAACGGCAATTCGGTGGCCGCGTCGCCCACAATTCTGCGCGTGAGGAACGCCGACAGCGGAGGCGTAATCGCCAACCCCAGTGCACCGCCGAGCAGTCCCAGCGTAAGTCCTTCGATAAGCAACTGGCGCACAATCTGCCAGCGCCCTGCGCCCATTGCGTAGCGCACCGACATCTCCTTGACCCGCGCTGCGGCGCGCACCAGCAGCAGGCTCGACACGTTGACGCATGCCATCAGCGCCACCAGTCCGACCATCGCCATCACGATCAGCAGCGGCGCCTGAATCTGATCGCGTAGCGGCGAGAAGCCTCGGCGCTCATCGAGCACCTGCAGCCTAGACTCTTGCACGAAGTGCCTGGCAAACAAC
>Ga0207761_1000454_pt1 | contig 14322 bp, 12 predicted proteins | sample LuqExpMetageno34_FD_187792 | JGI IMG/M metagenome (GOLD analysis project Ga0207761, IMG submission 187792) | Tropical forest soil microbial communities from Luquillo Experimental Forest, Puerto Rico - Sample 34 (SPAdes) | ecosystem: Environmental > Terrestrial > Soil > Tropical forest ... | reverse complement strand
GAGCCAGTACAGCGCGTCGCCGTCTGAGGACAGCTCGGAGAGCGAGATCTTCTCCCGCGCCACGTCGGCCGGCGCGAGCGGGGACGGCCGGCGCCCATACCCTGCTGTCGTGGCCACGCTGCGAACGTACCCGGTACCGGCTACTGCGCCCGGACCTGCGCGGGGCGCCATCTACAGTGAGCCGATGCTCTTCCCGGCTTACCTGCTGACCAAGACGGGCGAGGTGATCCGGCCGTCGGTGGTCGAGCTCACCGAGGCCGACCTGTCGCCCGGCGACGTCGTGATCGAGGTCGAGTGGTCCGCCGTCAACTTCAAGGACGCCATGGTCACGCGCCCGGGCAACCGTGTCGCTCGCAGCTTCCCGCTCGTACCCGGCGTCGAGCTCACCGGACGCGTGCGGGAGACAGGCACGTCCGGCTTCGACGAGGGGCAACGGGTGCTCGTGCAGGGCTACGACCTCGGGGTGGCGCACCACGGCGGCTTCGCCGGCCGCGCCCGGGTGCCCGCCGACTGGGTGGTCCCGTTGCCCGATTCCTTGAGTTGCCGCCAGGCCGCCGTCATCGGCCTGGCCGGCTTCACCGCGCTGCTGTCGTTGCGTCGGCTGCGCCAGCACGGGCTGGCTCCGGGCGACGGCCCAGTCCTCGTCACGGGCGCGTCGGGCGGTGTCGGCAGCACCGCGGTCGCCCTCCTGGCCGCCGAGGGCTTCGAGGTGGTCGCCTCCTCCGGCAAGACCGCGGAACAGGACTACCTCAAGGGCCTCGGCGCCACCGACGTCGTGGGGCGACAGTTCGCCGAGGACGACGGCCGGACCCTCGGCCCGCAGCTGTGGGCGGGGGTCGTCGACTGCGTCGGCGGGACCGCTCTGGCGCAGGCACTGAGGACGGTGCGCTACGGCGGCGCGGTGGCGGCCAGTGGGCTCACGGGTGGCAACGACCTGGCGACGACCGTCTACCCCTTCATCATCCGCGGCGTCGCGCTCTTGGGCGTCGACACGGTCGCCACGCCTATCGAGGAGCGGCGGCGGTTGTGGGTCGAAATGGGCGAGACGTTCCCCCTGGACCGCTGCGACGAGATGGTCAACGAGGAGATCGGCCTGGACGGACTCACCGCCGCGCTGGACCGCGTGCTCGACGCAGCCGTCCGCGGCCGCATCCTGGTGGCGCCGGGACGCTGAGGCCGGTCGTCACGCCGGCGCCGGTCGCTGAGGCCGGTCGTCAGGCGGGAGTGCAGCCGTGCAGCCGGCCGTCAGGACGCGTAGACCGGCGAGACCCGTAGCGTCCCGTCGTTGCACGGCGTGGCGTTGAACGCAAAGGTCGGTGACGAGGTGCCCGCGCCGGGCATGGTGACCGATGCCTCCTCGGAGCTGGGGCAGCTGGTCTCGTTCCCCACCGGCACGTCCGAGTACTGGTAGGCGAACTGCGCCGACGCGGACGGCGCGAGGGCGAACGAGGAGGGTGCAGCGTTCGCTTGCGGCGACACGTTGACCGACAGGGCGTTGACCATCGTGACGGTGAGCGGCGCGCCCGATCCGGAGAACAGCGCGACCTTCGGGTAGCCGTCGACCGTGCACGGGGACCCGCTGGTGTTCGTGACGTTCACGACGCCGGTGATCGTGCCCGCCGCCCCGGTGGACTGTCCGGCCGACGCCGAGATGTGGTTGCACGCCGTCGAGGCCGCAGTGGTGGGCGTGGTCGTGGTCGAGGCCGAGGACGTCGACGTCGTGCTCGACGAGGTCGTGGTGGCCGCGTGGTGATGGGTCGTGGTCGTCGTGGTCTGCGGCGTGCCGTTCGAGCTGCAGCTCGCCAGCAGGCCGCCGGCGCACGCCACGAGGGCGAGCGCCCAGCGGCGTGGGGTCACCCCTCGAAGTCCTCCGGGCGCACTGAGTCGAGAAATTGGCGGAACTGGCCCACCAGTTCCTCGGGCGTGTCCTCCTCCTCGTCCTCGGCTTCGAGCGTCAGGATGATCCCTTCGGATTCCATGAGCTCGTCCGAGACGAAGAGCGGCGACTCCGTGCGCACGGCAACGGCCACTGCGTCGGACGGGCGGCTCGACACGATCGTGCGCTCCTGCCCGCGCACCAGATGCATCTCGGCGAAGTACGTCGACGCACGGAGCTCGGTGATGATGACCCGCTCGACGCTGATGTCGAGTGCGGTCAGCATGTCCTTCATCAAGTCGTGCGTGAGGGGCCGCGGCATGGTCACACCCTGGAGCGCGTAGGCGATCGCCGTGGCCTCGGGGCTGCCGATGAAGATCGGCAGCGTGCGCCCCTCCCCTTCGGTCTCTTGGAGCAGGAGGACCGGAGTGTTCGACTGCAGGTCCACCCTGACCGCTCGGAGTAGCACACGGACCATGACTGAAATGTAGCGCCCAATCGGCGCCGTGCGTCAGCCCCCCAGGTGGCGCCGGAGCGACAGGCGGAGCAACGTGGCTCGCATTGTCTGGCCCAGCGCCGCCAGCTGGTCCGCCGACTCGACAGCACGCTGGCGGGACTCGGGGTTCCGCTGGCGTAGAAGCGGGATCACGACCTGCTCGATCAGCCCCATCTCGCGATCCGCTGCGTTCCGGTACAGGCGCAGGTGGCGCGGCTCGATCCCGAAGGCCCGGAACGACGACGCCAGGTTGGCCACCGTGAGGGCCTCTTCGTCGTAGGTGGGGATGCCCGCCACCGCCACGGCCTCCACCAGTCCGAAGCTCTCCAGCGCGGCCAGCTCTTCGGGGGACAGTCCGCAAGCCGAACACAGTTCGTCGGCGGTCATGCTGGCGCCGGTCACGATGCCGGCCGTGGCGCTCGCAGCGTTGGCCGGGCTCTTGCCTCCCTGCCCGCGTCGGCCCGTTGCCGCCGGCGGCACCGCGTTGCCATGGCTCCCACCCCGTCCCGCGCTCGGACTCGAGCCCGGTGCGGATCCGCCGCTCCCGGACCTGTCCGGCGCGCCACCGGCCGCAGGGCCGCCCTCCGCGCTGCCTGCGGCGTGGCGTGGGCTTGTGCTCGCGGCTCCGCGCGGCGTCGTCCCGGTGGCGAGGTCGGCGCGTCGCGCCTTGCTGCCGGGGCCCGGGTCCGTCGGCGGTTCGTCGGTCGACGCGCTCGCCGCGTGGGTGCCGCGTCGCGACGGCGAGCCCTCGGGCGGAGCCGGCATGCTCGCCGCTCGTCGTGAGGCGTCCGCCAGGATGCGCGCCATCGCCTCTTCGTCCGCCCGCGTCGGCGCGTCCTCAACGGGCGCGCCGGCCGCGCCACGGGCACTCCGCGTCGCCACTGCGCCGCCGGAGTTGGCGTGCGCGTGCTCGGACGGCTTGCCGTTGCCGTGGTCGCCGGAGTCGTCCAGCTCGCCGTCGGCCAGGCGGTCGCGGATCACCTTGAGCGGCAGGAAGTGCTCGCGCTGCTGGCGTAGGACCCAGCGCAGCCGTTCGACGTCGTGGTCGAAGAACTTGCGGTAGCCCGAGGGCGACCGCTCCGGGTTGACCAGGCCCTGGCTCTCCAGAAAGCGGATCTTCGAGATCGTGACGTCGGGAAACTCCTCCCTGAGCAGCGTGAGGACGTCCCCGATGGAGAGATACGTGCGGCTGCTCACTCGTTTCCCGCCACCAGGTAGACGAGCTTGAACTTCCCGATCTGGACCTCGTCGCCGGGCGCGAGCGTCGCCTCGTCGATCCGCTCCCGGTTGACGTAGGTCCCGTTCAAGGAGCCCACGTCCCGCAGCGAGTAGGTGCCGTCGTCACCGGGGCGGATCTCGACGTGACGGCGCGAGACGGTGATGTCGTCCAAGAAGATGTCGCTCTCCGGGTGGCGTCCGGCCTTGACCACGTTCTGCCCGAGCAGGTACCGGGCCCCCACATTGGGGCCACGGGTGACGACGAGGACGCCCGACCCATGTGGCACGGCCACCAGCGTGAGCTCGGAGCTCTCTTCCGAATTCTCCGCGTCCTCCGGTCGGAGGGTGATGGTCGCGTCGTCGCCTTCTGCCACCAGCGGGTGCCCGCACGAGGAGCAAAAGTTGACGCCCTCGGGGTTCCGATGCCCGCAGTTGTGACAGAACACGGCGACCACGGTACCCCACCCCGCGGTCGGCTTCTCCTGGCTCGGCGCGACACGGCCACGGCCGTTCAGCCGGCGGTCAGGGCCTCGTACGCCGCCGCGTCGAGCAGGCTGGAGGCGTCCGAGCCGGGCGCGAGGTCGAGCTCGCAAATCCAGCCCGCGCCGTACGGATCCTGGTTGATGATCTCGGGTCCTCCCGCCAATGCGTCGTTCACCGCAGTGACAGTGCCGGAGACGGGTGCATAGAGCTCGGACACCGACTTCGTGGACTCGATCTCGCCCAGCGCGCCGCCCGCCTCGACCTCGGTCCCGACGTCGGGCAGGTCCACGAACACGATGTCGCCCAACGCGTCCTGGGCGTAGTCCGTGATCCCGATGCGCACATGCGTCCCGTCGACACGCACCCACTCGTGCTCTTCCGAATAGCGCAGATCTGTCGGGACGTTCACGAAGGGCGACCCTACTGGAACACCCCACGAGAGCGCGGCGTCGGTCGGAGACGAGCCGCGCGACCAGAGCCGAGCGGGGCGTCAGCCCATCATGCGCGTGATCCGCTCGACGTAGGACGCGGCCAGTCGCTCCGACGCCACGAGGTCGGCCGACTCGGCCCACACGTGGGTGACCGGGTCCTCGGGGTCGGGCACCACCAGGACCCACCCGTCCGCGGTTCGCACCTTGATCCCGTCGACCAGGACCAGGTCGGCCTCCGTCTCCGCCAGCTGCTCCATCAGAGTGCGCATGATCAGGCCCTTCTGCTCGGGAGGCGTGGGGACTTCGTCGTGGAGGACCGGCATGGGCGGCGTCGCCGCCACCAGCTCGGACAGCGGCGCCGACCCCTGACCGAGCAGGGCGACCAGGCAGGCCAGCGCGGCCGCGGCGTCGAACGCGGGTAGGAAGGAGGGGAAGGCGTAGCCCCCGCGTCGGTCCGACGCGAAGGCGACCCCGCCCGATGCCGCCGCCTGCAGGAGGCCCGAGTTCGACAGCGGGCTCCAGACCACCTCGATCCCGCGCGCCTCGCACGCGCGCTGCGCGTGCACGCTGGCGGTGACCGGCAGCGCCACGCGGCCGCCGTCGGGCACCGAGGACAACTGCAGGAAGACCATGACCGCCTCGTCGTCGGTCAGCACATGCCCGGCGTCGTCGATGAGCGTGAGCCGTTCGCCCCCTGCGTCGATGACCGCGCCGAAGTCGGCGCCCGATCCGCGCACAGCCTCGGCCACGCGGGCCTCGCTGGCGATGCGGTCGACCGAGATCATCCCCGGCGTCTGCGCGAACGGGTTGATGCTGAGCACGTCGGCACCGACCTTGGAGAGCAAGTTCGGCATCACGAAGCTGGCGGCGCCGTACGAGAGGTCGAGCACGAGCTTCACGGGGCGCCCCGCGTCACGGCGCAACCCGAACGCCTCGACGATGTCGAGCGTGTAGTGCTCGATCGCGCGAGGGGAGAAGTCGATGTCGCCGATCTCCCCCGCGGTGACGCGGCGGAACTCCTCCCGGTGGTACATGCGTTCGACCCGTCGCTGGTCATTCTCGGAGAGATCGATCCCGTTCTCGTCGAAGAAGCGGATGACGACAGACTGCGGGTCGTCCGGGCTCAGGCGCACCGTGATGCCGGCCCGGTTGCCCCGGGTGCGCACGTGGTGGCGCGTCACGGGGACGGTCGCCAGCTCGAGGTCGGCCACGTTCACCCCGACCGCGTTGCAGCCGACCATGAGCGCGCGTTTCAGTACCCGCGCAGCGCGGCTGGTATCGCGCGAGGCGGTGATGTACGAGCCCTTTTCGAAGCCCGAGGCCCAGGCCTTGGCCAGGCGTACGGCGAGCTCGGGGCTGACGTCGACATTGGCGATGCCCTGCACGCCCTCGCGCCCGAAGAGGGTGCGCGCGCCACCCGACTCCCACACGATGGACGCGTTGACCTGCGCGCCCGCTTCGACCACCTTGTAGGGGTAGACCTTGACGTCGCTGCGCACCTCCGCGTGCGCGCCGATGAGGCAGCCCTCGCCGACGACAGAGCCCGGTTCGACGCGCGCGCCGACGCGCAGGTCGCACGAGCGCCCGAGCACGGCCCCCTCGACACGCGACGCCGGTCCGAGATACGAGTTCTCGCCGATCACGGAGCGCTGCACCTCGGACCGGTCGCCCAGGCGCGTGTTGGCGCCGACGGTCGTGTAGGCGCCGACGACGGCGCCCTCGTCGATGGTGCAGTTCTCGCCGACGAACGACGGGGCGTCGATGCGCGCCGACGGGTCGATCGACGACCCCTTCCCGATGAAGACGCCGGGCCGCAGCTCGAAGCCGGAGATGTCGACCTCGACCTTGCCCTCGAGGATGTCCTCGTGCGCCTTCAGGTAGGCCGCGGTCGTGCCGACATCCTCCCAGTAGCCGTCGGCCACACTGCCGTACATCGGGCCGCCCGCCTCGAGCACGGCGGGGAACACCTCGCTCGAGAAGTCGACGGACTGCCCTTCGGGGATCCAGTCGAAGACCTCGGGCTCGAGCACGTAGATGCCGGTGTTGATGGTGTCGGAGAAGACCTGGCCCCAGCCCGGCTTCTCCAGGAAGCGCTCGATACTGCCGTCCTCCCCGGTGATCACGATGCCGAACTCGAGCGGGTTCTCGACGGCGCTCAGCGCGATGGTGGCCAGCGCATGATTCTTCTCGTGGAACGCGATCACGGACGTCAGGTCGATGTCGGTCAGCACGTCGCCTGAGATCACGAGGAACCGCTCCTTGAGCTGCTCGCTGGCGTTGCGCACCGATCCGGCCGTGCCGAGCGGCGACTCCTCGGTGGCGTACACCATCTTCACGCCGAGCTCGCTGCCGTCGCCGAAGTAGCTGCGGATCGCGTTCGGAAGGAAGGCGAGGGTCACGACGATGTCGGTGATCCCGTGCCGCAGCAGGAGCGACACGATGTGCTCCATCATCGGCCGACCGACGAGCGGGAGCATCGGCTTGGGCAGGTTCGACGTCTGCGGCCGAAGCCGCGTGCCCTCACCACCCGCCATGATCACGGCCTTCACGCCGGCGTCCCCTTCATGCCGGGCTCCGCCTCACGGCTCCGCCTCGCCGCCCTCCCCTTCCGTAACGCGTCCCTTGCGGGTCCGATGTAGCTCCCGGCGGCATACCACGCCAGTGCCAGCCCCACGATGCCGGTCACCCACGCGATCACCTTGAACGGCTCCTGCCAGGTGGCGTCCCCGTACGCCAGGAGGAAGGTCGGATAGGCGAACATCAGTCCGAACGTGCCTGCTTTGCCCACCCACAACACGTCGATGCGCGCGGCGCCGAGCGAGGCCAACAAGAGCACCATCACGGAGACGAGCACCTCGCGCGCGATGGTGGCGATGCCGAACCACAGCGGGACGGCGCCGTAGACCATGACGGAGATGACTGCCGTCGCGACGAGCAGGCGGTCGGCGGTCGGGTCCAACACCTTGCCGAAGGTGGAGACCTGCCCGTAGCGGCGCGCCACGAAGCCGTCGACCCAGTCGGTGGCGCCGAGCACCCCGAGCAGCACCGCCGATGCCGCCTGCCAGTTCTTGCCGAAGAGCATCCAAAGGAAGAGGGGGATGCAGGCGAGCCGGACCAGGGTGATGAGGTTCGGAACCGTGAGGATCCGGTCCAGCTGGTCGTCGCCCACGGGACGAGTCTACGGGAGCGCCCCTGCGGCGACCCGAGGGGCCGGTGTGCCAGAGTGGCACGATGCCGCGTTTCGAACCCTTCCGCGGACTGCGCTACAACCCCGCGCACGCGCCCATCGCCCAGGTCATCGCACCGCCCTACGACGTCATCACGGCGACCGAGCGGATTCATCTGGCCTCGCGCCATCACGCCAATGCAGTCCTCGTCGAGCTCCCCGAAGCGGACCTGCCGGGCGGGCGCGACCGCTACATGGTGGCGAGCGACCTCTTCGCGCGTTGGCAGGCGGACGGGACGCTCGCAGCGGACCCGCAACCGAGCCTGTACCCGTACCGCATGACGGACACGTCGGGTCGCACCACCACGGGGGTCATCGGCGCGCTGGGTCTCGCGCCGCCGGGCGAGGAGGGCGACATCCTCCCGCACGAGCAGACCCTGCCCAAACCCAAGAGCGACCGGCTCGATCTCCTGCGCGCCACGCGGGCGAACCTCTCCCCCATCTGGGGGCTTTCCATGGCGGCCGGAGTGACCGCGACCTTCGACCCCACCGACGACGCGCCGGTAGCGGACACGTACGACGACGACGGCGTGCGCCACGAGCTCTGGGTGCTGAACGACCCCGACGCCGTCGCCGCGGTAAGCGCGGCGGTCGCCGCGGCAGCGGTCGTGCTGGCTGACGGCCATCACCGCTATGAGACGGCCCGCGCCTACCAGGCCGAGCGCCGGGAAGCTGCCGGCGGGCGCCCCGGCCCCTACGACCTCGTGATGGCGCTGGTCGTCGAGCTCTCCGAGGACCAACTCACGGTGGGCGCCATCCACCGCACGGTGAGCGGCTTCATGCCGGACTTCGACCTCATGGACGCACTCGGCCAATTTTTCGACCTGGTGCGCGCCGGCCCGGCGGACGAGCGCACGCTCGGCGCGCTGGCCGACGCCAACTCCCTCGCCCTGGTCGTCGACGGCTCGGCCTTCCTGCTGCTCCCCCACCCCGAGCAGACGGAGCAGCCGGGCAACGACCTCGACTCCAACCTCGTCGCCACGGTCCTCGAGACGCTCCCGCTGCACGAGATCGTGCGCCGCCACACCGTGGGCGAGGCGATGGAGGCCCTGGCCAATGGCGAGGCGGAGGCTGCCTTCTTCTTGCGCCCCGTCACCGTGAAGCAGATCGACGTCTGGGCCAACGAGCGTCGCCGCATGCCGCCCAAGACGACCTACTTCAGCCCCAAGCCGCGCACCGGCATGGTGTTCCGGTCGCTCGACCTCGAATGACCCGGCTGATCAGGGTCACAGCCGGCCCGACAAGGAGGAGATCAAATGCACGACTCGGTGACCGTTCGCATGGCGGCGCCGGCCGACCAGGTGTGGGACCTGGTGAGTGACGTGACGCGCATCGGGAGCTACAGCCCCGAGACCTACGAGGCCGAGTGGATCGACGGCGCCACCGGTCCGGCCGAGGGCGCTCGCTTCCGGGGCCACGTCAAGCGCAACGGCTGGTGGCCCGTGCACTACTGGACCACCTGCACGGTGACGGCGTGCGAGCCCGGCAAGACCTTCGCCTTCGGGGTCGGTACTCCCGGCAAGCCGCCGCTCAACATCTGGCGGTACGACATCGTTACCGTCGACGGCGGGTGCGACGTCACCGAGTCGTTTTCGCTGCGTCCCACCCGATCGCTCCGCCTGTACTGGGCCGTGGCCGGATGGGCGCGCGGCAAGACGAACCGCGAGGGCATGCGCACGACACTCGATCGCATCCGCGGCGAGGTAGAGGCACAGCCGGCCGCCGGCTGAGCGGCTGGCGCCTGATCCGGGGCGACATGACCTGCGAGGACTACGCCATCAGCGGCGGTGAGGAGGGCAAGCAACGACTCGACCTGGTGGCCGAGGTCTTGCGCCCGACGACGACGAACTTGCTCCGACAGGCCGGCATCGGTCCCGGCGCATGCTGTCTCGACGCCGGTTGCGGCGGCGGCAACGTGACCCGCGACCTTGCCCAGTTGGTCTGTCGGGCGACCACTCGAGCAACAACGAGTGGCGCCCAGAGTCCTGAATCGTCCTGCGACCGACAGGGATGACACACCGAGCGCTTTCGCCGACCCACAATTGGGGCTTGGAAACATTCGGTTTCGAACCTCTTGGCTCGGACGACCTGCCCCTCCTGGCCGCTTGGCTCGCTCGTCCCCACGTCGCACGCTGGTGGAGTGAGCCGTCGGACCTCGCCGCGGTATCGCGGCGCTACGGCCCGCTGGTGGAAGGGACCGATCCGACTGAGGCATTCATCGTTCACTTGTTGGATCGCAAGATCGGCTACGTCCAGAGATACCTCATTGCCGACGATCCCGACTGGTCCCAAGCCCTCCGAGCAGCGCTGGACGACGTCGGCGACATCGGAATCGACTATTTCATCGGGGAGCCGGATCTCATCGGCCTCGGCACTGGGCGTCGGATGATTTCGCAGTTCGCCGACGCGTGCTGGATCCGCCACCCGTCTGCCGATCAAATCACCGTCGCGCTCCAGCAAGAAAACGTCGCTTCGTGGAGAGCTCTCGAAGCTGCAGGGTTCCGACGTGTCTGGAGCGGCGACATCGATTCGCCCGACCCCAGCGATCGAGGACCGAGCTTCATCTACATCGCCTTGAGGGCTGATCTCTGACGACGTCGAACCACCCGTCGGAAGCGTCGCGTCGGTGGGGTCCCGGGTTCGAGCAAAGGATTCCGCGGCCGGCCCGACCACGCGGCGGTCGCCGCCCCGATGGCGCAGTCGGCGTCTCCTAGTCGACGATCCAGCTCGAGCCCGACCGCAACAACGCCCCTAGGTCTCCCAGGCCCCGCTTGTCCTGCGCCTCCGTGATCTGGTCGGACATCTGGGCGCCGTATTCGGGACGCTCGACCGCGCGGAACACGCCGATGGGCGTCGGCTCGTACGGCCCGTTGGCCAAGCGCGACAGCCGGAACGCAAACCCGGGGTCCGGGCGCTTCTCGTCGTGCACCAGCACCTCGTCGAGCCCGACGTCGGCAACCGAAACGACCTCGAGCTTCCCGTCCGAGCGCTGCACGACGCCGCGCTCTTCCCCTTCGGGCCCGAAGACGATCGGCTCGCCGTGCTGCAGTGGGATCAACATGGTCGACCGGGCGTCCTTCGCGGTGATCTTCTCGAAGGCCCCGTCGTTGAACACGTTGCAGTTCTGCAGCACCTCGACGAACGCTGCGCCTTGGTGCTCGTGGGCCCGGCGGAAGGTCTCCTGCATGTGGGCGCGGTCCATGTCGTGGGTGCGCGCCACGAACGTCGCCTCCGCGCCGAGCGCCAGGGAGACGGGATTGAACGGCGTGTCCACCGAGCCGAACGGCGTCGACTTCGTCACCTTCGCCACCTCGGAGGTTGGCGAGTACTGGCCCTTGGTGAGCCCGTAGATCTGGTTGTTGAACATGATGATCGTCAACCGCACGTTGCGTCGCAGGGCGTGGATGAGGTGGTTGCCGCCGATCGACAGCGCGTCACCGTCCCCCGAGATGACCCACACATCGAGGTCGGGGCGGGTCGTGGCCAGCCCCGTGGCGATCGCCGGAGCGCGGCCGTGAATGGAGTGCATGCCGTAGGTGTTCATGTAGTAGGGGAAGCGCGCCGCGCACCCGATACCCGACAGGAACACCGTGTTCTCCCGCCGCACGCCCAGGTCGGGCATGAGCAGCTGCACGGCGGTGAGGATCGAGTAGTCGCCGCAACCGGGACACCACCGGACCTCCTGGTCGCTGGACCAGTCCTTGCGGGTGGTCACGGGGATCGCCGTCCCCACGGCGCCGTTGCCGTTGGTCATGTTTCCGTTGGACTCGCTCATGACTTCCCTCCGAGCAGCGCCGTGATGGCTGCCTCGATCTCTCCGACGCGGAAGGGCACGCCCTGCATCTTGGACATGGTCTGCGCGTCGACGAGGTATTCCGCCCGCAGGACCCGGCTGAGCTGGCCGAGGTTGATCTCCGGCACGAGGATCTGGGAATAGCCGCGCAGCACCTCACCGAGGTTGGTCGGCAACGGGTTCAGGTGGCGAAGGTGGATGTGCGCCGCCTTCATCCCCCGGGCCCGGACCCGCTTCACGCCCGCCAGAACGGCGGCGTACGTCGAGCCCCAGCTGACCAGGAGCAGCTGTGCGTCCCCGCTCTCGTCGTTCACTTCGACGGGCGGTACGTCGGCCTCGATGCCGGCGATCTTGTCATGGCGAAGGTGCACCATGCGCTCGTGGTTCACGCCCTCGTAGGAGACGTTCCCGCTGCCGTCGGCCTTCTCGAGGCCTCCGATGCGGTGTTCCAGCCCGGGAATGCCCGGTGGCGCCCACGGGCGGGCCAGTGTCTTCGGGTCGCGCACGTAGGGCCAGAACGTCTCGTGGCCCTCGTCGTCCTCGTGGTTCGGCGCGGACGCGAAGGCCGGGTCGATCGGCTCGAGCGCGTCGAGGTCGGGCAGGCGCCAGGGCTCGGCGCCGTTGGCCAGATAGCCGTCCGACAACACGATCACCGGCGTGCGGTACTTGACGGCGATGCGGGTCGCCTCGATCGCGATCGCGAAGCAGTCGCTCGGCCTCTGGGGGGCGAGGACCGGCAGCGGCGCCTCGCCGTGCCGCCCGTAGAGCGCGTGCAGCAGGTCCGCCTGCTCGGTCTTCGTGGGCAGCCCCGTGGACGGCCCGCCTCGCTGGACGTCGACGACGATCAACGGCAGCTCGAGGTTGATGGCGAGGCCGAGCGTCTCGGACTTGAGGTCGAGCCCGGGCCCGCTGGTGGTGGTCACGCCGAGCGCGCCACCGAAGGCCGCGCCGAGCGCCGCGCCGATGCCGGCGATCTCGTCCTCGGCCTGGAAGGTCCGCACACCGAACTCCTTGCGGCGGCTCAGCTCGTGCAGGATGTCCGACGCCGGGGTGATGGGATAGCTGCCCAGGAAGAGGGGAAGGCCTGCCAGGCGGGAGGCGGCGATGAGGCCCCACGCCATCGCCTGGTTCCCCGTCACCTGGACGTACTCGCCCTTCTCGAAGGTGGCCGGCTTGACCTCGTAGTTGGACTCGAAGAGCTCCGCCGTCTCGCCGAAGTCGTAGCCGGCCCGGAAGGCACGCGTGTTGGCGTCGACGACCTGCGGCTTGCTGGCGAACCGCTGGGCGATCCACTCGATCGTGGGCTCGACGGGTCGCGTGTAGAGCCAGCTGATGAGACCCAGGGCGAAGAAGTTCTTGGACCGCTCGGCGTCGCGTGGCTTGACGCCCGCCTCCTTGCAGACCTCCTGGGTGATGGAGGTCATCGGCACCTCGTAGACCGTGTAGGCGGCCAGCGAGCCGTCGGTCAGCGGGTTGGACGCGTAGCCGGCCTTGGTGAGGTCGCGCTCCTCGAAGGAGTCGCTGTTGACGATCAGCACCGTCCCCTTGGCCATGAGATCGATATTCGCCTTCAGCGCCGCCGGGTTCATGGCCACGAGCACGTTGGGCGAGTCGCCCGGGGTCAGGATGTCGTGGTCCGAGATGTGCACCTGGAAGGCGGAGACGCCGTTGACGGTCCCGGCCGGCGCGCGGATCTCCGCCGGGAAGTCCGGGAACGTGGACAGGTCGTTACCCAACAGGGCGCTGCTCGTCGTGAACCGGTCACCCGTCAGCTGCATGCCGTCGCCGGAGTCCCCGGCGAAACGCACGATGACCTGGTCGAGTTGCTCTGTGTTCTGCGTTCCCGATGCCACGGGCTGCCTCGCTAATTCTCGGTCGATCTCTGGGAGCCCTGGCCTCACTGCGCATCCTTGCGCACACCGACTGGCCTTGCGCACGCATGCCCGCCCGCACGGCGCGCGGCGCTCCCGGACCGAATTCCTCGTTCGGGACAACCTTACTCCGGGGCCACCGGGGCTCTTCGTCGACCGGGGTCCGCGGGATGGGCGGAGGCGGCCTTGAGGCCCGGCCTCCTGGTGCGCGGGGGTGGCACCGGCGAGGCCACCCCCGTCAGGGTCAGGCGATCGTGACCTCGTTGCTCAGGTAGACGTCCTGGACCGTGCGGATCAGGGCGGCCCCCTCGGTTATCGGTCGCTGGAAGGCCTTGCGGCCGACGATGAGACCCATGCCGCCGGCCCGCTTGTTGATGACCGCGGTGCGCACTGCCTGGGCCAGGTCGCTGTCGCCCTTGGACTCGCCGCCCGAGTTGATGAGGCCGATGCGACCGGCGTAGCAGTTGACGACCTGCCAGCGGGTGAGGTCGATGGGGTTGTCCGTGGTGAGCTCGTCGTAGACCAGCGGGTCGGTCCGGCCGAAGCCGATGGCGGTGTAGCCGCCGTTGTTCTCGGGCTGCTTCTGCTTGATGATGTCGGCCTCGATGGTCACGCCCATGTGGTTGGCCTGGCCCGTGAGGTCGGCCGAGACCTCGTAGTTGACGCCGCCCTTCTTGAAAGCCGGATTGCGCAGGTAGCACCAGAGCACCGTGAACATGCCGTGCCGGTGGGCCTCGGCGAAGGCCTTCGAGACCTCGACGATCTGGCGGTCGGCCCCCTCGGACCCGTAGTAGATGGTCGCGCCGACCCCGACCGCTCCGAGGTCCGCCGCCTGGCGGACGCTCCCGAACATCACTTGGTCGTAGGTGTTCGGATAGTTGAGGAAGTCGTTGTGGTTGAGCTTCACGATGAACGGGATGCGGTGCAC